>Ga0209429_10000505_pt1 | contig 25931 bp, 23 predicted proteins | sample BarGraNGADG00212_3_FD_184493 | JGI IMG/M metagenome (GOLD analysis project Ga0209429, IMG submission 184493) | Arctic peat soil microbial communities from Barrow, Alaska - Barrow Graham LP Ref core NGADG0004-212 (SPAdes) (version 2) | ecosystem: Environmental > Terrestrial > Soil > Wetlands >...
GTCAGTATAGGTCGAACCGCCATTAATGGCTGTGTTGAGCGCGCCAAACTCACCACCATTGCCTGTTGGCAAACGCCAGCCAGCTGGACAAATAGATATAGTAGTGTTGACTGCGGTCGAGTCGGTGCTGCTACACGCTCCGTTACCAGTTTGACCACCATTGGCACCACAAAAGTTATACAGATAGCCGTATTGGCCAGTGCCGTCAGTTGAAGTGCTAGGGGCGGTTGGTTCGGTAGTGATATTGGAACCTGTAGGTATATAATAGCCCGCTACTGTATAGGTTGTGGAACCGCCAGTGCCTTTATCTAGAGTTTTTGTATCACTGTAGGTATTAGTACCACTGCCAGCGTAGCCAAGGTTGGTCAGCATCCAACATTTATTGTCAGCTAGTTTTTGAACCCAGTAAGTGTGGCTGTCACGGGCATCCTGAACTTGGGTACGAGTTGTTGGGCAGCTAGCTGCAGTGATGGTTTGAATGTATGGCGAACTACTAGCAGTAATTTGCGAAGAAGCAGCAGAAGTTTGAGTTCCGCTATAACTACCAGTACCAGTAGCTACTACTTCTAGATAGTTACCTGCATCACCAGCAACTAATGTATATGTATTATTGGTTGCTCCAGAAATATTAGTATAAGTACCACCAACCGTTGTGGCGCTTTGCCACTGATAGGCTACTGTGGCGTCTGATGGAGTTAAGGCGCCAGCAGTTAGGACTGAACCAACTGTGGTTGTGCCGGTGATGGCGGCTATGGCGGTAATAGGAGTTGAAGCTGGATTTGCCACGCACCGCACCGCAAAGCCGTCGTACTTATAGCCGTTATTGGCCGGGTTAACGGTAGTGCTGAGGAAGTACAGGAAGTAGGCGAAAGTGGCTGAGTACTGGGTAGACGACCAGTAGTAGCCGCTGATACCCTGACTGTAAAACCCACTATACCAGTCGCCACCTCGCTGCGCGAGCCAAGGAGCGTCGATTAAGCCGGCGTCGGTGGTGGTTGAACCACCGTTAATGGCTGTGTTGAGCGCGCCAAACTCACCACCATTACCGGTTGGCAAACGCCAGCCAGATGGACAGATTGATGCTGTAGTAACTGGTAGTGGGGTGGTTATGGTACTTGAACAGCCAGAGCTGGCTAGATCACCGCCTGTAGCGGCACACCAGTTGTACAGGTAACCGTATTGACCGGTGCCGTCGGTTGAAGTACTGGGAGCGGTTGGTTCGGTGGTGAAGTTGGTCGTGGTGGTGTAAACGTAGTAGCTAGCGACGGTATAGGTTGTGGCACCGCCAGTGCCATTAGTCAGAGTTTTTGTGTCACTGTAGGTATTAGTGCCACTACCAGCGTAGCCAAGGTTGGTCAACATCCAGCATTTACCGTCAGCTAGTTTTTGGACCCAGTAGGTGTGGTTGTCACGGGCATCCTGAACTTGGGTACGAGTTGATGGGCAGCTTGCTGCAGTGATAGTTTGGATGTATGGCGAACCGATGATTATTGCACTATAGGTCGCATTAGTCATTGTTATTTGGGGGCTATTATATAACATCGTTACAATTACTTTTGACACTGAGGTAGTAAGGCTATATGGGCAACTTATCGCCACTGTTATTGTTACGTCAGACAGCCCGGTTACTGTGATCGGTTCATTTGTCAATGGCGCCTGAACTGTACATGGGCTAGTTGCAGTTGATTTGTAGCGTTGCAAATAATCGTAAACAACATTACTGGCGCTGGTTTGAACACGGGTTTCACCGCCGTTTTTTATAATAACTGCATAGAGTTGTAAGCCTGATAATAAGAAAGCTGCTGCTATAAATAGAGTGATTAATAATTCTACTGCCGTAAATCCATTTTGTTTATTAATACTTTTCATTGGTTTTTACTTGTTACTATATTGACGCTGTTATCTACTTCTAATCTGTAATATAAGTTAAATTTGCGACATTCTTGGGTTAATGAGTCATCACATAAACTACCGTCGGTTGCAATTGGCTGGTAAACATATTGATCAATAGTCGGTTGAGGTAAAATTCCAGCGATTGTTTGTATGTTGTTTGTGGCATCAATTAGCGAAGAGCTAGTTAAACTTGGTGATTTAATAGTATTTGTATCAAAATCGCGGAAAAAAGTTGTTTCATTACCAATCAAATCAGTCGAAGGATATATTCCGAATGATGTACTGTCGTCATTGCCTGATTTGTAATAAGTTTCAAGATATGAGGTAATTGATTCGATGTCGGCTTTGCGCTCTGAGTCACGGGCATTTGCCTGTGTGCCATTAAAATTTATAATGCCAAGCAAAAGTAACGCGCTCATTACAGTTATGACTACTATAAGTTCGACAATAGAAAAACCGTGACGATTCATATTATTAGCATAAGGTTTTTGTGAGCAAATCGCAAGTTATTCAAATCTCGATGGGTTCTTGCTCAATTTGGATGCGGAATTTATCACGCACTTTTCCGACAATTTCATCGCGAGCAATAGCTAAGTCATTATATGAAGTTGCCGATTCATTGACCAACACTAAGGCGTTTTTATCGTAAACTCGCATGCCATGAATTAATTTGCCTTTAAAACCTGTATTTTCGATTAGCCAACCCGATGGTACTTTATATTTGCCATTGCCCATGTCGTACAAAGGAATATTCGGGTCAATTTTTCGCAAATCGCTTAACTGCCATTCCTCGACGATAGAGTTTTTAAAGAATGAGCCAGAATTTGGCAAAATTGTAGGGTCGGGAAGTTTGTTTTTTCTAATTTCAAGCACGGCGTTTCTGACGATTTCCTGAGTGAATATTTTTATGTTATGCTCATCGAAATATTTTTGAAGGCTGTCGTAAAAAGGTGGTTGGGGTTGGTTTTTGGATAATTTTAAAGTTATCGCAGTGATAAAATATCGTGTAATATTACTTTTAAAAATACTATTTCGATATGAGAAATTACATTCGGCGTTTGTTAAAGTTACAAAACTATCATTCTGACTGTCGTAGGCTTCAACTGATTGCAAACAATCGGAAATTTCTTGACCGTAAGCTCCCATGTTTTGAACCGATCCAGCTCCAGCTGTACCAGGTATACCAGACATGGTTTCGATACCGCTTAGGTGCATATCAACTGTGCGTTTAACGACGGAATCCCAATTTTCGCCAGCACCAATACGAATGGTTATGTTATTAATATCATCAGCAATTACTTCAAATCCAGGGATTCGCATCCGGACAACGATGCCATTAAAGCCTTCGTCTTTGGCAATGACATTACTACCACCACCCAGTATAAAGACTGGTAGCGATTGGCTTTTGGCATTACGATAGGCCGCTGCAACCTCATCAGGTGTGCGGACTTCAACCATAAATCGGGCGTTGCCACCGAGTTTCATAGTTGTAAAATTTTTTAGGGGTATGTTTGTGTGAATTTCCATATGTTTTTATTATAGCTCAAGATTAACCGGCATGATATAATTACCTCTGTACGCACCCGTAGCTCAGCTGGATAGAGTATTTGGCTTCGAACCAAAGGGTCGGCGGTTCGAGTCCGTCCGGGTGTACCAATTTATTATCTCAAACATCCTTATCTTTAGTCGAACAAACTTATTTGTCTTATAAAACTTTTTGTGGTTTTTTCTCTTGGGATAATTGCACCTTTGGCGTAGTAGGGGCCAGAAGGAATATAATACCGGCAGAAACTGTTTAATGCACACCTTCCACAGGTGCTATACCAATTTTCTGAATGGCTAAGATTACTGCGGTCCATCTCTTGATGAGAAAAAGTAACACCTCGTTCATCGACAGTTTTGTTAGTAAAGTTTCCGGTAGTTTGGTTACACAAGTTAGAAGAAAGTAGCCAGACAGCATTAGTCAGGTCTAGAGGTGTAATATCTCTCGCTTCCAGATAGTCTATAAAAAGCTTACGAATGGCATCTTCTAGTTTGCCGTTGTGCCTGTAGAAATTTTTTGGCTCAACCATGATCATTTCGGTTGCCAAAGCAACTCTCATGGCGTGAAAGTCAACTGGTACAGGGAAGACTGAATCTGGTATTAACTTTTCATCTGTCAAAAAATAAAGAATCATACTTGTCATTTTTTCTCTAAAACCCAAAAAACCATTACCATTCTCGTTTTTTATTAAATCAACGCAGTCTCCATATGAATTTGTCTGCTCAAAAATATTTCGTGGATCACCATCGTAGCGTTCGACTAATCTTTGGGCATTATTTACCCAATTATTTGCAACCTTTTCCTGTCTGCCTAAGCCGTGGTCTTTAAGTATTTTTGAAATAGTTTCAGGATTGGTCAATGCGAGTTCTTGGCAATCAAATAATTGTGGATATTTATCAAAAATTTCTGTTATTTTTTGAAAAGCTAGGTCGGATTTAATTCTGCCACTCATATAGCTGCAGACATTCCAAAAATACATTGCATGCTCGTGTGTGCCATGAAAGATACCGCCAGGTTCAAGGCTTTTTGGTTTATACTCTTGAGGTAATGTTACCTCATTATATGGTGGTTGATTACTAAAATAAGCTTCGGTCAGAGTGTCGAGTATATGAAAAGCATTTGGGTTAGTAGTGATAATTAAGTTAGCTCCAGTAATGGCCTCTTGCTTTTTATCTATATCAACAAATGTTTCTTTTTCGAAATTTGGCATATATTATATTTAAAGTCATAACTTGAATTAACTCAAACATGGGCGGTATGAAAATGCTTATAATTGCGTTTATCCTAGGATTAAGCTTAAATCAGTAAATATGGAAATAGGTGAAAAAATAGACAGAAAAAATGAACGGCCGTATTATTCAGAGCAAGAAATCGGCAAACCCTATGGGGAACATGAAATATTAACAGTTCCAATTGATAGATTGGCGATTTTACCACAAGTTCGAGGCAATAAGGCTAATCCAGCTCAATCTCAATTAACAGAGTCAATTCGAAATAATAAATTAGTCAATCCAATCGACATAGCTTTATTAGACTCAAGGCAATTTGAATCGCATCTTGGTTTTGTCAATGGAATATGGGGGACTAAAGCTGAATTATCTGACTACGGTGAGCCGAATAACGGTTTTTATCCAGTATTAATCGCTGGACATTCAAGGGTCTTGGCATTAAAAACCATTCAAGCCGAAAACCAGTCGCCGGTTGGCGTCGTCTGCAAGGTCCACGACATATCGTCATCGGCCGAGTTTTTGAGTCTTCAGCTTGCCGAAAATATTTATAGTGGTATAAACCCCGAACGAAGGGCAATGGCTGTTGTTGAGATGTATCATTTTGGCTACTGTGTGGACGCCGCTCCAAAAGATATATTGCATTGGTCATCTTATGTAGATTTTGTTAGAAAAAATCCAGGAAATCTAAGTAAGGAAGTATTGAGCGACGGTATGGCTTTTGCCGCGTTGTCGCCAGAAGTTCGTGATTATGTTTTTGCCGGTAAGATTTACTATGCCGCTGGTGTTGAGATTGGTAAAAATGCTCAAACTATAATGGATTACGTGAAATTTAGGCTAGGCGAAGAAGCGACTAAAGAGGAGGTTACTGAAGCCTATTCTTTTGAGTTGGCTATATTGATTGATCATCTTGTCAACTCAAAGCAGAACTCTAAAGGTGGTTTGGGGAAAATGGTTGATCACATTAATGGGCAAGTCAATTATATGAAAGAATTGATTAATAACCAGCAACAAAATAATTTTCAGCAATTAATGCTTGATATGATACACAATGCACCATATGAACAACGCCAACAATATATTTCATTACTTAAAAAGCAGCATAAAGAATTAGTTAATCAGTTAAAGCGCCACCCAGCCAACTTGGCAGTAGAATACTTGAAGCTAGACGAGGCCTTGACTGGCGAAGATCGTTCTGTTGATATTGACGAAGTTGAAAAGGCTTATATGAAAAATATTGGTCGTGGTATTTTGGAATCACTAATTGATTTGGAATAAAATAGGAAAAATCTTTACGATTCTGCTAACATAGTATTTATGTCTATTATCAATGCGTTTATTTTAGGTTTAGTTCAAGGCATAACCGAGTTTTTACCGATTAGCAGTTCGGGTCACCTGGTAATTACTAGTCATTTATTAGGTATTGGCAATGCCTTTACTTTCGATGTTTTATTAAATTTCGGAACATTGATTGCGCTAGTTGTTTTTTATCGTAAGCGAATTTGGTCAATTATCCAAAAATTTTTTAGTGGTAAAGAAGGCTTTTTAGTAGTCAAAGTTATTATCGCTACAATTCCTGCGGTGTTAATCGGCCTGATTTTTGATAAACAGATCGAAATGATATACGGGACGGTTTGGGTTGTGATTATTATGTTAATTTTGGTTGGTATTCCGATGATTTTGGCAGGTAAGGCTAATAAAGATGCTGATGATAGAGAAGTCGAAAAATCGGTTGGTTGGAGATTATCGCTAAAGACCGGTATCGCTCAAGCGTTATCTTTAATTCCAGGTGTTTCGCGGTCAGGAATTACGATACTGATTGGCTTAAGAAACAATTTAAGCGCGGCTAGGGCGGCTGAGTTTAGCTTTTTATTAGCTATCCCAATTATCGCTGGTTCGAGCTTAAAAACACTATTATCAAGTGGTGGAATTGATTTTATTAGTCACAATATGTCTGCATTTATAGTTGGTAATATCGTGTCATTTGTGTCTGGTATTTTAGCAATCAGCTTCCTCATTAGATTAATTTCCAAACGTGGTCTTAAGGATTTTGGTTGGTATAGGGTTATCTTAGCTGCAATATTAATTATTCTTGCAGTAGTCGGCCTTCTTTAAAACGCCTACGACTTGTGTCAACAGGGGTAATAGTATACAATCAGTTTCTGTAAATGAGCCGAATGTGGGCCAGTAACTCAGCTGGTTAGAGTGTCTGCCTCTTAAGCAGAATGTCGTGGGTTCGAGTCCCACCTGGCCCACCAAATAAAATAGTCTATCCTTCGGGATAGTCTATTTTATTTGCTGTTCCACGCGGGACTCGACGCCTCGACATATCAATGGAATGTCGTGGGTGAGGAATGCCTGTGGCATTCCGCAAGGCCGGAAACTGATTGTAAGCTATGCTTACAGTAAGTTGAGGCGGGGTCGCGAAAAATTCTGGAAGAATTTTATCGTGACAGAACTGCCAAACAGCAGTTTGAGGGAAATCTTTCAGATCATTAGCTATGCTAATAGTTTGAAAGTTTCGGGGTCGCCAAAGGTGACCGAGTCCCACCCCGCTTGTTTGGCGTGTTGTTATATATGCTAAGTTTTATAAAATCTTTCTTAATTATCTGGTCCACTGCCAAGAATCGATTTCAGGTAAGTCAATGCCGTTTTTCTTGATATATTCGGTATTTTCATCAATTTTATTGTCATATTTGATTATAATGTTTCGAGCGTCTTCGTCAGATATGCGATCTGAGCCGATCAATTTTTCAAATATAGCCATAACTATGTGATAACGGCTGGTTTTGTTTCTGACGTGCATATCGAATGGTGTTGTTGTGCTACCACATTCAATGTAGCCACGGATATCAAATCGACTAGCATCAGTCACATAATTAAATAGGATAGCTTTAAGAGTTTCTGGATAGCCATGGAAGTTGCAAATTACTGGTTTGTCAGTTGTAAATTGTCGGTCAAATTCGGCGTTATCGATACACCTGTGACCTTGTCCAAAACCATGACTAGTAATTGAACTGACGTTGACACAACGCAATCGTAAACCAGGCCATTCGGATTTGGCTAAATCAATTGCTGCCATAACTTCTTTGGTTGGATAGTCGCCAATGCCGACCAAGACGACGTCTGGATCTTTATCACTGGCAAAGTCCCATGTCATTAAACCTTTTTGAAGTTGTTCGCGGGCAAGTTGAGTTGTCAGCCAACGTGGCTCTAGGGTTTTACCAGCACAAATCACATTGATTTGCTTGGTTGATTGTAAAATTCGTTCCAATACAACTAATGTAGTGTTGCCATCAGCAGGGAAGTAAACGTCAACGAAATCACCGTGTCGGCGCAAAGCGTCATCAATAAAACCTGGATTTTGATGACTAAAGCCGTTATGGTCTTGGCGCCAGCCAGAACTTGTTAAAATGTAATTGAGCGATGGGAAAGTGCCACGCCAGCTATAATCAGCGGTGTGTTTAATAAACTTAGCATATTGGTCCATCATACTAACGATAACTTGTATAAAGGCTTCGTAACTTGCAAAGACGGCATGTCGGCCAGTTAATACATAACCTTGAGCTAAGCCTTGAAGGTTGTGTTCACTAAGAATTTCCATAACTCGGCCATCGCGTGCCATATCCTTGTCCCATGGTTCACTTGGCCAGACCCAACCTCTGGAAGTTGCACCAAAGATAGCATCTAGTTTATTTGAATAGGTTTCATCAGGTGACATCATGCGGAAATTGCGTTCTTCTTTATTAATCTTGAAGACTTCTTCTAGGTATAACCCAGCTCGTATCATACTACTTGAGCCGATAGTACCAGGTATAGTAGCGTCTTCGGCAAATTGATCAGCCAGAGGTAGATGCAATGGTGTATAAACAGATTCACCGCCGTGGGCGTGTTTGCTCATACCCATGCGTTGTTCGCCAGTTGGCGCAATATTTTTAACAAAATCGCCAAAACCGGTTTCGCGATCAAATAATTCGTTAAATTTATACGAACGGAGCCAATCCTCTAACAATTTTAATTGTTTTGGATCAGTTTTAGCCTCAGTTAAGACGACTTGGTGGGCTAAGCAATTACCTTCAATTTTGTTGCCATTTAATTCTTTAATACCAGACCAACCCTTTAGGGTGCGCATAATAATCATTGGCATTCGAGGCGAAACAATATTTTCGGTTGATTGTTTAATACTCCAGATTAGGTGATGAGCCCATTCCAGAGTTTCTTCCATCTGTTCGTCTAGATCGTCACCACTAACGATTCGTGGTTCATAGCCATAACCCCAGAATAATGCCTTTAATTCGTCATCACTCATTCGTCCAAAGATAGTTGGAGCTGAAATTTTATAACCATTTAAGTGTAAAATTGGCAAAACCGTTCCGTTAGTTTTAGGGTCAACCAACTTATTCAAATGCCAAGCGCCAGCAGCTGGACCGGTTTCAGCTTCGCCATCACCAACTAAACAGGCAACAATCAGATTAGGATTGTCGAGAGCAGCACCGTAAGATGTCGCTAATGAATAGCCTAATTCGCCACCTTCTAAAATAACGCCAGGTGTACCAGGGTTGCTATGGCTAGGAAAACCATATGGCCAACTAAAATTACGACAAATATAACCAATACCTTCGTAGGTGTGGGTTGCTTCTGGGTAAAATTCGCCTAATGAGCCTTCCAAAAATAAGTTAGCTTGCAAAGCAGGGAAGGCGTGGCCTGGCCCTAATACAAACATCATTTCTTGACCATATTTTCGAATCAGTTTGTTTAGATGAGAATAAATAAGATTGACGCCAGGACCAGAACCCCAGTGACCAAGTAAGCGTGGCTTAATATCGTCAGCTGTTAGTGGCCTTTCCAATAAAAAATTATCCTGCAAAAAAATCTGTGCAGCCGTTAAATAATTTGTGGCTCGTCGAAAACGTTCGAAATCAATTATATCTTTGTTCATGCTTACGCTTATTGTATATTAGCGACAAGTATTTGTACAACGATTTTATAGCTCTTTTTTGTCAGTAAAAATAACAAGACGGTCCGAATAGGTGTTTTCTGAATTTACCCATGTGCCATCGCAAGTTATTAGATTTAGATGAGCTTTCCCGTCATTAGATTCGAACACAGCAGATGCATCTGCGTCCGGGTCATATTTTCGGCTTTCTCGTACTATAAATGTTGTTGATATGTTTTTTTCGTCTGTGACTGTTATCTCATCGTCTACGACTAAAGCCTTGAGTTCGTTAAAAACTGAGCCTTTGTTGTTTATCCATCCGTAATGTCCGGCAATTACGGCGCTACCGATTTCACCAGGTCGAGGTCCCGATTGATACCAAGCAACTGTGTCTTGGTTTGGCGGGATGTCCATAGTGCCATCAAGCGTTAACCCAACATAGATAATTTTGGCGTTAACACTTATTGCTGGTATTGTCAGAGTGATTGGCATTCCAACGCTCGCAACGGCTTTTTTCTCGATGGGTTTAACTGTGGTCGGGATAGGAATCGGATTATCTTTTGCTATATTATTTTGGGTAACCGATAGAAATATGACTGTCCATAGTGAGATGGTTACAAACGCAACAACAATAAGTGACCATCGCAAAGTATTTTTCCAAAGGATATTCTTACGATGGCTAGACACCATGTCTCGTTTCGGTACTAGCTAGTTTTCTTTTTAGCAAAAAGTACTGCGCCGACAATGAAAATGATAGACGTTGCAGATGCACCAATTAACCACAATGAAGTATTTTGCATAGGAGCATAGCCAGTGTTAGGCAATTTTGGCGTAACAACTACGGGAACGACTTCTGGGACCGCACAACTTGGTGCAGTAATGACGTTTGCATCCAATGTAACTGCTCCGGTTTGGACTAGGGCTCGGCCATTCAAGGTTGCGCCTGTGTTAAAACTTATCGAAGTTAAGGCTAAGATATTCCCGGCAAAACTACTAGTAGTATCAAAAGTTGCCGAAGTACCAATTCTCCACCAAACATTACATGAATCAGTAGTAGTAACTGATGATCCAGACGATACAACAAGTGATGAGACTGTTTTAAAAATATAAACACCTGAGCCAGATAAGGTAAGGTTACCAGTTAATAAAAAACTTCCTGCCGAGCAATAAACGCCTGGTACAAGTGGTGAAAGCAAGGTTAAATCTTGACCATCAGCATAAGAATGATCACAAGGTTGGTCAAGGTTACCAAAAACAACTAAATTATCAGCTTGGGCCGCAATGGCACTAGCATCATTTGAATGTATGTGGACGGCATTATCGCCTCCAGCAATTCCTGGAGGAAATCCAGTGATAGAAGTTCCGCCAGTAGTGCCAACATCTCCGGTGGTTGTGGTTGAACCGGTATTAGTGACAGTTTCAGCGCCCAAAACGGAATAACTAGCTGAACCAGCTAGGGTAGGAGATGTCGCAGCGTAAGCCCCATTAACATTTAAAGTGACCATGGCAAGTATCGACACAATGGTCGCTAAGAAAAATTTCATATTTATTTTTTTCATGTCGCTTATATCTCCTAATTACCCTATTTTTTTAATAACCACTGCATGAACAGTACTACTAATGCAATTATATCAATTTTTTTTAAATTATCAAGTTAATGGTTATATTAATTGCATAATTAAACCACTATCTGTTAAACTAGATACAATGAAGATTTTAGATGGTTTAGAATTAACAAGTTATATAAAAGAACGCCAAGCCAAGCAAGTGCGAGCGATACGTCAATCGTGGCGTATTATTCCGCGCTTAGCAATTATACGAACAGGTGATAGCCCTGTTACTGATACTTATCTACGATTGAAACATATTTACGGCGACGATATTTCAGTTGAAGTTAAAACCTATGATTGTTCTGGGCACAAACTATTTGAGCAAATTGCCGAACTAAATAGTGACGAAAATGTTCAAGGTATTATCATTCAACTTCCTCTATTAAACCCAGATCAGACAAATGCTGCGGTTAATGCAGTGGCACCCGAAAAAGATGTTGATGGACTTGGTGAGCATTCGAAGTTTACTCCAGCGACTGCGATGGCAATTGACTGGTTGGTGGCTGGTTATAATGTAACTTTGACAGGTAAAAAAATTGCAATTATTGGCAATGGTAGATTGGTTGGAGCTCCACTTTACAAATTATGGAAAACTTCTGGGCTTGATGTGTCAGTTTATGACGAGTTCACGCAAGATTTAGTAGCTGAAGTTATAAATGCTGACATTATCGTGACGGCAACTGGTCGTCCAGGTTTAATTATCAGTGAAATGGTCAAATATGGGGCAGTTGTAGTTGATGCCGGTACGGCCAGCGAAAATGGCGTTATCGTTGGTGATGTTGCTACAGATGTTCGCAGTCGTAATGACTTAACTATCACACCAATCAAAGGCGGCGTCGGCCCATTAACTGTTGCAGCATTATTTGACAATGTCATTACCTCAGCTCGAAAAATCGCCGACCAAAGAGGCCAGCAAGATATTTAAACAATGTTCAGAGCTTGTTTGACTTGTTGGACGACTTGTTTGGGAGTTAGGTTAGCTTTGACGATGTAACTGTGGATACCAAGTGCGCGAAGTTCTTTTGGAGATTCTTCTTCGCCCATATTAGTTAATACGATAACTGGGATATTTCTGCCCCAGTCGTTTTTGCGAATCACTTTAAGAGCATCAGTACCGTTCATTTCGGGCATTTGTAGATCAAGTAGTATCATATCGGGCAAGAAAGATTCGACTAGCGAAATTCCAAGGTTACCGTTACTGGCTAATTGAACATCAAAGCCATTCGCCTCAAATTTCATGCGATACATTTGGCTTATAACAGGATCGTCTTCAATGATAGCTATTTTTGTCATACTAACTCTGATTTTAACACACAAATAAATTAAGTGAATAATTGACTTTTATATTTTTGATATTAAAGCAAAAAACAGGCCGTATTATATTGATTTGTAACGGTTTATGTGATATAATATAAAAATGAGTCAAGATAATGAAAAACTCCCGACAGGAGAAAATGCTGAATTTCAAAATAATCTAGACAACCGCCATAACATATTGGCGGTTATTGCTGTAAATAGAGTAGTCGATTTTGCTAAAGTGGATTTTTATTCTATTGATCGCTCTAATGAAGCCGAACGTCTTAAAACTATGGCGGAAATGGCCGATCCAATATCAAAATCTCTTATTGAAAACGGTCTGACGTACGACGATACTGTCGTTGATGTTGGCGCTGGAGATAGTACCTCGCTCGGACAAACTCTATCAGAGAAGGGAATAAAATATATACCTATAGATCAAAGGCAGGGTTCGATTGATAAACAAAAGGCTGCTGGATTTAATGCAGTACAATCTTCAGCTTCCGACCTGAGGCTTCCTTCAATGGTAGCTGAAGCTGTTCATTCAAGATTTACTTTATCTTGGCTTGATTCCAATCAACGCATTGATGCATATAGCGAAATGGCAAGAATTACAAAACCTAACGGAAAGATAATCATTATTGATTATAATTGGAGCGATATTGCTGGACCTAAGGTCCTTGTTGAGGCTGCGCAGTTTGCGGTAAATCTTTTAAATGGCGTTGGTTTTGATCCTGATTTTGGTAGTAAAATTGCAGACGATTTTACCGAAAAAAAGGCACAAATTGAGAAAAAAACTGGTAAAAAATTAACTCTAATTGATGAATATCGAGCCCCGATTTATGAAGGAATTTTAGGTGAATGTTTGCCGATTTTTGAACAAACAGCAACCAGCATTCTTGATTTTCTAAGTGATATTGGTGATTATGTATCACACGATCAACTTAATGGATATTTAGATAGGCTTCGTAAATTTACTATCGAGAATCCAAACGAGCAAGCTAGACTAGCTGACGTTGTAGGGCGTGTTATTAAAGTTGAGTCGATTTCCGACAAAGAAGCAGAATCTGTAGAGGTTTATGAAAAAATAGAGAATAATGCACAGGAGATACTTATACTTGGTCTAGATTATGAATGTATTTTTTCTAATACGAATGAAATATTAAAAAATACTGTCAAATTAACTTCAGAAAAAGCAATCAAAGCAGCAAGAAAGCTCCAAGGGCTGAGCTATGTTCACCATGGCTTAGTAGAAAAGAATGCCCTGAAAGAAGATGGAACCTTATCGAATGTAATCGACCCCAATGATCAAGTGGAGCGTTCTGAATATATTGCTACCCTTGGAGAAACTGGGAATATTTTAGCTTGTGTCCGTTTAATAAAGACTGGTCAGCATAAAAAAATTTCCGTGTTGCCAACAGTAAATCGACTTGGTGAAGATGTGTTTTTTGAACACGGTATTAATAATGAAAATTCAGACAAAGTTCTTGAAGTCTCGGCTCTTTCAAGCGATATAAAATACGGTAATTTCGATACGGTCATAAAAACAGTTCTTGGACTAATGGTTTATGCCAAAAGAAATGGCTATGAAGGTGCCGTTATGGAACTTCGTAACGATAAGGTCAAAGTTTTTCAAACTTTATTAGGTGAAAGCAATTTAGTAATGATTGATGAATCGTTAGATGATAATCATACAATAAAGATTGACGGAGTAAGTCAATCAACAAAATACTCTTGTATGGTTGGCCATCCAAATATATTTTGTAATCAGGTAAAAGACTACATAGATAGTAAATTTGCCGAATCGGATTTGCTGGGCAAAAAGAGATCGCGTCTTCTTCAGATGATACTTGACTCTCTTATAGACGAATAATTCTTTGTTACTAATAAAAAATTTGATATATAATCATCTATAAGATGATAGTACTTATGCTATTGATAGTTGTTTATCTAACTTTTCTTTGTTGGCTGCTGCTTTTTTATGGAGAAGAAAAAGAAAAAAGTCGAAAACTAACAGCGGCAATCGTTGTTCTGTCCGTATTGATCTTGATGGTTTTTGGTTTAAATTCGATTCTTGGCCGTAACTTATATTTTGATAGGGCGATATTCGCTGTCGGATTGATTTGTATTGGAGTTTTTGTAAATTTTATTGCTTCATTACAAAACCACACCAGATCAATCATAACTGTTCTAAAAAGTTTTTTTGATTTTACTATAGTTTTAGTGTCTATCCTGTCTGTTACTACGCCGTTTTTTATAAAAGACGTTTCTTTTAGTAGTAGCGAGAGTTTGCCCATGCCGATATATGGAAATTTTATGTTTATATACTATGGGTTAATTATATTAGCTATTGCTTTTGTAATTGGGTATTTGGTTAAGGGTAATAAAGAAAAAGATATTAAAGTTCGCAGCCAAATCAAGATAGTTGCCTCTTCAATTCTCGTAGCTTCAGCGATTACTTTGTTTACTAACATAATAATTCCAGGTGTAACGGGGAGTTCATCGAGTTCGCAGTTAGTATCAATCGCTGGTTTAGTAATGGCGACTGGAATGAGTTATGCGATTATCCGCTATGGGATGTTTGATATTAAACAAGCTGCAATCAGAACTTTTGCCTATATCCTTTCATTAACTACGATTGCTTTGGTTTACTATTTTCTAGCACTAATTGTATATACGGTTATATTAAAAAATCAGGATAGCACTTTAACCAGCATTAACCCGGTTAATATGGTTTTAACGTTATTTCTGGCTTTTGTGTTCCAGCCAATCAAGAAGTTTTTTGACAAAATTACTAATAGAATCTTTTTCAAAGATAACTACAATACCGACGAATTTTTTGCGAAAATAAATAAAACTCTTGGCTTAACGATTGACCTTCGGGGAATGTTAGAGAGGGTATCAAATGAGATCGCTTTGACATTAAAAGGCGAGCAGGCTTTCTTTTATATAGTCATCGACGAAGATCATTATGTATCGGCCGGTACGCCAAAGCATAAACTTATTCCAAAATCTGATATAGAAATGTTTAAAAAGGTTACCGATATTAAGGGCGGTATTATTATTGCCTCTATGCTTGATGATGATGACGCAATTAAGCGCATGATGATGAGCCATAGGATTGAACTAGTCTTACCGCTAATAAAAGATAAAAAAACTTTTGGATATCTATGCCTTGGCGATCACTTAACCTCAAGTTATAAAAATCGTGATCTTACGGTTCTTAACACAATTTCAGATGCTTTGATGATCGCAATTCAAAACGCCCTAGCGGTTCAAGAAATTCGTGAATTTAATGAAACCTTAAAGCAACGGATTGCTAACGCGACGGTCGAACTCCGTACTAGCAACAGAATGCTACGCCAACTCGACAAGGCCAAAGATGAATTCGTTGGTATGGCGTCTCATCAACTTCGTACGCCACTAACGAGCGTAAAAGGCTATATAAGTATGGTGATTGATGGTGATGCTGGTCAAATAACTGATTCGCAAAAACAACTACTCGATGAAGCCTTCAAGAGTAGTGAGCGAATGGTTAATCTAATCAATGACTTCTTGAACGTGTCACGTATCCAAACTGGTAAATTTATGCTTGAAAAATCTCCGGTCGATTTATCAAAACTTGTTGAACAAGAAATCGATAGTTTGCAATCTAATGCTACGGCATATAATTTGAAATTTATCTACAATCAACCAAAAGATTTTCCAATGATTGATATGGATGAGAGTAAAATTCGCCAAGTGGTGATGAACTTTATTGATAATTCAATTTATTATTCGCATGAGAATACCAATGTGGCAATTAAGTTGCTAGTCGAATCAGGTGAAGCGGTCTTTAAGGTTGAAGATAGTGGAATTGGCGTGCCAGTTAGTGAAAGAAGCCAACTATTCACTAAATTTTACCGGGCAAGCAATGCCCGCATAAGACGACCAGATGGCACTGGTGTTGGACTTTATCTAGCTAAAAAGATAATTGATGCACACGACGGCAAGATTATATTTTCATCTAACAAAGGTAGTGGCAGTACATTCGGTTTTCGTTTGCCTATTAAATAGCTAAGCGCCAGTACTAACGTGGACGATTTCTAATATAATTACGATTATAAAAATTACGATGCCAGCGATAATTATAATTGGTTTTAGAGCTTTTCTATTATCAAACCACCATTGGCCAATCTTGGATCGATTTACGGCCTCAATCCGAGTTATGATTGGTTTTGTAATGGCCGCATCGGCGCCAGCGTAAATTTTGTTGCGTTTCTTTTTATTCTTTCCCATAATACTTCAATTGTAGCAGATTAATTATAGTGTTAATATGGAATCTAAAGATTAAGATTCGAGGAGAAAATATGGAGAGAGACTGGATTATCGACACTCCACACCGTGTGGGCGAAAAAGTAGAAATTAAAGGTTGGGTTCAAACGCGTCGTGATCACGGAAAATTAATCTTTATTGATGTGCGCGATCGTAGCGGTCTTATTCAAGCTGTTTTTTGGGGTGGTAATTCAGAATTATTTGAAAAGGCTACTGCTCTAAAAAATGAATTTGTCGTATCACTAAAAGGTACTATTCAAGCTCGTGGTGAAAAGCAAATTAATCCAGATTTGCCAACAGGAACGGTTGAATTAGCTGTTGAAGAACTTGAAATTTTGAACACATCCGAGACGCCGGTCTTTGACGTTGAAAATGCCGCTGAAACAAATGAAGAAATGCGTATGCAATATCGCTATCTGGACATGCGTTCCAAACGAATGACGGATAATATGATGAAACGTCACCAAATTGCTAAATTGATTCGTGATGAATTGGATAAGCAAAAATTTTGGGAAGTTGAAACGCCATTCATCACCAAAGGCACACCAGAAGGCGCCCGCGAATTCGTGATTCCAGCCAGATTACATCCAGGAAATTATTATGTCTTGCCTCAATCGCCACAACAATTCAAGCAGTTGCTGATGGTTGGTGGAGTCGAGCGCTACTTTCAGATTGCTAGATGTTTTCGCGACGAAGATACACGCGGTGATCGTCAAGCCGAATTTACGCAAGTCGATATGGAAATGAGTTTTGTATCGCGCGAAGATGTCCTCAAAGTTAATGAAGATTTATTAATCAAGATTGTTACCGAATTATATCCAGAGAAACGAATTCAACAAATACCATTTCCACGAATTAGCTACGCCGAAGCTATGGCAAAATATAATTCTGATAAACCAGATATTCGTGAAGATAAAAATGATAAAAATCTGTTGGCGTTTTGTTGGATTGTTGATTTTCCAATGTTTGAAAAGACTGATGTCGGCGGTTGGACCTTCACACATAATCCGTTTAGTGGTGTGATTCCAGAACATGAAGATTGGCTAATGAAGGGCGAAAATATTGATAAAATTACTGCTGCTCAATACGATATTGTCTTAAATGGCTACGAAATTGGTGGTGGTAGTATTCGAAACCATAAAACCGCTAGTTTGTTAAAGGCATTAGATATTATGGGTTATACGGGCGATAGGCTAGAATTAAACTTTGGCCATATGCTAAAAGCCCTTAGTTTTGGTGCCCCGCCACACGGTGGCATTGCCTGGGGCTTGGATAGGCTAGTTATGCTTCTGCAAAATGAGCCAAGTATTCGTGATGTGATTGCTTTCCCAAAGACAGGCGACAGTAGAGATTTACTGATGGGCGCTCCATCTGAATTACCGCTCAACACCCTCAAAGACCTCGGTTTAATTAAATAAATTAACCAAACAAAAACTACCCCGTCAAAAACGGGGTAGTTTGTTTTGTCTGAATCGCTTCAGATCGAAGAGCGGTCAGACTCGCAGATTATCGGTTCAATAATGCGCGACGACTTGCAAGGTAATAACCTATGCTTGTAATCAATGCACCAAGACCCAATACTGTAGCAAATGTTTCACCGGCACCGGTCGTTGGTAACTCTTGTGGGGTTACTACTGGAGGCACAACCGGAGGAGTTACTGGAGTTACCGTACACGTTTTAGTGACAGTAACATCAGCAGTATCTTCAATTGAACCACCAGCAGCTGTTACCTTAGCAGTGTTTACAAACTTATTAGCGCCACAAACTGGCAACTGATCATTATCTGCAATCTTTGCGCTAAAGATAACCCAGGCGTTTGCACCAGCAGCGTATGAACCGACATTTATACCAGTTCCGTTAGCAATATTATCACTAGCTTTTACACCCGCTGGAGTCTTTGAATTACCAAAAACAGTTGAACCAACTACGTAGGTTTGACCTGCAGGAAGAGTGTCACGGAAAGTAACATCATCGTGCTGTGTTTCGCCGACGTTTTTATATTGGATCAAGTAGTCAATAGTTTCACCTGGTTGAGCGACGTAGGTTTCGACCCACTTGTTGTCACCATGTTTGCTGACCATTTTGCTCATAGTAAAATTTGAAACTAGGGCAAATTGTGGCTTAACAGTGAAGCTGACGTATCCAGCGTACTGGAAACAGCCAGGAATTTTACCATCAAGCTTGTCATAACCAAGTTTTACACCAGCGCTTGTAAAGATACTCTCAGAAAGAGCAGTTCCAGTTGCGCCAAATGAATTATTCTCGTATTTCAAGCTGCCGCTGACGTAAGCAAGGTTAAAATCTTCGCTAGCAGTAAAGATAGCGTGGTCATAAACCTCGGTTGGCGTAGCGTTTGTTGAGCTTAAAAATCCATTCACTTGGATAGATTTACCAGTTGTAGTTGGTAAATTAAACTTTGCTGTCACATTTTCTGCGACAAGGTTTAAATTTGCTGCCGCGTTATTGTGAACATACATGCGGACAGTATATTGTTTATCTTTTACAACGGCCATATTGTCGGACCATAAGTTAGTTGTACCGGTTTCGCGGATACCAACGAAATTACGTTCGTCACCAATATTTGGGTTGTTAGTTATTGAGTTAAAGGTTACATGATCAGCAGGTTGCTCAATCGTGTAAGTTGGGCGTTCTGGTCCCCAAGCTAGTAATGCAGACGGTATAATAACCGCAGCTGCAATCATCGCAATTATTGCGCTTAATTTTTTCATATATTTCTCCTTCTTGATTCATCTTCTAGATGAAATCAAATTAATAGAATCAGTTAATAGACATTAATAAATTGGTCTTGGTGCCGTATTATTAAGTACTTAACAAATCAGATCGTTACAATGTGCATGTCGAGTCAAAAAATGACTCACGAAGAACCTGCTCAACTGCAAAAGCAGGAGCAGGTTCTTCGGAGACAAGTGTCTACATACCAGGAGGCGGCGCATAACCCGTCGCGGGGTCAGATGGCGTCGGAGCCGAAGGCTCTGGTGCTGGCGTAGGTATTGGTGTCGGTGCCGCTGTCGGCACTGGCGTTGGTGCTGCCGTCGGTGCCGTTGTCGGCGCAGGCGTCGGCGTAGCTTGGACGGTTGCCGTCGGCACCGTAGGATTAATCCTAGGTGCCGGTGGCGGTGTCACCATAGCCTCTGGCGGAACATAAACTCCAGGACCGGGGTCCTGGTTTTTGCCACCACCGGTTGGCGCATTTCCTTGGTTAACGGGATCCTGTAAAGGATCCTTCGGTGCCAAGGTAGGCGTCGGGGTGGGAGTGGGCACCGTTGTAGGTGTTGGCGTCGGACAGGTCGGCGTCGGGGTTGGCGTAGGTGCCGTTGTCAGCACGGGCGTCGGTGTTACCGTTGGGCATGTTGTTGGTGTTGGCGTTGGCACCTTTGTCGGAGTTGGTGTCGGTGTCGGTAGACGCCACGGATTGTGACAATCTACGAAGACGCCCGTGCCAGTCTGAAGGCCCCTTACGGAACCGTCATCGTTGTACACGAACTTGCCCAGAGTCACTCGGACCATCGAACGACGGTCCAAGAATTCCTGGTAGCTGCTTGTAGTGAAGCCCCTTGTGTTGATGATTGAATCAACACGCAGGATCTCCAGTCCGGACAGATCTTCACCGATACTGTCAGAGGCTATCTTGCGAATTGCCTCATCTGATGCTGTGGTATTAACCGCGAGGATGAACCTCGGGTCATTGCCAGCAACAGACTCGGTTAATTTGAACTTCGGAACATCGCTGTCCCAGTTCATTTTGGCCGTCTTATCAACACACTCTTTGTAATATGTGTCGGTACCGAGCAGAGCATCGAGCTCAGCCCAGTTCGCGACAATATCTCCTTCTCGTACCACTGGGGTACGAGGGTCAGCGTTTGACTCTGGTCCGCTTATCGGATTGGCGGAGTCTCCACCATCAACGATTGGCAGGCCCGTTACCGGGTCTGTCGTTGGCGTTGATGTCGGCGTTGCCGTCGGTGTGGGTATCGCGGTCGGGGTCAAGGTCAAGGTCACATTCGTCTGGTCAGTTGGTTTTTCTTTGTCCGTCTTAGGTATAAATACCATAAACGAATAAATTAAGACAAACAATACCATGGCTATGGCAAGCACCAAAAGGACAATCCTTATAGCACTGCCACAACTTTTGCCCGTTGGCGAGAAGAGCATCGTGATTACAGCAACAGCAACAAGTGTTATTAACACCCATGCTGCGCTAAACAAAGCAATGCCCAGTACTGAAAACACGGCGATAAGCGTTATAAAAAACGCTGTACGCGGTATTTTTCTAGATCGAATCTCGGCTAAACTAGTGGCAGCGATTACAACTATTGTTGCAATAATCTGCCAAATACCGATTTTCGGTCCAAATAATCCTAGCAGAAGACTTTCCAGACCGATGCAGAAGCTGAAAAAAATCAACCCCGGCATCATGTTCTTTTTTACTTTGCTCGTAATGAGCAAAATAAACCCAGCCACAAAGAAGAGGCTGGAAATGATAAAATACAAGTACATCATCTTTCTCACCTCATCCTATGACTTTTTTTCCAACGCGTTTAAGGAGGGACTTCAATCCTTTACCCTTTGCAGGCTCAGGGGTTTTAGTCTTCTCTGTGGGCGTGGTGGGCGGTTCTGGCTGTTTCTTCTGTTCCGGTTCCTTCTGGGGGATCGGAGACGGTTGATTTCTGTTCTGTTCCGGTTTTTTTTGAGAAACCGGAGACGGCTGATTGTTCTTCGGAGCTTCGGTGGCAGGGTGAGTTGTAAGGCTCAACCCCAATTCCGCAGCGATTTTATCTTGAATGGTTGCTTCTGGGTCTTTCGTAGCATTTAATCTACGCTCGGCCGCGAGCTTTACCTTCATTGCCTCAACAAGACTGCGGTATTTGAGATAAGTTTTTTCAACCTCCTCAAACTCCGCAATAACTGCTGCTGCATTGACATAATCACCTTTTTTAATGCTATCCGATGCTTCCAACAAACTTTTTTCGACTTGAACAGAAATCTTTTCCATTTTCTCTTCCTCCTTCAATTTTTGCCGAGCTTCACTGCGGCAAATGTTTTTAATCAAATGCTGTAGCTGATGCTCGACGTATCAGTAGCAGCCGTTAAATAACCTTTAAGTAAAGATTAACTAACGTGCCGCTACCGAAAAAAGGAGAAATAATTGAACTTTCCTATACAAATACTTGTCTTTTCAGACATGCACTGTAATGATCTGACTTGTTAACGATCCTCCGTCATCTGGGTCCTCACACCTTAGATAACTGATGTAGCTAATGTATCACAAAAGCGTTAAAATGTCAATGCTTTACGACATATTTATGCATAAGTGCAATAATGGGATTTGTCAAACAGCACTATTCCTCTAGCCAAGATGTGTATTTTTTGCTACAATCATCTGGAAATTGTAGCCATGGTCTCATCGTCTAACGGTTAGGACACCAGGTTTTCATCCTGGCAATCCGGGTTCGATTCCCGGCGAGATCACCATAAGAGATTTTTCAAGCGACGCAAGTCGAAACACAGAATTCACCCCTGTAAAAAGGGGTGTTTTTTGTGTTCCAGAATCTAAATCATCATAGGTTGGCAGCTCATTGAACAATACCCCAAATAACCGTGCCTTTTTGTGTGGATCTTGCTGCTTTAACAGTAGTAAATCGAGATGTTCCATAAAGTATCGGACTCGAGCTAATATTCGGTCAATATTTATCGGCTTTTTATCTTTCACTTGTTGTTTCTCCCTTTCTAGCTTGATGATTTGTTGATGAATCTTTTCAATTTCGGTTTCTAGATATGTTATGGCTGTAGAGTTAGATAAGAACATAATTTTGCTCATCGTAGCTTCTTCCTTGGTCTTGAGCACTTGTATCTGTTTATCGATAATTATCCTATCGTCACCAGATAGCGCCTCTCTGCGCCTGTACTCGTCTTTAATAGTATTCATTAGTAGTTCGATTTGATCGTCCTCGACTTTTATACGAGAGATGAATTGCATTATTTTCTCATCCATTTGGTCTTTTGGAATCCTAAAATAATGACCTTTATTACTGCAGTGATATGCAGGGTAGTGTTTACCAGTTTTTCCGCGGCTGGCACTACCGAGCAGGGTACCTTTACATTCTGGGCATAAAACGAACTTCTTATATGGAAAGGCTGGGTTGTTCATGACTTTATTCACTAAATGCTTTTTTGGAGCTTGTCGATAGATTTCGTATTCACCGTCAGCTTCGTTATAGCCGATATAGCGTTTGCTTCGGTTAGCTCTATTAAATAGATCAATTGTTACGAGCCCATCAAATACACACTTGGTTGGGCTGTAATTCGTCCACTTCTCGACATTAATGCCGGCGTAAATAGTATTTTGTATGATTCGTTGTAATCTCTTAACGGTTAGTGGTTTGCCACCTTTTTTGGCCATTATTCTGCTTAGGTTGTCTTTATCGTGTATATAGCTTACTCGTGTTTGATACCCCAAATCATTAAGTTTATCCACGATTTCATGATCTGTTAATAGTCCTTCGGCGCGAAGTTCGAATATCTTCCTAATAAACACAGCTTCTTCTTCTCTAGGGCGCAAGACTGTGCGTTTACCTTGATTTGTATCAACTTTCTCGCTGTAATACCCATATGGTGGTTGTCGCATCCAGTAGCCATTTTGAGTGTAGCGAATCTCGGCACCAATCATACGGCTCATAATGTCGCGCAGTTCATCTTTAGATCGTTCCGCCTCCAGTATCTCAGACTTCTTGCTTGGGCTGTAAACACTCCATTTATACTCAAAGCCGAGGTGGTCGAGGGTGTTGACTTGCTGCGAGCTAATAACTCCATAAATATCGACGAGCTGAACATTATTCGATTCCAGTTGGGTCTTGAGCATGTCATAGCTTAGTGATCCGCCGCGGGTAAAACGGTCGATTGATTTGATAACAAATAGGTCAATGGAATTCTTTGCGTCTTTGCAGTAATTTACCGCCTCCTGCATGGGCTGCTGTTCTTTACTAGCTGATTCCATAAATACAAAGATTTTCTTAATGGTGAAGCCTCTATTTTGGGCAAAGCGCTCGATTTGCTCTTTCTGAGCCTCAGGGGAGTCGCCCTCGGTTCCTTGTTTTGTGGTCGAAACACGGATAGCTGCGACTGCATTTTTGCCATTTAGATCGGATTGCATGTTGCTACCTCGCTTTCGCGCAGTTCTTCCTCGACTATTTCTAGCAGGAGAGCTGCCAAATACTCAAGTCGATGAGTTTCATCTGTCTGAATGATTTCCGGTGATGTTTCTTTGTTCTTTGATCCTATAGCCCTACTCATTTTTTACCCTCTATAGTTACCTTATAGGGATAATTATACTACACTAATAAGGATAATTACAAGCATTTTTGTTATAATTACGTAATTAGAACTTGTTTCGCTTATCACCTCTGTTATATTTTACTTTTTTAACTCTCTCCTTTATACTATGTATACTTTATGGACAGAAAATTAAACAATAAACAAATCCACAACCTAAAAATCATATTAAAATTCAGGTATATTACTTCAAACAATCTAGCCCAATATCTAGGCATTACACATAACTCAGCTTATAGTACCTTAGAAATCTTACATACAAATGGATATCTAGGAAAAATTCATGACAAGAGTTACCGACTACTGAATAAATCAGCAAGGTACCATCTGACATTACAAGCACTTGCATATCTACGAAAAGAGGCGACAGTACAGCTTGACGATGCTATATGGAAAAGTCGTAATAGTGATGGCAAAAAATCAACCGACTTTATTGATCTTCAGGTAGCGATACACTCGGCATACAATGAGCTTAAAGCTCGTTTAGGTGACGATGTAGCCATAAGAACTGCTACGGAGCAATATGGCATTGAGGGAATCATTAAACCGCTACCAGGGCTCTTGGTTGAGCCGAAATCGAATAAACATTTCCTAGTCGAGTTAACTGACGGCCAGCATCTGTTCCTTGCCAAGAAGCGTATTCGAAAATACATAGAAAATTACGAAGCATATGAGTGGGAGTGGAAAAAATACCCAGATGTTTACATTGTGCGCGCATCGGCGTCTGACAGAGCTCGGTTGCGAAGGTATGTAGAGCAGCAAATGGAGAACAGCTATCTAGATGAGGATGATTTCACATTCCATATAATTTCAAAGGTAAGCCAAATCAAACTCGTGTAAGCCTTTTTACGTCATGCTCAGGACGAAGTAACTACAAACCAGGATAACTAACTAGTCTATCGTCTGGAATCTCGTTGTACTCATCGATATATTCCAGATCATTCATACGCTCTATATAATAATCACGCAGTTCCTGGGCTAATCTGACAAGCTTATTGTCTTTACGCCAATCCTCAACAGTACAACTGTTGCCAATTGCGCCAAGCATGCCACCACCTAAATAATTCTGGTAGTCACTCAAAACTCATCTTCATAGCCGTAGGCACTCAAATCTAACTCACAACCACCACCTCGATGGCCATATTCTTCTCTTATAATATTCTCTTTAATGCAAATACTCATAACGACAAATCTCCATTTAAATTAAATACTAAAAACAAGCCTTTTTACGTCTTGCTCAGGACGCTAAAACACCGAACCAGAGGAATCTAATACTCCTCAGCTAACATCACCGTCAAAACCCGATGACACTCGCTGCTGAGCGGATCAGCCCACAATTCCAAAGCAGAATCGTAGTAATCTATCTTCCAGAATAACTTCTGACCGAAGCAAACGAATGATCCGAAGTCATGTTCGCCGTAAGGATCGTTATTCTCACTAAACTTATTAAAATCTTGAACCATAGATAACACAGTGGCTATATTCGGTAGCGCACTAACGCCTCTGGTTACCATAAAACCCTGACGGGCCTTACGATACTCATCATTAAGACAAGCTATCCTTTCACTTCTAACCAAATCTACGTCTTGCATACGCATCTCCTTTAACATTATTTATTAAACTTTTAAATAACTTTAAAGCGCATCGACCGACCGCTCTGTCGATAGAGGACGGCTTAAGACTAATTGCGTCAAGGTGGAGACTTGTACTACCTTGATGCGGTTAGTACAAGCCGTACAATGAGGAAGACAGTGGGAGGTTA
>Ga0209429_10000506_pt1 | contig 25774 bp, 24 predicted proteins | sample BarGraNGADG00212_3_FD_184493 | JGI IMG/M metagenome (GOLD analysis project Ga0209429, IMG submission 184493) | Arctic peat soil microbial communities from Barrow, Alaska - Barrow Graham LP Ref core NGADG0004-212 (SPAdes) (version 2) | ecosystem: Environmental > Terrestrial > Soil > Wetlands >...
CGGCAAAATCGCCGAACCGGTGAAAGGCGCTACCTTAATCGGTAACGGCGCTGATATCCTTAAGAAAATCGACATGGTCGCGAACGATTTAGAACGTGCCCAAGGCATGTGCGGATCCGTCAGCGGATCGATTCCGGTCGATGTCGGCCAACCGACCATCCGCGTGAGCGAGATTACCGTCGGCGGACGGGGAGGAGCCCTCTAATGAACTACAATAAATACTTTGCCCTAGCGAAAGAGCAAGGACTTGAATCCCTTGAACTCTATATCTCACACAACTACGAATTAAGTTTTGGATTGTTCCATAGCGAAGTCGCTTCTTATTCTTTGTCGGATACGTCGGACATTTCCGCCCGCGGCATCTTTAACGGCAAAATCGGTTATGCATACTGCGAAAAACAGGATGCCAACACCGCTCATTTCTTAATCAGCCAAATCAAAGAAAACGCCATGGGCGTTGATAAAGAAGATCCTGCAATCATCTTCAAAGGCAGCGAGAAGTATCACAAGAAAAACATTTTCAATCCCGCAATCGAAGCGCTCAGCATCGAAGCGAAATTAAAGAACCTCTATGAAATTGAAGCCAAACTGAAAGTCGCTGACCCACGCATCACCGAAGTCGATGGTTGCGATTATGCGGAAGCATCTGAAGAAGTCATGCTCCTGAACTCCTATGGCTTAAAGCTTAAAGCCAAAGCCAACCACTTCTACTATTACGCCGGGGTGGTCGTCAAAGAAGGCGAAGAAGTCAAAACCGGTTATAAGGTTAAACTATCGAATGATCCTGCTGAATTCCATATCGATGAATTCGTGAAACAAGTCGTGAAGAACGCTGTGGACAAACTCGGCGGTAAACCCTGCGCCAGCAAGAAATACGTCTCCGTCTTAGCGCCCAAAGTATCCGCCAGTTTGGTCGGTATCTTCCTCGAGAGCGCCTCTGCGGATGAAGTCCAGCGCCACTCCTCCTTACTTGAAGGTAAAGTCGGCGAAAAGATTGCCAGTAGCAAGCTCACCATCTTAGAATCTCCCTTAAAGAAAACCTGCTTCTTCCGTTACTTTGATGACGAAGGCGTCGCCACGTATAACAAGCCCATCATCGAAAAAGGTATCTTGCAGACCTACTTATATAACTTAACGACCGCGGCCAAAGACGGCATCAAGACCACCGCAAACGGCTATAAATCCGGCGGCAAGGTCGACATCGGTTACGTTAACGTTGAAGTCAAACCGGGACGTAAGACCCTCGAACAAGCCATCGCAAAGATTAAGGAAGGCGTCTACATTGAGGAAGTTCAAGGCTTACACGCCGGAATCAACGCTCAATCGGGCAACTTCTCCTTGCAAGCGTCTGGCTATATGATCCGGGACGGCAAGAAAGCCGAACCGCTCAACCTCGTGACCATCGCCGGAAACCTCAAGGAACTGTTCCTTGACGTGAAGGAAGTCGCAAATGACACTGAGCTCCAACTCTCCTCGATTTCCGCGCCAAGTCTGGTCATCAAAAAACTCGCCGTTTCCGGCAAGTAAATCTTAAAAATAAAAGTAGGCAAGGAACCAATTCCCAGCCTACTTTTTTTGTGCATCAATGATGGTTCATTTTTGAACCGGTTCCGGCTTTAAATCCGCGACCGATTTAGGAAACCAATGCTGCGTTCTATTGGCGATTTTAACCAGAATAAGCATAATCGGGACTTCCGTTAAAACGCCGACCGTGGTTGCTAAAGCCGCAGGCGAAGAGGTACCGAATAACGCGATGGCAACGGCGACCGATAGTTCAAAGAAGTTCGAGGCGCCGATCATGCCTGCCGGCGCTGATATTTCATAAGGTAACCGCAGTAATTTACAGGCAAAATAAGCGATGAAGAAAATAAGAAAAGTCTGAATCGTTAATGGGACGGCAATGAGAAGAATATGGAGAGGATTATTCAGGAAGGTTTCGCCTTGGAAAGCGAATAAAAGAACGAGCGTTAAAAGTAAGCCTATCACCGTCGCGTTATCAAACTTCGGGAGGAACTTGGTTTCGAAGTATTCTTTGCCTTTTTTCTTGGAGACGAGTAATCGGGTTAAGATTCCCGCGCCTAAAGGAATGACCACGAACAGGACCACGGAAAGGATTAAAGTATCCCATGGGACTGAGACGTTGCTGACGCCAAGTAGAAATTTAACGATGGGGACAAAGGCAACGAGGATAATCAAGTCATTCGTGGCCACCTGCACTACGGTATAGGCGGGGTTGCCTTTGGTGAGCGAACTCCACACGAACACCATCGCCGTGCAAGGCGCCGCGCCGAGAAGAATCGCGCCGGCCAGATATTGTTTGGCTAAATCGGGGGCAATCAAGGCTTTAAAGACAACATAAAAGAAGAACGCGCTGATCGCATACATCGTTAAGGGTTTGATAATCCAGTTGACGATCCAAGTGACGTATAAACCTTTCGGGTTTTTCCCGACATTTTTAAGGCTGATGAAATCAACTTTCATCATCATCGGATAAATCATCACCCAGATGAGGATGGCAACCGGGATGGAAACTTGTGCGTATTCGAATTGGCCAAGGAAATCCGGAATGATAGGAAGAAACTTGCCTATGAGCACGCCGATGATCATGCATAAAGCCACCCACAGGGATAAATATTTCTGAAAGAAACTGATACCGCTGCTCTTGGGTTTATTCATGACGATCTCCCTTGTTACACTCTTTATTCATATAGATGGGTGTCTATATGATGATTATAAGTTTCCGGGATTTTTCTGTCAACCCGGGATTGGCTGGGTTTTGGGGAAAATAAAAGACCCAGCCGCTTTGGGAGGTGCTGAATCTTTCATTAAGGAGGTCTTGAAGAGTGTTTGACTACTATTCTAATCCCGAGATTTATTCAGGACGAGAAACGAGTTTAAGAAGACTAACGAGAGCGCCACCGGCCGATGCGCATGCGGCGATAACGACGCCGTATCCAAGTGTCCAAGTGACATCAAGGACGGTGCGATTGCCTAAGATCGTCACGCTGGCAACCTGATAGGTCGGAAGCGTAAATAATAAGACGCCACCGGCAATAAATAGCAAGAGCGAAACAATCGCGCCCTTTTCGAATAAGACGGCGATGAGACCGGCAATTAAAGGAAGCGCGAAGGCAACCATGCCGAGGATATTGGGTTCAAGGACGCCGGATCCGAAGATTCCGAGGTCGGCGAACTCAGTACCAAAGATGGCTTGAAGACCCGTAAAGCTGGCGTTTGAATCACGATAGATAAGCGCGGGTAAGAAGATCATCGCAGCGGCCGCCACACCTAATATAAGGATGAGGATACCGTATAAACTTTTATTAATTTTTCTCATAAATTGTTCCTTTCAAGAACGAAACTTCAGGGAGTCACAAGAAACTCTGTTCTCACGACTCCCTCTCTGTCCGGTAGAATTGATCGACCATCTTTCGATGGTTATCGCCCGGAAAAGTGTAGGTAGGAATTATCGTATCAAGGAGAAACGCATCAATCGTTGTCGAATTACCAACGACGATTACCACGTATCGCATTGACCAATAATAATAGGAGGACGGCGCCAAGTAACGCGAAACCTAAGCCTGCCCAACTAAATAGGACAACTCCGCCTAAGCCGACCAAGTGAGAAATTAATCCACCGATCGCGGCACCGACTAAACCAACGAGAATGTTGGCAATGATTCCCATACGACTGTCGTTATGAGTCAATAGACTCGCGAGCCAGCCGACAATACCTCCGAATAGAATCCACAATAGCAAATACATTGAAGTACCGCCTTTCTGTAAATAATGAACGCGTCTTTCGAGATCGCTTAATCGGTGAAACGAAGGTAAGTTTACCTACGCCGCGTCATGGGGGTCTGGGACCGTTCTTATCTACTCAAGCAACCACATTATACAACATTATTTTCATATTGTATATATTACTTTCATATTATTACTATCATTTTCCTTATAAATGTGTTATATTCATATTGTAGAACGAGATAGAAACGTGTTCCTTATCGTTTCCCCCACATTAATTCGTTATTACCAAGTTCGGGAAACGGCCCCGTCAGTTCGGGGCCAAAAAGAAAACCTATGATCGGCGATTGTTGCCGATTACCAAAAGGAACTCTTCGGAATCATTCCCATGGCAATGCCAAATCCTTCATCAGGCGGTCCCCCTTCATTGCGGTTCCGTTAGATAGGAAAACGGGGAAGAAAACGAAGTATAAATCTTTCCTACACTTTATGTAGAATGCCGTATTTTAGTTGATTTTTGATTAAAGTTATGGTAAACGATATGAATTTGTGTGTATTATCAGTACTTATATGAAAATTTCATTTACAATATGAAAATGGCATCATATAATTACGAAAGAAGTACAAATAAATTGTATTTTCTTGCCTAGGATTAACATGTCGCGCAAGAAAGAAAGGACAACGTATGGACGAATTCAAACTTTACACGATTGAGGAAATTACCGCAATTTTGAAAGTAACTCAAAGAACGATTTACAATTACATCAAAAGCGGCCAACTCAAGGCGATTAAAATCGGAAAGTATTGGCGCATTAAACACACCGACTTCCAAGAGCTGATTGACAAAGGCACTGCTAGAAAATAAAGTTTCGGTGATTTGGCGCTTCGCCAATCTCGCTGAAAACGTATATCGTATGACTAGTTCTCCTATCGGCGTCTAAGTTTTAGATTTCGCCGAATAGCCGAATTTGAGATTTCGTGAACAATCAAAAGTCTCTCATCCATGAGGGACTTTTTATTTTGTTTCGGAAATTAAAGCCTGGTTAAAATGGTCTAGCCATGAAAAAAACCGGCCGCACCACTGACGGGTTAAGCCGGTTTGTAGATAAGACGTCTAGAGTCTCGAACAACGGGTGCCTTCGTTGAGGAAGGTCTCTAAATCTGAAGGTAAAACGCGCCAGTACTTACCGATCTTTCTGGCTTTGAGATCACCATTTTTGATATACTTATACAGCGTGTGCTGCGTAACTTTTAAAATCAATGTAAGTTCATTGATGGAATAGATTCTGCGCCCTTCCATGGTTTCATCCTCCTTCTTGACGATTTTGACACATGACCCCGCATAACGGCGAGGCATTGGATGGATCTCCCGGAACAGGGTTCCCACCACTTCATAAGGAATGATTTGGACAATTATGTTTTGCGGTGGCCCAACTTTGCTTAAGGCAACTCGTAAACGCAACAGCCCATAGTATATACGAATAAATGAAGTCCCACGCGAACTTTCGCACAAGACTTCATCCGTAAAAATCATTCAATTTGGAGCGATTGTCCCCATAGAGTTAACTATAGGCTGGTGTTGTGTTTTTGTGTACCAGCACCAACCTGGTAGTTTTAAATTAACTTGGGGAGACAATCATGGTCGCATCCAAAGTGACGGTCGTTTGCGCGAGCATCCGACCATTGATCAACGAACCTGTACCCATGCTGATATCAACTTGAAGAGATATCCATTAAAACAATGGATTTTTCAATTTACAAAAAGTCATTAAATGGTATATTGATAAACGCCTAAGCTTGAAGTGTCTTGAGCAGTCGCTGCCCATTCAAGCCAAGCGAAGGCAATCTTCGGGAGAATCACTGAACTAACTCTCGAAAGGGTTGTATTCAATGTGCTTCCTGTCCCACTCGCGGCAGCTCCTGTCCATTCCGTGCCCGGGTCAATCCCAAACACACCAATTAAATCAATAATGACACCGTTTTTTAGTAACGCCACCGCATCATCACCGTTATAGTTGGTAATGTTGTCAAGTGCCGGATAGGTTCTGCCAACTTTATAGGCAGCCGGAATTGCGGCAATGGCAGCAAGCATCGCGGTATCACTGATCGCAGTATTGTAGAATACAAATGTTTGATTCCGTGGTAACGTGCCCGTCAAAGCGTAGGTGGCGGTCGCGGTCGCGGAACCGTTTGCATAAAGCGCTAGACTATAAACGCTTAAATCAACAGCGGCCTTAGTGCCATTATATAATTCGAGCGCTTTGTTAGTGGCAGAACCTTCAATATACTCAGAGATAAATAACTCACTGGCAACATTTACCGGTGGGGCAACGGCCACGATGGTCGTCGCATCCAACGTAACAGCCGTTTGCGCGAGCAAGCGACCGGTGACTGACGAACCAGTGCCCATGCTGATATCGACTTGGGCTAAGACGTTGCCTTCAAAACTAGCGCCGACACCGATAGCGACGGTATCCGCGACGATCCAGAAGATGTTTTTGGCTAACGCGCCGCCCGCGAGGACGACGTGTATATTTTCCGCTTCGGTTAGTTTGCCGGAAATTTGGAAAATCCAAGAATCCGTCGCGCTGCCAGTAAGCGTCAAATCAGTATAAATCACAACATCGTTACTAAATTTGTAGACACCGCCGGCTAGATTTTGGCCGGAGAGGTCGCCAGCATAGAGTTCCGTAGTATCAGGAGCAAGTCCCATGCCATAACTATAGGCGGCTTCCATATTGCTGACCGCTGTGGTTAAGTAACCAGGTGTCGGTTCGGCATAATCGGCGGCAAAGAGATGACCAGTAACATAGGTTGACGTAGAGAAAGTGTTGCTGGAATCTGCAGAAAGATCAAATCCGGTGATGAAGGACGCAGCGGCTGGGCTGACGCCTAAGTTTCCCGTAATAACGGAAGCTCCGGTCGTCGAGATGCCTGCTTTGGCTAAAGCAACGAAATCACCGGCGAGACCAAGATCGATGGTTTGCATTGCCGCGACAAACGAACCAAAAGCTTTGGCGTCGTTGAAAGCGGAGGTTGCTAATCCGAGCGTCGTGACGGCGCTGTCGACTTGGCCTTGAGTAGCGAGCGCGTCATCGATGACTGCTTGCGCAGCGCCGATCGCGCTTGTGTAGGTTGATAAAACCAACGCTGTAACCCATTGTTCAGTTGGCAGGATATCGGTTCCATCAACGCTAACTGAAACAGTGACTTTATTTAAATTGGCCGCAGCGACCGCATCCGTGAGCGCGGTTTTAGACCCGGCCGGTTGGTTGCTGATCGTAATGACCTTTATGCCATAGACAAGTCCGCTATTTGCGGAAGTGGCTGTGACTGTGACGTCGCCATCAGCAATCGCGGTTAATAAACCGCTGCCGCTGATGGAAGCTGATCCCGTGCCGTTGGTCACTGACCAAATGACGGACTTATTGGAAGCATCTTCCGGTAAAACGACTGCAGACATCTGCAACGTTCCACCACTGACGGTGATTGTTGAAGCCTGGCCGGCAGTCTGAACGTTAATTTCCGTTGCCGGAATAACCGTTGAGAAGACTGTGGCATCGGCACCGAGCGTGACTGCTGTTTGCGCGAGCAAGCGACCGTTGACGGATGAGTTGACACCCACCGCGATACTGGTTTGCGCGAGAATGATACCTTCGAAGTGCGCGCCGCCGGCAATCGTGACGGCATCCGCGACAACCCAGAAAATATTATCGGCGATGGCGCCACCGACTAAGAGAATATGGGCGCCCACCGCTTGGGTCAACGTTCCGGAGATTTGGAAGATCCAAACATCAGAAGCGCTGCCTGATAAAGTGATATCGGTATTAATCAAAACGTTATTACTAAACTTGTAAAAGCCGTTTGTGAAAGTGTGGCCAGAGAGGTCACCACTATACAGTTCGGCATAATCCGGCGGAACGACTTCCATTCCGGTATTATAGGCGGCTTCCATGTCATAGACGGCTGTGGTTAACGTCGCAGGCGTCGGGGCGACATAGTCGGCAGCATAGAGACTGCCATCGACCAGCGCGGATTTGGCGAATTCGCCACTGCTATCCACGGTGAGTCCAAAACCGGTCATGTAAGAGCCAGCCACTGGGCTGACAGCGACATCTCCAGTAATGACAGAACCGCTTCCGGCTGTGATTCCGGCTTTCGATAAGATGGCGTAATTAGCCGAGGTGCCTAGCATAATCCGCTCAATGACTTTGGTACCAAATGCTTTCGCATCATTGAATGCCGAGGTCGCAGAAGCGAGCGTGATGATGGCGCTATCGACTTGAGTTTGTGTCGCGAGGGCATTGTCGACGACCAGTTGAGCCGCGGTAATCGCGTCCACGTAAGTCGCGAGGCCAGAAGCCACGATCCACCGATTGGCGGGCATGACATCCGATCCATCAACGCTGACGACGACAGTATCTTTATTAAGGTTGGCCGAAGCAATCGCGCTGATGAGCGCTTCCTTGGTTTCGGCAGCTTGGTTAATAATCGTGATCGTGCGCGTCCCAAAAATGGACGGCGCACTGACAGAGGTTGCTTTGGCAAGGACGTCGCCATTGGCAACGGCGGTCAATAAACCGCTGACGCTGATGGTCGCTTCGCCGGTTCCGTTCACCACAGACCATACCACGGATTTATCGGTGGCATCAGCTGGTTGAACGCTCACGGACATCTGAAGTGTCCCGTGAATAACGGAAAGGACAGTCGCACCGCCGGCAGCGCCAACAGAAATACTTGTCACCGGGACGTCGGCAAGCGACGATGAAGATTCAGATTCAGAGGACGAAGCGGACGAAGAAGACGAAGACGATGTATGGGAAGAGGAGGACAAAGAAGATGACGATGATGGGTTATTACCGCATCCGGTCATTAACACGAGCGCACTCAAGAAGATGGCGACACTGGCGAACTTAAAAATTTTTAAATTAATCATTAAGAATTTCCTCCATTCTTAGTTTTGTATAACGACGTTATGATATGTTGCTACATGGATTCTTTCCTCCTTTCGGCTTTCTTCTTACACTCTTCAAGAGCGTTGTTGGTTTTTCTATGTCCGACAATATTATATCATGTATTTTCATAAATCGTCGTTTACAGTTAAGCATGGACATAATAAAATACATTATTTCATTAATAAGTATTAAAAGATACATATCTTATTCAAAAGTACTAAATGATTGACGCTATCGCTTATTGCTCAGTTTTGTGGTCTGCCGCAGTGACATCCCAAAGGAGCAGTTAATAAGAGATAAATAAAAAGGACCCTTTCTTTCGAAAGAGCCCTTCCTAGAAAATAGCAGATGGTAAGAGGAGGTTTACCTCTTGCCCTTTTTCCTCTAAGTCTATATTTCATCCCACTCTGCGTAAGGGAAACGACTAGAGCGAAATCAAATAGTCAATTAACTCGGGAAGACAATCGTGGTCGCATCTAAGGTCACTGCCGTCTGCGCGAGCAAGCGACCATTGATTGATGAACCAGTACCCATGCTGATATCCGTTTGGGCAAGAACGTTACCTTCAAAGTGGGCGCCGACACCGATAGCGACGGTATCCGCGACGATCCAGAAGATGTTTTTAGCTAAGGCGCCACCTGCTAAGATGACGTGCATGTTTTCGGCTTCGGTGAGTTTACCGGCGATTGAGAAAATCCAAGTGTCGGTTGCGCTGCCGCTGAGCGTCAAGTCAGTATTAATAAGAAGATCGTTACTCCATTTATAGACGCCGCTTGGGAGGGTTTGGCCACTCAGGTCGCCGGCATAGAGTTCGGTCGCGTCTGGAGCTAAGCCATTACCGGTGGTAAGAGCGGTTTCCATGTTGGCGACCGCAGTCGTTAAGTAAGCTGGAGTCGGATTGGCATAGTCAGCGGCATATAAATGGCCAGTGACATAAGTTGAGAGCGCGAATTGATTGGTCGCATCGGCGACAAGATCAAATCCGGTAATGTAGGTTGCGGCCGCTGGGCTGACGCCGATATTACCAGTAATATTGGTAGTACCTGTCGTCGAGACACCGGTTTTGGCAAGAACAACGAAGTCGGCAGCTTGGCCAAGATCAATCGTTTGCACGACTGCATTGACTTTGGTGCCATAGTCTTTGGCGTTGTTATAAACCAAGGTCGCTGAGGCCAACGCGATAAAGTCGCTATCGACCTGGGCTTGTGTCGCAGATTCGTTATCGACCACCGCTTGCGCGGAATCGATGGCATTCAAATAGTTGGTCTTATCGACAGCGGTTACCCATTTGAGGCCCGACAGAACATTGGTCCCATCGACGCTGACGACGGCTGATTCTTTATTCACACGAGCGGCGGCAATGCTAGAAACAAGTGCGTTTTTATTAGCGGCCACGACGCTCGAAGAAGCTGAAGAATCAGATTGCGAGGACGAGGACGACGAGGACGAGGATGAGGATGAGGATGACGAGGATGAGGATGAGGATGACGAAGACTGCGATGACGATGACTGCGATGACGATGACTGTGATGACGATGCCAATGATAACGAGGAAGCGTTATTTCCGCATCCTGTAATTAAAGTTAAGGCACCCATCGAAAGAACGACACTTGCTAATCTGAATAAATTACGACGTTTTGAGTTAATCATTGAAAATTCCTCCATTTGATTAAGGATCGTATCATCTAGGTTTAGTCCAGTAGGATCGTTTACTTTTGAAATGGAACTGAGGCCTATTGGCTCCGGCCCCACTTCATTGGTTTATCTCTTCTTCTTTTTTTCGAATTCTTTGCGGATCGTGCCGATCTGCTTGTCGCTACGGGCATCGCTGCCGTCGAGATTTCTCATCGTCCCGGGAGCTAAACCTTGTTTCTTCTCTAACGTACCGACAGTACAGTCGGATCTAATTTTTCTCTGATTGGTCATAAAGGGTTCCTCCTTCCGTTTCAATTTTGAAATTCTATTACGCAACGACGGTCGTTGCGGCTAGGTTGACAGCGGTTTGCGCAAGCAAGCGGCCATTGATCGATGAGTTGGTTCCCATCGTGATATCGGTGACGCCGAGATACGCGCCTTCGGCATGGGCGCCGGTTCCGATAAAGATGGAATCCGCGACGAGCCAGAAGATGTTGGATGCGTTCGCGCCGCCGGATAAGATAATGTCAATATCCGCGGCTTGGGTGAGCGTACCGGCAATTTGGAAGATCCAAACGGCGGTCAAGCCACCATGGAGCGTTAAGTTCGAGTTGATAAGAACGTTGGAGCTATATTTATAAACTCCAGCTTCCATCGTTCTGCCACTGAGGTCGCCCGCGTATAATTCAGTCGCGGTTGGCGCAAAGCCAAGTCCGGTCGTGTAGGCAGTTTCCATATCGGCAATCGCGGTCGTTAAGTTGGCTGGGGTCGGTGTGGCATAATCAGAGGCATATAATTTACCGGTGACGTAGGTAGAAGTGGCATATTTATTGCTGGCATCGAGCGATTCGCCGAAACCAGTTAGATAGGAAGCAGCCGCTGGGCTGAGTCCAATGTTACCGGTGACAGACGTGGTCCCGGTGGTCGAAACGGCAGCTTTGGCTAAGATAGCATAATTACCGGCCGTCCCTAGATTGAACGTACTCGGCGTAGCTTTGCAACCAGTCATTAGGGCAAATGCTCCCAAGAGGATGGCGACGCTCGCGATTTTTGTGATGGTCTTTGTTTTTGTGTTTTTCATATGGGATCTCTTTTCTGTATCTTGCGATACAAACTTGAACACCGGGAATAGGCTCCCCGCCTTTATGACGGGGAACCTAAAAGGATAATCGGAATTTAATTAACTCGGTTGAACGACGGTGGTCGCATCCAAGGTAACGGCGGTCTGCGCTAGCAAGCGGCCATTAATCGAAGAATTGGTTCCCATCGCGATGTCGGTTACGCCAATGATGATACCTTCAGTATGAGCGCCAACGCCGATAGAGACGGAGTCTGCGACAAGCCAGAAGATATTCGCGGCACTAGCGCCACCGGATAAAGTAACGTCGATATTAGCGGCTTGCGTGAGCGTACCGGCGATTTGGAAGACCCAAACATCGGTGCTGCTTCCGTTCAGCGTGAGATCAGAGTTGATAAGGACGTTGTTGCCCCATTTGTAGACGCCGGCAGTCATCGTTTGGCCGCTGAGGTCGCCAGCAAATAGTTCGGTCGCGTCTGGTGCAAAGCCAACACCGGTCGTATATGCGGTTTCCATATTGGCAATCGCGGTCGTTAAGGTTGTTGGTGTCGGTTCGGCATAATCACTTGCGTAGATGTGTCCGACAACATAAGAAGATGTCGCAAAGCTGTTGCTCGCATCTAATGTCTCGGAGAATCCAGTAATATAGGATCCGGCGGCTGGGCTAACGGCGATATCGCCAGTAACCATGGTCGTTCCGGTAGTTGAAACAGCGGATTTGGCTAAGACGGCATAATTGCCAGCTGAACCAAGCTCCACACGCTCGGCAGCGACGACGACTTTGGTGCCATCCTGCTTCGCGTTATTAAAGATAAGGGTCGCGGCGGCTAAAGTCGTAACGGCCGTATCAACGACGTCTTGCTTTAGGTCAGCGGTGTCAACGACTGTTTGGGCCGAGGCAATCGCGGTTTCGTAGGAAGTCTTGACGGCAGCGGTTACCCACTTGTTAGCAGGCATGACGTCGGAACCATCAACGCTGACGACAGCTGAAGCCTTGTTTTCGTTGGCTGAAGCAATCGCGCTGATGAGTAAGGCTTTATTGGCAATCCGGCTGCCGATCGCTTTAGCGTCATTGAACGCTGTGGTCGCGATTTGGAGCGTCGTAATGGCGCCATCGACGGCTAATTGAGTGGCCACCGCATCATCAACGACCGCTTGTGCGGCATCAATGGCGGTTTGGTAGGTCGCTAGAACTTCAGTGGTTGCCCATACGGCATCAGGCCATATGTCGGAACCGCTGACGCTGACAGCGACGGTTGACTTGTTATCGATGGCGGCGGCAATGGCGCTCACGAGAGCGGCTTTGCTGGTCGCGGCTTGGTTAGAAATCGTAACTGACAATGTTCCGTTGATCGTTGGTAGACTCACGGATGCAGCCTTAACGAGTACATTGCCATCGGCAACAGCGGTTAATAAACCACTGGAACTGATACTTGCTTCGCCGGTCCCGTCGGTCACTGACCAGACGATGGCCTTATTGGAAGCGTCAACCGGTGTTACCACCGCTGACATTTGAAGTGTGCCACCTTCAATCGCAATGGTTGAGGCACCTCCGGCGCCACTCACTGTAATCGCAGTAACTGGTACGAGTTGGGAAGATGGTGTGCCCCCGCAACTTGCAAGAGACATCGCTAACCCGCCAAATAAAACGAGGCTAACGACTTTAAAGAAGCGAAATGTTTTGTTGTTAATCATAAGAAATCCTCCATTCTTTTGATTCTCATTGATTACTTTCGGATAAAATCGAAATTTAGACACCCATATTATAACACATTTTCATATTATTTCATTTATTGTTACAAATAAGCACTTATTTAAACATTATTTCTCTTATATGTAATTCCTTTCATAAATTGATATGCACGGACTTATTCGTATTTCTTAGGCACAAAAAAAAGTTTTTGAAAAATAAATGACCAATTTTTTACCTCTTTTTTGCGTTCGCGCGCGCGAGGGCCCATACTTCGAAACAAAAAGGAACCCGAGTTTTCGCTTCTATAAATGGAACTTGAAAGAAAAAAGTCCCCGACCAATCAAGACCGAGAACTTTCTTTAATATATTTTTACGATTGTTTAACTAGGCAAGTATCCTGGATAGCGAACGATTGCTCCTGCGCCGAGGGCCACGCCTGTTTGCGCAAATATGCGTCCGTCAATCGTTGATCCTGTACCAACAGAAACATTCGTTTGGGCAAGGACGATGCCAGAAAAATGGCAATTGGCACCAATGGCAACAGTGGTTGCCGAGAGCCAGAAGACGTTTTCTGGTTTGGCTCCACCGGTTAAGATGATGCTCGTGCTTTCGGCTTGCGTGATGCCACCAGCAATTTGGAAGATCCAAATGTCGGTCGCGTTACCATTAAGCGTAACGCTGGTATTAATCGTCACTGTCGTGCTCCATTTGTAGACGCCTGGGGCAAACTCGTGACCACCAATGTCACCACTATAGGGTTCAGAAACACCCGTAGGAGTAATCAACGAACCAGTCGAATAGGCGGTTCCAACATCACCACTCGCGGTCCCTAGTTTGCTTGGGGTTGGACTGCCATAGGTCGAAAGATAGACGTTTCCGTCCACTTGATCGGATTTTGAGAATTCACCGCTCGTATCAAGCGTCAAGGTTCCAAAACCCGTAATCGAGTCAGCGGCGGCGGCGTTCGAGGCGATGTTGCCTCCAACAGTGACGCCAAGGGAAGAAATTCCCGTTTGTGCTAAAATCGTATAATCTGCGCCAGTCTTAATGTCGATTTTCTCGAGCTGATTGGTAATCGTGATAATTTTAGTTCCAAAAATTTCGGGATTGCTATGGGATGTTCCCTTGGCCGTTACCGTACCATTCGATATGGCAAAGAGTTGCCCACATCGATCGATGCTGGCTGAACCCGTACCGTTCTCGACGGTCCAAACGATTGAAGCGTCAGAAGGAGCGACTGGGGTGAGCGTTGCGATCATGCGAATCGTCCCGTTGTTGATTTCAATCGTTGATACGGGCGTTAACCGCGTGCCCTCGTCAACAGCGCTGACCGCTATAGCGGTTACAGGGATATCATCTACGGCTCTCGCCAAAGTCCCCAACGGTCCACCAAAGACTAGCAACGCGCTTGCGGCTAGAAACAGTGCGGATATTCCAATAACTTTAAACTTATTTACTTCTGCCATAAGTAATGCCTCCATTCTTATTTTTGCAGTTCTGCATTTTTCATGCTCAACTTTTACAATTAAAATTATATCATACATTTTCATATATCATCTCATATTTATTTATAAGAGGCTAAATTATCATATTCATTTTTGGCATCACATAAGGATATATAGGGGGAAATCGCTCACAAAAGATTTTGCGTTTATGTGTTGGAAAAACAAAAACCGTGGCGGGTTCCACCGCTCACGGTTAGTTAAGGAATAATTGAACGTTTTTAGATTATTTGGTAATGAAGAGGATACCAATCGTGTTGGGTCCGCAGTGCGAACTGATGACGCAGCCGGCACGCGTGGGCATGATAATCTTCGGATCGACGAGCTTAGAGAGTTCTCTCGTTAAGTACTCAAGATCTTCCGGGGCAATCGAATGAGTAATCATGACGTGATCCATGTCGATAGCGGGTAAATGACTCTTAAAGTCTTCCACCAGTATATTGAGGGCCTTGATTTTCTTGCCTTTTGGGGTCTTGTATACATCCAAACGGCCCTTAGTTACCTTAATAATCGGGTGGGCGCGAAGGAAAGTACCGATGAAATAACTGGCACCGTTGCAGCGTCCGCCTTTGTATAAATAATCGAGGGTATCAACGGCGAAGGAGCAATAGACCTTGGGCACCAATGCCCCGATAGCATCGGCGATTTGTTTTAAGTTCTTACCTTCGTCACGAAGTTTACAGGCTTTCATGGTCAACAAACCACTGGCCGAGGACAAATTCATCGAGTCAACGACGCGGATGCGTTCTTCGGGAAAATCACAGGCCGCCAAACGCGCGGCTTGATAGGTGCCAGATAAAGCGCTACCGATGCCAGTCAGAAAAATATCGTAGCCTTCGTCGATGTATTTTTTGAAAACGATAGAGAATGACCCAGGAGAAACCGCCGATGTTCTCGGAAGTTGTTTGGTCTTGGTGACATACTCATAGAGTTGTTCGAGTTTGATGTCTTCGCCATCACGGTATTCTTTTTCGCCAAGCAGCACCATTAAAGGCACGACTTCGATATCTAGGGCTTTAATCGTCTCGGGGTTGAGGTCGCAGGTACTATCGGTAATGATTTTTACTTTATTCATCGTGGGACCCTCCGGGTATTGTAATCATTATAAGGTTTTTCCTAAATCGTGTAAACAAACTGAAACACCGAAAAAAGCGAAAAACCGCCTTTTACAAAATCATATGAAAGATTAATATAGGAATAGGGAGGAAATCTTAATGAAAAAGTTTCTACAAGAGTTTAAGGCTTTCATCAGCCGTGGAAGCGTCATTGATCTCGCCGTTGGCGTGATTATCGGCGGCGCATTCCAAAAAATCATTTCCAGCTTAGTCAAAGACATCTTTATGCCGTTTATCTCACTCGCCGTCGGCAAAAACCTCGAAGCGTGGGTTACGGTATTAAAACAAATTCCTGCGGATGTTCAAGATGGCACGGTCGGCACCGCTGTCACCGACGCGTTGGGGAACACCATTTGGTATTCTACCTACATCACCATCAACTGGGGAACTTTCGTGCAAACCGTCATTGACTTCATCCTCATCGCGTTCATGATCTTCATTGTCATCAAAGCGTTAAACGCCGCAAGCAAACACGCTGAAGATTTAAAGAAAAAAGTTGAAGCCAAATTACCGTTAACCAAAAAAGAAGAAGCGAAAAAAGAAGAAGAAACAAAAAAATAGGCTACAAAAACAAAGAAAGACCGGATTCGCTCCGGTCTTTTTTGTTTAGTCAATTACTCGGCTGAAGGCTTTTCTTTTTCCTTGGGCCATTCCCAGTCAATGTGTCTTTCTTTAACGACCTGGAAAGCCTCATTAAACAAACTAATCTCAATGTCTTTTCGACCAGGCTCGACGCTACGTTTTAACGCACGTTCTTTGCGTTCCAAAACATAGATACACTCGCTGAGGCTTTCTTCGATCGTCCCGGAAACCAGTAAGTAAGCACGAAGCGACTCCATGGATAAGTCAGATGCCAAGAAGTGTTTTTGCTTGCTGTCCAGTTTCTCTTTATAGAAATTTTCGGCCTCGTCGTGCGATTTAGTGAGAATCATGACATACAGCTTTTGTGACATAACGCGACCGTTGGTCGTGTCGTTAAGTTTAGCCGGCTGCGCCAAGATGGAATCCAGGATTAATTCGGCTTCAGCGTATTTATGCTGGCCGAGCAATTCATAAACGCGGTAAAGGTTCACTTGCGCGGTCAAACTGGTGATTTCTGTGAAAGTCTTGATATCGGTTGGGATTTTTCCTTCATGCGTGGCCATATCGATGCGCATTAATTCATTATAGGCCTCAACATTGACGCCTTTCGTAATCAAAGCAAGACGATAACCATCAGTCATGGTATCCAATTTGAATGGCATGACGTTATAGAACATCAGCATGCCACCGACAGAAATGACAATGACGGCAGAATAACGGAGCCATAAATCTTGGGGTAGCAGCACATATAAGACAATGCCTGTGGCAAATTCAATGACATAAAGGATTAATCCGCTCCACAAATTGAGCAGCGGTTTTGCGTTCTTGCGATGCGGAATAATCTTGGTTTCGCCGGTCAAACCTTCATAAGGACGAATCCCGACGGCCCATTCGCCTTGGTTTTTGTAAATGCAAAGACCGAGAATGTTAACCGAAAGAATCGAGTAACCACCGAGCAAGGCGCCACCGATGTGCCCGAGTTCAGCAAGCACGACATTAATCAAAAAGCCGGCAAGAATCGATGCAATCGCAAAAACATATTCATTAGCGACATCAATATTCTGAAAAGCTGGCTTAATGACCATCAATCCGATATAAATGGCGATAACGATCATGACGCCGTAGACAAACAAACTCAGAAAATCTTCTTTACGCATAGAATCTCCCTAGAGGACGGAAGTATATATGGCTTTCGCGACCTCTCCATCAAGCGGTTTGACATGGTGATCAACCACACGTGTACCACCGTCAGTCAGTTTATTGACCATCCACTCGATGTCTGGATTCTTGAGACCTAATTCACTAAAGGTTAACGGCATTCCAATAGAATGGAAGTACTCTTTCAAGCGAATTATTCCCATTTTAGCATTATCAGTGGGGTTTTCCAAATGGATATTCATGACGTTTTTAGCGAATCTATCGAATTTTGCCATGTCTAACGGCGCGTAGTAATTCGCCCATGCCGGGAAAAGCACGCTTAAGCCCGCTGCGTGGGCGACTTCTGGGTACAAACCACTTACGACATGTTCGAGTTGGTGAACGGTCAGCCTTCCCTGTTTGCCGAGGCTGGTGAGGCCGTTATGAGAAAGGGAGCCCGCCATCATCAAGCAGGCGCGAGCATTATAATCTTTGGAATCCTTCATAACCTTGTTACCGGCGTCCATCACCGCTTTTAAGAGACCTTCCGCTAAATAGTCAGCAAGTTCTGGTTCTTCCGATGCATTAAAGTAACGCTCCAACGTGTGCATCATGATATCAACGATGCCACAAGCCGTTTGAAAAGGCGAAACGGTAAAAGTCAATTCAGGATCCATGATCGCAAAGAGCGGGCGATTTAGTTGATGGTTAAAACCGCTCTTGGTTTTAGATTTCTCGTCAGTAATCACGCACGAAGTCGAAGTTTCGCTCCCGGCAGCCGCAATCGTCACAATAACGCCGACGGGTAATACTTTTTTCGGTACATATTTATGCAGACTGATATCAAAAGGATTACCATCATAATAAAAGCCGGCGGCTGTTAATTTGGCAGAATCGATTACGGAACCGCCACCAACGGCTAAAATCATTTCGATGTGTTCGTCATGACAAATCCTTATGGCTTCACGCACAAGTTCAATATTAGGGTTCGGATGAACTCCGCCTAATTCGATATAATCGATATGATTCGCTTTTAGCGAGCTGATTACTTTATCGAATAAACCATCTTTCTTAATCGACCCTTGACCATAATGCAGCAAAACTTTTTTATAACCGTATCCCTTGATGACTTCTCCCACCTTAAGTTCGGTTTGGTGGCCGAAAATCACCCGGGTGGGTACAAGGTATTCAAAATTATCCATGTTTGAACGGGGCTTTTTTCCGAGCAAATTTTTCGATGGCTTCTGAGATATAGGGACCGGTGACAGTGTCGATCCGGTCAATTAAAACTTCAGTATTTTCTTTCATTCCAGCATCCACCCAACGTACGATGACGAAAACGAAAGATGGACTGTAGAAACTCGCGATGAATTTCTTTTCCTCAGAAGTAAGGATGCCGCGCGTATCAAGGCGTGACAAGTTACTCATATGAACAGTGAAGGCCATGTTGTAGAGGAATTCGATGAATAATTGCCGTCCGGCGCTGGATAACGTGTTTTGCGTAAACTTTGCGTTCTTCGAAATATAATCAAAGAACATTCTTAAAGCTTCACGCCAACTTTTCGCTTCTTCGAGCCCGGCGATGGATTCATTGAGATAAACCCATGTGAGCAAATCAAAAATGTCGCGGTAGTGATAGTAAAACGTTTGACGGTTGATGCCACATACCTCTGTAAGTCTTTTCACTGTGATCTTGTCTAAAGGCTCTGTCGACATGAGTTTCTTTAGCGTCTCACCTAGCAAAAGTTCAGTTTTCATAGTGTGACTCCTTATCATCATTTTATCGACTTTTTCATGACGATGTCTATAAAAAATCGTTTTCTTAAGGAACAATCGTCTTTTTACGGTTGGAAATTTTAGTCATTCAGCGCCGAATAGGCTTTTGCGATCCAAGCGCCGACTCGCGCATTATTAAGAATTAAATGAATGTTGGCTTCTAAAGAATCTCCGCCGGTGAGTTCAACGATACGTTGAAGTAAAAACGGCGTTGTCTCTTTTCCTTTAATCCCCTGCGCTTTGGCGTCTTTTAGCGCTCTAGCGATGGCGAGGTCCACGATTTCTTTATCGAGGGCGTATTTTTCTGGAATGGGGTTAGCAATTAAAACGCCACCTTTTAAGTTTGCCCGCCGTTTTTCCTTAATAATAGAGGCGGCATCTTCGGGTGAGGAAACAGCATAATCAACTTTAAGACCACTATGACGGGAATAGAAATCGGCGAGTTCTTCGGTTTGGTACCCCAAGACTGGAACGCCAAAGGTTTCGAGATACTCAAGGGTCAAAGGCAAATCAAGAATGGCCTTAACGCCGGCACAGATAACGGTAACGTTGGTGTTGGATAATTCTTGTAAATCAGCCGAGATATCAAACGAAGTCGTCGCGCCCCGATGGACGCCTCCGACTCCGCCGGTTACAAAGACCTCAATACCGGCTTCTTGTGCGAGAATCATTGTGGCAGCGACGGTGGTCGCGCCCCACATCTTGCGGGAGTAAACTACAGGCAAATCACGACGAGAAACCTTGCAGATCCCGCCTTTTTTTCCAAATTGTTCGATTTCTTCGGGGGTCATTCCAATGACAGCAACACCATCAATGATTCCAATCGTTGCCGGAGTGGCGCCTTCTTTTCGTATCACTTCTTCAACCGCTAAAGCCGTAGCCACGTTTTTGGGATAAGGCATCCCATGTGAGATGATTGTTGATTCGAGAGCAACGACCGGTTTGTGAAGTTTCAATGCCTTTTGAACTTCTGGCGAAATTCTGATCATTTTGTTATCCTCCATAAAATGTTTTTCAAACATCCTCTGCTTACATTTTATAACAAAAAACCACTGCGCGGACGATGGTTTTAGAAAGATATTCAAAGGACGAAGGCAACGGCGATGCCTTCCTAGTCTGAGTAAGTACCATAATCGCTTCCGAAGAGGCTTCCCCATCCTATGTAATACTTCAAATACTCCTGATAGTTATCATAGTGGTCATTCGTATAAAAAACGCTTTGTTTACCATTTGTGATTGAAAAAACGATGCGGTAAGCACCGCGATTGCTTACAGAATAAGAAGATCCGCCAATATCGCATTCGGTGTAGGTCCGATCAGCGGGTAAATAGCCTTCACGATTTTGAAAAATGCCACCATTAATCCGACAACTTGAACCATAAGTGCCGCAAGTAGAAGTTTGATCTCTTCCCACATAGTTAATAGGAAGTGCGTTAAAAATATTGATATAAGCTGCCACCAGTTCTTTGTCAGTATAGAAAGTATTTTGACAGATTTGAATACTCGATCCGGAAATAATATAACAGCCCGCAGCTAGAGAAGAGTCGCTGCTATATGAACTCGAGATAGGTGTCGATGAAGAACCACTAGACGCAGTTGAAATTTGGGATGTTGACGAAACGCTCGATAGAAACGAACTTGAGGACGAAGAGGAACCCGATGTGGACGATATCGATGATTCTACCACAGAAAAAGATGAGGACGAGGAGGTGTGTTGAATTCCGCATCCTGACAAGGTTAGACCAAACAGTAATACGAGAAGAAGACGGTGCTTTTTCATGTGCTTTTCCTTAAGTGTCTAGATAAAAATACCATGAAGACAATTAAAGATAAAGAAAAAGCCGATTTTTCAATCGGCCTGTTTTCGTACTTGAATAAATTTACGCGGGATTTGTCGTGTATTGTTGATAAGTATCAATGGCTGAGACAACGCCGTCAGTGATTGATACTTCATAATTGAGGATCATGTCGTAATAGATGCCGTCGATAGGATGAACGAATTCTCCGCGGTGTGAGGTAAATGCGATTGTGGTTAAATCGGCGCTTTTTGTTCCAGAGATTTCGAAACTGTAAGCTACGTTATAATCTGGACTTTCAGGATTCGAGAAATTGGTGTACATCTCAGAATATCTATTAATCCAGGTTTTAGCCGGCAAACCACCGCCGACGTTAACGGCGGCCTTTAATGAGCCTTCTTCGCGAGGTGTCGTGACCTTGTAATTTGTAGCGTGCGAACTCAAGCCTTTTGGAAAATACTCTCTGTGCATGAGGTTAACATTGAAAGCATCGCCATAAATTTGTTCTTTCTCAGTGTAGTCAATTGTGTAACCATCTGGGTAAAGGATATCGGCGGTTGCTAATCCTTCAGTGATGTTGTTGTCGTACCGCTTTTTTTCAAAAGTTTCTGTTTTATGATAATTGAAACCCTCATCATACGATGCATACAAAAAATTGTAGTAAAGAATTGTCTCAGTCGCTACGATAGTTGAACGCGTGATAAAATCATCGTTGGTATCTAGGACACTGATCAATCCTTCACAGGCGGAACTGGTTAATTCCCCGAGGGGTAATGCGGTGACGGCGTTTTTAAGAGTTTCGTCTTGCGAGGCAGAAAAAGTTATTACCTCATCAGAGTAATCAACTGGCTCCGAAGAAGTTTCGGAAGATTCGGAGGAACCCGAAGACTCAGAAGATGAGCTCGTTGAGCTTTCAGTAAACTGTGTGGGATTGAGTAAATCTGTAGGTTCGAAGGAACCGTTTTCACCGACGTCAAAAGTCCGATGGCTGTTCCATTCAGCAAGAATGCGACGATTGCCGCTGGTTTCAGAAAAATTCCACGGGTTCTCCGCCGAAGACTCTTCTGCTGACGAGACTGAAGAAGTTCCGCCGCAGGCGACTAAAGCGATTGCTGAAAGCGCTAATAGAGTAAATGATAAGTTTTTCTTCATAAAAAGCCCCTTTTCCTATGCAAATGTAGCAAAATACTACAACTTGACATTACTTATGTCAACTTAAGCAAAGCGTTTTATTCATCGTTTTTTTAAAAAGATAAATAAAGTGACGGCAAATCTGGCCTATTTTTCGTCTTCAATCTGAAATTAGGTTTTATTTCCTTTTTCGTTTGAAGTATTGCCGAATGATTGCTTTGCAGTCTTCCTCAAGAACACCCGAACGGATAGACACAAGATGATTCATTCCTTTTTGTTCAAAAAGATTATAAGAACTCCCGCATGCTCCACCCTTGGTGTCTTTAGCTCCGTAAATGATAGAATCCATTCTCGTCCATAAGATTGTTCCTGAGCACATTGAGCAGGGCTCAATCGTCACATAGATACGACAACCGTCCAACCGCCATGAAGCGAATTTCTTGCATGCTTTTCTAATCGCACGAATCTCAGCGTGAGCTGTTGGATCGTTCGTTTTTTCACGGAAATTAAAGGATCGAGCGATAATTCGGTCGCCTTTAACAATCACTGCCCCCACTGGAACCTCATCGGTATCAACAGCTTTGGCTGCTTCAATTAAAGCCTTCTTCATGAAATATTCGTCATTATGCATAGAGTTCCTCGAATAAAAATAAACCACCGCACATGAGATAAAAACTTAAGGCTGCTACGTTCCCGTCCTGACCTGGTTCGTTCCACCTCATTGCGATGGCATAAGTATTATATCATAGTGTTTTTAAAATTTAGGCTTATTTCTTTTTCTTGGGAGTCAGCACTTTGATACCGCCCATAAACGGAACCAAGACATCTGGAATAATTACATTTCCTTCTTTGGTTTGAAATTGTTCAACGAGTGCTGGGATGATTCTACTGGTCGCTAAGCCAGAGGCGTTTAGTGTGTGGCAGAATTTTGTTTTGCCTGTTGTCTTATCTCGGTAACGAATCGCGCCACGACGAGCTTGGTAATCGCGCGCATTGCTTGCGCTACTGACTTCTTTGTATATGCTCATACTTGGAATCCAGACTTCAATATCGTAAGTTCGGGCCATGGAATGCGAGCAGTCTCCCGCCGCCAATTTACTAATCTGGAAATGAAGTCCCAGCTTCTCGACTAACCGTGATGCTTTAGCCACTAATTCTTCAAAAGCGGCATCAGAACCGTCCTCTTTTGTATATTGGACCATCTCTACTTTATTGAACTGATAGCCACGAATCATACCGCGTTCTTCTGTTCTATAACTGCCAGCTTCGCAGCGATAGCAAGGAGTATAAGCAAAGTATTTCTTTGGAAGATCATCCTCCAACAAAATTTCGTTTCGGTGGAGATTTACAAGAGCCGTTTCCGCAGTTGGAAGCATAAAGCGTTTGGGTTCGAGACCTTCAAGCCAGAAAACATCTTTTTCGAATTTTGGGAATTGTCCGGCCGTATAACCACTTTCGTAGTTTAACAAATGAGGCGGCAGAATCATCTCATAGCCGTCCTTAAGATGTTCAGCGATGAAATAGTTGAGAAGGGCCCATTCGAGTTGAGCGCCGAGTCCAGTGTAGATCCAAGTACCAGCGCCGGAGATTTTGGCAGCTCGCTCATAATCGATTAAACCAAGGGACTCGCAGAGTTCGACATGGTCCTTGATTTTGAAATCAAAGGTCGGTTTCTTGTGCACCGTCTTGATGACTTTGTTGTTTTCTTTTCCGCCGGCAAGCAAATCTTCATCGGGGATGTTTGGGAGGGTGCTTAAATAAGTTGATATCTCGATTTCAATTGCTTTTAAAGTCTTTTCATCTTCCGTGATTGAGGCACTCAAGTCTCTGACTTTTGCAAAGATCGCTTTGATATCCCCTCCGTCTTTTTTTACTTGGGGAACGCTTGCGGAAAGTTTGTTGCTTTCAGCTTTGACCGTTTCGACACGGAACATGAGTCTCTTTCGTTCCTCGGCCTTTGCAAGCACTTCGGTGAAATCGACATCCCAGCCTTTTTTGGCTAAAGCTCTTGCAACTTTCTCCGGATTTTCTTTGATCAGATTGAAGTCCAACATATTTTTTCCTCCTAGAAAATAAAAAAGTCCCGTTTGGGACGTTTTTGTGACGTGGTACCACCCAATTTATGCTCCGAAAAGCATATCTCAAATACCTTTAACGCAGGTAACGGGACGGTTAAATCCGCTCTAAGGGTGGAATTCGCGGTTTGTTCGATCGTCTTTCCACTGATGACGATTCACTATGACGGATGTTACCGCTACTGGCCCTATCAACGAGCATAATTTATTTTAGTCGAGCAAGCGACAAATATCAACTGAGACCACCAAAATAGTAAAGCGAGTCGTAGATGTCTTTCAAAGAAACTCCAACCTTTTTAAGGTCGACTGTTTTGGCAAATTCATAAGCGGCATCAACCGTCGATTCAAGTTTACCGTCAAGAAAGGCGCCTAATTTCTTTTCGCACTCAATAGTCGTCTTGCAAATATAAGCTTCCTTTTTATTGGTCAACATATCTGAATATACGGCACTTTCGCGGGCGATAATTTGGCATTTGGCTGCCATCGCGTCCAAGATAGAGACGGTGCCCGCCTTGACATAACTTGGGACAAAAAAGGCGTTAGCGTTCATGAGGGCCGAACGATAAACATCGTCGTCGACAATGTCATGAAAATGACAGTTTTTCGGAGCCACTTTAATGACACGCTTAACAACACGTGGCATCAATAGCCTTTTCTTCCGGCCGAAGAAATAGAACTCAGCATCGGGTCGCTTACGGGCAATGTTGACTAGGTCTTGGAGTCCCGCTTCTTTGTCGTATACGCCGACGCCGACAACAAGCTTCCGGTTCTTTTCAAGATGGTAATAGCGCAAGAAAATTTGTTTTTCTAGTTCGTTGGTGGTATCAAACCGAGAGAGGTTGACGCCTTCAGACAAAACACGGATCGGTGTCTGAACGCCGGCGTGTTTTAAAATGATGCGGCCATCTTCCGTCGGGACAATAATCAGTGTCACGCGGTTCAAGAGCCTGAGCATCCGCGGAGTCACGGTTGGCACTTCGCCTTTTTGAACCAGCATTGCGGCATCGGGATCGTTCTCACACATCAGAGCCGAAACAACAACTGGGGCTTTTTTAAGGAGTGCCTCGTTGATGATTTCTTCGTCGCGGCCACCCACAAAATGAGCGATATCGTAGGATTCGCGTGGGTCAGAAGTATACGAAATGCCGTTGAGTTCGCAAGAGCCTTTTAAGCTTTTGCGAACCCGAACGCCTTCATATATTTTTTGGTTACGTCTTTTGGGCTCAAAGTAAATGAGAATCCGCATGCTTATACCTCGCTTGAATCGTCTTCTCCATGTTTTTCGTCTTCGTCATCCTCAAGCGGATCCGCTTCATGACGGATGGCTTCTTCAACGACAGGGCTGCCTTCGACGGGTTCATCGGTTTCCGGTAACGGTTTGACAATGGCGATCGACGAAACTGTCTGTCCTTCGTCGAGGCGGATGACACGGACGCCTTGGGTATTACGACCCGATACTTTAACTTGTGTTAAGGAAATACGGATAACGACGCCGCTGGCGGTAATGATCATTAAATCTTCAGTGGCTTCGACGGCGTGCATTGCGATAATGCTG
>Ga0209429_10000507_pt1 | contig 25705 bp, 53 predicted proteins | sample BarGraNGADG00212_3_FD_184493 | JGI IMG/M metagenome (GOLD analysis project Ga0209429, IMG submission 184493) | Arctic peat soil microbial communities from Barrow, Alaska - Barrow Graham LP Ref core NGADG0004-212 (SPAdes) (version 2) | ecosystem: Environmental > Terrestrial > Soil > Wetlands >...
TCCATTTGCGGCTCGTGGTGGTTTCGGAGCCCCAGCCGGGGCTGTCGAAGTCGCCGTCGTCCTCGGTCGAGGGCTCGATGGTGCACACGAAGTCGTTCGTGGCGAGGATGTCGACCCATTCGGGGAGCTCGAACGTGCCGCCGCCCACGCCTTCTGTGTCGTTCACTTGCACCCACCACTTGTGGACGAACGTGCTGGCGCCGAGGGGTACTCTGGCTGTTACTGGCATGGTCGCGCTCCTTTACGTGCGGTTGGCTGAGGGCCGGTGGGCCGAGACGGAGTAGTTGGATGAGGTGGACCATCTCGAGTTTCCGTCTTGCCCGAGGCTGGCCGGTCCTGACGCGCGGTGAATCTGCCCGACCGTGACGCCCGTTGAGAGCGTGATGTCGAGCTTGTTCTGGAGCAGGTTGAAGATGGCGTCTTCGAGGTTGTCGACAAGGCGCTTATCGGCCCCTTGGGCGCGGCAGCGGACCTGTACGCGCACCGCTGAATCGGACAGCGCCGGATCGTCGTCGGAATCGTAGACCGTGAGCGTTACGATCCGGTCTGGCGTCTGCGGGATGCTGCCGAGCACGATGCCGGTTTCGAGCGCGGTGAAGACGCCGGACGTTCTATAGGTTGCCTCGATGCCGCCCGCCGCGAGGTGGACGGCGAGGCCGGTCAGGAGGTTGCTTTGGAATCCGGCGGCGAGGGTCATCCGAGCGCCGCCTTGATCTCGCGGGCGATGAGGTCTTCAACCTTGCGCTTCACGCCGGCATCGTTGATCGGCGTCTCGAGGTACTTGGCCTGGCGCTGGTGGCCGTCGACGACGTCGTGATGCCATGTCAGTTCCTCGTGCTGGCGCCGGGCGTAGGGTGTGTCATACGTGACCGCCGCCTGCATGCCTTCGCCACCGACGAGCCCGACCTGCTCGGGGGGCCACGGGTGGCCCGACTTGAGCAGGGTCGACTCTTCGATCGGCACAATCCGATTCGCCTCTTCGAGCACATGCTCGGCGCCGAGCATGAGCCCACGAGCGGTGCCGGCGCGCTCGCTGTCCTTCACCTTGGCGCCATACCATTTGAGGTGCAGGGTCATGAGCACACGACCTTCAGATGGTGCATCTGGCCACGGAATGTCTGCGGGTTGGCTGCCAGCACTGTACTCGTGCGGCCGTCAATGGTGAGCCGCGATTCAGGCATGAACTGCGCAGCATCGTCGGGATGGGCTTGGCCGGTCCCCTCGGACACAACCTCTTCGCCGTTCGCGTTGCGCGCGAGGCGGCGCGTGCCGTCATAGTTCCAGCGAATGGTGACGGGATCGGCGTACGCGGCACCGTAGGCGCCCTCGCCCGTCCACGTCTCGACGGTGACGGTGTCCTTGAGCATTGACCGCCGAATCTTCATGCGACGCCGCCCTTAGTGAAGTTGACGACGAACGAGTGCATCTGTGCCGTGAGGGCAGTGCGAAGCACGATGTAGAGCGCCTTCGGCCGGTCTCGCCATGCGAACTGCGCGACCATCTTCAGGCCCTCTCGCATGAGCAGATACGGCTGCGCAAGACGCCGAATCTTGACGTCCACAACGATCTCGCCGCCGTCGTTTCGAGGCACCGAGACTTCAAGCCACCATGGCCCCTTCACGGCGTCACCGGGTCGCCACGGTAGAGCCCCGCCGCCCGCAGGATGCGGCCTGCACGAGGCGCTAGCACCAGAGGGGCGGCGGGCATCGCCTTGACGTTGCCGATGGTCAGGTCCGATAGCGGCCCCAGCACGTCGTCCTCTTCGTCGCCGGCCAGCCAGAACTCGACCTGGGCGCAGGTGGCGTCGCGGAAGACGGCGATGTCCTCGGCCTCGGTAGGGAAGCCGTCCGTGTCGTGCTCGTAGACGGCCGTGCGCGTGAAGTCGTCAACGACCTCCCCCGCCCGGTCGATAAGGCGGGGGAGGTCGTCAGGAGTCGTGCCGCCAGCAAACGTGGCGTACTCATCGCTGGTGGCGTAGGCGGTCATGTCTCGATGACCTTCGTGGTGCCGGCGTCGATGTCATGTTCGATGGTCACGACCTTGCCGCCGGGCTGAGTGAACGGGTACCACTCGGTGCGCGCCGCGGCCTTCTTCTTGGACTTGGGCGCGTTGGGAACCACGACCTCGCTGATGTCACCAAGCTTGGTGAGCATCGGCCCCTTGACTATTCCGCCGGTGGCGAACGGCTCGATCTTGTCAGTCATCGCCGCGGTCAGTCCTTCTCGGGCTTGGACGCGGCTGTCTCCACGCCGCCCTTGAGGCCCTTGGCATCACCGATGTCGTCGGCCTTGGGCCGCTGCGGCTCCGCGCCGGCGTGGGGCTGATAGCTCGACCCACCGATGCGGTCGCGGTAGTCCCCACGCTTGGGTCCGTCGCCGAGCGCATCCTCGGGGCCCTGGGGCTCCGACGGATCGCCGGGCAGCATCGGGACGCCCAAGTCGAGGGCATCGTCGCGGGTCGTGGTCTTCTTGGTCTTCGGCTCGGTCTCGGGCTTGGTCTTGTCATCCATGAGGTGCTCCTGTTCGGGAAGGGGAGAGGGCTGCCCCAGGGCGCACGTGGCGCACGCCCCGGGGCGTGTGGTTAGGAGGCGAGGACGCCGGTGAGGCGAGCGGCGGCCTTGCCACCGAAGACGCCCAGGCCGACGAACCACTCGATCCGAGTGCGGAAACACGGCTTGACCTGCTGCTCGCCGAGGTCGCGCACGTCGAGGGTGCCGTTCTGCAGGCCGGCGACGGACTGGTCGTCGATGCCCTGGCCGAACTTGACGGCGTAGATCGAGGAGGCGATGGCGCCGGAGGTGCCCTGCGTCTCGGTCTGCGGGATGACGAGCGTGCCGTCCGCCTTGTTGCCGATGTCGAGCAGCGGGATGCCGTTGTACATCTGGATGTGGCGGCCGAAGCTGTCGACGGTCTGGTCGTAGGTGGTCAGGCGCCGCGCCGAGCTGGCGATCTTCGCCTTGACGGCGGCGTTCATGTACAGGACGCCGTTGCTGGCGTTGATGCCGAGCACCTGAGCGATGAGGTTGTCGAGCTGGTCGAAGAACAGGTGGCGGGCGTTGTCGTCGGCGCCGAGCACGGCCAAGCCGTTGGTCGCGGCGGCGATGACCTGAGCGCCGGTGAGGCGCTTCTTGATGCCGTCGAAGCTGTTCGCATCGCCAGCCGTGTCGCCGTTGATGAACGTGTCGTCGAACTTGTAGGCCGCGGCCTTGGCCTTCAGGTTGTTCTGCGTGGTGCGCAGGTCGGCGAGGTTGCCGCCGGTCTTGACGAGGAAGGTGTCTACGTCGGCGTCGCCGCCGAGGATGACGATGGACTCCGTCTTCGGGTTCACGGTGCCGGTCGACTCCGCGTAGGCGGCGTTCACGGCGCGGAACTCGACGCCCGGGAGCGCCAGCTCCTCGTTGTACCTGTAGGCGTTGCCTTGGATGTCGACGAAGGGAATCCGGTCGATGACCGGGCTCTCCTTGACGAACGTCTCGACGACGCCGGGGACGATCGGGTTGTTGGTGAGCTTATTGGCTTCCGCCAGGGTCAGTGCCATCTTGTGCTCCTCATGCTCGGCCGCCCCTGGCGTGCGCCAGGCGTCGGCTTACTGGTTTGCTTGCTGCTCGTAGTAGTCGCGGGAACGCTGCTGCGGATCGTCGGACTGCTTGCCGGCGGGCGCGGCGCCGCCCACGTGGCCACCGGAGCGCGCAGGTGCGGCGAGCGCGCCTGCGGCCTTGAGGTTGGGGTTCGCGGTGAGCGCCGCCTTGATGGCCTCGCCGACCTGCGTGGCAAAGTCATCCGCCGCCGGATCGATGGCCTCCAGCGCGCGCATGAACGAGCGCGAGTCCACCAGGGACTCGGGGTCGGCGCCGAGCTTGCCGGCGGCGCGCAGGACGGCGTTCTCGACCTTCGTGGCCTTGGCCTCGAGACGGGCGGCGTCGCGCTCGTCGGCTGCCGTCTGGGCGGCCTTGACCGGGTCGTCGTCGTCCTTCAGGCTGAGCGCCTTGGCGATCGCGTCGCGCGTCGCCGTGAGCGCATCGTTGCTGGTCGTGGCCTTGGTGCGATTGGTCGCTGCTTCAGTGCGCGTCTTGCCGATGAGCTTCTGGGCCCAGTCGGGCAGGCTGGCCACGTCGTCAGGCGCGGCGGCAGCGGGGGTCTCGGGAGCGGGCGCCGGCGGGTCGACCGCGGCGACGGGCTTGGGAGTGACGACTTCTGCTACTTCTACCATGGGGGAGCCTCCTGGGCTGCCTGTGCCCCGACGCCAAGTCGGGGACGTGTAGGGGCAGTGTGACGGAGGCGGAAGTGCGGAGGCGCGTGCAGTTACAGAGCGCCGAGACGCTCGCGAACAGGCTGGCGCTTGGCCGTTGTGGATGCGACGTGGGCGCGTATCTTGGCCTGGTAGGCGCGCACCCGCACGCCCGCCGCCTGTGCCGCTACGTCGTCCATGGCGGCGGCCTGCACGCGCTTGGCGGCCCGTGTCTGACGCTCAAGGTAGCGGAGCTTCGTCGTGTCGGCGTAGCCCTGCGGGTCGGCAACGTCGCCCATGGGGCGCGTAATGCCCTCCTGGTAGGCGCTGACGCTGTGGCGACAGTTGCAGTGCATGAGGCCGGCGGCGCGGGCTTCGTCGAGGGTGGGGTAGGCGGTCACGGGCGCGGCTCGTACTGGATGCCGTTGTCGCCCTCGTGCGGCTGCGTGTGGTCGAAGGTGCCGTCGAGGATGTCTTCGGGGATGCCGTCGGGGAAGGCGAGGCAGACATTCTCAGTGCGGGTTTCGCGGTCAAAGTTCGCACAGTCTGCACATTGAGTGGTGACTATAGTCACGGCGTCAGCCCTCCGAGTTCGGCATACAAGCGCATGGCTTCGGGGCTGTACGAACGCCCGTCTATGAGGCCCACGAACGTCTCAGCCACGAACTCCAGAGGGTCAGCCGCTGCCCGACGCGATATCTCCGGACCGACGCGCTTGAGCATGGTTTCATAGCTCGTCCCGTATCGACTGAGATACAACTTCGCATACTGTTCGGGGTTCGTCTTGTCGTGAGCCGCATGGCCTAGTTCATGGATGAGTGGATGGTCGGCGCGGCCTGTAGACCAGAACCCGGATTCGTTCTGCGCAAGCGCCCGCGCCGCCGCCTCGCTCCCTCCCTTCGACCAGAATGACGCACTCGGGTTCACAATCACCCGCTTGTATGACGAGTCGTACATCGCTGGGGACAACTTCTTCAAATTCCCGGTGAATGGTGCGCTTGTGATGTCAAAACGACGCACAGAGTCGATACCTCGCGACTGTAGAAGGTCAGAAGCACCTCGCACGGTCTCCGTAAGTCCCGCTCCCCGCTTGCCAATGACGTTGACGCTCACTGTGGGCATTTCCACTGGCATCGGTGGCGCGGCCTCCACCCCCGGCCCCTCCGTCGCGACCTGGAACGCAGCGTCCGCGTCCGGCGGCATCTCAACCGGCACGCCGCCTATCGACAGCACCTTCCCTTCCCACGGTCGGCACAGTGGGCACTCCCTCGGCGCATCCGAGACGATGACGAGGTCCAGCCCGTTAGCGGTCAGCCGATCGACGTGCCCCTGCACGGCAGCGCGCCCGCAGCCGGTGCGCATGGCCATTTCCGTGTAGGACTCCATCGACCAGCCGCGCCCGGCTGAATCGACGAACCCTGTTATGCCCTTCTGGGCGAACCTGTTGAGCGCCGCCTGCGCCGCCTGCCGCCGCGTCTGGTCGCCGAGCAGGACGCCGCTAGAGCTCTCGGCGATGACGCTACGGTAGGTGTCCATGGTCGACCTGAGGATGCCGGTGTGCGTCGCCAGCACGTTGCCCAGCGTCTCCTGCGTCAGTGCCTCGATGGCGCGCAGGCCGGCGAGGGGCTCAACGGCAGGCGCGGCTCCCATGTACGCTGGATGCTTGTCAACGAACGCCTGCGCCTTCTCCGCCGTGTCGAATTTGTGCAGCACGCGCCCATCGGGTTCACGGATCTCCCACGGATTGCGCGGCATCGGCGACCACTGCACGGCGCTGTACTTCATCGCGGCGCTCATCTGCAGTTTCGACAAGTCGGCAACGGCAGACAGCCCACCCTGCTCGTAGGCGTCCGTGATGGCAGTGGCGACGCCGCGCGCCGCCTTCTCCTCGAGGTCAGCCAGCAGCCGCTTCGCCTGCCGCTCGTACTCCTGCATCTGCGCCAGCTTCGTCGCCGCCCACTCGGGCGCGTCCAGACCCTTACCCAGGTTCCGGGCGATGCGCGCTACCAGCGCCGCCTCGGCGTCCTGGTAGTGCGCGACAACGCCGGCGGCGAGGTGTTCGGCTTGGGCGGGGCTGACGGGCATCAGCGCCGGCCGTACCAGCCGTGCCAGAACTGCCACCAGGGGATGCGCTGCAGCCTCACAGTGATCTTGAACGACTGTGCGCCCGGGACTCTCGGGAGGATCTCGCCGGAAGACACGTACCACCTGCAGAGCCGGCGGCGGATGTAGTAGGGCTTGAAGAGGGAGACGCCCATCACTTCTTCGGGAACGGCGGCGCCTTCTTGCCGCCAAACGCGGGCATCTTCTTCGCCGGCTGCTTCTTGCCGGCCGCCGGCTTGTTCGTCTTCAGTCGCTTGTCCTTGGGGGTGCCTTTACTGGGGAAACCCATCAGTGTCCTCCTGCGAGTCTGTCGTCGATCTTGAATGAATGCCCGAACCACATCCGCCAGACGACCGAATGCCGCTGGACGTCTTCCCCTCCTGAGAGCACCTCCCCATACTCAGTGCGGTACTTGAGGGGAAGCAACTGCTTGAAATACCACCGGACTCTGCTCATCACACGACCTCCGCTGTCACGTTGTCGGGTTGTCCTTGACCGTTGCCGCCGAACGGCGGCGGCGCCCCGATGTCGGGGACGCTCATTCCGCCCTCGGCAATCACCAGCGCCACCTCTGCCTCGATGGCGGCTTCGTCCCAGTCCGGGTGAATCATCGCCACCTTGGTCTTCACCGACACCGCCACCGCGCGATTCAGAGTCTCGGCGGTGCGCGCCAGGACCTCGGGGTCGGGCTGCGACACGTCCGCCCACTCGACCTCGACCGCGCCCTTGGCGCCGGTCTTGAAGATCTGCGCGTCGAGCTCCAGCCACGTCGTCAGTAGCGGCTCCAGCGCCTGGCTCCAGTAGCGCGTCTTCTTGTCCCTCGTGCGGGCACTCTTGCGCTCACGGGAGACGACTTCCGTAGCCGTCGTTACGCCTTCGTTGCCCTTGCCGAATGTGCTAGGGCTGTAGCCGGCGGCGTCGAGGATCTGGTCAACGAGCGCGTCGGCGGTCTGCTGGTGATCGGCGCAGCGAATGTCAAACTGCTGCGGCGTGATCGCCTGCGGCGTCTCCTTCGCCTGCATGATGTTCAGGCCGACGAAGATTTCCTGGTCAACGTCGAAGGTCGCGCCCCGCCCCTTGCCGAGGTTCTGCAGCATGTCCTCAGGCACCAGCAGCCGCGCCTTGGCGAGCCGCACGTCACGCATCCACGAGGTGTACGTCTCGTCGAGCGCGTCCATCATCGGCTCACAGCCGTCATAGTCGCTGCGTCCGAGACGGTTCAGCTCCGGCACCTTGCGCCACCTGCGCTGCGGGCGCATGTTCGCCGCGTAGGCGGCGGTGATGTCCTCGACGCCGGTCAGGATCGCGCCCTCTTCGTTGACGAGGTCGACATACGGCTCTGTGCTCGGGTGGTCGCCCAGTGCCTCGACGTGGCCCAAGGTCTTCGCGTCGCCGCGGTACAGGCCGTGTAGAATCACGCCCGGCTCATGCCGTTCGAGATGCCTGATCACCTCCTGGTTGCCGCTGCCTTCCGTGTATTCCGTGAAGAAGGTCACGGCCTCGAGCCGTCCCCAGCGCCACTCGCCAATTGCGGCGTCGGCGCCCACGGCGTCAATCATCACGTGCTCGGCAACGTCGGTATCCCAGACGAGGCGCAGCCAGGCACCGCCCAGCGCCGCGGCGATCTCCGCCGCTTCGATCATGTCGGCGTGGAAGTCGCCGCAGTTGAGAATGTCGTCGATGCGCTTCTCCGTCGGCGTTGGCGTGTGCGTCACCGTCACTCCCTCCACCTTCTTCGGCTTCGGTGGAGCGTCCGGCCAAACGAACTGCGGCGGCTCGGAGAAGAGCAGGTCGCTTGAGGCGGTGGCGATATCGGCGGCGAGCGGCACGTGAAGGTGCTGCTTACGCTGGCCGCCGACTGACGGGCGGCTCCAGAAAAAGCGCGCCACGCGGTTGACCACGCCGCCTTGCTGGAGGTTGCCCGCCCTGCCGTTCTCGTAGCTGAAGGAACTGTTGGCGGCGACGCCGCTCTCGGCCCAGGCGTAGGCGGCCGCGAGGCCTTCGGGGTCGCCGATAAGCCAGGCGCTCCACAGCGATTGCTGCGCCAGTGCTACGCCGTGGGGATACGGCGGCCACGGGCCGCCTTGGGGCAGGCTCATGGCCTCTCCTTTGCATTGCGGACACTCAACGGAACGCCTTGACGACGAGGATGATGATGGCGACGCAGACGATGAACCAGAGGACGGTCACGCTGCCTCCTCAATCTCGATGGGCATGGTCAGAGGCACCTCGTGCCTCCATCTGCTCTGCGTGGTCACGACGCCGTAGCGCAGCGCGTCGCACCAGTGGTCGTTCTGCTTGACCGGCGCGTCCTGCCCCTTGGCGGTCGCCTTCGGGTCCCATGCATAGGACGGCAGCTCCGTGAGCAGGTGCGTGCAGGCCGACGAGACGACGAGCCGGCCAACGGCCAGCAGCGAGGCGACCGTGCGGATGCCGTCGATGACGGCGTTATCGGCAAGAACGACGCCGGGCACGCCGTCCGCCCAGAGCTGCTTGTGGAAGCTCGCGGCGGACGGGTCGACGATGACGCGCTCCGGCTGGCGCGGCGTGATCCACTTGCGGTAGTCGACGGACAAGCCAGCGTCGGTCAGCGAGGGCGGTGCCCACTCGTCTACCACCACGAGCCGGGCGTGCTCCTCAGCACTGATGCCGATGAGTAGGCCGGCGGTTGGCGCTGTGGTCCCGTAGTCAATTCCGACTGCCAGCAGGCGCGATACAGGAGGGAAGTAGTAGTCGGGGCGGACCACGTGCTGCTCCCCCCACATCTCGTAGACCGCGCCCTCGGCGACGCACCACTCGCCGTCAATCATGCGCCGTGCCCACAGCCCCGTGATCTCGCGGCGCAGGTTCTCGACGAACGACGTCGGCAGGTAGGGGTTGTCAGGAAGACGGAACTGGAAGCGTGCCAGGGACAGCTCCTCGGCGCGCTGCAGGTACTTCACGTTGAGCCAGTGCATCGGGCTGTCAGGGTTCGTGGTCGCCAGCAGGCGCGCCCCCTCAAGCGAGAGGCGGGAGAGCAGCATCGTGAAGAAGGATTCCGGCACGGTGCTCAGCTCGTCGACGTAGGCGCCGATCAGCGTCAGGCCGCGTATCTTCTCCTCGGCGCGTTCGTCGTTCGCGCCGACCAGGTACACCCGGCGTGGCCCACGCGGTCCCGGCATCCAAAGCTCGCCGCTACCGCCCACGTAGCGGCAACGCTTGCTGCCGAGAATCTCGATGAGCGGGTCGACGATGTTTCGCTTCAGGGTGCGCTCCGTCTTCCCCGCCATGAGCAGATTGCCGTCCGAGGCGTGGCGGCAGAAGTCGATCCAAGCCACGTCGGCGCCTACGCTCTTGCCGGACCTGACGGAGCCGTCGGCTATCGTCATCCGGTGGGTCTTTGTGGCGTCCCAGACGGATTGCTGCTTTGAGGTAAGCGATGCGAGGTTCATCCGCGGCCCAGACCCTTCAGCCAGCGGTCGACCACGGCGCCGGAATCGTCGGCGTACTCGTGGTGATCCTTCTGTCCGAGCCACTGCTTGCCCAGCCAGATGAGCATGGTCTTGTCGCCGGCGTCGGCGCGCTGCTTCTGCGTGCGGCGTAGGCTGATATTGCCCTTGGCCCAGCCCGTCTCCCACACCTGCTTGAAGGGCTTAATCCGCAGCTTGTAGCTGATGGTCTTCTGCGTGACGCCGAACCAGGCGGCGGCCTCTTCCTGCGTGCAGTGCATGACGGCGAGCTTCTCGAGGTTGTCGAGGTCGATGGGGACGGGCTCACGGGGCAAGGGCCAGCTCCGGCGTGAGGATGGTCTCGCGGACGTGCTGAGCGATGGCGCGCATGAAGAGGGGCGGAACGGAGTTGCCGATTCGCTGCCAACGCTGTCCAGGACCGCCTGTCAATCGAAAGTGATCTCCGAAAGATGCGATCCGCATAAGTTCAAGAAAGGTCAAGGTGCGCTGCTCCAGTGGGTGCCAATAGTGATAGTGACCGAATCCGGCGTCAGCAAGAACAGCGGGAGACGGCTTATCCATGGGTAGCCTCAAGTGTGAATGATGACGTGGCTGAGACTGTCCAGGCGCAACCTTAAGCATGTCCTGATAGATGTTAGTTTCAGGCTTGACGTGAAAAGCGGTTGGATCTTCCGGGACATTCAGCAACGCCTGTCTTACGGTTACCGCCCGTCCCGCCGCCCTCGGATGACTAGGCTCCCCGTCTAGGTCCTCCCGCACTCCCACGAAGATGAGCCGCTGCCGCGACTGCGGGACGCCGAAGTACATCGCGTTGAGCAGGCGCGCCGAGACGCGGTAGCCGCACGCCTTGAGCTCGCGCAGGATGTCCACGAAGATGAGGCGCATCTTGCCCTTGACCATGCCGGAGACGTTCTCCATGACGAAGGCGCGCGGCTGCAAGCCAGCGAGCAGGCGCGTGAACTCGCGGAAGAGTTGGTTGCGGTCGTCGTCCATATCGCGCTTTCCAGCCATCGAGAAGCCTTGACAAGGTGGTGAGCCGTCCAGCACGTCAAGCGCGCCCACGGTCATCCCAGCGAGCCCACAGGCATCCTCTACGGACAGCGCCGCGATGTCGCCATGGTAGACGGGAACCTCAGGAAAGTTGAGGCAGAAGGTCGCGACCGCGTTGTCGTCCCACTCGACGGCGAGTAGTTCACGGAAGCCGGCCATGCTGTAGCCGAGTGACGATCCGCCGCAGCCGGCGAACAGGCTGATGACGGTCGGCGCGCCCGGCTCGCGCGGCGCGAGGTGGTCTCGCCACGCAGCATCGAGCAATTCGACGTAGGTCATCTTCGGCGTCCTTTCGTCAGTGCCCCGAATGTGTCTGGCGATGGCGCGGAGAAACAACGGCGGGACGCTGTTACCAATACGCGCCCACTGCTCCCCGAATGAACCAACAAACCGAAACTCATCGGGGAAACTCCCGATGCGCGCGAGCTCGGGGATTGTCGGGCGACGCATATCGGTGGGGTGCATCAGCCCTGCCATAGACGCCGACTGCCCGTGCGTCTTTGCGATAGTTGGGCAGGGACCATCCCAGGGCGCTCGGACGAGATTGAAGAACTTTCCTTCTCGGCTGGCGGACTGCCCCGGCCTCAACCTCGCCGCTACTTTGGCGACTGCGTATTCTGGTTTGACGGCGGCCTCGGCAAGATCGACCGTACTGTTGACCACGCCAGTCCATGCCTTCCTTACCGTCACCGGCCGACCTTGCGCCACGGGATGCCCACCAACAGGATTCACTTCGGCCACTTGTGCCCGCACTCCGGGCACTCAAGATACTCAACGCCGTCGGCGGCGTCCTCGCCGTACTCGGGGAACTCGGGAAGGTCGCCGGTAAGATTGCTAAGCTCGTCCGCGTCGAACCCCGTCAGCGACAGGTCGATGTCGAGCCCCGCCAGGTCCTCCAGCTCGATGCCGAGCAGCTCGAGGTCCCATGTCGCCTCTTGCCCGGTGCGGTTGTCGGCAAGGCGGTACGCCTTCACCTGCGCCGGCGTGAGGTCGTCGGCGACCAGGACGGGCACCTCGGCCAGGCCCAGCCGTTCGGCTGCCAACAGCCGCGTGTGCCCGGCGACTATGACGCCCTCGGCGTCGACCACGATCGGCTGCTTGAAGCTGAACTCTTTGATCGAGGCGGCCACCTTGCCGACGGCGGACTCGGGGATGACGCGGGCGTTGCGGGCGTAGGGGATGCAGCGGGAGGGCTCCCACATCTCGACGAGGGGCTTTCCTTTTATGGATATACCTTTCACGTCCGGCAAGCGTGACTGCTACCGGACGGCTGAGGCGCGTGCAGTCTGACGCTTGCGATTGCGCGGGGCGAGCCGCAGGTAGCAGTACGTCCCGTCATGCGCCCCAAGGATGACGTGGCCATGCCGGCGGAAGCGCGCCACGTGGTCGCGCACGCAGCGCCAACCGGCGAGGCCGCAGTGCTCGATGGACAGCGCGCGATAGACGTTGACGGGCTTGCGACGGTTGGCGATGAGCAGGGCGAGCAGGCGGTCGCCGAAGGTGGGATCGTGGCGCGGGTTGTAGTCGCGCCGGGAGCGCCCGCAGGGGCTGCAGAAGCGGGCGCCGTCGTGGTCGTGGGCGAGTCGGTTACCGCAGGCGCGGCATGTGCTGCCTGGCTCGGCACTCCCAACAGATGACGAGCCGCTCGCCGGGCGTGACGTCGACGAGCAGGCTGAGGCCTTCGACGGATGACTCGACCTTGGGTTCGAGCTGCGCGATGACCTCGCCATCGTCGCCGATCTCACGGCCGCAGACCGCACAGGTCGAGCGGGGGACGAAGAAGCGGGCGCCGAGATTGGCGGTCAGCGGTGGAGTCATGTTCGCAGCCTATCATCACACCAGCAGGCGGGCCTCAAGCGCGGCCAGTTCATCGGTGTATTGCGGACCCTTGTACCTCCCGGCATGAGCCTGCCATAGCGTCCAGACAGCCTGATACGCAGCCGAATCGTGAACATGGTGGAGCTTGTTGACGAGTGCCTGAGCGTCATCCTGGACGGCATCAGCACGGTGACGCTCGGCGTCAAGAGCCTTCTGTTTCGCATTCTCAGCCCGGTGAGCCGACGTGACCAAATTTCTCTCGACAACAAGCGCGGCCTCCAGCTCGGCGATGCGCCGTCTCAGGTCTGCCTTGCTCGCCCGTCCTGACAACTCATGCCTCGGCCCGTACTGTTCAAGGCCGCTTCCAAAGTCGCTCACTTCGTCCTCCTCTGTCGCAGCCATCCACGCGCCGAGCGTATCTGGCGGCGTTGTTGGAGGAGGACGGGGGCCGGCGGATGTAGCAACAATGTAGCCGACTCTGTCGGGCGGGGGCGTTGACGAGAGGTGCCGGCCTCTCTGCCGGGACGGGCTCAGTCAGGCTCTCTCTGCAGGGGTAGTGTGGACACTGCGCTATCCCGTCAGCGGTCTACGGAACCGAAGGTCGCAGGTTCGAGTCCTGCCGTGCGCGCCATCCTTTTCCCTGCACCTGAGATCAAACTGCGCGTTGCCGCTCGAGACCCTCGCCAGTGATGTAGCCGATTCTGAACCCGTTTCAGGGCACAAGTCGCTTCTGTAGGCTCGCCAGCTCCGCGTCCACCCACGTCACTCTCACCCGCCAGCGACCACCCTGCCGCGCGGCCGGCACTTTGCCCGCCGCGATCCAGCGCGTCATCGTCGACTTGTTCACGCCGAGGCGGCGGGCGGCTGCGGCGGCGGTCATTGTCTGGGGGCCGGTCATCGGCGCGCCTCTTCCCAATCGTGTCCGCAGGATTGGCAAACCCAGTAGTCGCTCAGTCGTCCCACGTCGATGAGCTTGGGGCCGCGCGGCTTCTCGTCATACACAGTGCGGCCGAGGGTGAATCCCGGCGCGAGCTCGCGCACGTTGATATCGCGCCGGCCGCGTCCATCGAACGTGGGCGATTCACACTGGGGGCAGATGTGGGCGGCCGCGACGGTCATCGCGTGCGAGCGAGTTCGGCGTCGCGCTCTTCGTCCTCGGGCCTGACGAGGCTGCAATCATCCTCGGGGACGCTGTAGTAGTGGATGGACACTGTGCCGTCGTCTTCGGTGTGATTGTGCTGGTACAGATCCATGGTGTCCTCCTGGGTAGTTGGTCACGGAAGAGTGACGATTACGGTTGCGCCGAGCCGGCGGGCTTCGCGCTTGGCCTCGGCCTTGGCCTCGGTATAAGTACCATGCGTCCAGAAGATTCCTGCAATGCCATTGAAGGAGAAAGCCCACTGCCCTTTGCCGCGCGGAGTACGACCGTGACTGAACTCATACTTGCTGGTCTCAACTCTGCTCATGGTATCCTCCTTGGCGGGGTTGCTATCTGACCTGAGTATACCACGTCCCGCAACCTTTGCAACCTCTAGGCTCGTGCTTAACAATCTCAGGGCACAATCCTCTTCTGCAGGCTCGCCGCCGCCGGGCCCTGGACGGCCAGCTTGGAGTGCAGGTAGCCCTCCGTCGTCTTCACGTCGGCGTGTCCCTGACGGTCGCGGATCGTCAGCGGGTCAATGCCGTCGTCGCGCAGCCAGGTGGCGTGCGTGTGGCGCAGGGTGTGGAAGTCGGCGTCAGCGATGCCGAGCTCGGCAAGCAGGTCGGCGAAGTGGTGCGTGAGTGTGTCCGGGACGCGCCACGTGCCGGCCTTGCTCGGGAACACGACCCCCTGCGGGTTCCAGCCGCGCTCCCGCAGTGCCTTCTCCTTCTGGCGCAGCCGCTCGGCGCGCAGCGCGTCCACCGCCACGGCCGGCAGCAGGACCGGGCGCACCTCTTCCCCGCTGGCCTTCGTCGGCTTGAGCACCGGCCCTCTGCCCTTCTTCTGCACAAGGTTGTGACGGGCGTAGAGGGCGCTGGCCGCCAGGTCGATGTCGCGCCACCTGAGGGCCAGCACCTCGCCGCGGCGCAGACCGGCACAGAGGCCGGCGAGGGCCGGGCCGTAGAGGTCGTCGCGCTCGCCACCCTTGCGCCTGGGGACGCTACCCCGCAGGGCAAACGCCCCATCGAGCAGCTTCTTCACCTCGTCCTGCGAGAGCGATCGCCGCGGGTTCCCGGCCCGCGGCTTCTTGCCCTTCACGGCCTCGGCGGCGTTCCACTCAAGGCGCCGGGTGCGCACGCCAAAGGACAGCACGGAGCGCAGGCAGGAAAGGTGGTGTTCGACGGTCATCGCCGAGAGGCCGGCGCGGCGCTTGGCTGCCTTGAACTTCAGCACCTCAGTCGGGTCGATGTCGGCGGCGACGTCCTTGCCGAAGTAGGGTTCGAGGTGACGGCGCAGGATCGACTCATAGCCGTTCTGCGTGGTCGGTGAGAGCTCGGCCATGTGCAGGTCGCGGTAGTCGCGGCAGAGAGCGGAGAAGGTCTCGCCAGAGTGCGACGGGCGGCCGTGGCGCTTGAGCTTGTCCGTGAGACGGATGCGGGCCGCGGCGACGGCGTCATGCTGGAGTCGGCGGATCGCGTTCGCCTGCGTCCTGCCCGCTCCACTACCCTCCGACTCGAACGCCCTCCAGCGTCCGTCCGGCAGCCGATGCGTCCACCCCATGGGGGCAGTCTAGCAGGAAAACGAGGCTAGTCAGACTCCTTGATGTCCTGATTGAACGGGGCTCCGTCTCCTCGGGGGACGCCTGAGAATCGGCAACAGTGAGCACAGCGAGGCAGGCCCATGCGGCTGAGGATGCCGGGCATAACCAGGAACCCCTTGCAACCGCACAGCGTGGTGCCGGCGCCTTGGCGCATGTCTTCGCCGTCCTCCCACATGATGTCATCTGAGACCCGATGCAGCCGGTCCCAACTCGGCAAGACGAGCCAGCGGGAATGCCAGTGCTCATCCGGGAGCGGTAGAGGTATCCTGCTCATCCTGCGCCTCCCTCCTGCCGCACGACGACCTCAGTCCGCGGGTGTTCGCGGTCGAGCCACCTGATCACGTTCGCCAGAGCCACCTGCGAGTCGTCGTGGTAGGCGACGCCGTTCATGCCGTCGAGCACAGCCTTGAGCACGTTGTCGATATCGCGAATATGGAGATCGGGGAAGTAGCAGGCAACCTCGACGCTGACGGCCCCCGAGAGGCGCCAGCCACGCGGCCGGCGAGCCTTTGCCGCCCAGGCGATGGACCGTTCATAGCGGCGCGTCTCCGTCGGCGTGTAGACGCAGCCGCCCTTGCCGAGCCGCGGACGCTGTTTGCCCTGGGGCTTGCCGTCGACCACAAAGACAATCTCCTGGAGGCTCACGGCGCGGCCTTCAGGTTCGCCGCCAGCACGGTCTTGACAAGCTCGAAGGACTGCGTCTCGGTGAACCCGGCGCTCTGATACTCCAGGTACAGCTGGTGCATGGTGACGGCGGCCTCAGCCAATCCGACCAGCGGGTCTTCCGGTTGATTGTCGCTCACTTCGTCCCCCTCTCGGCCCAGCGGGACAGCTCCCCGTCGATGAACTTGACCAGCGCCGGGATGTCCTCATGTTCCTCGCGGATCGCTCGTAGGGAGTTCGTCATTTGTCGAATGGTGGCCTCGGCCTGCTTCCGTTCTGTTTCTTCTAGTCGTCGCGCCGTGGTGAGGATCTCATTCTGCTTGCGCAGTTCGGCGTTCCCCACCTCCAACTCGGCGATACGGGCGTCTTTCACTTTGTCGCGGCGAATGAGTAGCTCCCTGCTTGGACCGCTCACGTCGCCACCTTCTCAGCCGGAACCCCCGTCACGCTGCCCTGCTCGAGCGCCACCACGAGCAGTTCCTGGCCATAGTCTGCGGGGGTGATGATGTCGTGCAGGCTGCGGAATCCGCCACCCTTCTGCGCCAGTTCGCGCAGGGCATCGACCCCCCACTCGTCGGCGTCGACCTCGGCGCAGAGGCCGGCCTCAGTGAAGTAGTCAGCGACAAGCTCTGAGTAGCGCGTGCGGTCGCCGACCGCGGTCTCGTGGGGCTCGTCGTCGCCGGGATAGAAGGCGAAGACGGTGGCGGGAGCGACCTCGCCAGTGATCGGGTCGAGCAGGAGGTTACGCTCGTACTCGACGCTGGCCTCATCGAGCTTGGCGGCGATCTCGTCGGTGAAATCGGCCGGCGTGAAGTTGGCGGCGGCGACGGCTGCCTGCAAGACACTCTCGCCGGTGCTCGGATCGATGGCCGGCAGCAGGTCTATCGTTCTCAGCTCCGCGATCGCCCGGTCGATGTCGCGCACCAGGTCACGGGCGGCGGCGAGACGCTCCTCGGCCTTCTCGTAGCGGCGGGCGACCTTCTCGTCATCACTGAGGTTGTCGAGAGCCGTCCCGGCCTTCTCAACGTCGGCTGCGTGGAAGGCGCGCAGGGACTCAAGCACCTCCATCGTCGTCTTCGGGAACATCTCGGTCTGCGTGGTCATCGGGTCATCCTTTCGTGAGGGTTGCGGGGACGCGTGAGGCGACGGACGTCAGGGGTCAGAGCACTTCGCAAACGTCGGGCGCCAGAAGGTGCGCAGGGGTCCCTCTTTAAAGAGAGGGCCCCCCCTGTGCGCATCTTCCGGCTGTGTGCCATGAAAAAGATGCGCAAGGTGCGCAGAATGAGCCTGCGCACCTTTATTGTGCCTGTTTGCAGGTACTTTCTAGAAAGGTGCGCAAGGTGCGCAAGATGCGCTGCGCACCTTTTGTCAGAAAAGGTGCGCAAGGTGCGCAAGGTGCGCAAAGTAGCCTGCGCACCTATGAACGAGCGTTCAGATGAACTACTCATTGTCGCCCTGCAGCCAGTAGCCGTAGGCGTGTTGGCCGCGTTCGCTGGTTGTATGTCCGCGCTTCACAACGCCCTCGCGGATGAGCCGTCCAAGGACGCGCTCGGCCGCCCGGCGACTTACGTTGCCACTCGCGACCGCCATTGTGACGGCGCCACTCTCGCCGTAGTTGAGGTTGTCGATGACCTCGCGCTCTTGCTCCAGGCGACGCAGGTCGGTGGGGTCGCCAAGGTTGCGGAAGGTGCCTTCATCGAACTGGACGATGGTCTCTTCTGGGGTATCGTCGTGACGGCCTACGGCGGCCACCATGCGCTTGGTCTTCTCGCCGGCCATGCGCCGCACGGCGACGATCGTGTCCATCTCGCCGGTGAAGGCGCTGGAGCCGCGGCCGGCTTGCCCGACGGACCCGCCGGACTTGCGCTCGTGACGGATGACGGCCACGCCGATGCCCTTGCTGGCGAGGTGCTGCAAGGGGGTCATGGTGGCCATGGCGACGCCGGAGGATTGCTCGTCGTCGCCGTGCATCCCTGCCCACTTAGCCAGGGTGTCGACGACCACGAGCGCCGCCTTGATCTCCTGCGCGTGGCGCGTGATCTCGGCGACAATATCGGGCCATGACAGGCGCCAGGCGGACTCGTGCAAGAGCATGATGCGCAGGTCTTCGCAGGCCCCGGCACCGACGCGCTTGAGCACGTCCGAGAAGGTGCCGCCGCGCTCCTCCGTGCAGTAGAGCACTGGGCCGCCCTGCGTCTGTTGGTCAAGGAAGCGGCCGTGAGACGCGACGGCTGCGACGAGCGAGAGCACGAACGTCGTCTTGCCGTCCTTAGGCGGCGACTCGAAGGACACCACGTCGCCCTTGGCGATGTAGGGCCAGCAGACCCAGTCAATCGTCTCGGGCTGGAGGGCGAAGAGCTCGGCCGGGGTGTAAATGCGCGTGAGTGACTCTGGCAGCAGCAGGCCGGCGCGCGTCAGCGCCGCCTTGATCTCGGCCCCGGCGTCATCGCACACGGGGGCGATAAGCTCGATCGTCTCGGTGATGCTGTGAGTGATGGCCTCCGGCGTCTGCCCGGCCAGGCGCTCGGCCCAGTCGTCGAGGCCCATCTCGAGATCCTGCTGCCTCAGTGGCGGCAAGGACTTCGCCGCGGCGGCGATGATGCGCGCCGTCTCCAGGGGGTCGAAGGAGCTGCCGCCGTTGCCCTGCGCCGGCGGGGCCTCCAGGATGGCCTCCTCGAAGGCTTGCGTGAGCTCGTCGTCAGCCATCAGTCTCTTCCAGCCACGCTGGGTCCGCCGAGAAAGCCGGGTCCTCAAAGAACGCCCGCCTACAATCCCGGCACTCATCCTCCCGCCGCCCGGCGGCCACCATGCCCGCGAGGATGACGCCGAGGGCGGCGCTGGCCATGAGCGCGAGGATGACCAGGGCGATCATGATGCCACCGCCCGTATCGCTAGATCCCGCAGCACTTGGAGCCGTCGCATGGTGCGCAGCGTGCAGCGCTCCCCGTCAGGGATCTGCAGCGCCGGTGACTTGTAGCCGAGGGCCCGGGCCAGAGCCGTCTTCGTGAAGCCCATCTGCCGGAGCTCCGCTACAATCGCGCGTGCTGGGGCGGCGTCCATCCGGCTTCGCATGAACACGTGGTCGGTGGTACCTACGGACATGATGGCCCTCTCCGTCTCGCGATGGACGCGGCGCACCCTCCCCGTGACGATCTTCCATTGGGCGGTGTGGCCGACCCCGGACAGTTTCTCGATCTGCAACCGGCCTATGCCCGCCGCGCGAAGTAGCAGGATGTGTTCGCGGGTGTCCGTGGCGTCTATGAGGATCGGCGGCCGGACTCCCCAGGCGCGCTCAGTGTTCTCCCGGTTCAGCCGGCGTGCGTGGCGACGACAGGTATCACGGCACTCCTCACAACGACAGCGTTCGACGACGTACTTGGCGTAGGTTCCGTGCGGGCGGACCTTGCGGCTCATGGCGTCACCTCATACAGCCGACACGCGGCCCACTTCAGCCGGTGGTCGGTGCCCTGCCCGTGTGTGATGCCACGGCGGTCGCACTTCCAGTAGGTGCGGTTCGTGCGGTAGCTCGTGGCAACGGTGTGGACGCAGGTGCGACACATCTTTCCCTCGGGGCCACGTCCGTGCCTCACGACCATCGGGTTCGCGTCGTAGTTGTTGGCGATGTCGCCGACGGGCAGGATGAGGTCGCTCACGGCGTCACCATCCTTGTACCAGTCGCTAGCCGCCCGGCCCGGTGGTCCTCGTTCAAACCTTTCAAGAACACTGTGACGTCGCGGAGGCATCCGGCGCTGTACATCGTAAAGTCGGCCGGGTTGTACACGTACTGCCGCCACGGGCCGTGCCAGTGGATCGTGCCGAGCTCGTCGCTGGAGCGGCGGTTGCGGACCGAGAAGGCGAGAGTCTTGCCGCTCTTGCTCGTGCCGGTCTGGAAGACGTCGATGTACTCGTAGCCTGCGCATCGGGTGTTCACGACGCCACCTCCGCCACCACGAACTGGTGGCAGCGGCAGCACTCCCAGTAGCGGAAGGTCTGCGGCGGGGTCACGTCCTTGTATACGATGTCGGCGTGCCACGTCGGGTCCATCTCGATGTGGCAGTCGGGGTTCGGGCAGGTCATGTCCACCACCCTCAGAATGGGATATCCGCGTCGGCGAAGTCCCCGGCGCTGAGCGGTGCCGCCGCCGGCGCGGCCTTCTGCTGCGCGGCCTGGCGCGGCTGCGCCTCACCGTTGCCGGCGCCGTCACTCTTCGGCGGGAATGACCACTGCGCGTTGCGGATCACGAGGTTGGTGCGCGGCTCGCCGTCCTTCGTGGTCCAGTGGCGCTCCTGGAGCTCGCCGGCTACCTCGATGCCGGAGCCCTTGAAGAAGTACTGCGCCACGGCGTCGACGCTTCTCCACAGTTCAACGTCGAAAAAGAGAGCCTGCTTCTCATACTCGCCGTCGTCGTTCTTCGCGGAGTAGTTGCCGGCGACGCGCAGGTTGGCGACCTTGGCGCCGCTCGGGGTTTCGTTGATGCGCGGATCGGCGCACAAATGACCCGACAGGGTGAGCTGAATCATGGAAGAATCCTTTCGGTGGTCGCAGCCTCGGGCTGCGGGGATGACTTGACTGGCCAGGACGTGATGCGGCGCAGCACGTCTCCGCCGCACCTTCTGACGGTATCCAGCCACTCCATGGCCTCTGCGGTTGTCAGCTCGCGGTCCATGTCGCGGTCACGCACGTAGGTATGCATCACGCTACGGCCGTCGTCCTTGCGCACGAGCTCGTGCATCGAGTCGTTCCCGATGAGACGGGCGATAACGACGGTCATGACGTCTCCCATCCCCAGCACCGGCAGTTGAGCCCGACGTGCGGCCAGTGAGTGCGGTTGCAGGCCGACGTCCCCAGCTCGCGGTGCCGGCAGTTCGCGCACCGCTCGGCGCCCAGCGTCGGCATTGGCACGAGCTTCACGTAGCCGCCACCGCTGCCGGGCATGCCTTCGATGGCGATGTCCCGCCTGAGCCTGACTGCGGCGTTGCCCACGGCTCCGCGGCCGACCTCGTAGCCGAGCTCCTCGCAGACGTCGGCCGTGGTCACGATCTCGTTTGGCCGGCGCTCCGTGAGGCGCAGGAGGGCGCGGCGAGTGGTGAGGGCGTCGGAGTGGCGGGTGGGCGCAGGGATGGTGAATCGCGTGGTTGCCGTGTAGGTGGTCATGGAGAGTCCGTCCGATGCATCTCTTCCCACGCCGCCTCAGTGTCGCAGATGAGAATGCTCGCTTCGTTGTCGACGGACGTCTGGTTGACGATAATGTCGAGATGGCGGAAACCCTCGGCTTCGCAACGCTGCGCGAGGTTCCACGCCACGTCATGCCACTTGTCCCGCTCGCGAGTTAGTTCTGCCTTCGTCGGTGTTTCGGGACTCATCGGCTGACCGGGGCGCGTCATGGGGCCACATCCTCGGGAGGCTCAAGCACGAACGCCGCGATGAAGCGTCCGGTCCCCTTACCGGGCTCGCCGTCTTCCGTGGCGCACCACTTGATGTCTTTCAGGTTGCGGATGTCGGCGCCGGCTTCGACTAGGTAGTGGATCCATTTGTCGATTGGGAAGACGAAGACGACGCGCTTCCCCTTCGCGTTCTCGGCGATGGCCTTCCGTACCCAGGCGGTCGGTCCCTTGAAGGGTGGGTTGACGTAGTTCGATTGCCCCCATTCCACTTCCAGGCCGTCGAAGTCATCGGGCCGCGGATAAGGACACGGGTCGAAGTCGAAATGGAACTCGTCGTCTAGTTCGGCCAGCAAGTCCGGCGGTGTCAGCCAATAGTGCCGCCCGTCTCCTGCACATTCGTAGGGAGTCATGAGGCCACCATCGCATCCCAAAGCGTTGGAGGAGCCAGCATCTCGAGCTCGGCGTCGAGCCCGCTGTGTTGGCAGGGCCAGCAAACCCCGTCGTTGTTCCAGCGGTTGAGCCGGGCGTGGCAGACGGGGCAGGTGTCCTTGCGTGACGCCGGGGAGGCTTCCTGCCGTGGCCGCTTCGTCAGCGCGTAGTAGGCGCCGCGCTTCGATCCTCGGGGGTTGTAGTTGTGGAAGCCGTAGCCACGGCCGGCGAGTCGCCCGAGCGTGAGGCTCACGTAGTTGCTGCCGCGGGCGCCGGCCTCGTAACCGCAGGCGGTCGCCAGCTCGCGCATGGTCCGGGGGCCTTCGCCGAGTAGGTCGACGATGGTTTGTTGGCGGGGGGTCATGGCGTGCTCCTCTCGGCCCAGCGGGCAAGGATGAACGCGATGGCGGTATCGTTGCGTTCACACAGATTGGGCCGGTCCATTAGGCTAGGCCGGTCGGCATGGCGGGCCACCCACTCCCATTTGTCCCGCTCGGCCTCGGCATCTTCGTATCGCTTCTGCGCGATCTCGACCTCACGGCACGGGAGCCTCTTCTCATACAGAGCGTCAGCTCGGGCCTCGGCCCGCCGCCGCTTGGCGTCTTCGTGTTCAAGGTTGGCCCGCAACTGCGCGTTGAACTGCTCCAGATCGGCGATGCGCCGTCTCAGGTCTGCCTTGCTGGCCCCTCCCGACAACTCATGCATAGGCCCGTACTGTTCAAGGCCGCTTCCAAAGTCGCTCATGCCTTCACCCTCGCCGCGCGACTGGCCATCTTCTCGAGCGCGTCGACGATGCGGCGCATGTCGGCTGCCGTGGGGGCCGTCTCGCGCGTCACGAGCGTGGTCGACACGCCCTCGAGGTGCGGCTGGCGGTCGGGATGCTCGCCGCACCAGTCGTCCTCATAGATGGCGGGCCACCATGCCGGGGTCTCTTCGGCACTCGCTACCTGCGGAGCATTGCGACGGCATTCTCGCAGTTTCGTCTTGTTTCTCGTCCGAAGTGGAGCCCAGCACCATGGGCACGTCTTGCAGGTTGCGTCGCTCACTTCGTCCCCCTCTCGGTCACACGGAGGAAGAAGTCCCCACTGCCGACCTCCACGAGGACGAGCGGCACGTCAATCGAAAGCTTCAACAGAGCCAGCATCTCGCTGTTGGTGCTATGCAGGGTAAACGCGGCGGCGTTGTCGAAGCACTCAGCAGTGACTTTCATGAGTTCGCTCATCACGCCACCGCCTTCTCGCCGGGCCCACGGACGCCGGTCTTCACGTCCGTGACCCACCTTTGGAGGTAATCGATCACCTTCGGCGCCTTGGTCTTCACGAGCTCGTCGCGGTGGGCAATGCCGAACTCCTCGGCCAGCGCGTAGCGCCATTCGTCGGTGCCGACGCCGAGCCGCTCCAGCTCGCTGCACTGCGCGCCGATGCGCGTCAGCTGCGGGGCCGTGATGCTGCCGACCTTGTAGGGCTTCTCCTTGGGCGCCTTGGCCTCCGCCGCCTTGTCCAGCTCGGCGTCCAGGTCGCCGAATCCGTCGTCATCGGCCTCGGGGGCATGGGAGGCCGCCGCAGGTGCGGCGACCTCCTCAGCGGGCTCCTGCGTGGACGTGGCAGGCGGCATGAAGTCGGCAGCGGAGACGTCCGGGTAGGTCGGGAATGGCACGGCAGCCGGGGCGGTCGGCTCCGGGGGCGGCGGATCGGCGAATCCGGCGACGATCTCGAGCAGGCGCTCGTACTCGGCGGCGGGGAGGCTCGTCAGGTGCTCGCCGTCGCCGACGTCTCTGCCGCTGAGCACGCCAAGGAACCAACTGGACGCGCGGCCCTTGGCGAAGAGGTCCTCATGGAGCCGCCGGGCTTGCGCCTGGGTGATGGTGCCGTTTCCGGGGAGAGCTGGGGTCGCGGCGACTGGGGGCGGCGGCGGCGCTGCGGCCTGCTCACGCTGCTGGTCTTGACGGACGGCCTGCGGTTGTGCCGCCGACTCCTGTGTGCCCGCCTCGTTGTCGGCCTCGTCGCCTGCCTCGATCATGAAGGTCTTGAGCAGGCCGTTCTTGAGCGCGTAGGAGAGTGCCTTGCCGCTGCCCTTGTCGTCCGTGTCGACGCCCTCGCCCGGGAAGCTCACGCTGTAGGCGTCGGTCGGGTCGTCGACGTTCATGAAGGTGAGGCGCAGCACGAGCGTCGTCTTGTAGCGCGCGGCGCCCTTCGCCGTCGCGCCGATCTGCTCACAGCCGACAGAGCTCTCGTCGATGCCGGTCATGAATCCGACGCCATGCTTGACGAGGGCCGGGCGCACAAGCGCCACCACGTCATCGTGCTTCACATACTTGAAGCTCGGGCCGCTCTGCGTCTTGCCTCCTTTTTGAATGTATGGCACTTCGCCCATCACGGCCAAGAGGCGCGCGGCGAGCGTGGGTGGTCTGATCTCAGTCATGGTGTGTACCTCCGTGAGCCGCGCGTCAGTGCGTGCGCGGTGAGTAGGTGATTTCTTCTTCGCAGCCAGGAACGTCGCCGCCGTCCCTGTACCACTTGGCGATGCGAGCGGTGTCGAGAATCCAGTACGCGCGCGGGATCTTCGCCTCGTCGACGACCTTGTAGTCGCGGTGCTTGACCATGCCGACAGTGCCGGCCTCGGTCTTCACGACAGCCTGGACGACGGGGATGACCGCCGGCGGGGCGACCTGGACGGGTGCAGGCGCCGGCTCCTCGCCGCGCTTGACTGCCGCAGCCGCCTCGGCCTCAGCCTTGGCGCGGGCGACGAACGCCTCGCGCTCGATACGCTCGGCCTCGCGGCGGGCGGCCTCGTCGGCGTCGATCTTGGCCTTGTGATACACGCCGGTCTTCTTGCCGATGGTGTCTTTCGCGGTCTTGAAGGGTTCGTAGGCGTCGTTGAACGCGGCGTCGATCGCGTTGCACTTGGCGAGCGGCTCCGCCTTCACCTCGTCGTGCCGGGCCTTGGCCTGCTTCAGGCCCTTGGTGACGATGGCCAGCACGAACTTGGCGCCGGCGTCGGTCACGTCGTCATGGATGACGAGGGCCTCGGCCTGCGTGGCGAGCTCTAGGCCGGTCTCGCGGATCTGTGCTGCTTCGAAGTCGTAGCTCTGGATCTCAGTGCTGGGAGTCATCGGTCTTTCCTCCAGTCGTCTTCATTCATGCAGTCGGCGCAGCCGCCGCGCCCGTGACAGGTCGGGCAGTTGCCGTCGAGGTCCGTGACGGTGACGTGGACCTTGGCCCAGGCGCGAAACTCGGGGTTTGAGTTCAGGCGGCGCGCGAGCGCGATGCCGAACCCTTCGGGGGGGGCGTGGCCGGCGAGCGCATCTTCAGCCTCGGCCTCATCACTTGCCTTCATCACGTCGGGATAGTTGCGGGGCTCGTTCATGCCGCCTGCTCCCGAATCGAGCAGGGACAGGCCGTGGCCGTGAGTGACTCGCCGAAGAGGGCGAGCTCCATGGCGATCTGGCAGTGCGGATCGTCGCAGGCATCGGTGGTGACGAAGATGCAGGAGGCGCAGCCGAGCTCGTGACCCGCCTGCCACGGGGACAGGGCGATCATGGCGTCGGCCACACGATCGCCAGCAGGACGCACAAGGCGATGAGTCCAGCGGCCGTGAGCAGGAAGTAGAACGTCCACACGGCGGCGTCTGAGAGGGTGAAGCGAGGCTTGCGATTCCAGCGGCGACGGGCGGTACGCGAGGCTGGGATATTGCGCAGAGCCGTTTTCGTGCTACTGTTAACGGCAACTGCCTGGGGTTCTTTGCGGTTCTTCGGGTCAGCTAGGGCCGGGCGCCGTACCAGCGGCTGCTCGGCCCGTCTTTTACGGGCCATCTCTTGCTCCTATCGGTCGTTCACCCCTAC
>Ga0209429_10000508_pt1 | contig 25697 bp, 27 predicted proteins | sample BarGraNGADG00212_3_FD_184493 | JGI IMG/M metagenome (GOLD analysis project Ga0209429, IMG submission 184493) | Arctic peat soil microbial communities from Barrow, Alaska - Barrow Graham LP Ref core NGADG0004-212 (SPAdes) (version 2) | ecosystem: Environmental > Terrestrial > Soil > Wetlands >...
TGTATCCCACAGGAATATATTAATTTTGTACAGGAACAAATCAACAATAGACCAAGAAAAAGATTCAATTACGAATCACCTAATTTTATGTTTAATCAAAAAGTTGCATTATCAACTTGAATTTTGCTAATACTAAATGTATTCTATCTGATAATCAATACAAAAAGTATTTGGTTCTTATCAATTTAGCGATAAATGATAAAGCGAATGAGCTACAAATCAAGGATGTTTTTATTTCAGACATTAATAAATAATACCAACTGTACATATAAAACAGTCCAATCTGTTTTATATGTCTACTGTTGTTAATGCCGATGCATACAAACAAATCGGACAATAAGACGAACTTGCCTGCGGCAGGCAGGGTCGAAATTGGGCTATATTGTTTGTGCAATCGGTATTAGTTCCTTGATTTTTAATCCGTTCAGCGCATTCTATAGCTTTTAAACGCAGATTTTTTTTCTTTAATGAAGGCTTCACTCTAAGTGAAGCCCTCACTTTGGTAATGGGTTAAAATGTTAAAAAACAAATCAAATAGACAAATAATCAAATAAATTAATCCCTAAGGCATCGCACTGAGAACCCAAGCGCCTTACTGTTGTCGTACCTGAACACGTAGCTGGCGTCGTTCATGCTCCTGTACCCGGCGTTCGTGGCATTGTTCTCGCTAGCCGTCCACCAGTAGCCGTAGCCGCCTACGTTGCGGAACGTCCCATCGCTGGTACGGTAGCCACCCGGAAGGGCAGAAAAACCGGAACTGTTGTTTATTGACAAATCATTGCCAATTGCACCTGCAGAAGTACTGGTGGTCCAATTGATGGTAGCGGCTAATGCTTTGGCTACAGAGCCGGATGTACCAAGGTTGGCGCTCACATAGTTTTCGAGCGTTGTCCATTCTGCATCAGTGGGTACGTGCCAGCCTGTAGGAGCTAACTTAGCTGTGTTTACAGCGTACCAATTGTATAAAGCTCCATACGTATTTTTATAGGTAGCTGCATCGTTATTATACCAACAATACGCGGGAGTTTTTGACAAGTTTTGCCATGCTGTATTATCTGTAACCAATGGAATTGCTGTGCCATCGTTGTATTTGGTGGTTTTCAGGTTTTCGACCATCCACACCTGTGTGCCAATGGTAATAGTCTGATAAACATTGCCATCCTTGTCTTTTACTGTTCCTGAAGAAGTTGGATTGTTTGGGTCATTGGGGTTACAGCTGTAATTAAATAGGAGAAGAATTGCAACTAAAAACAATGATAAAAGTCGAATTTGTGATTTTGTTTTCATATTGGTTAAATTTTAATGATGAATAATTATTAGACTGATTGAATTTTAATTATGCGGACAAATGTAAACATAAATTTTCATTAAATTGGGGATAATGAAAAAAATTGGAAAAATTGGAAATAAATGGATGTTGACATTCCATGTTTGGATTTTCGAATAAAATTTCTATTGATAAATCTCAATATTCGACACTCGTTTTTTTGTTTCCTTATCGAAGTTTGTCAAAGAAATACTGTCAACTTTATTTATATGGAAACGGGAAGGTGAACTTATAAAATCAGTGGTTGGGATCAAATGGTATTGATATTCACCATTTAAAACTCCCCGATAAACATAAACCGGTAAAAATGAAGTTTTTGTAATATCTTTTGATTTCGTATCAATTTCAACTTTCACCATAATTCCACCATTTGTATTCAATTTTCGTTGATTGGATATAAAATTTCCTAACGAATAAAAAACCGGAACGGCTAAACTGTCTTTATCATACAGCATTTCAGCATTTTGAACTACATGCGGATGTGAACCAATAATCAAATTAATTCCATGATTTACAAGAAATTGAGCTAGTTTTGTTTGAAATTCATTTGCCTTCACCTCATATTCAGTTCCCCAATGTACGTTCATTATCCGAATATCGGCACCAAGTTCATTAGCTTTATGAATATCATCAAGAATTTCAAGTGTATCAATGTAATTTACAAGATTGGAACCGGAGGCTTCATTATTATTAGTTCCATAGGTGCAATTCAAAAAAGCAATTCGGACTTCTTTTAATGTAACCAGAAGTGGATATATGCTATCACGCTGAATTGTATCAACATAACTTCCTAAATGGTACAACTTTCGCTTTTCAATTTGGCGAATGGTTCGTTCCAAGCCAAATTTTCCTCTGTCTAAAACATGATTATTGGCAGTTAAAAGAATATTAAATCCCGCGTTTTTAAGTGCATCGAGTAATGCATCGGGACTTGAAAAAGCAGGGTAACCACTGTATGGTTTACCTGCTATCGGAACTTCTAAATTGGCAATGGCAAAATCAGCTTTTTTAATATAAGATTTTATCTGCTGAAAGCAGATATCGTAATTGTATGAATTGGTTCCCGAGCTGTAAGCTGCCTTAAATTGAGGCGAATGACCCATTATATCCCCTACAAAAATTAGTGAAATGGAATCATTCTCTGTTTTCGGAAGTAGAACAACAATATCGTTGTATAAAAAACTGCTGAACAAAAATAAAGATGCTAACAAAAGCAGGTATTTTTTCATAGATTTTCAAAAAAATTACTGAGCAAAAATATTTTTTTATTTTGTATTTAAAACACTAATTTTCAACAACATAAATAATCCCGGATATGGGATAAGAAGTATTCTTAAATCTAAATCTCCAACGCTCCAACAATTTCTGTTACCGATTTGTACCCGTGACGATCCAAATAATCATTTATTCCATCAAGCACTTTGATAGAAACAGTCGGATCTATGAAATTGGCAGTTCCGATTTGAATGGCAGAAGCTCCTGCCAGCATAAATTCTATCGCATCGGCTGCATTCATGATACCTCCCATTCCTATAACCGGAATTTTAACCGCTTGGGCAACTTCCCACACCATTCTTAAGGCGATAGGTTTCACTGCCGGACCCGAAAGTCCACCCGTAATTGTGGATAAAATCGGTATTCTTTTCTCCGAATCAATTGCCATGCCCAGCAAGGTATTGATAAGCGATACAGAATCGGCTCCTTCGGCTTCCACAGCCAGCGCAATCTCTGAAATATCGGTTACATTTGGCGAAAGTTTAACTATTAATTCATTTTTATACACTCTTCGCACAACCTTAACTACCTGAGCAGCAGACAAACAGTTCGTTCCAAATGCCATTCCGCCTTCCTTTACATTTGGGCAGGATATATTTAATTCAATTGCAGGTATTTTTTCCAGTGAATTTAACTTCTCAGCAATCTCAACATACTCTTTTATGGTCGAACCGGACACATTCACAATTATATTTGTATCGATGTTCTTTACAGTTGGATAAATGTGGTTAATAAAGTAGTCTATACCCTTATTTTGCAGTCCCACAGCGTTTAACATGCCGGATGGAGTCTCAACCATGCGTGGATAAGGGTTGCCCTGACGATCGCGAAGCGTAGTTCCTTTCACAAAAATACCGCCAATTCGCGAAACATCAAAGAAGTCTGAAAACTCTGTACCATAACCAAATGTCCCGGATGCTGTCATCACCGGATTTTTCAGTTGTAATTTACCAATATTGATATTTAAATTTGCCATTTCAGCTTTGTAATATTAAAAACAGGCCCTTCAGTACACACACACAAATGTCCTTCAGTTGTGTCGGTCACGCAACACAAACATACTCCAAATCCACACGCCATTGTATTTTCCAGCGAAACTTCGCAATTTGCCTTTGTTTTCGAGGCATACGAAGCTACAGCTTTCATCATGGGTGTTGGTCCACATGTATAAATATAATCGAAATTTGAGGCTTTTAAGAGCGAATGCTGGGTCACAAATCCACATTCACCATGTGATCCGTCTTCCGTTGTAGTATATACATTTCCGAAGCGCTCAAATTCACAAAGTTCCAGTAAATTGTCTTTTGATCTTCCTCCAAGCAGAAAATTACAGGTATAACCTCTTTCTTTAAGATACGAACCCCAGAATAATAAAGGTGCAATTCCTACTCCACCGCCTATTAACAAAATCCTGGCATCTTTTTTTTCGGGTAAACTAAAGCTGTTTCCTAAAGGAAAAATTAAATTAAGCGTATCACCAGTTTTCAGTTCATACATTTTCCGTGTTCCGTCACCCACAATCTGTATCAATAACCAAAGTTCATTTGTCTCATAATCAATATAATTAATGGATATTGGACGTCGTAGAAAAGTAGTTGGAGAATGATCGACACGTACTTCAGCAAATTGCCCGGGAAGCATTTCAGGAAGTTTATTGTGAGATGTCAGAATTAAAAGAGAATATTGATTGTTCAGAACTTCGTTTTTCTTTACAATCAAATCGAGCATGAATTTCTTCATCAAGCATATTATATTATGTATCAATCATATAGTTCATTGATACAGGTAAAAAAATACAAATGATATTAATGACAAAATTACTAAATTATCTCGATTCAGACAAGTTTTTTTAAGTTGGCTATTGCAAATATTCTACCAGATAAGCCGAACAGAGTTTAAATACATCGTTTTTGTCCAAACAATAGCCTATAGACTTCTTTATTGAAATTCCTGAAAAGTATTGTCTGCATAATAAACAATAATTTTGCGAACCGTCTTTGAACTTTGTTCAATTTGAGGGATAAATGCCGGACGAGTTGGTTCCGGAATAGTTTGTACAGGTATTTCTGAAATGACACTACTTTTCTGCTGAATAGGAGCAAAAGATGAATTATTATTTTCATTCATTTTCACCTCTGAAATACTTGATATAGAAGCATTTTCGTCTACAGAATCAAATAATGTGGGTGCCTGAGGTTGCTTTGAAGATCTTTCAATCGATCCTTGACCCATTATAAGCCATTCTGGACTGATATTCGGGAATCGATTCAAGACACCTTGCAGTACTGCCAGACTCGGATTATTTCTCCCATTCAAAATATGGGAAAGAGTGGAGCCCTGAATATTGATTGCAGCTGCAAACACAGCAGAATTCATTCCTTCTAACTGCATTACTTTTTTTATTCGTTCGTTTTCTGCCATAATTCACGATATTAATGTGAAACATACTTTCAAATCACGTTACAAATATATGTGAATTGTTTTACATTTGCAAATCAACACCATTTGTAACATAATACATTTGTATATTCACATATATAACTTATATAATTTCAAACTCAATATTTATTATTTAGACTGATAATACTATGAATAAAGAATATAAGAACTTTATATATCAAATCTATGCAGTTAGAGTTTTAAGTTAGATTAAAAAGTCTAAGTGCATTGATTATCATTTTATTAATAAACAAATAAATGACTATGAATGATATAATGAGGTTTATATTACAGTTGTGAATACAAATATGAATTAATAAATCAGATATTTTATTTTAAAAGTTGATATACAACACTTTAAGCCGATAAAAAACATAATTTATTTTTTCTCACTTTTATAACTTCACTTCGATAACCTATGATATAATTGTAAATTATTTTATATAACATTAGTAAATATACACTCAATATTTAACTTTTATTTTTGTAAATATTTCTATTCCTTTTGTGAATATACAAATATTTTACAAAAGTGAAATAAAAGAAAATCGTAATTAATCATTATTTTCTTTGAGAAGGAAAAATCAGAAAAATTGAAATGGAATGAGAAGAGTCCAAATTTAAATTAATAATTGGTGAAGAAAATATTTTAATTAGAAATTAAGTTATGTGTCCTTAACCCTATTTTTCGCGGGAATATGAAACAAATGCTGGAATGAAAATTATATAACCTACTTAAATGAGTTATAATTTGAAATAAATCAATGAGTTAGATAAATTTTGGTCGTTTGAGAATTCAATATTTGTAGTTTTTCGACTCCTTAGCATAAAAATCTCATTCTGAAACAAAAAAAAAGAGCCCGAAAATAATTTCGGACTCTTTTTGAAGTATAATTTAATATGAATTAATCTTCTGACACCTGAGCAACAGTAATACCTGCTAATTCCTGATCGACTAAAATGCGACCGCAATATTCACAAACAATGATTTTCTTACGAAGGCGAATATCCAGTTGACGTTGTGCAGGAATCTTATTGAAACATCCACCACAAGCATCACGTTGCACATAAACCACTGCTAACCCATTACGGGCATTCTTACGGATGCGTTTAAAAGCCGTCAACAAACGTGGTTCAATAAACGATTCGATTTCTTTGGCATGTTCGCGAAGTTTTTCTTCTTCTTGTTTGGTTTCAGAAACGATTTCATTCAACTCACCTTTCTTTTGTTGAAGGTCTAGTTTACGTTCTGCTAAATGTTCTGCAGTAATTTTTTGGTCAGCTTGTTTGACTTCTAAAGCAGCTGTAAATTCACGGATGCGTTTTTCGCAAAGCTCAATTTCCAGTGATTGAAATTCAATTTCCTTTGAAAGATTGTCGTATTCACGGTTATTACGCACGTTATCTTGTTGCTCTTTGTATCTTGCAATTTTCATGCGAGATTCTTCGATTTCAATTTTCTTGCTGGCAATAGTTTCAGTGATATCAGCAACTTCAGAATCGAAATTTTCCATACGGGTATTCATACCGATAATTTCGTCTTCTAAATCTTGAACTTCCAAAGGTAGCTCTCCACGTAAAATTTTAATTTCATCTATCTTAGAAACCGCTTTTTGAAGATCATAAAGTGCTTTTAATTTATCCTCAACAGTGATTTCTTTTTCTGTTTTTAATTCTGTAGCCATATTGATTACAAATAGTTTATGGGGTTGGTTTTACTGTCTGAAATTTGGACTGCAAATGTAGGCATTTTTTTTGTAATTATCTCAAAAAAAATGTCTTTTGTGAACTGTTCACTTTCAAAATGTCCAATATCAGCTATCAAAATCCGGTTTTGGGCATCAAAAAATTCGTGATACTTAAAATCTCCTGAAATATACACATCTGCTTTGGCCGATATGGCATCCGATAACAATGAACTTCCGGAACCACCGCACAAGGCAACTCGTTTAATTTTCTTATCTAACAAATTTGTGTATCGGATAGCCGGAATACTGAAAATCGACTTGATTTGATTTAGAAAAATCAATTCATCTTCTGCTACTTCCAATTCACCTACAACCCCTGCTCCTACTTGATTCCATGCATTTTTCAATGGAATAAAATCATAAGCCGGTTCTTCGTAAGGATGCGCTTTCAGCAATGCTCCAAGGACATCATTTTTCAGATATTCCGGCAGAATTACTTCAACTCTTGTTTCAGGTTCCGAATGCAATTCATCAATATTGCCCACAAATGGTTTTGCTTTTTCATTAGCACGAAAAGTACCTGTACCTTCGATATTAAAACTGCATTCATCATAATTTCCAATTTGTCCGGCACCAGCTTCGAACAAAGCCTCACGAACCCGGAACGAATGAAGTTTTGGAACATACGTGATTAATTTCAACAAAGCATTTTGTTTGGGTTGAAGAATTTGAATGTTTTTTAATCCGATTTTTTCAGCTATTTTTCCATTGACACCTTGCAAAACATTGTCTAAATTGGTATGCGCTGCATAAATGGCAATATCGCTTTTAATGGCTATTGCTACACAACGCTGCACTTCATTTTGACCGGTAAGTCGTTTTAATCCATTGAAAATAAGGGGATGATGCGAAATAATCAGATTGCATTTTTTCTGAATAGCTTCTTCAATGACTTCTTCAGTAATGTCGATGCAAACCAGAACAGATGTAACCTCCATTTGTGAGTCACCAATAAGTAATCCGGCATTGTCATAGCTTTCCTGCAACGCCAACGGAGCCACTTCTTCGATCAGTTCACAAATAGATTTGACTGTCATATAACTTTAATTTTAAATTGTTTAATTTCAAATTATTCCGGAACAGTTTCTTCCTTTATTTCTTCCGTTACAAATTCAGTGATTTGAGCATTAATCAGAATATTATACCATGACAGCAATTTACGGATATCGCTCGGATAAACCCTATCACGATCGTAATTAGGAAGAATTTCGCCCAGATATTTGCGAAGTTTATCATTATCGGCTTTGGGATCGATAGAACAAAGTGCTCCATTTTCTTTCGTTTTTACACTTTCAAGTACTTTTGCAAGGGGTACGTCGGCTGTATCGGTAAAAATGGCAATATCGCCCAACGACACCACTTTATCTTTTGTATAAGCCGGAATGCGCTTACCATCCACTAAAGATTCAACGATCAACATGTTTTTGCCTTGCGACACTAATTTGAAAAGTCCGGGCCTACCGGTCATTGATAAAATTTCTTTCAACATAATTTATTCAATTCATAATTAAAAATTCACAATTCATAATTAAAACAAAAGTTTTATTCATGGTACATGAATTATATTTTTTATTTAATTTTCAAGACTACAAATATAATATCAATTCTTCAATTTTACGAATGAATTATGAATTGACTAAGTTCTTTGAGCATTATTTTACCTTCATAAATGGCTTTTCCGGTAATTACTGCCGGAATTCCAGCTTCGTGCAAAAACTCAATGTCGCGAATTGAACTTACGCCTCCACTTGCAATAAGATACATATCGGGTTTCTCAGTAAGCATTTTTTTGTAAAGTTCAATAGCTGGACCTTGCAACATGCCGTCTTTGCTAATATCTGTGCAAATTACTTTATTAATTCCCAATTGAATATAATTTAGAATAAAAGGCATTAAGTCAAGTTCCGTAGTTTCCAACCAACCGCCTACAGCTATTTTTTCATCTTTCACATCTGCTCCGAGAATTATTTTTTCTCCTCCATAAGTAGAAATCCATGAAGAGAAGATATCAGGATTTTTAACAGCAATACTCCCACCAATGATCATGCTTGCACCGCATTCAAAGGCTATCCGTAAGTCATCATCAGACTTTAAACCACCACCAAAATCAACAATCAGGTTGGTGCCGGAGGTGATCTTTTCCAACACGTTGTGGTTGACAATATGATGGGCTTTAGCCCCATCTAAATCGACCAAATGCAACCGGCGGATACCTGCATCTTCAAACATTTTGGCAACTTCCAACGGGTTTTCGTTATAAATCGTTTTCTGAGCATAATCACCCTGAGAAAGTCGAACACATTTTCCATCGATTAAATCAATGGCCGGTATAATTTCAATCACTTTTAATATGGTTACGAGTTACTGTAAATGTTGAACAAAAGTACTAAAAAAGAGATAAAAGAGCAAATCCTTACAATCTGTTAATGTATAATAAGTATATTTGCAAAATAAAAAAACTAATATGGCATTAGACCTGACAGAAATTTTAAAAATAGCACCGGCGGCAGTTATCGGATTGACGGTTCATGAGTTTTCGCACGCTTATGCAGCTTATAAACTGGGTGATAACACAGCCAAGGTCGATGGCAGGTTAACGCTAAACCCACTTAAACATATTGACTGGCTTGGTTTCTTCCTGATAGTTATTGCAGGATTTGGCTGGGCTAAACCGGTTACTTTTAATCCCGACAATTTGAAAAACAAACATCGCGATGAGATTCTGATATCCATTGCCGGACCTATTTCCAATTTCATCTTAGCGGTTCTATTCCTTGTTATTGCACGGGGATTGTATTCGTTAGATTATTTCAACAATGCAACAGGGCTTGAAATTATCAATTTAATTATGACCTGGGGTGTTATCAATTTCGGGTTATTCGTTTTTAATCTTATTCCGATCCCACCGTTGGATGGTTCTCATATCTATCTTACTTATCTGAAAGATATTAATCCCAAATTGATGATGAATATGTATAAATGGGGAATTTTTGTTTTATTCGCAATTATTATAGCTGAAAATCAATTCAATCTGAATATTCTTCATCTTTCCGATTTTGTTGGCAATTTATCCAAATATTTTATTCACCTCTTGTCATTCAATTGATTTTACTCAAATTCCTTAATTGTCTTTTTAATTATTTCAACGCATTCGAACAATTGCTTTTCGGTGATAACTAACGGAGGAGCAAACCGAATGATATTGGTGTGAGTTGGCTTTGCCAATAAACCGTTTTCAATAAGTTTCAGGCAAATATCCCAAGCCAGGTTTTTGTAACCTTCATTATTGATAACCAATGCATTCAACAATCCTTTTCCACGAACAAACGAAGCTATAGTTGAGTTGTCACAAATTTTCTTCATCTCATTCCTGAAAATCTTTCCCAAAGCGAAAGCATTTTCAGCCAGCTTTTCATCACGGATAACTTCCAACGCTGTTATAGCAACAGCGGATGCAATAGGGTTTCCGCCAAAAGTAGAACCATGCTGTCCCGGACGAATCACGTCCATTATTTCTTTACTTGATAAAACAGCAGAAACAGGATAAACACCACCAGACAACGCTTTTCCCAAAATCAGAATATCGGGATGAACATCCTCGTAATCGCATGCCAGCAATTTACCTGTGCGGGCAATCCCGGTTTGAACTTCATCGGCAATAAATAACACATTGTACTGACTACAAAGATTATAGCATTTCTTAAGATAACCGTTTTCAGGAACATACGCTCCCGCTTCACCCTGAATAGGTTCGACCATAAAACCGGCAATATGTTGATTTTCATTCATAACTTTTTCAAGTGCATTAGCATCGTTATATGGAATTACGATAAATCCCGGAGTGTATGGTCCGTAATGGTTGTAAGCTTCAGGGTCGACCGAAAAAGAAACAATGGTTGTGGTTCGACCGTGAAAATTATTTTCACAAACTACGATTTGTGCAGAATTTTCAGGCAATCCTTTCTTTTTGTACGCCCATTTACGGCAAAGTTTGATGGCAGTTTCCACCGCTTCTGCACCGGTATTCATAGGCAGGACCTTCTCATAACCAAAGTATTGAGTTACAAATTCTTCGTACTGCCCAAGCTGACTGTTGTAAAAAGCACGCGAAGTCAATGTCAGTTTTTTTGCTTGCTCTATTAGTGTATTAATTATTCTTGGATGACAATGACCTTGATTAACAGCTGAGTATGCCGACAAAAAATCGAAGTACTTCTTTCCGTCAACATCCCAAACAAATACACCTTCGCCCCGTTCGAGTACTACCGGAAGCGGATGATAGTTATGTGCGCCATAGTTGTTTTCAAGCTCCATTAGTTCTGAAGCCGTTAGTGTAGGTTTCTTCATATATTAAATTTCTTCTAATTAAGAATTATAAATTGTGTGTTATGAATTATTTAAATACCTCCGCCATCATGCAGCGAACGCTTCCGCCTCCTGTTTTTTCAATGGTTGGAATTGGAATAACAATCAGTTCGTTGTATGACTTCAAGCGTTCGATTTGATGATCATTTAATGAATCAAAAGCTGTTTGTGACATGATCAGAAGCCTTTTGCCATCGGTATTCTCGACCTGTAACATATTGCCCGCAAAATTATGCATTTGATGCCTGGAAATCGGAATAATTTCCTTTCCGGATTGCTCCAACTGGTCATATATCCTGATAAGTTCTTCGTCATTATCGATTGCATTTGTACAAATAAGCGCGTATTTATCGGCCACACACATCATTACATTGGTGTGGTAAATGGGCAACAGCTTGCCTTCGACCGATTGATTGGCATGGAAATAAACGGGTTTGAAGTCGAAAACAGAACAGAATTGCAGAAACACCGTCTTATCGGTTCGTTCCGACAATGCAGCATAGGCTATTTTATTCTCCCGATCGAAAACCATGCTTCCGGTTCCTTCCAGATAGAGTTTTTTTTCTTCCCAAAAAGTAAAATCATCTACATTATTTACCGGCGAACCATGCGTGGAAACATATTCAATAATGTCCTTTCTTCGCTCCGGTCGCCTGTTTGGGGCGAACATAGGATACAAAACCACCTGTCCGCCTTCGTGAAACGAGATCCAGTTATTCGGAAATATGGAATCGGGCGTATGGGGTTGCTCCGTGTCTTTAACAACCAATACGTTAACACCATTCGCTCGCAGCGTTTCAACCATTCCGTTGAATTCGGCAAGCGCAAGTTGTTGTATGTCAGTTTCAGGATGAAAATCCTTTTGTTGAAAATAATTATTTTCAGCAGTTTGGTCGTTGAAACCGAATGCAACCGGCTCAATCATCAAAATGGTAGACCCCCAACCCCCTCCCGCTTGTTGCGGGATAAATTCCAGAGGCTTTTGAGAAGTGGAATTAATTTGCCCCCAACCCCCTAAAGGGGGCTTTTGAGGTGCAATATTCAATGAATTCATCTTTGTTATATATTGATATTCAAATACTAAACTAACTCAGCTCCCCCTTTAGGGGGTTGGGGGGCAGTTCTCTCCCCCTTTAGGGGGCCGGGGGGCAGTTTTCCCTCACCAATGGCAAAGTAGAACAACGCAACAATCCTCCCATTTTGGATATTTCGAAATAGGGAACGCGCTCCACGGTTAATCCCCAGCAGTTTTCGAGATGGTCATTCAACCGCGTGAAGCGTTGCTCTGAAACAACAACTGTGGGAGAAATGGAAAACACGTTGGCGTTCATAAAATACATTTCTTCCTGCGTGATTTCGAAAACGTTCTGACATCCAAACATTTCCACCAAGGTATGATAATCTTTTTCGTTTGAAAAACCGTCTTTATAAATTATCGCTTTGTCGTTACCCACGGGCATAAATGTGCAATCTAAATGCAACACGCCCCGTCGCGGATCGGTATCGTGCTTTTTCAATTCTATGGGAATAAATGATTTTTCAGGAATAATTTCTTTCAGAAAATTGAACGCATACAAGTTAGTTCGTGCAGTTTTCAGTTGCGGATAATCGGATCCGGTGTAGAGTCCCACAAAAACTGTATCGTTCATCAACACCACATCACCCCCTTCCACATGGGCTTTGTCGGGGAGATTATAGATTTTGTTGTATGCAATCTGATCATAAATCACTTCATACGCCTCTTTTTCATCCTCTCTATCAGGAATAATGTTTGAATTGATAATTTTATCGTCTATCACGAAACCCACATCGCGCGCAAAAACCTGATTGCAATTTTCCAACGTCCAAGGACGAAAAACCTGCACATCGTATTTCAACAACACTTTCTCGAAAGCACTCATTTCTTTGTATATAGTTTCTTCGGTGGGATATACGCCTGTCAAAACCGATTCATAAGATTTTGCATCAAATGTTTTGTCAAGCGATGGCACATTACCTATTGAGCCGGGTTGCCCCAAAACAACAGCTTTCAAAGTGGAGGTTTCGTTTTTTACGTTCAGATGCATGAATTGGAGTTTTGACAAAGATACAACTTCAAAAACGATTAGAAAACGGAAACAAGCAAAAAATGTTCAATTATCGCATAAATATTTATTTTGTATATTTTTAATTTATGAACAATAATTAAAAAATAATGCATACATTTACACACTTTTTCAATTTCACTTCCAAATTGCCTTTCATTATTTCCGTAAATTCCCTGTCTTCTAGTTTTAATTCTTTAGTTACTAATTGAATATATGACTTTGATACTGCGAAATAATATGCCTTTCTTTGGTTTTACTAACAACATGTTGTTGGTTGAATCTGTTGATTTACTAGAGAGAGAGGAGAGAGTCCTTTTCATTATATATATAATCAAATTATTAGCAAGAAAACAGTACGTTTTTTTTGCCTGAATCTTAGTATAGCCTTTGAGAGAAACGTGAGTTTCTTTCAAAGGCATTGTTGTTATTATGCCCTTTGTGTAAATAGGCTCTAAACTGCCGAAAATGCATCTCTTGGTTGCGAAATTGTATCTCGTGGTCGGGAAATCGCTTCTCTTTGTCAAGAAATTGAATCTCTCTATTACGAGAACTCGTCTCTTGGTTACGAAATCGATTCTCAGGGTAGCGAAATCATATCTCTTAGTACCGATATTGTATCTCACACTAACGAAATAACAAATTACACTCCCGATATTATTAATTATTAATTTTTTATTAAAAAATTATGACAAGAGTAGAACTGAATCAATTCAACATGATGCAAAGTGTAGATCAATTCTTCACCAACCATCAATCGCTTATTAGCAGTAATCCGGCCATCGTGGCTGCCGTCAACAAGTTGAAATCACTTATCAGCGACATTAATTCGCACAGTCAGGTACAAGCCGTTAGCACCAAAGCCGACTCAGCTATCAAAGCCGATGCCAAAAAAAACATTATCGACACGGTACTAAAAGTGGCTGCCGGAATGGCCGCCCAAGCAGCTACTACAGCTGACACTCGCTTGAAAATGGCTGCCGCCATTACACTCTCGGATCTCAAAAAGATGCGCGATGCCGACCTTATTATTAAAATTCGTGCCACGCATGATGCCGCCCTACCCATTGCCACCGAACTGGCTGTATGGGGCGTTACTCAATCCGACATTGATGCACTCGACACCATCGCCGGTGAATACAGCACCCAAAGCCCCGGTATTCGCAACCTACAAGCAAAAACCGTACAAGCAACCACCGACCTCAAGGCAAAATTTGATGAAACCAATACCCTTATCAAAACCACCCTCGATGCCATGATGTTGCCGTTCAAGACTCTCAATCCCTCCTTCCACGGCGAATACCTAAACGCCCGTGTAATTATTGATTTGGCAGGAGGTCATACCACGGCACCTGTTGATACCAAACCGGCAGAATAATATTATTTGTAGAGACGCGATGCGTTGCGTCTCTACTTTTAAAAAAAGAAAGAACCTGAAAATCCCGAAACTAAATAAGACATAATCTTAAATCTAAGACAAGATGAAAAAAATTAAAATGGTTATCGCACAAGGAGTATTCAGAATTGTCAAAGAAGAAATCAGATCCTTTAAAGATGATTTCCGTGATATAGATATTGTACTCGCTTGTGCTTTATCTGATTTCAAACTAAAATTTCAATAACAAACTAACATATATAAACTCTCATGAAAAAACTAATTACAATTTACGCATTTTTAATGCTTGTGTCAGGCATTTTTGCACAGACAACATTTACTGTGGGTGTTATTAAATATATAACCACCTCTTCAACTACCGTAGAAGTTACGAGTGGAGGCACTTGTACTGGTATTATTACCATACCTTCTACGGTGGTTTATTTGACAGTAACTTATAATGTAACTTCGATTGGAACTAATGCATTTCTCTATTGTGGCGCCTTAATTTCGGTTAGTATTCCAAGTTCCGTTATTACGATTGGAACTTATGCATTTAACGGTTGCACGGGTTTAGCCTCCATTACCATTCCAAGTTCCGTAACTTCGATTGGAGATTATGCATTTAGGGGTTGCACGGGTTTAACTTCCGCTACCATTCTTGGCTCTGTAACTTCGATTGGAACTGAGGCATTTTCGGGTTGCAGTGGTTTAACCTCCGTTACCATTCCAAGTTCTGTAACTTCGATAGGGAATTATGCATTTTTGAATTGCAGCAAGTTAACTTCCGTTACCATTCCAAGCTCTGTTACTTCGATAGGGGCTTATGCATTTTACGGTTCTGGTCTCACTACCCTTACTTGCTTAAGCAGCACACCGCCCACCCTGGGAGCGGCTTGTTTTGGTAACACCAGCATTACGGTTGTTTATGTTCCTACCGATGCAGCCGTAGCAACCTATAAGGCGAGCTGGGGGGGTCTAGTTTTCAATAGTGCAATTATCAAAAAAATGATTATTTCTTCCTTATCGGCTGGCAACTGGAATGTAAGTACTAACTGGTCGGGAGGGGTGGTTCCAACTACCGGACAAGCTGTTGTTATTGCCAATGCTATATCGCTTGATGTCAACGAGAGTGTTTCAGATTTAACTATTAACAGCGGTTCTGCATTGAATGTAAATGCAGGCATACAACTAACGGTAAGTTCAACCTTTACCAATAACGGTACATTGAATTTATTATCGGATGCCACAGGTACGGCTACCATTCTTACTCCCGCAACTATAAGTGGAAGCGGAACCAACAACGTTCAGCAATTCCTGAATGGTAAAACCGGTACTTCCACTCGTGCCAACTGGTATTTGTCCAGTCCGGTTGCGTCAGCAACAGCTGCCGTATTTAATGTAGCCGGAGGAGTTAATAAAATGACTTCGTATAATGAATTAACTACAAGTTATCTGACACAATTCAGTTCTAATAGTACAACTCTCACTCCGGGTGTTGGTTATGTAACGTATATCGGAGGTGTCGATGCCACTTATACTTTCACCGGCGGCAGCCTGAATAACGGAAATATTCCGGTATCGGTTACCCGTACGGGTGCAACTGCGGGAAAACGCGGTTTTAATTTAGTGGGTAATCCTTATCCTTCTTATTTGGATTGGAATGCAGTGAAAGCAGCAGCGACAAATCCTACAAATGTTCGACCTACCATCTGGTACCGTACACTTTTAAACGCCAGTATTGATGGAACGATGACTTTCGATACATACGATGGAACAACAGGAACCGGTAATGGAGCTAATGGTGTGGTATCGCAATATATTCCTCCCATGCAGGCATTCTGGATGAAAGTGGATGGAGACAATTCATCAGCTACACTTAACTTTGCAAATGGTCAGCGTTCACACAAGGATCAGAGCGGTACAACGAATCGGTTGAGAGCACCCAAAGTAAATTCTGCACAGATTGTACGTCTGAAAGTATCCAACGGAACGAACGGCGATGAAGCGCTAATTGTTACCGATCCAAATGCATTGGATGGTTTCGATAACTATGATTCTCAGAAGATGACGAATGCCAATGTAAATATCCCTGAGATTTATACCTTGGCAGGTTCTGAAGAATTGGTGATAAACCACGTGAACAGTATCATTGCCAACAAAGAACTAACTCTGGGCTTCCGCCCGGGCAAAACAAGCGACTTCACAATCGAAGCAACCGAAATCAGCAACCTGGATAGTAATCTGAAAGTGATGTTACTCGATAAACTGACGAATACCCAACAGGAAATCAAGGTTGGAAGTCCTTACAGTTTCAGCTCTGATGCCACAGCAACGAACAATCGTTTCAGTGTTCTTTTTAAAGCATCTTCATCTACTACGGGCTTAGACAACTCATCAAGCAATGGTGATGTGACGGTTTACCGCAATCTGAATAACCGCATTACAGTGATATGTAATGCCAATGTGAACGAGAAATCGTTGGTTTCGGTTTACAATACTGTTGGGCAACAAATGATTCAGCAAAATCTTACGGGTAAAGTTACTGAAATAAGCAACACGTTTATGCCGGGCATTTATATAGTTTCTGTGAACAATGGTGGACAAAGCGTTACCAAAAGAATTATTATTAACTAACATTCACCATTCTAATAATCAGACAATATGAACACAACTATAGCAAACATAGCAACCACCGGAAAGAAACCATATAATTCTCCACGGATTGAACGCATAAAGTTAGACAATGAGATTTCGTTGGCTTTGGAATCTACTCAACCGTCTGGCGAGCCTAATTGGTCGAAAGCACCGGAATATTTCAACAACGATCCCTTTAAAACGAATGTGGGATAGAAGATAGTCCTTAATTTTAAGTGATAGCCTCACTCCAAGTGAGGCTATCACCAATTGAAAATAATAAAAACAATAAATGTATAAATCGAACTCATATGGGCATGAAATAGAATTGTACATTAATGATTGATTTGATTGAATAACAAAGAGTTATAAAAAGAGAAAGAAAAATGAATTGTACATCTACTTATATTTAGCTTTAATTTTATGCGTAATTTTAAGCCTATATTAGTTGATTACTTTAATTACCCTTTAAATGTATAGAAAAGCCCTTTAAATAAAGGATATGCGACATTCTATAATAACAACTATAGCCCCAAACAGGGGCTTTTTTTATGCCTGAAAGGACTGGTATGACACCCGCCAAAAAACTGCACAAATGTACTAAAAAATAGCTATGCATGGTCTAATGGGTGGTCAAATGGGTGGTCAAAAACGCATTAATTAACACGGATATAATACCCTATAATGACCAAAATACAGTTAAATAACTTTGTTTTATACGGATAGACCCCCCGATAATACCCAAAAAACACGCGAAAATACAACGATAAACCGCTGAAAAACACAGAAATAAGCGCAAAAACGACGCATAAGCGTGCGCGTGGCATGTAAAGTGTGTGCGATGCGTGTATTATTCGTATGCCGGTTCAGAAGCAATGGAAGTGCTTAATTCAGGCGAATTTTCTGTATAAGGAGTCGCATCAATATGCTTTCCCCGCGACTGCTTTAAATCTTCGTTTTCTTTCTTTAAATAGCCATTTTCTACGGCTAAAACCTCATAACGGTCCATTATAAAGCTAAAAGAATCATTATCTACTATTTTGACCGGTATTTCTATTTTTTCTTCGCTTTTAATCTCTTCATTATTTTCTTTTAAAAGCTTGTTGAAATCCAGATGTTCACATTTTGACAACACCAATTCATAGTCTAATGTGTTTCTTTTGTACCAATTTGACAACACCGCCCGACTAATTCCTAAAAAATTAGCTAATTCTGTATCGGTTTTGAATTTTTTTTCAGTTTTTATTCTGCTAAGAATCAAAGTTTTATCCATAATGTTGTCGTTTTGTTGAAAATAATTTGAAAAACACTTGGATGTTGTCAACCTGTGTACTATATTTGCAACGTCTTTCAACATTGAAAGTAACACGCCAAAAGTAATAAAGTTTATTTATAAATAAATATGGAAAAAGGAAAAAAAATAATAGTTGATAATGGAGTTAGGGCAAAACTTCTCAAATATGGCAGTTATCCGACCATACGAGAAGCCTTGAAAGGGAAGATAGATACCCCCCGCGCTTTAACCATTAGAGAGGAAGCATTAAAACTCGGAGGAATGGAAGTTGAACCCAAAAATATCAAAAAAAATGAAAACACTAACTTACTTGGCATTTGAACGCTTATTGTCTGATCCGCTCAATAAACGGATCTGTAACTGGGGATTGGCAATTTGCTCAATCCTGTTTTTCGGAAATCTACTCACATACAAATGGTGTAAAAGGTATTACTTATCTTGCACAGACAATCAATCCCAAAATTGGTTCTTATCAGGAACACTTTATAAATGGGAATTATGACTTTACAGTGAAACTAAGTAACGGTAAAATTGATATGTCAATAGAAATAGCGCAAGACTACGAAGCACAACCCGGTAGTGTGACTTACGACCGGTATGAAATAGTTGCCGATACATTCCGGAAAACAGAATAAGATTTAGAAACCCACTGAAAAAGCAAACGCCACGTTAAAGCGTGGTCGTTGCTTTACTTGTTTGGTGGGTTTTGGTAGAACCTCGACAGCGGTAGGCGATTGGCCACGCTGTTTTTGCTCAAAAGACAAAACACAATTTAGTAATCCGACACAACCAATCAATTGTATCAAATAACCTGCAAATATGAATGACAAGGATAAAACCAAAGAAGAATGGGCAGCAGAATTAGTCATTGCTAATAAAGAACTTGCTTTTCAAAACGAAGAAAAAGAAAAGCGGGCTGTCGAATTAGTCATTGCTGACAAAGAACTTGCCTTTCAGAACGAAGAGAAAGGAAAACGTGCTGCTGAATTAATTATCGCTGACAAGGAACTTGTCTTTCAAAAAGAAGAGAAGAAGAAACGTGCTGCAGAGTTAATCATTGCTGATAAAGAACTTGCCTTTCAAAGCAAAGAGAAAGAAAATAGGGCTGCAGAGTTAGGTATTGCTAATATAGAACTTGCCTTTCAGAACGAAGAGAAAGGAAAACGTGCTGCAGAGCTTATCATCGCCAACAAGGAGCTTACCTTTCAAAAAGGAGAGAAAGGAAAACGGGCTGCTGAGCTAATCATTGCTAATAAAGAGCTTGTCTTTCAAAATAGGGAGAAAGAAAAGCGGGCAGATGAGTTAATCCTTGCTAACAAGGAACTTGCCTTTCAAAACGAAGAGAAAGAAAAACGTGCTGATGAGAAAGAAAAACGGGCAGCAGAATTAATCATTGCTGACAAAGAACTTGCCTTTCAGAACGAAGAGAAAGGAAAACGTGCTGCTGAATTAATTATCGCTGACAAGGAGCTTGTCTTTCAAAAAGAAGAGAAGAAGAAACGGGCAGCAGAACTTATCATCGCAAACAAGGAGCTTACCTTTCAAAGCAAAGAGAAAAAAAATAGGGCTGCTGAGCTAATCATTGCTAATAAAGAGCTTGTCTTTCAAAATAGGGAGAAAGAAAAGCGGGCAGATGAGTTAGTCATTGCTAACAAAGAGCTTGCCTTTCAAAACGAAGAGAAAGAAAATAGGGCAGCAGAGTTAATCATAGCCAACAAAGAACTTGTATTTCAAAACGAAGAGAAAGAAAAACGAGCTGCAGAATTAATCATTGCCAATAAAAAGCTTGTCGTTCAGAATAGGGAGAAAGAAAAACGGGCAGGAGAGTTAATCCTTGCTAACAAAGAACTTGCCTATCAAAATAGTGAGAAAGAGAAACGGGCGGATGAGTTAATCATTGCCAACAAAGAGCTGGCCTTTCAAAACGATGAGAAAGAGAAACGGGCGGCAGAATTAATCATTGCCAATAAAGAGCTTGTCTTTCAAAACAGGGAGAAAGAAAAGCGGGCGGATGAGTTAATCCTTGCCAACAAGGAACTTGCTTTTCAAAATGAAGAGAAAGGAAAACGGGCTGCTGAGAAAGAAAAACGTGTAGAAGAGCTAGGTATTGCCAATAAAGAACTTGCATTTCAAAACGGAGAGAAAGAAAAAAGGGCAGCAGAGTTAGTCATTGCTAACAAAGAACTTGCCTATCAGAGTGAAGAGAAAGAAAAACGTGCTGCAGAGTTAATCATTGTCAACAAAGAACTGGAACAATTTGCCTATGTTGCTTCGCACGATTTGCAGGAACCGTTACGAATGGTTACAAGTTATACTCAATTGCTCGAAAAAAGATATAAAGATAAATTAGATCAGGATGCAAATGACTTCATTCAGTATGCTGTAGACGGTGCAAACCGGATGCAGAAACTAATTAACGATCTGCTTGATTATTCAAGAACAACTTCCCATGGGAAAGATTTTGCAAAAGTTGATATATCACAGGTACTTGGACAGGCCATTTCGAACCTGCAGAAACTTATAATTGAAAATAGCGCTTTAATTACCAACGAAGATCTTCCCGAGTTGAAAGCGGATGAATCACAGATTATGCGGGTTTTTCAAAATCTGATTGGGAATGCTATAAAATTTAAAAAGAAATCAGAACTGCCCAAAATACATATATCCTGCAAAAAGAAAGAAGGTTTTTATGAATTTTCAGTCAGGGATAATGGTATTGGAATCGATATGCAATTTCACGACAGGGTATTCACTATTTTTCAACGCTTACATACAAAAGAAGAATATCCCGGTACTGGCATAGGTCTCTCCATTTGTAAACGTATTGTCGAAAGGCATGGCGGCAAGATATGGTTTGAATCAAAGGAAAACGAAGGAACAACTTTTTATTTTACTTTAAAAAAATAAAGGCATTATGAACCGGTAATTATTGGATTCAGTTAATAAATAAATATAAATCACTAATATAAAATAATCATCATGGAAAATTTCAAATTTGTTGAAATTCTTTTAATCGAAGACAATCCAGGAGATGCACGGCTTACCCAGGAAGCATTAAATGACGGAAAGGTGAAAAATAACCTTCATATTGTGTACGACGGAGTAGAAGCAACCGATTTTCTATTTAAAAGAAATAAGTATAAAGACGCCCCACGGCCTGATCTTATTATCCTTGACCTTAACCTGCCAAAAAAGAATGGGCATGAAGTGCTGGCTGAAATTAAAGTTGACGAAACCCTGAAAAGTATACCTGTTGTTATTCTTACCACATCCAAAGCCGAAGAAGATATTTTAAAGTCTTATAAATTACATGCAAACTGTTTTTTAACTAAACCTATTGACGTGATTGAATTTTTTGAAATGATTAAATCAATTGAAGGTTTCTGGCTCACATTAGTTAAACTTCCCAAATTATGAAAAATACAGAAGAACAAACAATACTCCTGATTGAGGATAATCTCGGTGACAGCAGGTTGATTAAAGAGATGCTGAAAGAAATCACTTCCATTAATTACCGGCTTATTATAGCTGAAACGTTGAAAGAAGGATGCGAGGAAATCAAAAAGAATGACTTCATTCTCATTCTACTTGACCTCAATTTGCCCGACAGCTCAGGAATAAAGACTTTCGACACAGTAATAAATTTTGCGCAGAAGATTCCTGTTGTTTTAGTAAGCGGAATGCAAGATGTAGAATTATCATTATCACTGATTAAAGAAGGTGCGCAGGATTACATTACAAAACAGGATTTAAACAGTAACCTGCTTGGAAAGACAATTCAATTTGCAATAGAACGGAAAAAACTTCTCAGCGAATTAATCATTGCTAATAAAGAACTTGCCTTTCAAAATGAAGAAAAGGAAAAACGAGCAGCCGAGTTAGTTATTGCCAACAAAGAGCTTGTCTTTCAAAACCAGGAGAAAGAAAAGCGGGCAGATGAATTAATTGTTGCTAACGAAGCAATTCTCCAATCGGAGGAAAATTTCCGTCATTCCATTTCAGAATCTCTTTTGGGGATACATATTATTTCCAGCGAAGGAGAAACAATTTATGTAAATAAAGCCTTCCTTGATATTTATAAAATCAACAGTCTGGAAGAATTCAGAAGTATATCGGCAATAAACAAATACACTCCCGAAAGTTATGCGCAACATCAGGAGAGAAAAGAAAAAAGAAAAAATGGAAATGAGGTATTTGATTATGAGGTAAGTATTGTACGTAAAAACGCGGAAATCCGTCATTTAAAAGTTTCGAGAAAAGAAGTTCTGTGGAATGGGGTCAAGCATTATCAGGTAATTAATCTCGATATTACGGAACGAAGGCTGGCGGAAGAAGCATTGAATAATTCACAGCAGGAATTAAGGAAATTTGCTTCTCATCTCCAAAATGTTCGCGAAGAAGAAAAATTAGTTTTGGCCCGCGAAATACATGATGATCTTGGTCAAATTTTAGTTGCTTTAAAAATTGATCTGGGCATGTTTAAGAAAAAAATATCAAGAGGAAACGAAAATATAAATTCAGAAGAAATACTATCAAAATTTGATGATCTTTCCAATCTGGTTGATAATACCATTAAATCGGCTCGAAGGATTATGAATGGTCTACGACCTGAATTGATTGAATTGCTGGGATTTGAAGCAGCCTGCAAATCATACCTGCACGACTTTGAGGAAACACACCAAATAAGCAGTCAGTTTAAAAGCACAATTATGAACCTTAATATTGATTTGGAACAGTCTGTTGCATTGTTCCGTATACTCCAGGAAGCACTTACAAATGTTGCCAAACACGCCAAGGCTAAAGTAGTAAAGGTTCAACTTAGTAACCAGACTAACAAATTAATCATGGAAATTATTGATAATGGAGTCGGGTTTGACGAGAATAACAAAGGTCGGCAAGATTCGTATGGAATGATTGGTATGAAAGAACGGGTTTTTTTGCTGGAGGGTGAATTGAATATTACGAGTAAAGTGGGTAAAGGAACAAGTATCAGAGTTGAGATACCCTATATCAATTAATTCCGGTTAGTACAGATGACTAGGCAGTTTTGCTTAAAACCGTACCCAAACTGAAATAAAAATCAGCATTCAAATTCACTCTGGATGCTGATTTTTTTAGTGATAACTGATTTACATCCATTCTTCGCGTTGAATATCTCCCTTCACTCCTATTATCACCAGTTTTACAGGAATTTTGCGTCCGGATTCGGCAATGGCTTTTTGTGCCAATCCAAGCAAACCACCGCAGCAGGGCACTTCCATAATGATTACTGTAAGCATATTGATAAATAAGCATTGAAACTATAAATTAAATTTCAAATTGGTGAAATAGAATATTTGTTGTATTTTTGCGTTATATGAATAGTTATTTTCAAAAAAAAGGAAATGAAAACAATAACTTTAAACATCCCTGAAATGTCAGACTTTGACAGTAAAGAGTTTACGTTGATATTAGCATCTCAACTATATGATAAAGGTCGTTTATCACTGGGACAAGCCTCTGAAATGGCAGGTTATTCAAAACGAACTTTTGCAGAATTATTAGGTAAATTCAACGTATCAATTTTTAATTTTCCAGCAACTGATTTATCAAAAGACGTAGCAAATGCCTAAAACAATTATCTCAGATACAAGCTGTTTTATTATTTTGTCGAAAATAGGCGAATTAGATTTATTACAAAAAGTCTATGGACAAATTGCAACTACTACTGAGATTGCTAACGAATTTGGTGAAACACTTCCAGATTGGGTTTTAATTTTATCGCCAAAAGACAAAATACGACAACAATTATTGGAGTTACAGATTGATAAAGGAGAATCGAGTGCTATTGCTTTAGCTTTAGAAATAAGCGAAAGTACGTTAATATTAGATGATTTCAAAGCAAGAAAAATTGCAGAACAACTAGGTCTTACCTTCACAGGTACACTTGGAGTAATTATCAAAGCAAAAAAACTCGGTAAAATTAACTCAATAAAACCACTCCTAAAAAAGATGAAACTCACTAATTTCCGAATATCTGAAGAACTTGAAATTCAAGCATTAATTCAAGCAGAGGAATAAATCTACAAACTTTACAACATGTTGGACCTTTGGAAAAGTTTTATATTATTTTACAACCAATTTTCCTTCAAAATATCTCCCTTCACTCCTACTATCACCAGTTTTACAGGAATTTTGCGTCCGGATTCGGCAATGGCTTTTTGAGCCAAGCCAAGCAAACCACCGCAGCAGGGGACTTCCATAATCACGACCGTAAGCGTATTGATAGCCGAGCGGGTAATCATAGTTTTCAGCTTTTCCACATATGATTCTTTGTTGCTGTCTAGTTTTGGACAAGCAATAGCCAGAATTTTTCCGGCAAGAAAGCGATTGTGAAAATCGGCAAAACTAAAAGCCACACAATCGGCAGCCAAAACGACATCTGCACCTTTGAAATATCCGGCTTGTGGATTTAATAAATGCAATTGAACCGGCCATTGACGAAGTTGCGAAGGTGTTTCTGTTGTAGCAACCGGAGCCATTTTATAAGTCGGTGCAACAACAGGAGCAAAAGACATTTCGCGACTTCCCGGACAACCACCGCTCTGTTGATGTTCTGCAGGAGCAGGTGCAGGCATATTATGAACTGAAGACACATCAACCTGAATATCATTGGTTTTCAGATAACTTACACCTTGTTTTAAATACTCAAATTCACCATGTTCTTTCAGATGTTTTAAATGAGCAAGAATAGTTTTCTCGCCTTTTGAAATCATACGTTCGATGGTTGCAATTTCGTCGTACGGTTCGGCTTCGCGTTCTTCGAGAGTTATTGCTCCAACAGGGCATTCACCGATGCAGGCACCCAATCCGTCGCAAAAGAGTTCGCTGACCATACGTGCTTTGCCGTCAATCATTTGCAGTGCTCCTTCGTGACAACCTTGCACACAAGCCTCGCAACCGTTGCAAAGCTCTTCGTCAATTTTTATTATGGTTCGTTTCATATGACCCCTAATCCGTCAGCTGACGGAGAATTAAATTAGTTTAAATGGGGTATCCGATCATTACCCGTGTTTTTCTTTAACGATATTTTCGTATGAGATAGGTTCTGCATTCACTCCCTGTTCAATAATTCTTAGGAATAAAAGACCTCTACTTTTTGATGTACGTCTAT
>Ga0209429_10000509_pt1 | contig 25678 bp, 26 predicted proteins | sample BarGraNGADG00212_3_FD_184493 | JGI IMG/M metagenome (GOLD analysis project Ga0209429, IMG submission 184493) | Arctic peat soil microbial communities from Barrow, Alaska - Barrow Graham LP Ref core NGADG0004-212 (SPAdes) (version 2) | ecosystem: Environmental > Terrestrial > Soil > Wetlands >...
CGCAGGGTCCCAGTTCAGGTCGAGCGACGTGCCGGCGCCGGAGGAACGCGCGGCCTCGAAGAGGCCGCGCAGACCCGGCGCCAGCCGCGGCTGCAGGAAGAAGGAGCTCGCGTGCACGTGTCGCGCTGCGCCCACGAGCGCGGGGTCGATCATCCCGGCCTCCAGAGCGGCGATGCAGCCGGGGTAGGTGACGATGGCGCGGTCGTCCCCGCGCGCGAACGCGACGGTGAGCCCGGTCGCCAGATCCTCGCGGATCGCGACGGCCCCGACATCGACTCCGCGCCGCGCCAGCTCGTCGATCATGAAGCGGCCGCCGGGGTCGTCGCCGACGACCCCGGCGAGCGCCGTCCGCAGCCCGAGCCGCGCCGCCGCGCACGCCATGATCCCGGCCGAGCCGCCGACGGTCAGGGCGCCGCCTTCCGCGAGCTGCTCGGCCTGCCCGTAGGCGAGCGCGGCCGGGGCGCCGTGGACGACGACGTCCGGGTTGGCGTCCCCGATCACCAGGAGGTCGAAGGACGGGCTCATCCGCCGCCGCTCAGCGCAGCGCCTCGGGCATCATGTCGCGCTCGGCCGCCAGCATCTCGTCCACCAGGGCCTCCATCTGCGCCAGGGACAGCACGGCGGCGGCGTTGGGGTCGAGCGTCACGGCCTGCAGCACGTGGTCCCGCCGGCCCTCCAGCGCCGCGCGCACCGTGAGCTCGACCACGTTGAGGAAGGTGCGGTCGAGAGCTGCGCACTGGGCCGGGAGGTCGCCCACATGCGTGGGCTGCAGCCCGGCCCGGTCCACCAGGCACGGCACTTCGACGCAGGCGTTCCGCGGCAGGTTCGTGATGAGGCCGGTGTTGCGCACGTTGCCGTACACGGTGCGCGGAAGACCCGTCACCATGGAGTGGATGATGAGCGCCGCGTACTCCCCGCTGCGCTCGATCTCGAAGGGCTCGCCGGCGGCCAGCATGCGCTTCTCCTCGGCGTACATCTCGAGGTTCTCCTCGCTGCGCCGGACGTACTCGCCCACGGGGATGCGCAGGCGTTCTATCTCGGCCTCGTCGCGCATGAACCAGGGCACGTACTCGGCGAAGTGCTCGCTCGACTCGGTAGGGAAGTAGCCGAAGCGCTTGTAGACCTGCACGCGGACGTGGCGGCCGAGCCCTTCGGGGTCGGCCGCGATCGCCGCGTCGAGCGCCGGGTAGAGGCTCCGGCCGTCGTGCTCCACGCGCAGCACCCAGCTCATGTGGTTCACGCCGGCGCCGTGGAAGGTGATCTCCTCCGGGGGCACGCCGACGTACTCGGCCACCTGGCGGCTGGTGTTCTGGATGGAGTGGCAGAGGCCGACGATGTTCTGGTGCGGCGAGCCCTCGTACCAGGCCCAGCAGTTCATCGCCATAGGGTTGGTGTAGTTGAGCATCCAGGCGTCGGGGCACAGCTCGGCCATGTCGTCGGCGATGCCGAGCATGACCGGGATGGTGCGCAGGGCGCGGAACACGGCGCCCACCCCCGAGGTGTCGGCGATCGTCTGGCGCAGGCCGTACTTCTTCGGGATCTCGAAGTCGAGCAGCGTCGCCGCGTGGCCGCCGACCTGGATCACATTGACGGCGAAGTCGGCGCCGTCGAGGGCGCGGCGGCGATCGACGGTCGTGCTGATCCGGGCATGGGCGCCAAGCGTGTCGTTCGTCCAGCGCGCCATCGCCTCGGCGGTGGCGAGGCGCTCCTCGTCGATGTCGTGCAGCACGACCTCGGCGCCGGCCAGCTCGGGGAAGGAGAAAATGTCGCCGAGCAGGTTGCGCGTGAACTCCACGCTGCCGGCGCCGATGAACGCGATCCTGGTCATGCCGTCGCCATCCTTTCGTCGGGCGCCGCGGGGCGGCGGCCCGTCCCTGTCATGCCGGGGGCCGCGCCCTAAGGGAGGCCGCGCGGCCGTTCCTGAGCGATAGTGTCCCAAATCATGCAGAAATGAGCAAGGCTGCTCGGTGCGGCCGCGCCTGCGCGGCCCCCGCGGCGCGTCGTTCGCCTGCGGTAAGCTCTCGTCGGGCGAGCAAGGAGGAAGCGTGAAATCGCACACCGTCTACAAGACGTTCCACGTCGAGCAGCGGCGCGCGTTCGTGCGCATCACCGAGGACGTGCAGCGCGCCGTCGACGAGTCCGGGATCAGCGAGGGCATGGCGCTGGTCTCGGCGATGCACATCACCGCCGGCGTGTGGATCAACGACGACGAGCCCGGCATCCAGGCCGACGCGCTCGAGTGGCTCGACAAGCTGGCGCCGCCGTCCTGGCAGCCGCCGGCCGACGACGTCGCCCGGCAGCTGCTTCCCGACGGCGGCGACTATCGCCACCATCGCGGCGGCGAAGACAACGGCGACGCCCACCTCAAGAACCTGCTGGTGCACCACCAGGTCATCGTCCCGGTCACCGACGGCAGGCTCGACCTCGGGCCTTGGCAGGCGATCTTGTACTGCGAGTTCGATGGGGGCCGCAACAAACGGCTCATCATCAAGGTGCTGGGCGAGTAGCAAAAGTGCGTGCGCTTGCGCCAAACGTGGGGTAGGCTGCGCCCAGAGAGTCGCACGAGGGAAGCTGGGGGGAAGGGTTCCCGGCGAGTCACGGTCCCAGTCCACGGGGGGGTCCCTTCTTGGTGTTCCTGCTCGGCCTGGCCCTTGTGGCCTTTTGGATCTACGTGGCGATCGACATCCTCACCCGGCCGGGGATGAGCCGGAGCACGCGCGTGAAGTGGGTCGTGGTCGCGTCGATCCCACCCTGGCTCGGCGGTCTCGTGTATGTGCTGGTCAGGCCGCCGAGGGCGAAGCCGCCGCCGCCGGCCGCGCCGCGGATGGAGGCGCCGGTGGAGAGCATCCCGGAAGACGAGCGCGCGGCGGAGATGGATCGCATCCTGTCGTTGCGGGCGATGGGCGAGCTCTCGGACGAGGAGCTCGAGGCCGCGAAGGCGAAGTTGGTCGCATCATTGCGAAGAATGCTCGACCAAGAGGACGGCTAGCGCGGCGACTGCTTCTTGCGCCGCGCCTGGCCGAGGTTCTGCACCACCAGCGCCACCACGGTGATGAGGTAGAGCTGGCCGAGGACGGCTTCGAGCACGGCCAGCATGCGCCCCACATCCCCCTGGGCCGTGAGGTCGCCGTAGCCGACGGTCGTGATGGTCGTGAAGCTGAAGTAGAGAAAGTCGATCGTCGAAGCCTTGTGCGGCGGCTGGATCTGCGCGAAGAAGGAGTCGCCGCTGAGCACTCCGGTCAGGGTGAACATGCTGGCGAAGAACATGGCGATGAGCAGGTAGACGCAGATGGCTCCGTAGAAGGTGTTGATGCTGATGATCGGGTGCGTCGCCAGCCGTTTCACGATGGCCGCCGGAGCCACGATCACCAGAAGGCCGGTGAGCGCCGCCGTGACCGCTCGCGCCAGGTTCTCGCTGCCGAACACGCTGAGGGCGATGGCGGCGAGGGTGGCCACCGGGATGAAGGCGACGGCGTAGCGCAGCACGCGGCGCTGGACCTGCGACGCGCGCAGGGCCAGCCACGTGGTGGCGGCGAGCACGATGAGGCTGAGCATGCGGCCGTAGTGATGGTCGCCGGCGACCGCCAACACGAAATAGCTGGCGATGAGCAGCACCAGCACGAGGCCGTAGCTGTTGGCGAAGCGGGGCGGCTTCTCGGCCGGGGGCTCCTCCGGCAGGGCGTCGCTCGCCGGGACCTCCGCCGGCTCATCGGGTTCCGGCCCGGTACCAGGCAAGGCAGCCTCAGTGGGCGTCCGGATCTGGATGTCGTCGGGCTCGTGCATGGCGTCGCCGTCACTGTATCCCAGCGGCGGGGAGGCGCAAGGTGGGGCGGCGGCGCGGCCGTGCGCAGGGCAGCCGGGCGCGGCGCCGAACCCCTTGCTGTACACTTCCTGGAAGATCCCCTGAGCCTATGGACTACGGCAGCTACACACCCAGACCACGTCGCGACCGGCGCCGCCGGCGGCGCCATCTGGCCCGGCGGCGTCTTCTCGTGCTCGTCGTCTTCGTGCTCGTCGTGGCGGCGATCATCGCCGCGGTCGTGGTCGGCCGCGGGAAGGGCGAGGAGAAGACCGGCGGCACGAAGCCGAAACCGGCCCAGACGGCCGCGGCCTCGGCGTCGCCGAGCCCCAAGCCCACGACGCCGTCGCCCAAGGTGTGGGTGGCGAGCAAGTCCGACCCCGCGCGCGTCTGGGTCGGCGGCGACTCCATGGGCGGCGAGCTCGGCTTGGCCCTCGGGCCCATGCTCGAGAAGATGAAGGTCTTGAAGCCCATCCTCTACTACAAGGAGTCCTCGGGGATCTGCCGCTGGGACTTCTTCGACTGGGGCAAGCAGATGGAGACCGTCATGCGCACCGCCCGGCCCAACGCGGTGGTCATGATGATGGGCACCAACGACACGCAGTCGGTGTGGGATGACGGCACGTGGATCTTGTACGGCACCTCCAAGTGGAAGACCGCTTACGAGAAGCGCGTGTCCGACATGATGGGCGCCATGCTCAAGGGCGGCGCGCGGCGTGTGTACTGGGTGGGCATGCCGATGATGCGGGAGTCATGGCGCAACTCGCGCATGAAGCTCATCAACAAGATCATCCAGAACGCCGCCGCGCAGCACCCGGGGGCCGAGTACGTCGACGCCTGGGGTCTCTTCGTGGACTCCAACGGCGACTACGCGGCGGACTGGCGGCTGGTCGACGGCGTGCACTTCACCGCCGAGGGCCAGCAGCGCCTGGCCAAGGCCGTGCTCAAGGACATCGAGAAGGACTGGCTGCCCGACGGTCTGCCGTCGCCGAGCCCGTCGCCGGCGGCGAGCTCCTCGGCATCCGCCAGCCCGTCCATCTGACGATCGGACGGCTGCGCCGGGCGGCCGACCGCGGGCCGTCCCGCTGCACCGCCTGCCGCCGTGGCGCCCCGGTGGTTGCGGACCGCCCTCTGCGCCGATAATAGGAGCGTGATGTTCGCTCTCTTCGCCACACTCCCGGGGCACGTGCTCGACGACGCCAAGCGGCCGCTGTTCTTCCTGCTCGCCGGCTTCATCCTCACGTTCGTCCTGGCGCGCCTCAACACCCGCGTCACGCGCGCCAGGGGGACCTCCGGGCTCGGGGTGGGCAGCATCGTCACGGCGGGCGGGCTGCACATCCACCACTCGGTGTTCGGCATCGTCGGGATGGTCGTCGCCGGCATCCTGGAGTTCGCCCTGCAGCCGGGCAGCCCGTGGGTCGAGATGTGCGCCCTCGCCTTCGGCTCGGGCGCCGCCCTCACGCTCGACGAGTTCGCGCTCATCCTGCACCTCGAGGACGTCTACTGGACCGGCGAGGGACGCGCCTCGATCGACGCCGTGATCCTCGGCGTCACCTTCATCACGTTGTTGCTCACCGGCATGACGCCGCGCAGCATCGGCGAGGTCGGAGACCTGGTCGCGATGTCGCGTTGGGTGGGCTCCGCCCTCATCCTCAGCGGCGCCGCCTTCGTGATCGTGAGCTACCTCAAGGGCAAGCTGTTCATGGGGACGGTGGGTATCTTCGTGCCCCCAGTCGCCGTGATCGGCGCCCTGCGCCTCGCCAAGCCCAACTCGCCGTGGGCGCACCGCCGGTACGTCGACAACCGCGGCAAGCTCGAGAGGGCCCGCCGCCGCGACGAGGGCTTCAACCGGCGCTGGCGGCAGCGCAAGCACCATCTGTGGGACGTCATCGGCGGCAAGCCGCACCTGCACCTTCCGCACCGCCGCGGGCATCACGACGACCACGGCGACGACCCCGGCTCCAGCGGTTCGCGGATCTGAATTCGGCCCCTGGTGTGACGGGCCGGGCTCGCGGCGCGGTCCTCCAGGCCTTTCGTCCTTGCCGGCACATGGCCGGCGGGCGAGCGCTCCACGATGACGAACGCGTGGACGTGTACCTCGACACGTTCCGTCTGCATCACGAGCTCCTGCGCACGCGGGTCGGCGAGACCGACGTCCGCGACGTGATCTGTCTGCTCAAGGACGCCCGGCTGGCCGAGGAAGAAGCGCCGGGCGTGAGCGGCCTGCGGTACGTCGGCCGGGCCGGCGCAGCTCGCGTGCGTCTTAGCCCGCGCCGTCCCCGGATCTGGGGATGCCGGCGAAAAAGGCGGCGAGGGCAAGTTCGTAGACGATGAGCACGAGCACGATGACGATGACCGCGCTGAGGGACCCCGCCGTGAACATGAGGACGATCACGGCGATGGCGACGCCGGCCACGCGCAGCACGTCCATGTGGGCGGCCGCCCAGCGGCCGGCGCCCGTCTCCGGAGCGGTGAGGTCGGAGGCGACGCCGAACAGCTTGGAGAAGCCGCGGCCCATGGCCTCGACCCAGTTGGGCCGCGTGGCCAGGAAGGCGGCGACGGCGACGACCGCCCCGCCGACGATCAGCCAGACCACGATCCCGTTGAGGCTGGTGATGGCCGACGACACGAAGGCCTTGGCCACGGACAACGCCCCCGTGTCCTTGAGGGCGGCGATGATGCGTTGCTCGACCTGTCTCTCGGCGACCCGCACCACGACCACGGCAAACAGGACGCCGATCCCGAGCTCGAGCGCCGTCCAGCGCTTGCGCGGCGAGACGAGCAGCGCGGCCAGGATCAGCAGGGCGGTGATCACGCAGATGGCGATGACCAGCGTGTGGAACAGGCTGAGCGCCCGCTTCGCCGCGTAGCCCTGGGTTCCCTTGAGAAGAGTGACGGTGCCGAAATCGGGCGGCAACGTCTTGCCCGTGGCGTCCTGAAGGAGCGTGCGGATCTGGTCAGGCGCGATCTCGGGGTCGATCTGCGGCAGTTGCACGTCCTTGCCGAGGAGCTTGGGGATCTGCGCTTCGAGGCGCTGCAGAGCCACCCCGATGAGCGGCAGGAGGTTGAGAGTCACGTCGTTCTCGTTGACCGAGACGTACCTGTTCGTGTCTTGCAGAGCCGTGATCAGCTGCTGGTGAGCGAATCGCTTGACGTCGACCCAGATGGTCTGCGCCGTAGGCGTAGCGAGGAACTTGTCGATCTCCTTGATGAGGAAGTCGCGCAGCGTCTGGGTGAGCGGTTGCGCCAGCACCGCGGCGTCGGACGGCAGCGCGTTGGCGATGCGGTTCTGGAGGTCGGCGACTTCGAGGGTCTTGTCGGCCACAAAGGTGCTGGCGGAGTGGCGTACCGCCGGGTCCTCGGCCACGGGCGCCACGGTAGCCACCCACTTGTCGGTGTTGAAGACGAGGCTGTCGGACCAGAGGGCCAGAGCGCTGATCACGAGGCCGACCACGGCCATGATGACGAGGATGAGCGCCAGCCAGCGCCGCAGCCGCGGGGCGCGCTGCGACGTGAGGACGTTCTTGACAGGCCGGAGGGCGCCGATGACGGCGGTCACGGCGCCGCCTGAGGCCGCCGGCTCGGCGGCGACGGTGATTTCTTCGGCCGGCCCCGCAGCGACCGCGGTGATTGCTTCAGCCGGCCCCGCAGCGACGAGAGTCGCCTCTGCGGCCAGCTTGGCCGCGTCCGCCGGCCGTGCGGCCGCTTGCCGCTTCTTCGGTGCGGCCTTGGGCCGCCGGCTCCCCTGCGGCTTCGGGGCTTCCTTGTCCGGCATCGAGACTCCCTCCGTCGACCGCGCAGGTCACCATACCCGCTGCGGCTGCGAATCCGTGCGCTGCCTGCACAGCGCGTGGAGCCGCGTGGGAAGACCGAAGGTGCGGGAGGGGTGCGGGCCGGCGGCCGGAAGAGCCGCCGGCCCGCGCGTCAGTGGGAGACCTCGACGCCTTTCCAGAAGGCGACGTGGTCCTTGATGTTCTGCGCCGCCTCCTTGGGGGCCGGGTAGTACCACGCAGCGCCCCGGTTCACCTGGCCCTCGACTTCGACGTCGAAGTGGCTCGCCTGGCCTTTCCACGGGCAGACGGTGTGCTCGTCGTTCCGCCTCAGGTACTCGCGGCGGACGGTCTCCGGCGGGAAGTAGTGGTTGCCCTCGACCATCTCCGTGTGCTCGCTCGCGGCCAGAACGGCGCCGTTCCATAGGGCTTTTGCCATGTCGGGCTCCCCGAAGGTGAGCTCGATGATCCCTTCGCGGAGGGTGTTCTGCGTGTCCGACGGAACGGTGGTCACCGGCTCATGATACGGGATGACGGCCGGCTCCGGTTTGCCGCGAGGGCCGCCGGGTGACTGTATACGGTAACGCAGATGTCAGGCGCGACCAGGAGGGCAGCATGATCGACCACGTGGGCATCCCGGTGACCGACCTCGCGGCGAGCCGCGAGCTCTACGCGACGGCGCTGGCGCCGCTCGGCTACAAGGTTCTGTACGAGAACGAGGAGTACGGCATCGTGGGGTTCGGCGCGCAGTGGCCGCAGCTGTGGCTCAGTCGCAGCGCACGGAAGATGGGCGTGCACGTCGCCCTGGTGGCCAAGAATCGCGCCGCCGTCGGGTCGTTCTACGAGCAGGCGCTGGCCGCGGGAGCCACCGACAATGGGCCGCCCGGTCCGCGGGAGCACTACGCCCCGGGCTACTACGCGGCCTACATCCACGACCTCGACGGCAACAACCTCGAGGCCGTGCTGCACGAGCAGTAACGCATCCGTGTGAGCCGGCCAGTCGCCAGACGGCCGGCCGGCTCACACGCGACCGCGTGCGCGGTCCGCCCCCGCGCGCGGCGCCGTCCCTCGCGAACCCCGGCTGGCGGCGGGCCGTCCCTTTCCCTAGACTTGGCCCGGACGCGCACGCATGCTATTCCCCACCATCACATTCGCGGTCTTCTTCCTGCTGGTCTTTATGGGGAATTGGCTGCTCATGCCCAGACCACGGCTGTGGAAGCCGTTCATCCTCCTCGCCAGCTTCGTCTTCTACGGCTGGTGGGAGTGGCGCTTCGTGCTGCTCCTGGCGCTCAGCGCCGTCGCCAACCAGCTGTTCGCCACGGCGATCGAGAGGGCGGCGACGGCCGCGGCCAGAAAGTGGCTGCTGGCTGCGGCCGTCGCCGTGAACCTCGGCGTCCTCGGCTGGTTCAAGTACTACGGCTTCTTCGTGACCTCTGTGGTCAACTTCCTCGGCGTGTTCCGCCTCCAGGCGGACCTTCCGCTCCTGCGCATCGTGCTGCCCATCGGCATCTCGTTCCTCACCTTCCGCGTGCTGAGCTACGTCGTCGACGTCTATCGCGGCAAGCTGCGCACGTCGTCGCTGCTCGACTTCGCCGTGTACGTCGCCTTCTTCCCGTACATCATGGCCGGGCCCATCGCGCGCGCCAGTGAGTTCCTGCCGCAACTCGCCGGCCCGAGAGATCCCCGCCGCGTGGACACGTCGCGCGCCTTCTTCCTGATCTTCGCGGGCCTCGCCAAGAAGATGCTGCTCGCCGACTACCTGGCCACGCACATCGTCAACGGGGTGTTCACGACGCCCGGCCAGTACACGTCGCTGGAGACCCTGCTCGGCATCATCGGCTACTCGGTGCAGATCTACTGCGATTTCAGCGCCTACGCCGACATCGCCATCGGCATCTCGCTGCTCCTCGGGTTCGAGTTGCCGGATAACTTCAACGCCCCCTACACGGCGATCTCGGTGCAGGACTTCTGGCGCCGCTGGCACATGACGTTCTCGCGCTGGCTGCGCGACTACCTCTACATCCCGCTGGGCGGCAACCGTAAGGGCCAGACCCGCACCTACGTGAACATCATGATCACCATGGTGCTCGGCGGCCTCTGGCACGGCGCCGGGGCCCCCTTCATCTTCTGGGGCTTCCTGCACGGCGGGGCGCAGGTGGTCGAGCACCGGCGGATCGACATCCGCAAGCTGCGCGCGCAGCGCCGGCTGCGGGCGTCCGCGCCGCCGCTCGACGATACGAGCGACCTCGGGCGCAGCACGGATGCGCTCGCGGCGCCGGCTGCGGGCGGGCCGGCGTCCGGGCGCGCCGCAGGCGCGCCTCCCGGCCCGCCCGGGATCGACACGCGGCCCTGGGGCGGCGGCGTGTGGCCGCGAGTCGGCGTCTTCGCCTTCGTCACGTTCGCCTGGGTGTTCTTCCGCTCCGCCACGTTCGGGGCGGCGCTCAGCGTGCTCGCCCAGCTCTTCCGCGGCTGGGGCAGCGTCGGCGCCGCCGTCACGCCGGCCCTCCTGCTCGTGATCGCCGTCGGCATCGGCATCCAGTACGTGCCCCGCAGCCTGTACGAGCGGGTCGAGGCGGGCTTCTCGGTACTCAACCCGCTCGCGCAGGGGGCGCTGCTCGCCGTCGGCTTCATGGTGCTCGACGTGGTCGGCCCCACCGGCCCCGCCTCCTTCCTCTACTTCCGCTTCTGATGGACGACCGCGACCCGGACAAGCTTCCCTTCGGCCGCCGCCGGCGGACGGCCGCCAGCGCGCTCATCGCCATCCTCGTGGCCTTCGTCCTCGGGGTGCTGTTCAACGCTCCGGCCATGAAGAAGACCGCCACGGAGCTACCGTTCGGCGGCCAGCGCAGCGTCCGGCTCGCGCTCGTGAGCCCGGCGGCGGCCGTGAGCCACTGGGTCTTCCTGGACCGGCCGGCGAGGTTCGCGGCCGCGGCGCTCGGCAAGCCGGATCCCGGGCTCAGGCCCGTGGAGGTCGTGGTCGTCACGCCGCGACCCACGCCCCAGCCCACCACGGCCTCGGGCAAACCCCGCCCGCAGCCCACGGCCAAGCCGCTGCCCAAGCCGTACGCGGGCCACCCGATGCACCTCTACATCGCCGGCGACTCGATGGTCGGCATCCCTGGTATGGCGCTGGTGAACCTCTCCAACGACACGCACCTCATCAAGCCGCTGCTCGACTACCGCATCTCCACCGGGCTGGTGAGGCCGGACTTCTTCAGCTGGCCGGCGCAGCTCCAGCGACAGGTCAAGGCGTTTGACCCCGGCGCCGTGGTGGTCATGTGGGGCGCCAACGACAACCAGGGAGTGCAGACGTCCTCAGGGAAGGTCTACGAGTTCGGCTCCAGCGGCTGGGAGAAGGAGTACCGCAAGCGCGTCGGCGACGCCATCGCGATCCTCTTCGACGGCGGCGTCCGGCGCATCTACTGGGTCGGTCAGCCCATCGTGCCGGACTCCACCTACGACCGGCAGATCCGCCTGATGAACGACATCTTCCGCGGCGCGGCCAAGAAGCACCCGGGCGTGCAGTACATCGACGCCTACGAGGTGTTGAGCGACGGCGGCGGGGGCTACGCGCAGTATCTCCGCGACGACAAGGGCGAGATGCAGCAGGTCCGCGAGGCCGACGGCGAACACCTCACCTACGCCGGCGGCATGCGTCTCGCCAAGGTCGTGATGGCCGCCATCAAGGCCGAATGGTTCGGCAAGAAGAAGCCGGGCGCCGGCTCCGCTGCGTCGTCGCCGAAGGCGTCGGCGAAGGCCACTCCGGCGCCCTGACGCCGCCGTTCTGACCTCGCCGGCCCGCCGGAACGGCGGGCCGGCGTGCCCGCGGGGACTGCTGCGCAGCCCGCGGCCGCTGTAGTAGCATCGCGGGCATGCTCTTCCCGACCATCACCTTCGCGGTCTTCTTCCTGCTCGTGTACGCGGCGAACTGGCTGCTGATGCCGCGCTTCCGGCTCTGGAAGTGGATGATCATCGGCGCCAGCTACGTCTTCTACGGCTGGTGGAACTGGCGCTTCGTCCTGCTGCTCGTGGCGGCCACGTTCGTCAATCAGGCCCTGGGCGTGCAGATCGCGCGCGCCCGCAGACGCCGCGGCGGCGGGCGCGCCGCCAAACGCTGGCTTGTGCTGTCGGTGGTCGCCAACCTCGCGGCGCTGGGCTACTTCAAGTACGTCGACTTCTTCGCCGTCAACCTCGACCACCTGCTCAGCAGCGTCGGCCTCGGCGCTCCGCTGCCTCTCCTGCGCATCCTTCTGCCGGTGGGCATCTCGTTCCTCGTCTTCCGCGTGCTCACCTACACCATCGACATCTACCGCGGGGAGCTGGCCCCTGCCTCGACGCTGGACTTCGGCGTCTACGTGGCGTTCTTCCCGTACCTGCTCGCGGGTCCTATCGCCCGTGCCCGCGACTTCCTGCCGCAGCTGAGCTCGCCGCGCGACCCGCACAGCGTCGACGCCGGCCGCGCCTTCATCCTCATCCTCGGCGGCCTGGCCAAGAAGATACTGATCGCCGACTACCTGTCGACGCACATCGTCAACGGCGTCTTCGCCTCGCCGCAGTCGTTCTCGTCCTGGGAGACCCTGTGGGGGATCATCGCCTACTCGGTGCAGATCTACTGCGACTTCAGCGCCTACAGCGACATCGCCATCGGCATCTCGCTGCTTCTCGGCTTCGAGCTGCCCGAGAACTTCAACGCGTCGTACACCGCGCGTACCATCCAGGACTTCTGGCGTCGCTGGCACATCACGCTGTCCAGCTGGCTGCGGGACTACCTCTACATCCCGCTGGGCGGCAACCGCAAGGGCCGCGGCCGCACGTACGTGAACCTCATCGTCACGTTCCTCCTCGCCGGGCTCTGGCACGGCGCCGGCTGGACGTTCGTGTTCTGGGGAGGCATGCACGGCGTCGGCCTGGCCCTCGAGCGCGCCCGCGCCGACGCGCGCCAGGCTCGGGGTCTGCCCGAGCCGGGCGCGACGGCCGGGACGCGGGCGCTCCAGCGTCTCGCCGTGTTCGCCTTCGTCAGCGTGGCCTGGGTGTTCTTCCGCGCCGACTCGATCGGCGGGGCCTTCGGGGTGCTCTGGCGGCTCGTCGCCGGCCTGGGCAGCATCGGCTCGGCGGTCACCTGGCCCGTCGTCGGCCTCGTCGTGCTCGGCATCGGCATCCAGTACGTCCCGCGCCGCCTGATCGAGCGTCTCGAAGACGGCCTGGCGGGCATCGGCTGGGCGGGGCAGGGCGCCGTCCTCGCGCTCGCCCTGTTCCTCATCGACACGCTCGGCCCGCAGGGCGCGGCCGAGTTCCTCTACTTCAAGTTCTGATGCGGTCACCGGCACGAGGCGACTGAGCATGACCGACGACGACCGACACGACGAAGGCTCGGGGAGGCTGCCGTTCGACGACGGCGCCGACGACGACCTCCTCGTGTGGGACGGCCTGCGGCCGCCGAGCCGCCCGGCCGACCTTCCGCCGCGGCGCGTCCCCGAGGAGCCGCGGAGGTCGCGCGTCCCGGACGAGTCTCGGCCGTCGTGGCACGAAGGCGCCCCGCTGCCACGCCGCCGCGACAGGTACGCCGCGGCGGGCGACGAGGGCTCCGTTGGTCCGCGCCGCGCCACGCCGTCTCGCGGCGCCGACGACGAGTGGGAGGACTGGCTCGACCCCGGCGAGGGCGCGCAACGCGGCGCGCCTGCCGCCGGGGACGGACCCGGCGGCCCGTTCGGCCCGGACGCGCTCGGGCACGTGCCCGAGCGCCGCCGGCCGCGCCGCCGCCGGCTCTCCGCCGGCGCCGTCCTCGCGGCCATGCTCATCGGCTTCTTCGTCGCCGGGCTGCTCGACGTCAAGGCCATCGAGACCGAAGTGAAGGGCAAGCCGCTGGGCGCCGCGCGCAGCGTCCAGCTCGCCCTGCTCAAGCCCATGGTCGTTCTCAGCGGCGCCCTGCAGCTCGACCGGCCGGCGGAAGCGCTCAACGCCATGCTCGGGCGCGGCGAAGCCGCACACCACTCCATCGCCGAGGTCAAGGACAAGGTCAAGCCGAAGTGGCCGCGCAAGATTACCCGCAAGGATCCGCTGCGTCTCTACATCATCGGTGATTCGATGGCCCAGGTCTTCGGGTCGTCGCTGGAGAATCTCGCCGAAGAGACCCACCTCATCAAGGCCAAGCTCGACTACAAGGTGTCGAGCGGTCTGAGCCGCCCCGACTTCTTCGACTGGCCGCAGCGGATGATCGACCAGATCGTGGAATTCGATCCCGACGCCACCGCCGTGCTCTTCGGCGCCAACGACGGCCAGAACGTGCTCTACAAGGACAAGCTGCTGGATGTGGGCAGCAAGGCCTGGCAGGAGGTCTACGCGAGGCGCGTGGGCCAGGCCATGGACATCCTGACCAAGGGCGGACGCCGCGCGTACTGGGTCGGCAACCCGATGATGCGCGACCCCGCTTACCGCGAGCGCATCTCGATGATGGACCACATCTACGAGGCCGAGGCCAAGAAACACCCGGGCGTCTTCTACATCCCCACGTGGGCGCTGTTCGCCAATGAGAAAGGCTCCTACTCGGAGTATCTGCCGGACGCGAACGGCGATCCCGTGCTCATGCGCGCTCCCGACGGCATCCATCTCTCGCGGGCCGGCGGCGACCGCATGGCGCAGGCCCCGCTCGACGTCGTCGAGAAGGACTGGGGCATACCGCTGCAGCCGTGAGGCCGCCGGACGGGAGTGTCAGGCGGGCGGCCGCTCTCCGCTCGGCTCGTCCACCCAGTCCCGGGTGATGAACAGCCAGAAGGCGAGGCCGGCGTGGGCGCCGTAGGCGCCGAAGCGCCGGCCGATCGTGCGATCGGCGACGAGCTTCCCCGGCGGCTTGCCGACCAGGCGCGCGTACTTGGGCCGTGTCCACGAGTCCAGGATGAGCCGCGAGTGGCGGCCCACCAGCATCATCACGTGCGCGGCCGCGTACGGCCCCACCCCGGGCAGCTCGAGGAGCCGGCGTTCCGCCTCGTCGTCGGGCAGCTCTGCCGGCGGGCTCACGAGTAGCTCTTCCAGATCGAGCTCGCCCGCGGCGACCGCGACCGCGAGGGCGCGGAGGCGAGGGCCGCGGTAGCCTGCCCTGGCCACCTCGCGGTAGAACCCCTCCTCCGCCTCAGCCATGCGCTCCGCGGTCGGAAAGGCGCGGCCCGCCGAGCTTCCGGGCGGCGCGCCGGGGGCCGGCTCGCCGAGGTGCTCGACCAGGGCGCCTACCATGCGCTCCGTCGCCGACCAGGCGCAGTTCGTGGTGCACACCGTCTTGACGACATCTTCGAACACCGTGGCGCTGCGCATCATCCGCCCGGCGCCGGCGCAGGCCCAGGCGAGGTCGGGGTGGGCGGCGGCCCGCGCATAGAAGCCGCTGAGATCGTCGTCGAGGCAGAGCAGGCGCCGCGCCGTCATCGTGAGCGCCGCCGCCTCGGAGGCGCTGGGCGGCGGGCCGGTGTCGGCGAGGGACAGCAGCGCCACGCCCGGGCCGCCGCGTCCGCGGCGCGCTGCGCCGCGCGGCGGCGGCCCGCCGGACGGCGCCGGCCCGCCGGACGGCGCCGGCCCGGCCGAGATCCTGACCGTCCGCGGGCCGCTCGCACCCGCCACGGTCACCGACAGCTCGCACGCCGCCTCGTCGAGGGTCGCCGGAGGCAGCGAGGCGACGCCGTGCGACAGCAGGGTGCGGCTCAGGTCCACCGGCTCGCCGGCGGGGCCGCGTAGCTGGAGCTCGGCGAAGGGCCTCATCCGGCGGCGATGAGGGCGATGCCGGCCAGCGTCCCGACGGCGCCCACCATCTGGTGCGGGGCGATGCGTTCGCGCAGCAGACCGTAGGCCAGCAGGACGGTCACGACGGGGTACACGGCGCCGAGCACGCTGACGAGGCTCAGGTAGCCTTGCGTCGTGGCCAGCGCGAAGAGGCCGTTGGCTCCCGTGTCGAGCAGGCCGACGGCGACGATGAACGGCAGGGCGGAGCGGCGCATCTCCAGGTGCGGGCGCAGCACGAGGAAGACCACCGTGAACACGGCGACCGAGGAGATGCGCCCGCCGAGCATCGCCCACAGCGCGTCGTAGCGCGCCGTGGCGTCGTAGCCCACCAGCACCAGGCCCATCGCCACGGCCGCCGTGAGGGCCAGGACGATGGCCCTGCGCTGGTTGCGGCGAGGCACGTGCGTCGCGGACCCGGCCGCCATGACGGCCGTCGGCTCCACTGCCGGCTCGTTGGGCAGCGCCGCGACGCCGATGGTGTCGCCCGCGCGGGCGCGCTCGCTGGCCACCAGCAGGACGCCGGCGGCGGCGAGGGCCACGCCGGCGAGCTGCGCGGCGCTCGGACGCTCGCCCGCCGCCAGCCCGACGAGGAAGGGGATCAGCGCGTTGGTGGCGCTGATCGGCGCCACGATGCTCATCGAACCGATGGCGAGAGCCTTGTAGAAACAGGAGATCGCGACCACGCTCGCGAGCCCGCCCAACAGGACCGGCCACACCGCGTGCAGCCCCGGCCATCCGTGGCCGGCGAGGACGATCACGAGCGTGGCGCCCACGAGGCCGACCGCCTGGCTGCCGACGATCACCGCCCAGAGGCTGGCGCGCCGGGTGGTGAGGCCCCCGAGGAAGTCGCCGGAGCCCCAGCAGATCGACGCACCAAGGGCGAGGGCGATGGCGAGCATGCCCTGAGGCTATCACGAGGGGTGGTAGGCTTTGGCGGCGGCGGCGCCTGCCGCGCCGCCGCCGCCGAACGCATGTGCCCGCCCGTCGACATCCCGGAGAGCGACGCCGCCCTCCTCGCCGAGTGCGAGGTGGAGACCTTTCGCGCCGGGGGCCCCGGCGGCCAGCACCAGAACGTCACCGACAGCGCGGTGCGGCTGCGCCACAGGCCCACGGGCCTCACGGTGACGTGCCGGGCGCAGCGCAGCCAGTACCTCAACAAGATGGACGCGCTGCGGCGCCTGCGGCTCAAGCTCGTCAAGCTGAACGCGCCGCCGCCGCCGCCGCGCAGGGCCACAAGGCCCTCGCGCGCGGCGGTGGAGCGGCGCCTCGCCGCCAAGAAAGGCCGCGCCGTCGTCAAGCGTCTGCGACGGCCCCCGGCCAGCGACGACTGAGGCGCCGGTCACGGGCGTCCTCGCAGCACTTCTGGCCGTGGCCTTCGTGGCCGGGGTCTTCGGCAGCATGCTCGGCGTGGGCGGCGGCATCATCATGGTGCCCATGCTCAGTCTGGCCTTCGGCGTGCCCATCAAGGTCGCTATCGCCACGAGCATCGTCTGCGTGATCGCCACCTCGTCCATGGCGCAGACCACGTTCGTGAGCCGGGGCATGACCAACGTTCGCTTGGGGATGCTGCTCGAGGTCGCGACGTCGGTTGGAGCCGTGGCCGGCGGCATTACAGCGGTGCTCATCGACGGTCGCGTGCTGCAGTTCTGCTTCGTGGCCGTCCTCGTGTACATCGCCTGGCAGATGAACCGCCGTGGCGGCGACGTTGCGCCGGCCCGGACAGGCGTGCTCGAAGCCCGCTACTACGACGCGGCCACCGGCCACGACGTCGAGTACGACGTGCGGCGCACGCGCCTCGGGTTCGTGCTCAGTCTCGGGGCCGGCAACGTCTCGGGTCTTCTGGGGGTCGGGGGCGGCGCCTTCAAGGTGCCGATCATGAACCTGCTGATGGGGGTCCCTCTCAAGGCGACCATCGCCACCAGCAACCTGATGATCGGGGTCACCGCGGCCACCGGCGCGGCCATCTTCTACGGGCGCGGCTACATGGACCCGTATTATGCGGTGCCGGCAGCGCTCGGCATCCTCGCCGGCGCCCGCCTCGGACCACGCCTCGCCGTGCGCCTATCGGCGCGGGCGCTCGGCATCATCTTCCAGGTCGTTCTCCTGGTCTTCGCGGTGCTGATGATCCTCAGGGGCCTGGGGCTCGGGCTGTGAGCGACTTTCCGGAGCAGGGATCGCCGGCGCGCGCGCACGTCATGGAGCCGGTCGAGCGCGTCATCCGCTGGATCCTGCTGTGCGGCATCGCGGTCAGCGTCGCGCTCCTGGCGGCAGGCCTCGTCATCGGCGTCGCCCGGGGGGCCGGCCTTCCTCGCGGCGTCGTGCCGCTGGCGGAACTCCCTCGCGCGCTGGCCGCGCTCCAGCCGGCGGCCTACCTCTCGCTGGGTCTCATCGTGCTCATCGGCACGCCGTTCGTGCGCGTCGCGGGGTCGCTGGTGACGTTCGTGAGAGAGCGCGACGGGCGCTACGTGCTGGTGACTGCGATCGTGCTCCTCGTCATGTGCCTCGGCGTGCTGCTCGGCAAGGTCTGAGCAGGGCGCGTGGCTCGCGCGTCGACTCTAGAGGCGCAGGACGGGCCGCTGTCGCTGCCGCGCACCGCGGCGGCGGCCCTGCGCCCGGACACCATCGCCCCTTGGATCGAGGCCGTGTCGCGATGGTCGCCGCACACAAAGAGCCCGTCGCGCAGGCGCACGGGGCGCTGGGGCGTAGCCAGGACCTCGGGCGGCTGCGCCGGCAGCGCGAACGGGATGCGGTACACGGCCAGCCGCCGCCAGCCGTCGACCTGGGCGCCGAACCAGCCGCGCAGCTGCTCGCGGACCGCGGTCTCGACGCCGTCGTCGTCCAGGGGCGCGATGCCGACGATCGTTGCCGAGACCAGCGCCGCCCCGGGCGGCGCGTAGCTCGGCGCCACGTCGCTCGGCACGCACAGGTCGTTCACCGGACCGCGACCCTCGCCGTCGAGGACCAGGATCGGCTCGCCGAGCGGCGACCGCTCCGCCGCGAAGTAGATGCAGGTCGTCGCCCGGGCGGCCGGCGCCTCCACGGCGCCGGTGAGCCGGGCCGCCTCCGGCCCGTCGGCCGCAACGACCACCGCGCCGGCCTCGAGGCGCTCGCCGCCGGCGAGCGTCACGCCGCCGCGGTCGACCGATTCGACGGTGGCGGACAGACGAACGGCCGCCTCCGGCAGGCTCTCGGCCAACTGGCGAGGGATCGCCTGCATGCCGGCGGCCGGCAACGCCGCTTCGCCCTGCGCGAAGAGCTTGAACACGTAGGCGAAGAGCCGGCTCGAGGTCTCCAGCCCGGGGTCGAGGAAGAGGCCGCCGAGGTAGGGCCGGAAGAAGCCGTCCACGATCTCCCGCGAGAACCCCTCGAGGCGCAGCGCCTCCGCCGTGGTCACCTGCGGCGCCTCCAGCACCTCGTTCAAAGAGGCGCGCGAAAGGCGCCGGCGCAGGCGCGCGACGCGCAGCTTGTCGACGAGGCTGCCGGGACCGGTCCGCAGGTTGCGCGCGGCGTCGAGCGGATGCCGCAGCGGGTCGGCCACGCGCGCAAAGCCGCCGCGCTGACGGACCAGCGCGCCGGCGTAGAAGGGCCGCAGGCCCAGACGCTCGTAGTCGAGCGCGCGGCGCGCCTCGGGGTACGCGGTCAGCAGCACCTGGAAGCCGCGGTCGAGCAGGAAGCCGTCCACCTCGTCGGTGCGCAGGCGACCGCCGGCCGCGTCGCTTCTCTCGAGTACCAGGACGTCCACACCGTGGCTCGCCAGCTCGCGGGCGCAGCACAGCCCGGCTAGTCCGGCGCCGACGACGATGACGTCGCTCACGCGCAGTCGCTGTCGCCGCCGGTCGGCTCGACGGGCTTCGTGGCGCCCGGCGCCACGCGCTCCCAGTAGTCCGCGAGCCGGGTCAGGTCGTCGCCGGCGAAGTGCCGGAGGAACAGGCGTCGCACGCCGGCCAGATGGGTGGCCCGCGCTTCTCTGAACGTCCTCTCGCCGCGGGTCGTGAGCACCGCCCAGTAGCCGCGCCCGTCTTCGGAGCAGCGCTCGCGGCGCACGAGGCCGTCTCGCTCCAGGCGGTCGACCAGCCGGCTTACGCCGCTGGCGCTGAGCAGCACCGAGTGGGAGAGGTCGCTCATGCGCAGGCGGCGCCGGGGAGCATCCTCGAGGTGGAGAAGGACCTCGTAAGACCGCAATGCCAGGCCGTGGGTGGCCGTGAGCTCCGCGTCCATGTCGTGAAACAGCGAAGCGTGCGCGCGCAGCATGCCGCGCCACGCCGCCAGTTCGGCTGGTCCGAGGTCCACAGCGGTCTCGTGCGTCGGTGCCACGCGTCTCACTTCCTTGATCGGTCAAGCGCAGTATACCCATCGGCGAATCGCCTTCGCCCCGTCTTGCAAAGGCCCGCGGCCGCAAGTAGAGTCCTGCGCTTGAACGGCCCCGTCGCGTGACTCCTGATGGCTTGGCGAGCGGCGCCAGTGCGTCGCGCGTTGCCTCACAGTCGGCTCGGGGAACTCTCAACGTATCGACCCGCTCCCGAAGTCGGACGGAGGTCCACCATGTCTGACACCAAACCATCCGCGTGGCGTCGCCGCGAGCGCAGCCGCGACCTCACCGGCCTCGGCTGGCTCGAGGCCGATGTGCTGCGCGTTGTCTGGGACAACGGCGACGTCACGGTGCGCGACGTGTACGAACGCCTTCGCGAGAACCGGCGCATCGCCTACACAACGGTCATGAGCGTGCTGCGCAACCTGGCCGTCAAGGGCCTGCTCGAGCAGGACAAGTCGCAGGCCGCCTACGTGTACCGGCCCAAGGTCACCGACGAGGAGGTCGCCCGCGGCATCCTCGACACCCTCGTCGACAAGATCATGGGGGGCCGGCGCGAGCCTCTGATCGCCTACCTGCAGCGCCCGGCCGACTGACGCGCGTGTGAACGCCGCGGAGCCGGTCATCCAGGCGTTCCTCGATGATCTCCTGGCCGACAACCCGGTCCTGGCTACCGGGCTCGGCCTGACTGCCGGCGCCGACCGGCTGCCCTCGTGGTCGGCGGAGGCGGTCGCGCGGCGCATCGGCATGCTCCACCGCCACGAGCGCACGCTCCTGCCCCTGCTCGACGATCACGAGGTGGCGACGGCGGTCGACGCCTTCGCCGGCCTGCAGATAGCGCGCCGGCAGCTGCGCGATCTTGAGTTGTGCCGCGTCCAGCACCGCCGTCCGGCTGCGTACCTCGACGTCCTCTTCGGTCTCCTCCCGCTGCTCATGCGCGAGCTCGGGTCGCCCGCCGCGCGTGTCGAGGCGCTCGTCGGGAGGCTGAGCGCCACACCGGGCCTGCTGGAGGAGGCGCGCGACAACCTGGAGCCGGGGCTGCCGGCCGCCCTGGTCAGAGCGGGCCTGGACCAGGTCGACGGCCTCCTCGAGCTGGCCGGGCCTACGGTCCGCGCCTTCGCGGCCAGCGCCGGTCAGGAGGGCGCTCTCGATCGGGCTTCGCAGACGGCCTGCACGGCGCTGGCGGCCTTCCGCGAGCATCTGCACGACGGTCTGCTGCCGGGGGCCGCAGCGGAGTGCGGCGCCGGCCGTCCCGTGCTCGAGGACATCCTGCGTTGGGAGCATGTGCTCGACGACACGCCCGAGGAGCTGGCGTGCTACGGGCGCGAGGTGCTGGCCGAGACCAAAGACGGCATGGAGGAGGTCGCGGCCGAGCTCGGCCGCGGCGACGCTGCGTCGGCCGTGGCCGCGCTGCAGTCAGACCACCCGGCGCCGGGCGACCTGGTGGCCGCCTACCGGCGCGCCGTGGAGGCCGCGCGGGCGCACGTCGTCGACCGCGGCATCGCCACCATGCCGCCGGGCGAGGAGCTCACCGTCATGGCGACTCCGACCTTTCTGCGCAGCATGCTGCCCTTCGCCGCCTATGATCCGCCCGGCCCCTACGACGCGCGCCAGCTGGGTTTCTACTACGTGACGCCGCCGCGCGACGGTCTGGACGGGCCGGAGCTCGAGGCGGCGCTGCGGAGTCATCCCTGCGCCTCCCTGGCCACGACCGGCGTGCACGAAGCGTACCCCGGCCATCACCTGCAGCTGGTGAGCTCCAATCGCGCGACGACCCTCGCGCGCCGTGTCGCCCACATTCCGAGCGGCGGCAACATCCTCGTCGAGGGCTGGGCCTTCTACTGCGAAGAGCTTATGGAGCGGCAAGGACTTCTGGCCGATCCCGCCGTGCGCCTCATGCGCCTCAACGACCAGGTGTGGCGCGCCTGCCGGGTGGTCATCGACATCGAGCTGCATCTGGGGGTCATGGACCTGCCGGCAGCCGTCGACTATCTCTCCGCCGAGGCGCACATGAACCGCTACGAGGCCGAGCTCGAGTGCCGGCGGTACGCGGGCGAGCCGGGTCAGGCCATGAGCTATCTGCTCGGCAAGCGCGAGGTGCAGCGTCTGGCGGCCGTGTACCGACGGCAGCGGGGCAGCTCCCTGCGGGACTTCCACGATGGACTGCTGGGGTGGGGCTGCCTGCCGCCGGCGGTCATCGCCTGGGGGATGGGTCTCGCGCCGCCGCCTCCGGCGGCGCGCGTCAGTTCCTGACCCGCTCGCGCTGCTCCGCGCCGTGGAGCACCACCTGGTCGCGCCCCGCCGCTTTGGCGCGATACAGCGCCTTGTCGGCCAGCTCCATGAGGGCGTCGAGCTCGGTGGCGTCACGCGGGCAGGTGGCCACGCCGGCGCTGATCGTGATGTTGGCTTCCGCCGGCAGTCCGAGGCCGGTGTAGCGCGTGCCGCTCAGCGTGCGCCGCACGCGCTCGGCCACGTAGTAGGCGTTCTCGCCCGGCGTGCTCGGCAGCAGGACGGCGAACTCCTCGCCGCCGTGCCGGGCGCAGATGTCGCTGGTGCGCAGGGCGTCCTGCATGGCCCGCGCGACCGTCTGCAGGACGCGGTCGCCGGTGGCGTGGCCGTACGTGTCGTTGAACTCCTTGAAGTGGTCGATGTCGACCATGAGGACGCTCAGCGGCGCCTGGTGGCGCAGGCTTCGCTCTATCTCCTCGCCGGCGCGGTTCATGAAGTAGCGCCGGTTGTAGAGGCGCGTGAGGTGATCGGTGACCACCTGACGGCGGATGGCGTCGTACTTGTGGGCGTTCGTCAGCGCGCTCTGCACGTGGTTCTGCAGCGCCACGAGGATGTCGTCGGAGAGCAGGGCGACGTAGTCGCCCGAAGTGAAGGTCGCCAGCACCGCCATGTCCCCGACGTTCTCGATGTGCGCGGGAATCACGACCTGGTCCTTCATGGTGTGCGGGAAGAGCGTGCACGTGTGGTCGGTGGTGCGCACCAGCTGGCCGCCGGCGAGCGCCTGGCGCACGGGGCAGTCGGGGGTGAAGGCGCAGCACTCCGCGGAGAGCGTGGGGGAGAGGACGCCCTGGGCGCCCTCGAGCGAGAACACTCGCGCGTCGGTGTCCAGAAGGAGCAGGGCGGCGAAGTCCGCGTGCAGGAAGGCCTTGCTCCGCGACAGCACGCGCTCCACCGTCTCGCGATACGGCAGGGCCGCGTTCATCTCCTTGCCGAGCTCGCCGACGTCCATGAGCTGCCGGTTGAGCGACTGCACGCGTTCGAGGTCCGCCTTGATGCTCTGCGAGACCCACTCCTTGTCGTCGGCGGCGGTGAAGACGGCGATGAGCGTGCCGACGAGATGCCCGAGCTCGCGGGTCTCGTCGCGATAGTAGGGATCATTGCGTTCGTAGTTGCCGCCGAGCCTCTGGCGGGCCCGGCGGATCAGTCCATTGAGAGGCCGGTAGACCCACAGGTCGAACGTCAGGGCGATGAGCGCGAACACCACCAGCACGGCGGCGGCCAGCTGCCAGGTGGACTGGAGGTCGATCCAGTGGGTGGCGACGTAGAAGAAGGTGCCGAGGGCCACCGCGATGACCGCGGTCGTCTTGAGCTGGAGGCTCACCCCGCGTTTGTAGCCGAGGCTGCCTCCTCGACGCTGATCACTGGGTTTGTCCGACGTAGCGCGCCTCTCGTGAGCTTGCGACTACTCCCGGTATCGGCAGATAAGCGCCTTCCATGATAGGCCGCCGGTGTCTGAGGGCGGGGTCGAGTCCGGCGCGCGCGCGACGGCGCTCAGAGACGGCCGAGGATGCGGCGGTCGTACGTGCGCCGCGGGCTCCAGCGCCGTTCGCCGATGCGCCGGTCGCGTACGTAGTACGGGCACACGGCGCAGTAGGTGCTGCACGTGAGGCGGGTGTCCACGTCGGCGACGCAGAGCAGCGGCTGCAGGGTGATGCGGGGGGCGTTCATCATGATCATCTGACTTTTCGCCAGAGGTGCGCCGGCTCCTGCCCCCTGCCGCACGGCGGCAGCGGGCCCCACCGGCGCTCAGCCCTGCAGATAGCTCTCGACGACGGTGAGCACCTGGGCGATGCGGAAGGGCTTCGTGATGTAGCCGTCGATGCCGACGTCGGTGGCGCGCTCCATGTCGGTGGCCATGGCTTTCGCGGAGAGGCCGACGATGGTGATGTCGCGTGTCGCCGCGTCGGCCTTCAGTTCGGCCGCGGCCTCGTAGCCGCTCACGATCGGCATCATCATGTCCATGAGCACGAGGTCGGGATGATGGTGCTTGGCGAGATCGACCGCCTCGCGCCCGTTCGCCGCCTTGTAGACCGTGTAGCCCTGCGTCTCAAGTGACATCGACACGATGCTCAAGATGTCGGGGTCGTCGTCTGCTACCAGGATGGCCTTCGCCACGGTGCGCACCTCCTCAGCTGATCTTGCCGGCCGCCAGCGGGTCGGCGGGCTTGGTTGATATCGGCATGGTGAAGATAAAGCTGGAGCCTTTGCCGAGCTTGCTCTGCACGCGGATGGCGCCGCCGTGCAGCTCAACGAGCTCTTTGACGATGGCGAGGCCGAGCCCTGTGCCTCCCTGCGTGCGCGTGGCGGAGGAGTCGATCTGCGTGAAACGCTGGAAGACCTTGTCCTGATCCTCTCTGGCCATGCCGATGCCCGTGTCGTTCACCCGGATCTCGACCATGTCGCCGGTGGTCCGCGCCTCGACGCTCACACTGCCGTTGTCGTGCGTGTACTTGATGCCGTTGGTGAGCAGGTTGAGCAGGATCTGGTTGAACTTCGCCGGGTCGGCCGAAACCAGCGGAAGGTCGGTGGGCAGAAACGTCGAGATGCGGATCCTTTTGTCCTGAGCGCGCGGCTTGACGACGGGCAGCACGCCCAGCAGAGCCGCGCGCAGGTCGACCGACTCTTGGTTCAGCTCCAGCCGCCCGGCCTCGATCTTGGTGAGGTCAAGGATGTCGTTGATGAGGCTCAGGAGCGCTTCTCCGCCTTTGAGGATGCTTTCGACGAAGACGCCCTGCTTCTCGTTGAGCTCGCCGGTCATCCCGCTCAGGAGCATGTCGCTGTAGCCGATGATCGACGTGAGGGGAGTGCGCAGCTCGTGGCTCATGGTGGCCATAAAATCGCTCTTGAGCTCGTCGAGGTGCGTGAGCTCGCGGTTCTTGCGCGCGAGTTCCTCGTTGTACTGGATGTTGCGCACGACCAGGGCCACCTGATCGCTCAACGCACGTACGGTGGCCACCGCCGTGGCCGCCACGACCTCGTTCTGACGGTAGAGCAGGCAGACCAAGCCGAGCAGCTCGTGCTTGGCGTCGAGCGGCGCTGCAAGGAAGCCGTGAAAACCGCCTTTCTCGGCTACCTTGAGTAGCCGGCCGACCTGCGGATCGGTCACCGCCTCGTGCAGCTGAGCCCCGGCCTTGGCGACGTCGGCGATCCCGAGCTCCTTCATCTTGCGGACGAAGGCCGCGTCGAGCGGCCCATGCTCCGCCTTGTCGTCGAACTCGCCGCTGTTGTGGTTGAGCACGAGGGCGAAGCCCGCGCTGATGCCCGAGGCGCCCATGATCTGCTTGAGCGCCTCGGGCATCAGCGCGTCCACGTCCTGGTGGCGAAGAAAGACGCGGCTGCTCTCGCTCATCACGCCGAGCTGCTCGTTGGTGGCCTGCATGCGCCGCAGCTGTTCGTCGGTGTCGGCCTTGGCAGTGCTGAGCTGGACGGCGGTGCGCACGAGGGCCGTGGCGAGCCGCCCGGCCAGCAGGGCGATGAGCAGGAAGGCCGCGACGTGCAGGCACACCGTGATCGGCATCCAGTTGGGGGGCACGTTGATCTCGGCCACCATGGCCGTTGTGTGGAGCCAGCCGAGGTGCTGCAGCTCCCAGATGCCGGTGTAGGCCGCGCCGGCCGCCGCCGCGGCCGCGTACGGCGCCCAGGCCGGCAGGAAGACGGTGGCGAGGACGATGGGCCACACGTAGAAGACGGCCAGCGCGCTGAGGGCGCCGCCGCTGAAGATGATCGCGGCGGACACGAGGGCGAGGT
>Ga0209429_10000510_pt1 | contig 25627 bp, 30 predicted proteins | sample BarGraNGADG00212_3_FD_184493 | JGI IMG/M metagenome (GOLD analysis project Ga0209429, IMG submission 184493) | Arctic peat soil microbial communities from Barrow, Alaska - Barrow Graham LP Ref core NGADG0004-212 (SPAdes) (version 2) | ecosystem: Environmental > Terrestrial > Soil > Wetlands >...
CACAGTCTGTTGGATATAAAGTAATGATAGTTTGACGTACTTGGGTAATATTGAGAGATTTATGGCTTACGGCGGGTTAGCAAATGGAATGTGGCTATTGGAATATGGCAAAAGCTGGTTTTAGTAGTAATCACGGGTGGCGTGAGGCGGGGCAACCCCAGTTTACTACAAAATGGTAATCCATTTTTATAAACTAGGGGTGGACCGAGCGTCAGGACCCGCACGATAAAGATAAAATTGTTTTATTGTAACCAATAAAAATTCTAGGGGAGACCAAAGCGGCAGGACCCGCAAATCTAAGTGCCATTGAAACTATATCTTTAACACTGTATTTTCACACATTTTTATGGTGTAATGGACTAAAGCAATTAAACATAAACACTATGATAATAGATATTTTTTACAATTTACTTAAGCGTCGTCATTTCTGGCGCTATGCCTCATTTTCCGAAATTGCCGAACTATATATGTCCAGAACTATCAGGATTGTTGCTGTTTATGTAGCTACGGGCTTTACTTCAGTTTATTTATTTAAAGAAGGTTATAGTTTGACCTTTATTTTGATTTGTTGGGCTTGCTACTATGTGTTCAAAATTCCTCAGATATTCTTGGCAGCATATCTTGCCGCCAAAATCGGTCCAAAACATGGCATTATGATAAGCAACCTACTTTACATACCAGCTATGATATCAATTGGGTTTGTACCAAATTTTGGATTACCGGCAATTATTATTTGGGCAATGTTTACTGCTTTTTCGACATCTATTTACCAGTTATGTTATATGATTGATTTTTCAAAAATAAAAAATGTTGAACATGCTGGCAAAGAAATTGCTGTTATGAATATTTTTGAAAAATTCGCCATAAGCCTAAGCCCAATTGCCGGTGGCCTTGTCGCGCTCTTTTTTGGCCCGCAAGTTGTTATGTGGGTAGCGGCTGTACTATTCTTGTTAGCGGCTTTACCTTTATTAAAAACTTCCGAGCAGGTGAGTGTTAGACAAAAAATTAATTTTAGAGGTTTCCCATGGAGAATGGCCACCAGGAGTCTTATTGCTCAATCGGGAATTGGATTTGACTATATAACGACTGGAGTAATTTGGGGCCTATTTATAACGATTGCAGTTTTATCTGGTTCTGGTAACGCGATTTATGTTGATTTAGGAATATTATCATCTGTAACTATTTTGGTGGCAATTGTCACTTCATATGCTTATGGTAGGCTAATAGATCGAAAAAAAGGTGGAAACTTGTTGAAATTTAGCGTTATAGCAAACGCGTTTGTTCATGTATCCAGGGCTTTTTCACTTACTCCAGCTTCGGTTGTTGTTACAAATGTGACCAATGAAATGGCCACGACTGGTTATAATATGGCATTTATGCGCGGAATGTTTGATACCGCCGATTTATCTGGGCATCGGATTGTTTATATGTGTGCATCTGAGTTTGCTTCCGTGGTAGGCGCGTTGATTGGTTGTCTTATAGCTATTGGCTGCATAACAATGCAAGGTGATATAGATGGTATGAAGGTATTCTTCTTAATTTCTGCCGCGGCTGTTTTGATTATTGGCACGGCTAAATTTCAGCTCTACCGCAAATAAACCCTCATGTTATACTAGGTCTAGTAGTTTAGGCGTGGGGTCTTTAGGTGGTTGATAAAAAACAAGTAAGGCGCAACATTAAACAATTGCAACGCATCAAAACGTGGCAATTAGTTATTTTACTCATTTTTGCGGGTTTTATATCGGCGACTTTTTTGCGTCTTAATAATATCGGTATGGTTGAGCGTCGTACTGCCGTTATGTCGGCTGATGGCGTTGGTGACAACAAGGCAACGTTAAATAGATTGTATGATTTACAACGGTATGTAACGGCTCATATGAACACCGAAATGGGTAAGGGCGTTTACTTAGAATCTACCTACAAACGTGACGTTCAGGCGGCCTATGAAGCAGCCTCAGTGGATACAAATCCGAACGGAAATATCTACAAAAAAGTACAAGCAGTTTGCATGCCAAAATTCACCCATTGGTCGTACGCATATTTGGTGTGTACCACTGATGAATTGGCTAAATATCCAGCTAGTGCCGATTTAATTAGCTCGGTAAAATTACCACAAGCTGATACCTATTTGCATGTCTATATTTCACCCCTTTGGTCACCTGATTTTGCCGGTTGGTCGGTCCTGATTTTTGTTGCAATTTTATTAATGATTGTTGCTCGTTTGACTAGTGTTATAGTACTTAAAATGATGCTTCGTCACCACTATAAAAGCATTTAACCGTTGACACCAGGCTCGACCCCGTGTAATCTAACACTTGTATAGTACTAATAGGAGGTTAAAGTTATATGGCTTACAAGCACACAAACTCAAAAGGTATTACGTATTACTTGCACAGCACAGAAGTTACACTTCGTGGTGGCAAACTACAGACAATCTACTTTTTTGCAAAGGTAGAAAAGAATGCAAAGGGTCAACCAGTTGATCTTCCAGCAGACCGTATTGTCAAAGAAAACCCACGAAACGGTTTCTTGACAGTTTCAAAGAAAAAATAGTTTATTTAGCACTTGCACCATAAGCGAGTTTGGTAGTATGATTAAACCAAACAAACAGGTGCCAGAAATGCCCCCAAGTGGGGCATTTTTGTTTCCTGAAATATTGGCTTGAGTTATTAAATTGACCAACGCCTCTGCTTATGCTATAATACACACATGAGTTATGAATCTGATTCTGGTGAAAAAGATTATATAGATCCTATTAAAGGTAGATTAAATGATAGCGGCATTGAAGTTAGTCCGGATGATATAACAAGCCACCCTTGTCTTGATGAAGAAGATACTTCGGGCGACATAATCCATTTTATTGATTCTGATGGTAATGATTGCTATGAATACGATCATGACCCTGATTCTGAGGACACAACTAGTTATCCTAATTTTACTGATGGTGATGAGTTGCTTGACCATCCTAAAACTTTAGCTGAGTCTGAACTTGAAGATCAGATTGAATCATCAAAGGTTATATATACACAAGGAGATAGGCTTCTTTCGGCGGATATGGTTATGCGTGCGGCCGAGGGAGCTGGTATTTCTAATTATGAATACCGTAAACGACATAATATTAAATTATATGAAAAATCTTTATCAAGTAATGATAAAGAGCAGATTATAAATACTTCGTCACCCGAGCAACGCGCTAACCTTGCTAACTTGGCGCTGAAAAAAATAAATGCATTTGAAATTCTTAGATTTGCTCATATGTCGCCTAATAATATAGTGCATGAAGAAGAAGGCCTTGATTATGTTCGAAAAGCCGCAAAGTTGCAACTAGCTATTGATGGCGAAAAACAGGATGAGGCTACGATAAAGGCTGCGGAATTATTACTTAAAGCTGAGATTATGAAGTGTTTTGAGCCAGGTAATGAAACTGCCGGTAAATTGTTTCTTGAAACTCAAAATAAGATTATTGAATATAATAAAGAAATAAAAAAGGCTTCAAGTAATCCAAATTTTAAAAAAAAGTGGCATTAAAATAACTCGCAATTTGCGAGTTATTTTAATTGGTGGGGGCGGTTGGATTTGAACCAACTACCAAGACGTTATGCTATTACTATTACTTTCGTAACTTCTTTCGAATTTGTAATCTGGACTATCCCTTCATCCCGTTGTAACGGGATGTCTGCCATCTAGTCTCTACACCTTTCCCGCCGAGGCGGGACTTGGCTCGGGATTGTCTTTTCGTTTATTTGACGAATTAAGAGTTCCCCGAATTTGACAAATTATGCACTGAAAATTACTTTTCAGGCAGCCCTGTAAGGGCATTCATGTTATGCTTAGGTTATGAACAAAATCATAACCTGTTTAAAATGCGGTAAAGATTTAAAAGGAAAACAGACGAAATATTGTTCTTCAAAATGCAAGAACAATCAAAATCAATCATATTTAGCTCAACAATCTAGAGGATTAGAAAGAAAAATATCCCTAATCCAAAGATGTGGTGGTCAATGTTCGGTTTGCGGCTATAAAAAGAATTCATCGGCACTTGATTTTCATCATGTTAATCCGAAAGAAAAACTTTTTGCGCTTGATTTGAGGTCGTTATCGAATCGGACTCAATTAAAAATTGATTCTGAGGTTCGAAAATGTACTCTCCTTTGCCGAAATTGCCACTCGGAACTACACAATCCGCAACATAATTTAGAATGTACTTCTTAAGCATCCTGCTCTAACCAATGAGCTACGCCCCCGACAAGCTTATTATAGCGTATTAGTATCCGTTGGGCTATAATTACCTTGAGTAAATATGAAAAAAATAAACATTCGCCGTTTGTATTATAAAATCAGCCACAAATATTTTACGTTAAATAATGTGGTAGTTGTAATTGCTTTTGTAATTGCGGCTGGATGGGTATGGGGTTCTTTAGGGGTAATGCAGCGTAACTATGCTTTACAAAAAGAGTTAGAAAGCAAAACTAGACAATTAACGGTTGCTCAACTTGATACCGAAAGTGCTAAATTGGAACAACGATATTACAATACCGACGAATACAAAGAATTGGCCGTGCGCGAAAGGCTAGGCCTAGTTTCGCCTGGCGAAAGTGTTTTAATCTTGCCAGCCAATTCAGAAGCCGCTAAAAATATTGGTAAAACCGATCCGACAACTTCGGCGGTTCAAACCGCGCCAGTTAGCAATTTTACTCAGTGGATAAACTTTTTATTTGGCAGCAATAACAAGGGTCTTTCTAAATAGCGAGCTTGCAATCGACAGTTATATCTGTTAATCTGGACTATGTATCGCGGGGTGGAGCAGTGGTTAGCTCGGATGGCTCATAACCATCAGGTCGCAAGTTCAAATCTTGCCCCCGCAACCAAGAAAATTCCCTCAGTCAAATGACTGGGGGATTTTTCTTACGCTGCGCGTGCAAAATTCAAACCTGCGACTATCGCCAGACGAGCTGGCGAGTCGCTGGTATCGCCCCGCCACGGCGGGGCTCCTCCGCTTGCTTGGAAAATATGTATTCGCTGTACAGCGAAACATTTTTTAATGCGCTGCACTTCGCCAAATCTTGCCCCCGCAACCATAATAAATATGATTACCGAAAGGTAGTTATTTTTTATCTTAGGCTAATTTACTAGCGGCAACGCGAACAGCCTCGCTCCAGCTAAGGAAGGCGTGTGGAGTGTCGGCAATCTGAGCGGCGGTCATATTATATCTGATAGCCAAAGCTAATTCGTGAATAATTTCACCAGCATGAGGGGCGACAACGGAAGCTCCCAAAATAACACCTTTTTTATCAGTAATTATTTTAACAAAACCATCATGAAAATCAGATGTGTTGCTGCGAGCAATAATGTTTAACGGAGCAATCGCTTTATTGATAGATAAATCGCGCTTCAAACAATCATCTTCGCTAAGCCCAACTGTTGCAATGCCAGGGTTGGTAAAAACAATTTCTGAAGTAGCAGTATAGTCTGGAGCAACCTTTGTTTTGTGAAATATATTATTTGCAACAACTCGGCTTTCCAGTAGGGCTGTATGTGTGTGGTTTCCACGGCCTAGGACGTCGCCAGCTGCAAAGATATGCTTTACGTTGGTTTGTAGGTATTCATTAACATCAATGCCCTTGGCGGTGTATTTAACGCCAGCGTTTTCTAGTCCCAAATCGACAGTTGGTGTTCGTCCTGTTGCGACCATAATTTCATCAACTTTTATTGATTTTTCGGTGCCACCACGCGATATAATAACGCGCTTGCCAAGACCATCTTTTTCTACAGAAACAACTCGAGTTTGGGTTAGGGTAGTCACACCTTTTTGTTCGCCTAAAATTCTTTCAATTAAAGCGCCAACCTCAAGATCTTTTTTGGGAAGTAATCGGCTAGCTTTCTCAGCAATGTAGACTTTGGTACCAAAAATTGCCATTAATTGTGCAATTTCAATACCAGTGTCGCCGCCGCCAATAATTAATAGATTCTTTGGTGGACGAAGTTCTTCAAGCATTGTTCGGGGAGTGAAGTATTTAATTGTATCTAACCCTTGGACATCTGGAATTGCCCACTGTGATCCGGTGGCAATTAAGAAATATGTGGCTGATAAATGTCTGCGATTAACGCTAATTTCATTTGGAGACAAAAAGTGAGCTGCGCCACTAAAAGCATCGATACCCTGGCCTTCATAATAACGTTTGTTGTCGCCAGCGCCAGTGCGTTTAACTGCCAATTCTTTCCAAGCGCGAATTGATGGGTAATTATAGCCTAAAGTAGAAGAACGTAATCCAAACCTGGCACCATGCCTAGCTTCGTCGTACAGGTTAGCTGCATGAAGTAGAGCTTTGGTTGGAATGTCGCTCCAGTTTGGAGAGTCACCGCCAAAAGCGTCTGATTCGACGATGGCAACTTTTTTACCTTCACTAGCGGCAATACTAGCTGCTGCGCTGCCGCCAGCGCCGCTGCCAATAACGATTAGGTCGTAGTCAAATTCATATTTTTTAGCCATTTATCCTCCTAAATTTCCTTATATTCTTAAGTTCTTTCATGAATATTGTTATTTCTTATCATACTATTTTTCGTTCATCACAAAATTTTGGCGGATGAATTTCTCCTTAATTTAGATGGTAATTCGATGTTGTTCGTACAGGTATGCTGCTTCAGGATGATATTTTTTAAGATGACGAGCGGCAACTGTGCGCAAATCATGGCTTGTCACTTCGGAATGTTTTTTTAACCAAGTTTCTACAGCATCACAAACTAAATCGGCTACATCTTCGGCTTGACCTTCTGGGGCGCGGACGCTTAAACAAGTCGCAACAATGCTAGACCGGAGTTTGTCTCGTTTATATCTTTCAGTTGGACGTTCGCCGCCATGTTTAATAATGTCCACCCCAAGGCTCATATTAGACTTTCCCAGCAACTTCAATTAGAAGTTCGTTAGCATAAACAAAAAACATCAAGATGATAAGACCAGTACCGGCAGCAAATTGTAAAAATGTTTTGTTGGATTCACGCCATTTTTGAATGTCACTAAGACTGTGGCCACTACTAATCAATACCCAGACGATAATTAGGGGTAGGGTAGAAATAATTGCGTATACAATAATGCCAATCAGTTGCCAAGGTGCTGGTAACTGAATTAAAACTAATGCGCTGATGACAATTGGAGCAATAATAAATAGCAGTTCACCTAAAACACTTGTAAGCCCCAAACTAAAAGCCTCGGCCCCTATTTTGGTTGACTTAATACGGTCGTGTAGATAATTGGCAACACCGCGGGGAACCCACAAAGTTGTGCCTTTTTCGTGACGGTAATAAAACAACCAAATTGATATAGCTACGCCGCCAAGCATGCCGCAAGCAACGGCCCAGACGATTTGTGGTGTATCGGGTCCAAAAATATTTAATAGTGAGAGGGATATAAAAGATAAAAGTAGCATTGTCATTAAGCCAGCGCCAAATAAAAAGCTGGTTGTTAAGTTTAACAGTTTAGACTGAGAATGTTTTGAGCCAATTGTATGAGCACTAAGCAGCGTTAATACACTCACGCTTAATTGAAAACTAGCATGAATAAGTGCGGCAAAAGCAATGATTGCGAGAGAGTTTGGAATATTCATATGTTTATTTTTTATTTACCCTATTCTAATTTAACATATGGCCCCCGTAAAATAAAGCTTATCGTTATAGACGGATGATTTAAACTTTATCTTGCTGTGGCCATTAACCACTATAATGTCAAAAAAGGTGTTGAAATGTGTGGCTAGGGTATTGCATTTTTATAACTTTTATGCTTAAATAGACCTATAAAACAATAAAACAAACAAAAAAGGAAATGGACCATGGAAACAGAATCAACAAGTATGGTAGAGGACGTTACCAAAAGCGAGGTTTTAGGTTTAGCTACTTGGGATAGAGAGCGCACTACTGAAGAAATATTAGGTTTTCTCGCTCGACGTGAAGCTGATATTTATGCAACTGAAGCCGCTTAATGTCTTTTGAAGTATAAATATATCTCCGCCACTGACGGAGATATTTTTTATACTTTAAATGGTTTATACTTTAAGGCATGAAGATAACTAAATTTGCTCAATCCTGTATTTTAATTGAAACGAATGGTAAACGGATTTTGGTTGATCCGGGCATTATTTCTTATGACGAATCTTTGCCAACTGCTGGCTGGAATGATATTGATGTTTTGTTGGTCACACATAAACATGCTGATCACTTTAATGAGCCAGCTATAAAAGAAATTGTTAAAAATCCAAAAACAAAGTTATATTCTAGTTCTGAAGTAGCTCAAACTTTTCCCGAAATTGATATTAAAGTTGTAAAGCGAGGTGATGTTATTAATGCCGATGGCTTCATCGTAACAGTTACAAAAGCAGTCCACGGATATTTACCATATCTTAAAGGCGATAATGAAATAACCGAAAATGTCGGATATATTATTGAGACTGAGGGCAAGAAAATTTATGTGACCAGTGACACTGTATGTTTTAAAAATGATTACAAATGTGATGTTTTGTTTTTGCCAGTTTCTGGCTGTGGCCTGGTTATGGGGACATTTGAAGCATCATTATTTGCCAAAGAAACTGGTGCAAGTTTAGTAATTCCAACTCATATGGACAATCCAAGATTCCCAGTTGAAATGAGCGAAATTGAAAAGAATTTTGTTGAAATTAATTATAAAGTTTTGGAATTCAAAGAGAGTATTGAAGTTTAATTTATTCGGTTGGTTGAGACTTATTTAGGTTTTCAATAAGACTAATTAGTAACATTAGTTTCTCGTGTTTGTCATCAACTTGATCTTCTATCTCGCAAGCGGTAATTAATATATCGTTGATTTGGTCATCGGCGTCTAGTGTTTGAACGTATTCAGTCGATAGCAGTCCAGCAATATTATGAATGACCGCGTCCAGGTATTCTTTGCTACCTGTTAATATTGGCAAGCAACTTGTCAGATAATTTGTGATAAGTAGCCTTTTATTGTCAGAGTCTGAGATTATTTCGATAGTTTTGTATACTTCGCCAATATTCATAATCGTATTATAGCAATTATTTTTTTGGTTTATCTATTATGACAAGGCTTCGCAAGCTTGTTCACGTACAGCATCAATCGGAGTATGTTCCACATTACCTATAATCTCTTTTTCTGACAAGTATTTATAAGTATTAACTTGACGGTAGAGTGGCAACAAGTAATCAACGCCAGCTAGGACAAGGGGTATTTTTTCATCTTTAATTACTTTATGTAATTCTGAATCTATTTTTCGGAAAAACTGTACTAACATGTCTTTATTAATTTGTGATTTTTCAAATTCGCCATGATATTGCTTTGATCCTTTGCCTTCGCTAACTCTGGCGACAGTATGGAGTCCACGGAGCTTATCAAATTCATCAATATTTAATTCTTGTAACATTGTTTTTGGAATTTTCTGGAATTTAATCTTTTTAATGTCGTAAAGATCACCCTTAAATAATTGTGCACCGTTATAACTGATCATTAATACGTAATAAGTCATGTTATAGCTTTCGAGTTTTGTAATTGGCTGAAGTTTAAAACTACCACCAACTACGACATATTTATTTACATCTTCGACGGGTAGATGATAATGGCTAAAAAAGTCATGATGCATGAACAGTGCCAAACTGTGTTTGGAGTTGGTGCTAAATTCGTCACTATCTAATAATTTTTTAGCTGGTTCTAAAATCGTATCAACTTCACGCTTCGAAACATGTTTGCTGATTAACAGCTGGCTGGCTTCTTTAATAAGGTCTTTAAGCTGAGTCCGGTTTGGATTATTTTCAGGCGAATTTGCAGCAATATAAGGTGAATATATTGTCACACTATTTGGCGCTCGCCAAGTCCTTAGGGCCGCTAATTGAGCTTTGGTAGGTAGTTGTATCATAAATACTGCACCTCCTCTGTAGCTTCTATTATACCATTTTTGGATACCTAAAAGAATTTAGGAAGCGTATAGTAAAAACTATGAAGATAATTGTCATTAATCCGAAAAGTGATTTCAGCGATAACCAAATATTAACACTTGAATCTGTAGGACAGATCACTTGGATTGAAGGTAATGACTATCAATCTAACCCGATTTTTGTTTCTTCTGACGATAAAATAGTTGTCGTAGGCCCAGAATTGGTTAATTGGGAATTTCCTAACGAATTTATTGATAAAATAGCTAATTTAAAAGCCATTTGTTTGCCAACCACTGATTATTCTTGGGTTGATGGTGCCTATTTGCGAGAAAAGGGGATTCTTTTAACCAACGTTGCCAAATATTCGACCGAATCGGTTGCAGAATATGCAATTTCGATGATGTTTAATGTCGTCAAAAAACTTCCTTTGATCGTTAAGAATAATTGGAAACTGGACTATGACAAACATCAAGGATGGGAAGTTAAAGGTAAAACTATGGGCATTGTTGGTCTTGGCGCAATTGGTACTAGAATTGCTGAAATTGGAAAATCTATTGGCATGAACGTGGTTTATTGGTCCAAAAATACACGCAATGAAAACTTTGAATTTAAAGAATTAGATGATTTGTTGCAAAGTTCTGATTACATTTTTCCAACGCTTGCAAAAAATAGCGAAACAAAAAATATAATTAATCAAGAAAGAATTAATCTTATTAAAAAAGGCGCTTCGATTATTTCAATCACTGGCGATAAACTTTTTGATTTAGATTTTGCTTTGTCTAAAATCAAGGATGGCGGTTTGAGCGGTATCGCTATCGAGTCAGAAGAGAAGACAATTAATGATTTTGAAGGAAATGTTTGGGTTACTCCACCGATTGCATGGTTTACTCAAGAAGCCAGCAGTGAAGATACTCGAATTTGGGTTGAGAATGTTCTGGCTGTAGCAAATGGGCGAGCGCAGAACGTAGTTAATTAGGTCATAGTTGTAACAAAATAATAAATTGGAGAAATTATTATGTCAAAATCAAAAAGTTTTGTGTTCGACGGAGGTGCGGCAACTTATGTTGGTACTTGTTTACTCGCATACTTTGTTACATTTATCACTCTGGGAATCGCTTATCCATATGCACTTGTTTTAATCCAGAGGTGGAAGGCGAAGCATACTTATATTAATGGTGTGCAGTTGAAATTTACAGGAACTGGTGCTGGTTTATTTGGTCAATGGATAAAATGGCTTTTTCTTACGCTAATTACTTTTGGAATTTATAGTTTTTGGGTAACCCCAAGAATGACGCAATGGATTGTTGAACATACAGATTTTGATAATTAATAGGTAAATAAAACCCCCATCTTGCGATGAGGGATTTATTTTGGTAGTAGCGACAAGGGTTGGTCACGATAAATTTGCTTTGCAAATTTTCTCGACCCCGCCTCAGTCGGTGACGTTCGTCATCCGGCTTCCGGCCTTGCGAAGCGCCGACGGGGCGCTTCTCACTTGTGACTTAACGCCGAGAATCGGCGGGTCACAAATTCAACCCAGCACAATACTTACCAATAAAATAGTCCCATCTTGCGATGAGACAATTTTATTGGTAGTAGCGACAAGGGTTGAACTTGTGACCTCAGGCTTATGAGTCCTGCGCTCTAACCAACTGAGCTACGCTACCTCGTCGGAATTCACTCCGGTTACTCGTTTTGCCGTAAACGGCAAAAGCTTCGTCCCTTCGTTGTTCCTCCTCTCAATAAAATAAACAGATAAATCTTGGTTTATTTTATTGTGAAATCGCAAGCTGCATGGTTAGGGCAAAATGCTAGGAACAATTGTAACAAAAAACAGATTACTTTTCTAGTAGCCGATAACCTTACTGTGTGAGTTCTGCCGCTTTTTGTCACCCCACCAAACGTCACCCGTGATAACTTTACAGCCCATCTTGCTAATGCTAAACTCAAATTAACTAATTAATCAGAAAGTTGTTTTTTTCTGTAATGCAGCAAATCTCCAAAGAATCTAATTCTAATCACGGTTTTACAATTGTCGAACTTCCTACTTCGCTAAAGCTTCGTAGGACAAGTCTTGTCAAATCAGGCTTTACAATCGTAGAGCTATTGGTTGTTATAGTAGTCATTGGTATTCTCGCCGCCATAACCATAGTAAGTTATACTGGTATCTCTAACCGTGCTAAAGTAGCAGCCCTCCAATCCGATCTGACTAATGCTTCTACTCAACTAAAAATATCCCAAGCGACTAATGCTAGTGGCGACTATCCTGCTAACAACTGTCCAACCCCTGGTGCGACTGAAATCTGTCTCAAACCAAGTAATGGTAATAACTTTACTACCTATACACCAAATAATGCAGCTAATCCAAAAACCTTCACATTAACAGCTACTAACGGTACATTATCATACCAAATAACTAACGATTCATCTCCAGTTGTAGTAGCTATTGACGGTAACTACCTTCAAACCGTTACGAGCGCTAATTGTCCATCAATTCGCATCCGAGCCGTCGATGCCCGTGACAACCACACTTATTGGATTCAAAGGCTTGCCGATAACAAGTGCTGGATGCTAACTAACCTCGGCTACACTGGCAGTGGTACTAATACCTACGGTGACACAAAAGCTCTAACTAATGGCACACCTGGCGGTTCCACAACCTATACCGTCGCTAGCTACTACGTTATACCATCCACAACTAGCTTTACCGCTGAACCAACCGCCCCTAGTACTTCAACTGACGGCACTGGCCAATACGGATACCTATACAACTGGTGCGCCGCTACCGGCGCCCAACTTTCTTCGTCTGGCTGCTCAAGTACCATAACCACCCCACTACCAATTACTACAGCATCAATCTGTCCATCTGGCTGGCGTTTGCCAATCGGTAATGGTGGTGAGTTTGGCGCGCTCAGCACAGCCATTAATGGCGGTTTAACTAACACTGACGTCGGCTTAATCGGCGCCTCGTGGCTCGCGCAGCGAGGTGGCAACTGGAGTAGTGGGTTTAGCCTTCAGGGTAGCATCGGCTACTACTGGTCGTCTACCCAGTACTCGGCCACTGTCGCCTACTTCCTGTACTTTCTCGGCACTAGCGTTGACCCGGCTGATAACCTCAGTAAGTACCTCGGCTTTGCGGTGCGGTGTGTAGCGGTTTAGCCTTCCCCCTAGATTTGAATGAATAAGAATTTGAAAGCAGTCTAATCTATTAGCTAACCAACAAAATAGTTTCCAGAGGAACGTCCTCTGGAGATTTTACCAGTAATCACGGGTGGCGTGAGGCGGGGCAACCCCAGTTTTACAAGAAATGGTAATCCATTTTTTAAAACTAGGGGTGGACCGAGCGTCAGGACCCGCACGATGAAAATGAGATTGCTGTATAATAGATTCATACCGCGCGATACTCACTGGCTGCAAAGTTAAGCGTCCCTCGCGAATGGTCATCCAATCACATTGTCTTCGGATATAACACTTTAGAAACGGGTGTAATAGACGGGCAATACAATCAAACGTTTCAACTTTATAAACTTATTTTTAAGTTGAATATTCCTACTCTGCTCAAAGAGCTACGTAGGATACGTTCAACGGAGTTGAACTAATGGATGACGAACTCTTTTTAAACGAACAAGTTAAGGTTGTGGCAGTATTTGGCGAAGGTCTAAATCCTTGTCGGCCAATAAAATTTAAGCGCGTTAATTGTCGTGAAATTACAGTAACTGAAATTGGTTTGCGACACCCAAGTATGCAAGGTAAGCGGATGTTGCATATTTTTGATGTAACTGACGGCCAGGCAGATTATCGACTGGAATTTGATGCCGAGCGTTTGGTTTGGCACTTAACCCGCGAGGCAGACCATGTCGATTTATAATTCAGAAAAGCCATTAATTATGCATGTCGATTTAAATTCGGCTTTTGCGACAATCGAACAACAATCCAGGCCACTTTTACGTGGTAAACCAGTCGCTATAATTAATCGTCGAACCGAACATACTAGTATTGTGACAGCCAGCTACGAAGCCAAGGCTTATGGGGTTAAGGTGGGTATGAAGTTTGCGGAAGCCGCCCGTTTAGTCCCAGGATTAATAGCGATTGAAAGTGACCCAGCTAAATATCGATTTGTTTATCAAAAACTAATGGCAATTTTGAATAGCTATTCGCCGCATGTTGTTATGAAAAGTATTGATGAGGGTGTTATGGATTTTCACCATATGCCAAATTGCCCAAATTTAATTGAAATTGGTCATGAGATTAAAAGGCGGCTACGTGATGAAATAGGTTCGGCAATGCGCTGTAATGTTGGGATTGGTCCAAACCGCTTTTTGGCTAAAACTGCTGCTGGGTTACATAAACCAGATGGTATGGATTTAATCGATGCCAATAATTTGAGGTCAGTTTATGCGAAATTAAAGTTAACTGATTTAACTGGAATTGCCGGTCAAATGGAAAAACGGCTCAATGCAGTCGGTATCTATACGCCATTAGAATTTTTAGATGCTGATAAAATAGCCCTTCAAAAAGTAGTGTTTAAAAGCATTACTGGCTGTCAGTGGTATGAAAGATTAAGGGGCTATGAAGTAGATGATAACGTGTCAGATACTAAAACTGTTGGGCGACAATATGTTTTGGAAAATCGCAATTTGACTCGCCAGCAAATCACGACTAGGTTACATAATTTATGCGAATCAGTTGGCTCGCGTTTGCGTCTTCAATGTAAAGCGGCACGTGGGGTCTATGTTTATATTCGGACAGTTGATCATCAATTGTGGCATGCCAGCCGCATGTGCCAGTTGCCATTTTATAGTGATAAGACTATTAATTTTATAGCTCAACAATTATTTACAAACGCTCCCGATAGAATTATGGAGATTGGTGTTCATTGTTATGAATTAACAGATAATGATAATAGCCAAATGAGTTTGTTTTGTGATACATTGGCGCGTGAGCAACAATTAGTTGGTGCTGTCGATGATATCAATAAACGCTTTGGCGACAGAACAATCCATTCAGCCGATACTTTAGATACTGATGAATTTGTAAAGCAAAAAATACCTTTCGGAAGTACTAAATATCTCTAAGTTAAGTGATTTGTGAGATACTAAATATATGAATAAGCATGTTATTTTGTTTTTTGCGATAATTTTCGAGTTGGCGGGCAATTTTGTGCCAATGTTATTTGGCAATAACGATTTATTTAGTGTTTGGAGTATTGTTGGTGGTGTTATTGGTGGCTTATTTGGTGTCTGGGTTGGTGTAATGGTTTCAAAGAGGTTAGAATAGTACATCAAAATATAGGTAATGGCGAATCGAAGGTTGTTATATCCCAAGGGCTTGCGAAGCGGTAGCGTAGGCCGAACGCCACGTGCTGACGAAGTCACACGTAGAGTGACCCGGGGATATAATAACCGAGAGTCGGCAGAAACTTAATTAGTTGCGTTAAGAAATTAATGAACCTGTATAATAAATTATATGAATAAATATGTAGTGGCGGTTAGTGGTGGCGTTGATTCAGTAGTTTTGCTGGATATGCTGACGCGCCAACCAAATATGGAACTAATTGTGGCACACTTTGACCATGGAATTCGTGACGATTCGGCCGAAGACGCAGTTTTTGTTGCTGATTTGGCACAAAAATATGGATTACCTTTCGAAACAAAACGTGAAGAATTAGGTGCAACATCTAGTGAAAACTTGGCGCGAACCAGACGATATGAATTTCTGCGCGAGGTTGCAAAAAAACATGGTGCTAAATTAGTTACAGCTCATCACGCCGATGATGTGATTGAGACGGTGGCAATTAATCTGTTACGCGGTACTGGTTGGCGGGGACTAGCGGCAATGGATTCAGATGTTTTTCGACCACTTAAAAATACCACGAAATCTGAAGTCTTAAACTATGCCAAAAAACATGGCTTAAAGTGGCATGAAGACAGCACTAACTCTAGTGATAACTATCTTCGAAATCGGGTTCGACGCGACACAATTATCCTTGATACAGATATAAAAAGACAGTTACTCGGACTGTGGTCTGAACAAAAATCAATCAAAAGGGCAATTGATGAGGAAGTTAAAAAATTAGTTGGCGACGGTCCAACTTATGGCAGATATTTTTTCATTCATCAAGACAATAAGACTAGTTTGGAATGCCTAAGATATGTTGTTGAAGCCAAACTTACCCGCCCGCAACTATCTAATACTTTGCATATGATTAAAACGGCATTACCAAATAAAGTCTATCAGGCTGGTAATAATGTAAAAATTAGCTTCACAGCTCGTAATTTTACGGTTGAACTGATAAAATAGATATAAATACTAGAAGAACGCGGTAACTGACCGGAAGGAACATTTATTTTTTATGGTAATGAAAACCCCTATTGTTAACAAGAAGCCTAGCAATGTCATTAGATTGACATTATTTTGGGCAATTATTATCTTGTGCGTGCTTGTTGGAGCGGCTTTTTTGTCGCCTCGTGACAACCTTAAAGATGTAGCAATTTCTGATGTAATTAGTCGAGCTAACACTGGTAAAATTACCAAGATTGAAATTCAAGGTGATGAAATTAAAGTTACACCAAAAGGTGAAACTAACCCAACTGAGAAATCCATTAAGCAAAGTGACAGTAGTATTCAAGAACAAGGTTTGAAAAGTGATGCGCCTGTTGAATTAGCGATTGTTAAGCCTTCAACAACAGGAGACACGATTTGGAACTTAGCTATTATCGTTGTGCCAGTGATTCTAATTGCAGGTATTTTTGCATTTATGATGAAACAAGCTCAGGGGCAAAACAACCAGGCGATGGGCTTTGGTCGTTCAAAAGCTAAATTATACGGTACCGATAAAGAAAAAGTTGTCTTTGATGATATTGCCGGTAATGATTCTGCTAAACAAGATCTTCAAGAAGTTGTTGACTTTTTAAAGCATCCAAAAAAATATGAAGCATTGGGCGCGAAAATTCCAAGAGGAGTACTACTAGTTGGTAACCCAGGTACTGGTAAGACACTGCTTGCACGTGCTGTTGCTGGTGAAGCAAGCGTACCATTCTTCTCAATATCTGGTTCAGAATTCGTTGAAATGTTTGTTGGTGTTGGTGCGAGTCGTGTTCGAGACTTGTTTGCTAAAGCAAAAAAGAACGCACCATCGATTATCTTTATTGATGAAATTGATGCTGTTGGCCGCCGCCGCGGTAGTGGCATGGGCGGTGGACATGATGAGCGCGAACAGACTTTGAACCAAATTTTGGTTGAAATGGATGGTTTTGAAACTGGCGCAAATGTTATTGTACTTGCGGCTACAAACCGAGCCGATGTGCTTGACCCAGCGTTGCTTCGACCAGGCCGTTTTGATCGTCGTACGAATATTTTGTTACCAGAACGACGTGACCGATTGGCAATTTTGAAAGTTCACTTTAAAAAGAAACCAGTCGACGAAACTGTTAATTTGGACGCGCTAGCTGCAAAAACAGCCGGATCATCTGGTGCTGACTTGGCAAATATTGCTAACGAAGCTGCAATTGTGGCCGCAAGTCGAAATGCTAAAAAAATTAGCAATGCCGATTTAACTGAAGCCTTTGAAAAGATTGCTATTGGGCCAGAACGTAAAGCAAAAATTATGAATGATAAAGAAAAAGAAATGACAGCTTATCATGAAGCTGGTCATGCGATTGTCGGTCATGTTCTTCCCGACAGCGACCCTGTTCATAAGGTTACAATCATTCCTCGTGGTTCAACTGGTGGTGTTACTTGGTTCTTACCACCCGAAGATAAAAGTTATACAAGTGTGATTGAATTTAAAGATGTTTTGGCACGTGCTCTTGGCGGCCGAGTTACTGAGAAAATTATTTACGGTGAAGATCGTGTTACGACCGGAGCTGGATCTGATTTACGCAAAGCAACTGAAATTGCTAGGGAAATGGTTATCGAACAAGGTATGGGCTCTAAATTACGCGACCAAGTCTTTCATGAAGACAATGGTGGTATGATGTTTGACCGCATGACACACGAACGTCCATACAGTGACGACACTGCCAAAGAAATTGATAAAGAGGTAGCTGGATTAATTAAAGAATCTGCACGCCGAGCCGAAGCTGTTATTACACATAACCGTGCAAGTTTGGATAAATTAGCAAAAGCTTTACTTGAAGAAGAAACTCTTGAAGAAGATAGGGTTATTGAAATATTAAAGGATGCAACTTTACCAGAGGAGGCCAAGCTTTACTAAGCCCGGCTGCCAAATATGGGACGCTTTAGAAGTACTGTAGCTCGAGCCAATATCAAACTACCGATTAGACTTGCGGCTGCATTGTTGGCCGGTTCGACATTACTTTCTAGTGTTTTGGGACTACTACGTGATCGACAATTAAATAGCCTGTACTATACGACATATCCGCTAGGGATTGATGCCTATACGGTAGCTTTTACGATACCTGATTTTATGTTCTTTATATTAGTTTCTGGTGCGCTAAGCGTAACGTTTATTCCAGTGTTTAATCAACGTTTAGCTGATGGAAATAAAAAATCTGCATGGGAATTGTCGACGAGTGTTTTAAATTTGATGACGCTCGTAACATTAGTTACTAGTGTTTTGATTATTATATTTGCAGACTTTTTAGTTAGGTACATTGTCGGACCTGGACTTGATGAATCTGGACGTGCCTTGGCAGTTAGTATGATGCGAGTGATTGCCATTAACCCGTTCTTGTTTGCTATTGCCACCGTAGTTGCCAGTATGCAACAAGCGGTTGGACGGTTTACTTTCTTTGCCTTGGCACCTGCAACTTACAATATTGGTATTATTATCGGTGCAGTTTTCTTTACAAATGGGATTAATCTCTTTGGATGGCAAATCTTTGATGGTGGCATTATGGGCGTTGCACTTGGTGTTGTGCTTGGATCGGTTATGCAACTTCTAATCAGTTGCATCGGTTTATTTGGTATGGGCTTTGACTATAATTTCAAAATATATTGGAAAAATCGTGGTTTTCGTAAAGTATTATCATTGCTGCCTGCGAGATCATTAGATCAAGGTATTGATTATGTGAACAGTATCGTTGAAACCAACTTAGCTTCACGAATGATGTCAGGTTCGATTCGCGCATATCAACAAGCGTCGTCTTTGTCTTATGTTCCAATTAACTTAATTGGCGTAGCGATTAGTACGGCGGCGTTTCCAAAAATGGCCGAACGTTTAGGGCAGGGAAGGCCTGATTTATTCAAAAAGGAATTGCAAGCGGTCCTCAGAGTTATTATTTGGTTAATTTTACCTGTGACCGTAATTACGTTCTTTGGGCGTGGTTATTTGGTTAACTTTATTATTAATGGTGGTGATGTATTGATGGCTAGCATTCTTGGCATCTTAGCTATTGCAATCTTATTTAGATCAATTTATCATATTGCGGCTCGCAGTTTTTATGCACAGCAAGATACTAAAACGCCACTCTTTATATCATTTTTCACTATTGGACTTAATATTATATTGGCAGTTGTTTTTACGATGGTATTAAACCTTGGACCTTATGGGCTAGCCATGGCAACCTCAATCGTATCAGTTGTTGAAGTATGTATTCTATTTATAATTATGAATAGAAAAATAAAAGGCTTGTTTGATAAACCATTTATTCAGGCAATATCACGCATGGTTGCAGCGACTGGCATAATGGCAATAGTTACGTATATTAGTGTCGTATCTTTCCCGCTTAATGCCTCTGACCAGAGTTTCTTTGTAAGCTTTCCAAAGTTTGCCCTTATCGTAGGGCTTAGCTTATTTATATATCTGTTGTTAAGTAGGGTACTTAAAATCGAAGAAGTTAATCCAATTATATCGCGTACAAAAAAGATATTATTTGGTGGATTTAAGCGTTCATGATCCAAAATCACATTCGTAATTTTTGTATTATTGCCCATATTGACCATGGCAAATCTACACTTGCTGATCGCATGCTTGAACTTACAAATACCGTTCAAAAGCGTGATATGAAATCTCAACTTCTGGATAGTATGGATTTGGAACGTGAAAAGGGTATTACTATCAAACTTGCACCAGTTAGAATGACTTATAAAGATTATGATTTTAACCTTATTGATACACCAGGACATGTCGACTTCAGCTACGAGGTAAGTCGATCATTACAGGCCTGCGAGGGTGCGGTTTTGGTAGTCGATGCTAGCCAGGGCATTCAAGCTCAGACACTTGCCAATGTTTATTTAGCAATTAATGCCAACCTAACTATTATTCCAGTTATTAACAAAATCGATTTGCCAGCGGCTGATGTGCCACGGGTCAGTGCTGAAATTATTAATTTATTAGGTTGTGATGAATCTGATATTTTGAAGATAAGTGCAAAAACTGGTCTTGGTGTTGAAGCGGTACTTGAAGCTATCGCTGATCGAATTGCGCCACCACATGGTGATATTGACGCGCCAACTAGGTCGTTAATCTTTGACAGTTATTATGATGATTATCGCGGTGTAATTTTATATGTACGCGTGGTGGATGGAATGGTAAAAAAGGGTGATGTTATTGAGATGGTTGCAACTGGTGCCGAGGGTATTGCCCTAGAAGTTGGCGTTCTTCAGCCAACAATGAAAGCTGGTGTTGATTTGGCAACTGGTGAAATTGGTTATATTGTGACAAATTTGCGCACAACTCGTGATGCCAGAGTTGGCGATACAGTAACTACAAAAAGGGCGCATACGGCCGAACAATTGCCAGGCTACAAATTAGTTAAACCGTTTGTTTATGCTGGATTTTTTCCAGTAAGCAATGATGACTATCAAGATCTTAAGGATGCAATTGAAAAATTGAGCCTTAGTGATTCCGCTTTGCAATTTGAACCAGAAAATTCACCAGTTCTTGGGTTTGGTGTACGAATTGGCTTTTTGGGGCTACTTCATATGGATATTATTCACGAACGACTAGAGCGTGAATACGATCTTGATTTAATTGTAACTAATCCATCAACCGACTATCAGGTATTATTGGCAAACGGCGAACGAATGGATATTAAAAGTGCTAGTGATTTGCCCGACGTCAGCCGAATTAAAGAAATTAGCGAGCCATGGATAAAGGGTGAAATTATTGTTCCTCAAGCTTATATTGGTGCAGTTATGCAGCTAATCGTAAATAAACGCGGGTTACAAAATAACCTTAGCTATATTGACGAGCGGGCGTTGATTAGTTTTGAAGCGCCACTTGCTAATCTGTTGACTGATTTTTATGATCAATTAAAGTCAATTACTAGTGGCTACGGTTCATTTAATTATGAGCTTGATACTTACCGAGTTGAAGACCTAGTTCGAGTTGATTTTTATGTGGCTGGTAATATGGTTGATGCGCTTAGTGTTATGGCTCACCGTAGCGAATCACAAAAATTAGGTAGGGAAGTTGTCGATAAATTAAAAGATGTAATTCCACGTCAGAACTTCCAGGTTGCACTTCAGGCGGCAATTGGCGGTAAGTTTATTGCCCGGGCGGATTTGTCGGCTTATCGTAAAGACGTTACAACTGGTTTATATGGTGGTGATGTGTCTCGTAAAAAGAAGGTCTTGGCAAAGCAAGCTAAAGGCAAAAAGCGTATGAAACGCTTTGGTAAAGTTGATATTCCGTCAGAAGCCTTTACAGTGATGTTGAAAAGAGATTAGGTGTTATTGTCATGCTAAAACGCGATTATTCCGTGGACTTCGGCTTATATCTGAAAACACATGAACATTTTTGTTTATGGCTAGTCGTTTGGCTTTTCGTTCTTCAACCCAAGCTGCCGGTTTTACTGTCTCTGGGTGTTTATATAGTGTCTTAAAATCTATGGACGTATGCTTTGGTGCGATGCTCGATGCTATTACATCTTTTTCAAAGTCAGATAATTCATCTGCAATATAACCAAATGTTTGTTCGTTAAATAAAATTTCTGGTGATAGATTGCTAAAAGCGGGTGTTGATTTAATAACCGTAGTTTGAAAGTTGATTCTAGCTATTTTTGCCGCACTAGATTGCTTGACGAGAACTATTATGATTGACAGGTTATAGAGAACAATAATAGGTAAGGCAATCAGTAGGCTAGTAACTAAGTCGTATGTAAAAGGAACGATTAGGGCAATTACTAAACTGCCAAGCACAACCCATTTCTCGTTTTTAATTAGCGTCTTGGGAGGCAAAGGTTTGATGCTGTCAATAAAGGACATTATTAATGGTATCTGAAATACTATTACGAACGTGATAATTATGTTGGTTACAAAATTAAGATAATTATCGGCTGATATTAATGCACTTAGTCCACTAACTTGAAAGCCTGCAAAAAAGCTCAGTGCCCCAGGTAATATGATAGTATAAGCAAATATAGCACCAGCAATAGCCAGTACGGTTGAAGATATGGTCGTGATAAAGACTCGTTTCATTGGAAGCACCTGCTCGAACGCCGGTCTTACAAACATGATTATGTTATAAACCAAAACTGGAATGGCAATAATTAGGCCGCCAGTTAGACAAATCTTCATAATAAAGGCGAATCCACCAGCAGGGTTGCTGTAATAGAGGTTGGTTCCAAGTGGCGCACTAAGCAGCATCAATATTGGGCCGTAGAAAAGATAAACTATAATACCAGCTATTAGCAAAACAACGGCAGACACAAGAAAACGTGTCCGTAATTCGCGGATGTGATCATATAGAGTTGTCGGCGGATGTGAATGTCGAACTGATTGACCCACTGCTCGTTACCCTTTATTTTTTAGTTGTTTCTTCTTTGGTTTCTTTTTTGTCGTCTTCGTCGCGGAAACCTTTTTTGAGTTCTTTAGCTGCTTGACCGATACCACGTGCTAATTCTGGAAGCTTTTTGCCACCAACGAACAGCAATGTAATTACTAGTGCAATTAATACAATAATCTCGAATTTACCTAATGCCATATAACTCCCTCTTTCCTATAGATACTATGTATAAGTGTAAGCAAAATAGGTAGTTTACGCAAGAGGAAAGTGTAAATAACTTGACGTTAAGCATAGCCTTGCTATAAAGTAGAAGTAACCTCTAACGTTATGAAAATAATGTTCGTGAGTTGGATCGTTGTTCTTTGAGACAGAACAAAATATTAACACAAAAATATGGATATCTTTGATTTATAGCGGCTGACGTGGTCACCTATTACCGCTATAAAGAGTCGACATTGTCGCAGGTAAGTGGTGAAACCGGCCTAATTTTACAAAAAATCTGTATAGCAGATTGGTACTTATTCAAATAAGTATTATTTTCAGGAATAGGGCCGAGTGATCAACAAAAAAATACTCCAGACTATAAGCAGCAAGGAAATGGACCGAAAAGAGTTCCTTAAATTCAGTGGCATCGCGCTACTTGGCTTAGTGGGCTTTAAGGGTATTGTAAATTTATTATTGTCTAATGAACCTCAAGCAAATGTTATTTCTAATGAATCTTCAAGTCGTGGCTTTGGTAGCGGAAAGTACGGAGCTTAATTTATGGCCGAACAAAGATTACCTACAGTTGATGCCGATGATGGGGCTTGGGGTACTATTCTTAATCAATATATTGCTAAAGAACACTACAATAGTGATACAGACCTAGCCCAAGCTACTTCCGAGAATGGTGGACATAAAACAATTACGATTCAGCCTGGAACAACAGTAGCTGGTAGGGCGCCGCTGAAATTTGTTGCTGGGGGCGCATTATTAACAGCAGTCGAAGCTGGTGCGGTTGAATTCGATGACAGCAGATTGTACCTAACGACGGGGACAACTCGCAAGGCTGTGGCTACTTATGCGCATGACGGCAATGGTGCTGCTGGTGACATGTATTTCCGTGATGGCAGTGGTAATTTTGTTAAGTTGACTATTGGTGGAAATAACTACACATTAGGTTCTAATGGCACAACGCCAGTATGGGTTGCACCAGGTGGCTCAGGGTTAAATCAACAACAAGTCATGGCAATTAGCTCAATGAGAATGTAAATAAGATATAATAAAGGGAATATATGATTTTACTTACCAACACAACCGAAATACTTAGACTAATAACTAGCAGTGTTGCCGACATTGATTATTTAATTTCATATGCCGATATAACAACATCCACATTTTTGCCATCAAGCACTCAGGGCAAGATAGTAACTGCCACGACAACTACGATTCTAACTGCACCTGCAGCTTCAACTCAAAGACAAGTAAAACTGATTACAGTAATCAACCGTCACGCAACAACCACAAATACAGTCAGATTATTAAAAGATATATCTGCCACTCAATACTTTTTGACACCAGTTGTGACCTTGTTGGCGGGTGAGTCAATGCAGTATGTCGATGGTCAGGGTTGGGTTTATTATGCATCAAATGGTGCAGCCAAGAGTGGTAACCAAGGGGCGGTGGGTTCGGACAAGGAAATACAGTTTAATGATGGCGGTATAGCACTTGGTGCCGAACCGGATTTTGTTTGGGATAGAACAACTAATCGACTTGGAATTGGAATCAGTACAAACAGTGGTTCAATTACTCTTGGAGCTGATACAACAGATGAGCCAGCAGCCTCGACTAGTCAACTTCGTATCTATGCCAAGGATATTGGTGGTAGGATTATGCCAAAATGGATTGGCCCCGCCGGTGTAGATACTCCTTTTCAGGCATCACTCGGTCACAATGGTGTAAGACAGGTAGCACCTGGTACAGGAACCACCGCGGCGACAGCTATGACAGCTTTTGGAACAACCTTCACAAGTACGGGTACGCAATCACAAATTGCTATAACGACTGGTGCAAGTGTCAAGAATAAAATGCGCATGGTAGGCATGGCGACCAGCACTACTGCTGGTAACATAGTTGGCAATATCACGCCTAATTACGAAACAAAGCGTGATGGCGGTTTCTTTTTTACTATACGTTTTGGAGTTGGAGGAACAATCGTGTCAGGCCAAAGACAATTCCATGGATTATGGTCAAATACTACATTAGCTGCTAATAACGACCCTACAACCTCTACTACGGCAAAAGTTGGTATAGGCTATGCATTGACTGGAACCGTCGGAAACTGGGAGATTTGTATGGCATCAGGTACGGCGACTATGGCGGCGATTGATCTTGGTTCTACGGACTTCTTGGTCAATAATACTGGTGTTTACGAACTTGTGTTATTTTGTGGCCCTGGTGGGAACATAAGTTATAGGGCGACTAACTTGGAGAATGCAGCCACGCAAATGGGTACATTAACAACTAATGCGCCACCTGCCAGTACACTTCTCACCGTACAGAATTGGGTCACCAATAACACTACCGGGGCAGCGGCCACCATGCTTATAAATAAATGGTATCTTGAATCAGATTATTAAAATAATGAAGGCTAATTATGAAGTTATTAGCTAAATATTCATTGAATATAATTGCCAGCTTAGCATTAATTATCCTGTCTTTTTCTTTTTTGACTTCAAATTTATTTGCTGAAGATAATTTAAATACATCATCAAAAGGTTTAACTCTTTCGCCACTTCGTAGTGAGCTAAATATAGAACCCGGCACTTCGTTTGACGGTATCTTGTCGGTGACAAATTCGACTGACAAACCAATGACTGTTGACCTTGAGGCGGAAGAGTTCAAAATAACCAATTCACGATATGACTATGAATTTATTGCAGAATCAGATATTTCCAGGTGGGTATCGTTTAAGCCTTCGGAAATTATTTTGAAGTCTGGCGAGAACAAAAAGTTACAATATACTGTCGGAGTACCACTGACGGC
>Ga0209429_10000511_pt1 | contig 25625 bp, 29 predicted proteins | sample BarGraNGADG00212_3_FD_184493 | JGI IMG/M metagenome (GOLD analysis project Ga0209429, IMG submission 184493) | Arctic peat soil microbial communities from Barrow, Alaska - Barrow Graham LP Ref core NGADG0004-212 (SPAdes) (version 2) | ecosystem: Environmental > Terrestrial > Soil > Wetlands >...
TTGGCCAAGATGCTCTTTTTTATAAAACTACCCAATATGATGATATTGTTAATGGTACAGACGCTGTAGTTGAATTTACTACTGAGGATAAACCAGAAAGATTATCCCTAGCTATTGATAGTACTAGTAATACTAATCAATCAAAAGTTAAAGAAAAAATAGATCGTAACATTGCCAAAGTTCTTAATAATAGTCTAGAAATAAAGTATTTTAAATCTCAAGTTAACGATGATAAAGGAATTTTAAAAGGAGTCATTCCTGTTGTTATTGGTTTAGAAGCTAAAAATACTAATTCTTTAATTAATGATTTTGCTCAAATAATTAGACTTAAACAAACATCTGAAAGTAATTCAATCGCTGATGCTCACAAAGCTTCCAGTAAAAAAGAATATCTTATATTAAGAAACAAAATGGTTTCTAATCCAGTTCAATTAATTTTTTTAGAAGAAATAAAAATGCAGTTAGATATGTATCAATCTATTCTGGCTTCAGAAAACAATCCAAACGTTTTTGTTCAACAAACAGATATTTCTAGATTAAGTCAAATTATAGAAGATATAATTAATAGTAAAGGTGAAATTAATAAAAACCCAGATACTAAAATTTTTAGAAATGATACTGTTTACAATCTTATCGGATACGAATCAAAGAAAAAACATAATATTCCACCTAAGAATTAATTAAACTTCTATCGTACTTAGGGTTAGTTTTTATAATTTCAACTGCTTGTCCATTTCCTGCTGAAAAGGTTTCCCCAATTTTCATCGTTTTAAAACCTATATTATCTTCAAAAATATTACAATAATTAGTTGAACTTCTATTTATTCTTTTAATATTTTCAGTTGAAAAATTAGACACATATAAATATTCTCCAGTAGTTGCATCATCAAGGTCAGTAGTTTTAATTGGGAGAGCCAAAATTCCACCCTTAAAAACTCCTGTTGCCACATGTAAATTATGAAATTTTGCTTCTGATTGAAAAAGAACTAACTTACTAAGTAATTCTTCATCAGACATTTGTTCAACATCAATTTCAATAATCTTCTTATCTGTTAGAGTTTTTATATTTTTTCTAATGGAACATATAACATCAAAATTTACTTTAATTGGACTTATTAGATCTAAACGATTTTTATCAACTGATAATACTGTAATTTTTCTTTCTTTTGGTATTCGTTGTTTTTCGTCTTTAACTGTCATACTAGATACTAAAATTTTTCCTATTTTAGTATCTATTTTCAACTCTTCAATCGATATTTGATCCCCGTCATTTTTTTTAGTTTCTGGTTGGATATAATATTCAAAATTATTATTTGAAGTAACTTTTCTACCTTTTAATAATTCTTTTAATTCATTAGCATCTTTAGTTTTACTTATATCAATATATAAAGAATCACCTTTACTATTTTTTTTATCACTAAAATTTTTAATTGGTTTATCTGGATAAAAAGAGTTATAAGCTTTTTCTCCATATCTTTTTGAAGAACTATCTCCTATCAAGTAAGAAAAAGAATAGTTATTTTCTCCTTTTGAACTAAACGAGTGTATTAGATTTAATCTATTAGGATTTTTTTTATTAACTATTGCCAAAACATCTTGTTCTAAAAAACCCTCTTTATAGGATTTATCATTTTTTAGACGACATTTTTCCGCCAAAGTACCTTTTTTTATCAAAAATATTTGTGGGGTTTTTCCTTTATTTTTAAATTCTTCTCTTTTTTCTTCAAGAATTTCAAAAATAGCTTTTGCTTTATATATTTTTTCCTCATTAATTTCCACTTCCCATCCTCTAATTTCTTCTTCTGGAGTTTTTTCATGTTCAGGAACTCCTAAAATAAACTTATCTTCTCTTTCATCACCATCATGAACAACAGGAGTATCTGTTTCTGTTACTCCGTAATCTTCTGGTGTTAAAAAACTTTCGTTTTCTATATATGTCATTTTATTTCTTCAAACTTCATCATCTTTCTAATATGTTCTTTAGCCCATTGAGTTTTTACCACATCCAACCAATTTTTATTAACGTTTAATTTTTTACCTAAAAGTACCTCAATTAAATCACCAGTTTTTATTTCGTCATCAATTCTCGCCATTTTATTATTTATTTTTATTCCTTTACATCTATCACCAATACTAGTGTGAATTCTGTAGGCAAAATCTAGACCAGTACTTCCTTTTGGTAACTGAATTGTGTCACCTTTAGGAGTAAAAACATAGACATAATTAGTTAATACTTTTAATTGATAACTATTTATTTTATTTTCTCCTTTTTGCCACTTAACTAAATCTCTCACCCATTCCATCCCATGCCCATTTTCCGAGACCACTTCTTTTCCCATTTTATAAGCGATATGAGAGGCCGGTCCAAATTCATTAAATTCATGCATTTCTTTAGTTTTAATTTGAATTTCCACCGTCATTTTGTCCTTCCAACTTATAGTTGTTTGAATAGATCTGTAACCATTTGGTTTAGGAGCTGAAATATAATCTTCAAATTCTTCTGGTAAATAGTTATATTTAGCATGTAAAAGACCTAAAATAGTGTAACAATCAACCAAATTATCAGTCAAAACTCTAATAGCCACTCTATCTTTTACTTGGTATTTTTCACCTTTTCTTTTAATCTTTGAATAAGTACTATAAAGACTTTTAATTCTTCCTTCTACTACTGTATTTTTAATATTATTTATTGCCAAAGTACTTTCTAACTCATTTTTAACCAAATTAAGAGCTTTAATTTCATCTTTTGAGATTTTAGAAAATTCATCTTTAATTTTTCGAGCTTCTTTTGGATAAAGAACTTTAAAAGCATTATCTTCAATTAATTTTTTAAAGAAATGAAGACCCACATATTCTGCTAATGGTCCATAAATTTTCATTATGTTTTTAGCATATATTATTTGCCTGTCTTTTGGCAAATATTCTATTGTCATACTGTTATGCAATTTATCAATCAATCTAATAATCAAAACTCTGACATCATTAACTGATGAAAAGAAAAAACGTCTAAAAACATCAATATTAACTTGGTTAACTTGAATGCCTTTTGTTTTTGTTTTAACTTCAGTTAAACCTGAAACCAATAGTGCTACTTCGTCCCCAAACTCTTTGGCAATGTCTTCTATGGTAGCGGAGGTATCTTCAACACAATCGTGAAGTAGGGCCGCTAGTATAGCTTCTTCTCCAATATTAAGTTGGGCTACTACTTTAGCAATCCATACTGGATGGGAAATATATGGTTTTCCTGATTTACGAAGCTGACCTTTATGAGCTTCGTCCATAAAATCATAACCTTGTTTAATTAATTCTTTGTTAATATTTGGTCCAACTAAATATCGTTCTAAATCTTCCCAATAATTATCACTAAAAGATAAATCTAATCCCATATTAAATCCTTTCGGCAAAAATTAATAATCTTTTCCAGTCTGTTCCAATTGGCCAACAAGTTTGTAAAATTAAGACTTCTTTATTTTCATCTTTATATTTTAAATATTCCACATCAGATGCTTTAACCACTTTTTTATCATAAACTCGATACGTATAAACTTTACCTTCATAATTGATAAATATAGGGTCGGCATTTTGCATTTCTCCCAACAAATAAAAAACAGAATTGTTTCTTACCATTTGCACTCCTTGTTGAGTTGAGTGAGCAAATAAATAAACTGTCGTCCCTTTTCCATCTCCAGGTAAAGCTGTATCTTTAGCCTGAGCTACTAAATTATTATCCAAGACCTTTAAATATTCTTTTTTATCAAAAGGGGAGACGTTCTTTGCCACTCTTGAAGCGGCCAAAATTTTAGGAATTCTTAAGGTAAATTCATTTATTGCCACTGCTCTGTTTTCAAAATTAGTTAATTCTTGTTGTTTAACTTCCGACTTAAAACCAGTTTTATAGGTAATTAATGAGCCAATTAATGGTTGATATAAATAAACTAAATAACTAATCGATAAGGTAATTATAAAAGTTGCACCGTAAAATACGTGTTTTTTCTTTCCACTTGGATTACTAAAAATTATTCCTTTTTTGGACTTAATTTTTACTGTTCTTCTTTTTGGTGTTAATCTGAAAAAATCCCACATAGTCTATTTTACAAGAAATAACAGATAAATTGACAAACTTAACTATTTACCATAATATATACACCATTAGTAAAATTTTCATTGAAATGAAACACAAAAATCTCCTGACTCAGGAAGGTTACAATCTGTTAGTAATAGAATTATCGGATCTTAAGAAAAAACAAGATCATTTAGTTGATCAAATTGAAGACGTGGCTCAGCCGGACGAATCTGGTGAAGATGGTCTTGCTACTCAACTTAAAGAAGAATTAGAAGTTGTTAATGAAAGAATAGACAATATTGAACAAGTTTTTGAAGATTTTCAAATTATTACTGATGGTGAATGTAATAGCTTAAATGAAATTCAACTAGGTTGTACTGTTAAAATTAAACTTTCGAATGATGGTGAAAAAAAATTCACTATTGTTAGTCATCTCGAAGCTGACCCTTTAACTAATCGAATTTCCGATCAATCCCCATTAGGGAAAGCTCTTATTGGTAAAAAATTAAATGACGAAGTTGAAGTCACCGCTCCTGTTGGTAAAATTATCTACAAAATTGTTTCCATCAACTAGTCTTGTCATGTAGTAAAATTGTCTATGACAGATTTAAAACTAAACGAACTCCAAAGACAAAGACAGGAAAAGTTTGCCAAAATTCAAAGTCTCAACATTAATCCTTATCCTCAACCAAATCTTAAAGATAAACTAACTACTCTCGAAGCCAAAGAAAAAATGGACGAGTCAGTTTTAGTGGCTGGTCGATTAATGTCCCTTCGTGGTCACGGCAAAATCATGTTTGCCGATCTCCAAGACCGAGTTGATAAAATTCAACTTTTCTTTCAACAAAATACTTTAGAAGACAAAATGTCTTTAACTAAACTTCTAGATTTAGGAGACATTATTTCTGTTTCTGGAACTGTTTTCAAAACTCAAGCCGGAGAAATCACTATCAATGTCACTGATTTTCAAATTTTAGCTAAAAATATTCGTCCATTACCAGAAAAATATCATGGTTTAAAAGATCAAGAAGATCGCTATCGTCAACGTTATGTTGATTTGATTGTTAATCCAGAATCTCGACAAGTTTTTGAAACCAGAACCAAAGTACTATCTGAAATGCGTCACTTCTTAGATGATCATGGTTTTATGGAAGTTGAAACCCCAGTTCTTCAACCAGTCTATGGTGGAGCTTCTGCTAAACCATTTGTCACCCATCACAATGAATTAGATATGGATATGTATCTTCGTATTTCCGACGAACTATATTTAAAACGCCTTATTGTTGGTGGTTTTGAAAAAGTTTATGAAGTCAGTCGAGATTTTAGAAACGAAGGTGTTTCTCGTTTTCATAATCCAGAATTTACCCAAATTGAATTTTATTGGGCTTATGTTGATTATGAAGTTTTAATGGATTTCACCCAAGATTTAATCAGACACATTTTAACCAAAACTAAAGGGGAATTAAAAACCACTTTCCAAGGTGTTGAATTAGATTTTTCCAAACCAATTCAAAAAATAACTTTCAAAGACGCCATTTTAGATAAAACCAAAATTAACATCGATGAAATTAAAACCGAAGAACAATTTAAGTCTGCTTTGCAAGACCAAAATTTAAAATTAGATCTCAAAGGAGTTTATGGACTTGGAGCTTGTTTTGATGCTTTGTATAAAGAATATATTCGACCAACTTTAATCCAACCAACCTTTATTTTAGATTACCCAGCTGAAATGATTGCTTTGGCCAAAAGAAAAGAAAATGATGCGACCAAAATTGCTTCCTTTCAATTACTCGTCTGTGGTACTGAATTATTAAAAGCTTACAACGAATTAAACGATCCAAAAGATCAATCCACTCGTTGGTTAGATGAACAAAAACTAGCCGATCAAGGTTCTGAAATTGCTTCTCAATTCGATTCAGATTATATCCGAGCTTTAGAATATGGCATGCCACCAACTGCAGGTTGGGGAATGGGTGTTGATCGTTTCGTTCAATTTCTAACCGATTCTGCCACCATCAAAGACGTCATTTTATTCCCTTCAATGAGAAAGGAGGAGTAAAATATCTTATGAAATTACTTCTTACTTCTGGTGGACTTTCCAATAGTTCAATTGTTAATGCCTTACAAGAACTAGTTGTTAAACCATTTTCTGAATTAAAAATTGCCTTTATCCCTACGGCCGCAAATTTAGAAGAAGGTGATAAAAAAGATTGGTTTATTAAAGATTTAATAAACCTTAAAGAATTAAAATTTAACAGTATAGATATTGTCGATATTTCCGCCTTACCAAAAGAAATTTGGTTAGAAAGATTAAAAGAAGCCGATGTTTTATATGTCGAAGGTGGCAACACTTATCATTTAATGTATTGGTTTAATCAATCTGGTTTATCAGAAATTTTACCTGAGTTATTAAAAACTAAAATTTATGTAGGAGTTAGCGCTGGAACTGTGGTAGCTACCCCAAGTATTATTAATGCCCATTCTGAAAAACAACTATTGTTAGATATTAAAGAAATTACCTATAATAACGGCTTATCTTTAGTTAATTTTATGATTGAGCCTCATATTAATAGTGTTTGGTTTAAAGATTCAACTTTTGATAATTTAGAGAAAAGATCTAAAGAATATAAATATCCAATTTATGGTCTCGATGATAATTCTGCCATTAAAATCGATGGTGATAAAATTGAATTAATTTCAGAAGGTGAATGGAAATTATTTAAAAAATAATATGACAGACAGACAAATTTATAAAGACACAGTTGAAAAAACTTTAGAGAAAAATATCTATTTTCATTCACTAGCTCTCGAAAGCTGCATGGGTGGAATTTACGATTATCTAAAAACAAATAATCAATTAGAGCAAAATGAACCACCTCGCGATGATTGGACTTTATCTGGTCTAATTCATGATCTTGATTATTTTGGCGAATATAAAGAAACTCACCCACTTAAAATAAAAGAAATTTTAGCTAAATTTGATTTGGAAATTCCAGAAAAAATTAATCAAATAATATTAGCTCATGACGGTAGACAAAATAATGTTTACGATAACCAGGCAAAATGGGCAATTTTTTGTGCAGACAGTTTAACTGGTTTAATTGTTGCTGTCGCTATGGTTTATCCATCTAAAAAATTATCCGATGTTAAAGTTTCCTCTGTTTTAAAAAGATTTTTAAAAGAACCTCGTTTTGCGGCTGGCACTCGTCGCGACGAAGTTGCTCAGTGTGAATTATCAGAAGGTTTAAATATTCCTCTCGAAAAATTCATCGAAATCTGTCTCACTTCAATGCAACAAATCGCCCCAGAAATAGGGTTATAATCTGTCATGGATTCAAAATCTTTAATCCTTGCCAAAAGTTTTTTAAATCAAATCGTTACCGTCACAATAGATCGACCATTTGGTAGTGTTCATCCAAAATGGAATTATAAATATCCTATTAACTATGGTTATTTAGAAAATATTTTTGCTCCAGATGGTGAAGAATTAGATGCTTATATTTTAAAAGTTAATCAGCCATTAGAAAAATTCATTGGCAAAGTTATTGCTATTGTTCATCGACTCGATGACGACGATGATAAATTAATTGTCGTTTCGGAAAACGAATCAATCACCGACGAAGAAATTGAAAAGGCAGTAGACTTCCAAGAAAAATACTTTAAACACAAAATTATTAGAGTATAATTTGCTATGGAAAATAAAATAATTTTTCAAACCACTACTAAGACCGGTAAAAGTTTAACTTTTCGTTATCCAACTATTAATGATGCTGAAATTTTAAAAAATTATATAAATAAACTTTCTGCTGAAAAAGGTTTTATTTTATTTCAAGGTGAACAAAAAACATTAGAAGAGGAAACTAAATGGTTAACAGAAAAAATTGAACAAATTAATAAAAATGAATGTGTTTTTATTATGGCTTTTATAGAAAATAAATTTGTTGGTTCTTCAGAAATTGAATTAAAACCTTTAGCTAGAAAACACGTTGGTGGTTTTGGAATTACAGTCGTTAAAGAATATAGAGGAGAAGGTATTGGTAATCTTCTAATGGATTTAGTTATTAAAGAATCAACTAAAAATATTAAAGATTTAAAAATAATTCAATTGGAATGTTTTGCCTCTAATCCTATTGCTCCAAACCTTTATAAAAAAATGGGTTTTATAGAATATGGTCGTTTACCTAGTGGTCTAAAACGTCAAGGTGGTTTTGTTGATGAAGTTTTAATGTATAAATTGGTCAAATAATCAACTGATATACTTTGATATAGTTATTAACTTGCGATAAATCTGCGGGTATTATTTTTCTTCCTATTTGATACAATAAACTCAATAAATGATTGATATAAATTTACTTCGTCAACAGCCAGAACTCATCAAAACCGCGCTTCAAAATCGCCAAAAAGATTCTTCTATTGTTGACCAAATTTTGTCAATCGATAAAGACCGTCGCCAAGTTTTAATTCAGGTTGAAGACCTCCGTTCACAACAAAATTCTTTAAGTCGTGGTTTCAAAGGTAAACCAACTGAAGACCAAATAAAAGAAGTTTCTATTATTAAAGACAAACTAAAAATTCAAGAAGCTGAATTAAAAACTCTCGAAGATAAACAGAATTTATTGTTAGAAGAAATTCCCAATATTCCTGCCGACGATGTTCCAATTGGTAAAGATGAATCTGAAAATGTAGTTTATAAAACTGTCGGAGAAATTCCTAAATTTGATTTCCAACCCCTCGATCATGCTGACCTTGGTGAAAAATTAGATATCATCGATATTAAAAAAGCCGCTCAAATTTCTGGTTCTCGTTTTGGTTATTTCAAAGGTCAAGGTGCCATTCTTGAAATGGCCGTTATGCATTATGCTTTTAATAAATTAGCTCAAAAAGATTTCATTGGTATGATTCCTCCTGTCATGATAAAAAGCAGTACTGAATGGAAATGTGGTTACACCAGTAATAAAAATTTAATGGGTGCTTACTATTCAATTCCAGAAGACGATTTAATTTTCATTAGTAGTTCTGAACATTCTGTCGTGCCATATCATATGGATGAAATTTTAGATGCCAAGTCATTTCCAATTAAATACGTCAATTTTTCTCCTTGTTTCCGTCGAGAAGCTGGTACTTATGGTAAAGATATGAAAGGTATTCTTCGAGTTCACTTTTTTAATAAAGTTGAAATGAATGTTTTTACTCTTCCAGATTATAAAATTTCTGACGCCATGTGTTTAGAAATGCTAAACAATGAAGAAGAATTAATGCAAGATTTTGGAATTCCTTATCAAATTGTCAAAGCTTGTACTGGAGATTTACCTCAACCAAATCGTCGCATGTACGATATAAATTCTTGGTTCCCAGGTCAAAATGCTTATCGCGAAACTCAGTCCTGCAGTAATTGCGGTGACTACCAAGCTCGTCGTTTAAATACCAAAGTCAAAATCGATGGTAAAAACGAACTAGTTCACATTCTTAACGCCACCTTAGTAACCGATCGCGCCGTCTTGGCTATTATTGAAAACAATCAACAAGCCGATGGTAGTGTAAAAATTCCGAAAGTCTTACAAGCCTACACTGGCTTTGAGGTTATTAGGCCCAAAAATAGCTAGAGGAGCCACCCCTTCCGGCTACTCTAGTCATACGACTGGAGTTGCCGGATAGGTGCTTTTTTCTGATAAAATATCCTATGTTTAATTTAATTAAAAATCTCTTTGATGAAAACGCCAAAAGACTAAAATCTTACCAGCCTCTCATTAAAAAAATTAATGATTTTGAATCCGAAATTTCTAAACTCGACGATAATCAATTAGCTGCCAAAACTACTTATTTTAAAGAATTACTAAAAGACAGTAAAACTCTTGATGATATTTTGCCTGAAGCTTTTGCAGTTGTTCGAGAAACTATTAAAAGAGTTATCGGTGAACGAGCCTATGATGTTCAATTAATGTCCGCCATCACTCTTCATCAAGGAGCTATTTCAGAACAACGTACAGGAGAAGGTAAGACCCACTCAGTGGTCTTTCCTGCTTACTTAAATGCCTTAACTGGTAAAGGTGTCCATATTATTACTCCAAACGATTACTTGACCCGTGTTGGTGCCGGTTGGTATCCAAAAGCTCTAAGCTTTTTAGGTATTACTACTTCCTGTATTGTTAATGAACAATCTTTTATTTTAGATCAAAAATATCTTGATGCTACTGAAACCGTTGATGATCGTTTAGCTCATCTTCGTCCAGTTACTCGTCAAGAAGCTTACCAAGCTGACGTTACCTATGGAACTAATAATGAATTTGGTTTTGATTATCTTCGTGATCATATGGCTCCCGATCAAGACAGAGTTGTTCAACGACCTCACAATTTTGCCATTGTCGATGAAGTTGACTTCGTTTTAATTGATGAAGCTCGAACTCCTCTAATTATTTCTTCTCCAAACAATCAACCAGTTGATAAATATTATCAATACGCCAATATTGCTGCCCAACTTCAACCTACTGATTATGTCATTGATGAAAAATCTCGCTCCGCCACTTTGTCGGAATATGGTATTAGAAAAGTTGAAAAAGTTATCAATGTTACCAATCTTTACGAAGAATCTTTTGAAACCATTCATTATATTGAAAATGCTATTAAAGCTCAGGCTATTTTTCATAAAGATAAAGATTATGTTATTAAAGATAATGAAATTATCATCGTCGATGAATTTACTGGTCGTTTAATGCCAGGTCGTCGTTGGTCAGATGGTCTTCATCAAGCTATTGAAGCTAAGGAAAATGTCACTGTTCAACGTGAATCTCAAACTTGGGCCACTATTACTTTTCAAAACTATTTCCGTCTTTATCAAAAATTAGCTGGTATGACTGGTACCGCTGCGACTGAAGCTGAAGAATTTAAAAAGATCTATGATCTTGACGTTATTCAAATTCCTACCAATAAAACTAAACAACGTATTGATCAAAATGATTTAATTTTTAAATCTCAAAGAGCTAAATATACCGCTGTCGCTAATTTTGTTGAAGAAAAATATAAACTTGGTCAACCAGTTTTAATTGGAACTACTTCCATTCAAAAAAACCAAGTAATTTCTTCTTTATTAACTAAAAAAGGTTTACCACACCAAGTTTTAAACGCTAAAAATCATCGCTCAGAAGCTGAAATTATCTCTAAAGCTGGTAAAAAAGGTGGTATTACTGTGGCTACCAACATGGCTGGTCGTGGTGTTGATATTATTCTTGGTGGTCCAAAAGAAGGAGTTGATAAAGATACTTGGAAAAAAGAACATGATGAAGTTATTTCTGTTGGAGGACTTTGCGTTATTGGTACTGAACGTCATGAATCACGTCGTATCGATAATCAGCTCAGAGGTCGTTCTGGTCGTCAAGGTGATCCAGGTTTCTCTCAATTTTATGTTGCTCTTGATGATGATTTAATGAGAGTTTTTGGTGGTGAAAAAATTAGTTCTCTTATGGAACGATTCAATATGCCCGAAGATGTCCCATTAACTCATCCTTTAGTTTCCCGAGTTATTGAACAAATTCAAGTAAAAGTTGAAGGTTACAATTTTGATTCTCGTAAAAGTTTGGTTGAATATGATGATGTTATTAATAAACAACGAAAAATTATTTATCAAATTAGAGACCTTGCTCTTTTAAATCAAAAAGAATCTCCAGAAAAAAATAAAGAATCAATTTTTAAATATTTAGAAAATCAAATCAATTCTATTTTGTCTTTAAATACTTCTTATGAAAATGGCAAAATTGATTTTGAAAAAGTTACTTTAGAATTCTTAGAAATTTTACCTCTCGATTCTCATAGTCGTCAGGAACTTAAAAAAGAATTAGCTAAATCAGATAATCCAAATGAAGTTTTATTAAAAATTCTGACCGATCAATGGACTCAACGTATCTCTTATTTTGGTAATGATTTAAGTAATAGTATTACTACTTTTGCCATTATTTCCACTCTTGATCCTCTTTGGGTTGACCATTTAACCGCTCTCGATGATTTACGAGATGGTGTCAGACTTCGAGGTTATGCTCAAAAAGATCCTCTAATTGAATATCGAAAAGAAGGTTATGAAATGTTCCAAAAACTTTTAACTAATTTCGAATATAATTTATCCAGAAAACTTTTCCGACTTGAACCAGTTTCTAGTCCAGATCTTATTCCTAAAAATGTTACCGAAGGTAGGGGAGATGCTATGACTGATAATCCAGAAGAAACTCAAGAAGAATTGCCACCAAAACAAGTCACTGTTAAAAATGAACAGGTAGTTGGTCGCAACGACTTATGTCCTTGTGGCTCTGGTAAAAAATATAAAAAATGCTGTTATCCTAAATTTGGCTAAATAATATGATTAATAAAAAAATATCAAAACAAATTTGGAAAGAAATAAAAAAAGCCAAGAATATCTTGCTAACTTTTCACCCAAATCCAGATGGTGATTCGGTTGGTAATAATTTAGCTCTTTTTCATGCTTTAACAAATATTGGTAAAAAAATTACCTTAATTTCCGGTGATTCTCCTTTCCCATCCAACATGACTACTTTACCTGGTAGTAAAAAAGTTATTAATAAAAATCTTTTTGAAATTAATCTTTCTGATTTTGATTTATTTTTAATTACTGATATTTCTTCTCTTGATAGAATTTCTCGAATCGAACCAATAGTTTTTCCAAAAACCTTAAAAACTATTTTAATTGATCATCATGTTCTTCAAACACCTTTTACTGATATTAGCTTAATTAAATCAGACTATCCCGCTACTTGCCAAATAGTTTTTGAATTTTTTCAATTAAATAAAGTCAAAATTACCCCAGAAATTGCCGCTTGTTTATTCTTAGGAATTTATACTGACACTGGTGGTTTTAAATACTCAAACACCACTGAGAAGACTTTTTTAATGGCCGCTAGTCTAGTTAAACTTTATCCTAAATTTAATGAATTAATTTTTGAGCTAGAAAATAACGATCATCCAGATCGACTTAAATTTTTATCTCTCATTTTATCTTCCATTGAAACCAATTTTTCCAATCAAGTTGCTATCGCCTCCCTTAACTTCGAAACTATTAAAGAAAATAATCTAAATCAATCTTCTGTCAGTAGTTCAGATATTGCTAACACTTTAAAATCTATTACTGGATGGCAAATTGGTGTTTGTTTAATTGAATATCAACCAAATAGTGTTAAGGCTAGTTTTCGTACTCGTGATGCTAATAAATTTGATGTTAGTAAAATTGCTATGGTTCTTGGTGGTGGTGGTCACAAAGCTGCCGCTGGTTTAGCTCTCAAAGACATCTCTCTTCCAGAAGCTAAAACTAAAATTCTCGAAGCTATCAAAAAAGTCTATCCAAGATTAAAATAAACATTTTTCAATTAAAACCACTGAAAAATTGTCTTCTGAACTAGTCAAACACTCCACTGTCAAAACTTTCGAATTTGAGTCGTTTATATAACGGGAACATTCATCTTGAAACTGTTGATATTCTTTATCACCATTAATCAAAATTTCTCTTCCTTTTTGGCAAACAACCGTATCATTTGATTTTAATCTTTTTACATAAATAATTGTTTCTGGATTTCCATCTTCGAGTTGAAGTAACTTTGATATTTCATCAGAACGTTCTAATTTATCAGAAATAATTCCATTTTCTTGCAATTGTCTTTCTATTTCCGATAAGGTTGTTTCTTCAGTAATTTCTCCTTGACTACAATTTAATATTTCTATGCATAAACCCACAGGTGATTTTAAACCAACATTTTCTGTTTGTGTTGATAAATATTCCTGCTTTAACATTTTCCAAATTAACTAAAAATATAAATCATAATTATTTATAACACAAAAACTCTGTTACAATTTTGATATGAATGATTGTATCTTTTGTAAGATTGTAAAAGGTGAAATTCCTTGCCATAAAATTTATGAAGATGATAATTTTTTAGCCTTTCTCGACATTAACCCAGTTTCTCTTGGACACACTCTTTTAATTCCTAAAAATCATTTTCGTTGGGTCTATGACATTCCAAATTCTAACGAACTTTGGCAAGTAGCTCAAAAAATCGCTATTGCTCTAAAAGAGTCAAAATTAAATCCCGACTTTGTCAGTTTTTTAACTATGGGCAATGAAGTTCCACATGCTCACATTCACATCATTCCTAGGTCCTTAAACGATGCCATCAAACCTATTTTACAGTCAATTCCTCACGTAAAACCAACCGAAGAACAATTTTTAGAGATTACTAATCAAATTAAAAATTCAATTAAATAAAATGGAAAAAGATAATCAAGAAATAATTAATGAGTTAAAAAAATTAAATAAAAAAATAGATCAGATAACTAACAACAATCGATTTTTTGTTTACAATACCAATCCAGCTAAATTTGGGTTTTTCAATTTTTTAGGTGGTACTTTTCATGCTCTCGGTACTATTTTTGGAACAGTAATTGTGGCTTCGGTAGTAGTTTATCTTTTTTCTCAATTTAACATTACTAAATCAATTTCCAATTGGATTAAGACCACTCTAAATCAAGTAGATTTTACTAAAATATCTGCTCCAGAAATGAAACAAATTGAAAATGTTGAAAATAAAATAATCTCTCCAACTCCAACAATCGAACAACTAAATTAATTAGTTACTGTTTCTTTGGAATCGAATTCTATCAGTTTTATTCAATAACTTTTTTCTCAAACGAACTGTTTTAGGAGTAATATCGATTAATTCATCACTATTAATAAAATCTAGTGATTCTTCAATACTATATTTAACTGCTGGAGCTAAAACGATACCATCATCGTTTCCAGCTGAACGCATATTAGTTAATTGTTTACCTTTACAAATATTGAGTTCTAGATCACCAGTCATTGGTCTAAGACCAACGATTTGACCTTCATAAACCATTTCAGTTGGAGAAACAAAAGTAATTCCTCTTTTTTGAGCTAAATCTAATCCGAAAGATAAAGCTTTCCCGGATTCAAAAGAAATCAAAACTCCATTTCTTTCTTTTTTATTTTCTTCTTGTTTTGGTTCGTAAGCTAAAAATAAAGTATTTAAAGATACTGTTCCTTTGGTTTCAGTCATTAAGACACTTCGTAAACCTAAAGCATTTCTTTCACTGATTTTATAAACCATTTTGGTTCCAAACTTTTCATCAGTTTGCATATCTACCATTTCTGCTTTTCTTTTACCAAGTTCTGAAGTAATAGTTCCTACATATTCGTCTGGAGTAATAATAGTTAGTTCACTAAAAGGTTCAAATTGTTTACCATCAATAGTTTTTAAAATAACTTCTGGTTTACCAACTTCCATAGCGTAACCTTCACGTCTTAATTTTTCAATTAAAACTGCTAAATGTAATTCACCGCGGCCAGAAACTAAAGTTCTAATACTATCATTTGGATCATTTTCAATTTTTAGTCCTAAATTAGCTTCAACTTCTTGTTCTAATCTTTCTTTAAGTTCACGACTAGTTAAAAATCTCGATTCATCTCTAGCAAAAATACCAGTATTTGGGCCAAAACTAGCTTTTAAAGTTGGCTCAGCCACTTCAATTGCTGGTAATGCTACTTGGTAACTAGGAGCAGTTAATGTTTGTCCGATTTCAATTGCTGAAATTCCAGATAAATAAACCACTTCACCAGTACTAGCAGTTTGAGTTTCGACCTTAGTAATTCCTTCGTTTACATACATTTTTTCAACTTTAAAATTACCTAAAACTTTTTGATCAGGTTTAACTAAAGAGATAAAATCTCCTTTTTTAACAGTTCCTTGATTAATTCTTCCCAAAGCTAATCTACCTAAATATTCATTTTTTTCAAAAGCGGAAACCAACATTTGAAAAGGTTTATCTTCAATTGTTTCTGCATTTGGTAAGGTTTTTAAAATAGTTTCAAAAAGGGGAGTCATATCACCAGGAACATCCATCGATTCTGGCATATCATAAAAAGTTTTTCCATCTCTACCAATAGCGTAGATAATAGGAAAATCTAAAAGTTCTGGATCATCAGCTAAAGATAAAAATAAGTTTTCAGTATCAGCGACAACTTCTTTTACTCTTTCATCTTTTCTATCAATTTTATTGATAACTAAAATGACTTTTAGCTTATAGTCTAGAGCTCTTTTTAATACAAATTTAGTTTGAGATAAAGGGCCTTCAGCTGCGTCTACTATTAATAGTACGCCATCAGCCATATTTAAGACTCTTTCCACTTCACCGCCGAAATCAGCGTGTCCTGGAGTATCAATAACATTGATTTTTGTATCTTTATAAAAAACAGAAGTATTTTTAGATAAAATAGTGATTCCTTTTTCTCTTTCCAAATCATTAGAATCCATAATTCTATCGACGTTCATTTCCGCCTGATTGTCTCTAAAAGTGTGTGTTTGTTTTAACATTGCATCAACCAAAGTAGTCTTACCATGGTCAACGTGGGCGATTACGGCAATGTTTCTAATATTATTGAATTTGGGCATCTTTGCATTGTACTATAATATTCACATTTTGCAAGGAAAAAGGCACTATTCAGCGAAAACAAAGATTAATGGTTTTAACCATCAATCTTGCTCACCTCCCAGTGCCTTTTAATTATTGCTGTGTTGTAAGAATTATCCTCTATTTTTACCCTCCTATTTGTTTTCTTTAAAAATTTTTATTGCACGAACTATAAAGATTGGGATTGAGACTACAAATATCAAATTAAAAATGACCAGTGGCATGTCGTTAACTAATATATTATCAATAGTGCTTAAAATAAACATAATTTCAGTTACCGGCAGAATAAACAAACCAACGACGGAATATTCCTTTTCTGTTAAAACAAATTCAGATGTTTCATCTTTTTTAACCAAATAAATAACAACAAAAACAAAGCCAATTACTAGAACAATCCCAAACAAAATTTGAATAATTACCTCCAAAATCTCCATTTTTTCTTCCTCCTTTCTATTATTTTTTTAATTTTTTTAAGATTAATTAAAACGACTACTGCTAGAAAAAAAGTCGTTGCCATAACAAAATCTAAAATAGAATCTTTCTCCGAAATACCTTCAAGTAAAAAAGAAATTCCGTATAAAGGTAAACAGAAAAAAAAGCAAATGTTTTTATAAAAAACTTGAAATTTTTCATAAAAACGTCCAATGTTAAAACTATTTGTTGCTAATATTAAAGATGTCATCATACAAACAACAAACATACCTATCGACGAGTAAGCTAAAATAGTAGCAATCATTCCAAATATCTTCATACAAATCTCCTTTCTATATCAACTTTTACAACACAATATATGTCAAAGAGCGATACGCTCCATAAAATTTAAAACGCTAAGTCTTAATCTTATAAGCCGTATTATACGCCTTTTATTCCTAATCCGTAGTAATTAAGCTATAATGATTTATGTTAAAAAAATCTCTTATTATTTCTTTTTTATTTCTCATAATACTCTCTTTATTTTTAATTTTTCCTAAAAAAATAACTAAAGAAAAAGTTGTAAATAAAGTTAATCAAACTATCCAAAACATTGAAGAGATTAAAGAAACCATTGCTCCAGAGCCCACTAAAATGCTTGAAACTGGATTACCCAATACACACCAGATTATTGCTCCATTTGTCCAACAAGCTCCTGAGAAAAACTGGGATGAGCCATGGCAAGATGCTTGTGAAGAAGCTTCTCTTTTAACCGTCGATTTTTATTATGAAAATATAAAATCTATTACTACTGAAACTAATCGCGATAGTATTTTAAAAATGATTGAATTTGAAAATACCCAATCTTTTACCAGCGATATGAATATTGAACAAATGGCCATAGTTGGCCAAAAATATTTAGGTTATCAAACTAAAATAATCGACAATCCAACTATTAAAGATATTAAAGAATATATTTTTAAAAATATTCCAGTCATAGTTCCCGCCAGTGGAAAAATTTTATTTAAGGAAAACACCCATTTTAATTCCAGTGGCCCTTATTATCACAATATTGTAATTTTAGGCTACAATGACAATAAACAACAATTTACTGTTCATGATGTTGGCACAAAAGCAGGAAGTTATTACCATTATTCTTACTCACTCTTAATGGAAAGTATTCATGATTTTCCTGCCTCTAATAAAAAAGAAGATATTAACAATGGCCAAAAAAGAGTTTTAGTTTTGCTAAAATAGTAAATGAATTTTAAAAATATTATTTTTACTTTTTCATTTTTATTAGTTTCTAGTTTTCTTTTATCAGCTTGTACTCCCAAGTTTGAATCAGAAAATTTAAATTTAAACACCACTATGGGTCAAAATCAAACAATTCCAACTCCGGTTCCAACTATTACTATTTCCACAACTTCCACAGTAACTCCTACTTCAACTTCAGCCAAAGTGACTAGTAATACCGTCGTTTTAACCACTAAAGATGGTCAAATTACTCTAAATCTATTTTTAGATAAGACTCCAAATACTGTCGCTAATTTCATTAATAAAGTTAATTCTGGTTTCTATAATGGTCTTACTTTTCATCGAGTTATAGAAGGTTTCATGGCTCAAGGTGGCGATCCAACTGGTACTGGTAGTGGCGGTGGTAAACAAAAATCTGAATTAAATGATGTTCCTTTTGTTCGTGGCACTATTGGTTTAGCCAGAACTGGTGAAACCGATCAAATTAGTAATGACAGTCAATTTTTTATCTGTTTTACCACTGAAGGCTGTCAACATTTAACTAGTCAATATGTTAATTTTGGTCAAGTTACTTCTGGTCTTGATGTTTTAGATAAAATTCAACAAGGTGATAAAATTATTAAAGCTGAAGTTAAATAATAAAATGATAAAAAAAATAATTCCTTTAATTTTAATTGTTGTTGTTCTTTTTGGAGTTTTTAAACTACTTTCTCAAAAACCTTCCTCTGTGACTACTACTGTTGATACTAGTCAATTTGATTTAGTCCTATTCTATGGCAGTACTTGTCCTCATTGTAAAATTGTTGAAGAATTCATTAAAACTAATAAGATTGACGAGAAACTAAAAATTGATCAAATCGAAGTCTATGATAATAAAGATAATGCCACTACTATGGCTTCAACTATTCAAAAAATTTGTCCAGATCAATTAAGTAGTAATGGTCTACCTGTTCCATTCTTGGTTGATATTAAAAATAATAAATGTGTTCTTGGTGATACTCCTATTGATGACTATCTGTCTAGTCAAGTCAAATAGGTCTGATGCTACAATTAAATTGTGAGTCATTCATCTTTCAAAAAGAACAAAAAATTTAAAGTTACTCCCAAGGTTATAATTCGTCTCATTATTTTCTTTGCCGTAGTTTATTTTTTGATTATTGTTTTCTCTTCTAATAATCAAACTCTTTATTCCAGTCAATCGGACAATCCAACTGTTTTTACTAATGAAATAAAAATTGATTCTTGGTATCAAAAGATTCCTTTAGAAAATCGCCAAAAAATAGAGAATTTAGGCCAAAGTCCGGCAGTTAAATTTATTCAAGAAAAGTTTGATTATTTAAAACAAGAAAGTCAATATTTTCCTCAAAAACAAATTAAAGAAATTAAAAAAATGATTATCGATAATATTTATCATGATATGATAAACAATATTGATAAACAATAATTTATGTCAAATATTCAAGATTTTAAAGATAAATTATCACTTCTCAAAACTAAACTTCACTTTTCTGACAATCTTAAATCATTAGATGATTTAAAAATAAAATCAGAAGATCCAGAACTTTGGCAAAATCCACAATCTGCTCAAGAAATACTTCAAAATATCTCTGATTTACAAAAAAATATCCAATTAGTTCAAGATATTGAATTAGAAATTAAATCTCTAGAAGAATTTGAGGAGTTTTTAAGTGGCAATCCAGATCCAGAATTGGAATTAGAAATAATTTCTCATCATAATTCTTTAGACAAAAAAATTTCTTCTCTAGAAATTCAAACCTATCTTTCGGGAAAATACGATAAAAGTCAAGCTATATTTTCTATTCATGCTGGCCAAGGTGGCACTGAAGCTATGGATTGGGCTGCCATGCTTCAAAGAATGTATTTAAAGTTCTTTGAAAAAAAAGGTTGGAAATTTGAACTGATTGATCTACTTTCTGGTGAAGAAGCGGGAATTAAGTCAGTTTATTTAAAAATTGCCGCTCCTTTTGCTTATGGTTATCTTAAAAAAGAAGCCGGTGTTCATCGCTTAGTCAGATTATCTCCTTTTAATGCTGATCAACTTCGTCAAACCTCATTTGCTAAGGTTGAAGTCACTCCAGTTATTCAAAATGACAGTAGTGTCAATGTCAAACCCGAAGATATTGAATTTTCTGCTTTTAGATCTGGTGGAAATGGTGGTCAAAACGTCAACAAAGTTAGTACTGCTGTTCGTTTGGTTCATAAACCTACTGGAATTTCTGCCAGCAGTCAAAGTCAACGATCACAAGAACAAAATCGTAATGTAGCTATGGAAGTTTTACTTTCAAAATTGTGGGCTATTGAACAGGAAAAACAAAGTCAAGAAAGACAAGATATAAAAGGGGATAATATTGTGGCTGGTTGGGGTCATCAAATTCGATCTTATGTCTTACATCCTTATAAAATGGTCAAAGATTTACGCACTAGATACGAAACTTCTGACACTTCTTCAGTTTTGGATGGTAATTTAGATGAGTTTATTGAAGCTGAATTAAAACTCTAAAGTTTTACTTTTAACTTTATAAACTTTACAAACTCTTGTATACTGAATTATTAACTATTAATTAAAATTTTAATATTATGGATATTCCAAATTTATCTCAAAATTATCAAGCTCCAGTTAATAACTCTACTCCCTCTACTTCAACCCCAAAAAAAAATATCAAAAACAAGAATACTAAATTTGTTTTCCTTATTATTTTAGTTTTAGCTATTGTTAATGGTTTTTGGATTTCTCGTTTTCTACCTATCAACAAATCAACTTCTAGTTCTACTAATGGTACTAGTATTTTTGACAACACTATTTCTACCGAAAATATAAAAGATAAGAGTGAAATTGAAGTTGGCAAAACTTATGGTAACTCTGAAAAAGCTTTTAAAGACAGTGCCACTGGAACTATTACTGCTGGCAATATCAATGGAGAAGGAACTCATATTTTAAATCGTGATGGCGGTGCTAGTCAACGTGTTTCCTTAATTTCCTCAACCACCGATCTTGACCTTTTTGTTGATCATAAAGTTGAAGTCAAAGGAGAAACAAATTCTTCCACCAAAACTGGTTGGTTATTAGATGTTGGTTCAGTTAAAGTTCTAGAATAAATATGAAAATTGTCTTTGATCAAGTTAATAAAAATTTCGGCATTATTGATGTCTTAAAAGATGTCAGTTTTGAAATTGATCAAGGTGAATTTGTTTTTATTTTAGGTAATTCTGGAGCTGGCAAATCAACTATTTTAAAAATAATTTTAAATCAATTAAAACCAACTTCTGGGACAGTTATTGTTGATGATATTGATTTAGTTAAAGGGAGTAAAGAAGAAATAAATTCTATTCGTCGTCGTATTGGAGTTATTTTTCAAGATTATCAACTTATTGCTGATAAATCAGTTGAAGAAAATATTGCCTTGGCTCTTGCTATTGTTTCTTATCCTCCAGAAAAAATTGCTTCCCGTATCGATCAAGTCGTTAAAGAGGTTAATTTAAGTTCTCGTCGATACTTATTTCCAGCTCAATTATCTGGGGGAGAGCTTCAACGAGCTGCTCTAGCCCGAGCTTTAGCTATCGAACCTCAAATAATTTTAGCCGATGAACCTACTGGAAATCTTGATATTGAAAATTCTTGGAATTTAGTCAAACTCTTAAAAGAAATTAATAAAAAAAGTAATACTACTATTATTATGACTACTCATAATCAAGATATCGTCACTTCTTTAGGTAAAAGAAACATTGTTATTCAAGATGGTGAAATTAAAAAACAACATACTCATTCACATTCAGAAAAATAAATATGAATCACCTCAGAACAACTTGGCACCATATCAGAAGATCTCCATTCCAAAGTTTAATTGCCGTTATTGTCATGACTCTTAGTTTTTTTGTGATGTCAATTTTTATCTTTACTAATACTGGTCTTTCTTCTGTTTTAAATTATTTTGAAACTAAACCAGAAATAACTCTATTCCTCAAAGATGGTTTAGATAAGGCCACTGTTGAAGGAGTTCAAAAAGAGCTTTCAAACTATAAAAATGTTAAAGAAATTAAGTATATTTCTAAAGATAAAGCTTTAGAGATTTATAAAGAACAAAACAAAGATAATCCACTTTTAACCGAAATGGTTACTGCTAGTATTCTCCCAGCTTCTTTTGAAGTTACTGTTTCAGAACCAGCCACTCTAGAAGAAATCTATCAAAACTATTCCACTCGTACCACTATTATTGATGAAATCATTTATCAAAAAGATGTCATTAAATCTCTTTTAATTTGGACAAAAAATATTCGTATCACCGGAATTTTAATTACCTCAATTATTGGCCTAATTTCTCTTTTAACCATAATTACTGTTATTGGGATGAAAATAACCAATCGAAAAGAAGAAATTAACATCAGTCGTTTGCTTGGAGCCTCCAAATTTTATGTTAAAAAACCTTTTCTTTTAGAAGGCCTATTTTATGGACTTTTCGGTAGCTTTTTTGGATTTATTTTTACTTTTTTTATTATTTTAATAGTTAGAAACTCTGTTAATAATTTTTTCCAACCAGTTGTATTTTTTAACATCAATCCTATTTTTTATCTAGAAATTCTTTTAATTGAACTATCAGTTGGGTCTATTCTAGGTTTGTTTGCTAGTTGGATTGGTTCTAACAGATACATTAAATATTAAGTTTAATGACTAAAAAAATATTTCTCCTATTATTTTTTGTCTTGGCTACCCTTTTTCTAACAACTCCTATTAAAGCTGATGAAACCGAAGATTTGCAAAATAAAATTACTGAATATACTCAAAAACTTAACGAACTTGGTGCTTCCAAAAATACTCTTGCCAATCAAATCAAAATTCTTACTTCTCAGTATGAATTAACCCAACTAAAAATTACTCAAACTGAAAATTCAATTAAAGGTTTGGAACAGGAAATAAATAATTTATCTGTCGAAATCGATAAATTAAACATTCAATTAGACGATCTTTCCCAACTATTTATTTATCAAACCGCTCAAAACTATAAAAATCAAAAAAAAGCTCCTCTTTTTTTCTTTCTATTAAATTCTAAATTAAATGATTTCCTTCAACAAAATGAGTACATTTCTTCTGTTAGACAAAACAGTCAAGATAATTTAATTAAAATGGGAACTATTAAAGAGAATTACGATATCCAAAAAACAGCCAAAACAAAGAAACAACAAGAAATGGAAACTCTTCAAAAAACCCTAGCCGCTCAAAAAACTAGTCTTAATAATCAAAAGTCTGCTAAAGATAAACTCTTAGCTATTACTAAAAATGATGAAAAAAAATACCAACAACTTTTAACCGAAGCTCAAAATCAATTATCAGCTCTTAGAAACTTCTCAAAATCATTAGGAAGTACTTGTTTATCATCTTCACCAGGGTCTGGTAGTGATGGTAATTTCTATTCCCAAAGAGATCCTCGTTGGTGTAATCAATACATTGGTAATTCTCAAGATACTATTGGAGAAGTCGGTTGTTTTCTTAGTAGTGTTTCTATGGTCTATAAAAAACTTGGTTCAGGAATGACTCCATCATCTTATGCTGCTGATTCCAGTAATTTTTGGAGTAATACCGCTTACATGATTACTCCATCAGCTCCATCAGGTTACACCTATAAACAAGTCTCTTACAGTGTCTCCACTATTGATAATGAATTAAAAGAAGGTCGTTATATCATCGCTCAAATGAGAATGAGTACTGTGGCTGGAATGCATTTTATTGTCATCATTAGTGGTAGTAATGGTAATTATAAAATTCATGATCCTTGGTATGGTCCAGATCAAAATTTTAGTGATCATTATTCTCCTGGTTTAGTTATGAGTCTTCGACTATTCACCAAATAAAAATCCCCCACTTTTCAGCAGGGGATTTTGTTTAATGTTTTATTATTTAGTAACCTCTAGCGTATTTTCTTAAAGCTAATCCACTAGCAACTAAAGTTACAATAGTGATGGTTTTAACAATCAAATCACTAGCACCAGTAGCTGGAACAGTAGATCTACCGATAAAGTAACTAGCGTTATCTTCATCACAAGTGCTATCTGCACAAGATTTAGTATTGTTAGTTCTACTAACAATTGAACTAATTTCAGTAGTATCAGTTATTTTAGCTCTAACTAAATATTCTTTAGATTCTCCAGGAGATAATCTATCAATAGTCCATTCAATTAATCGATCGTTACTATTATAAGTACCTGGAAAGAAAATTAAAGTTAAGTTTTTTGGTAATTTATCATTAGCCTTAATATTGACTAAATCTTGATTACCAGTATTTTCAACTTTGATTTTAAATTCAATAACATCGTTTTCATAAAAGACCTTTTTATCAGATCCAATATTATCGAAGTATTGAGTATCACCAATAGATCTAATTGTTTTATCTACGGAAATCTCTTTTTTAGATTCAGTAGTGGAGTATTGAGCTTCAATACCAAATGGTTTGACCAACGATAATGTTAATATCGCTAATGCGGTTAAGACCGAAGTTAATTTTATAATTTTGTTTTTCACTTGTGTAGTTAATTTTTAATTATAGGGTATTATATGAAACAAACACCTATTTGTCAAGCATTTTACTAATTACTTGTCTTTTAATGTGTTTTTAGCTTATAATTTACCTATGAAAAACTTTTTAATAGACGAGCTTTCTGTCTTTTTTCCTTGCTACAACGAAGAAAAAAACATTGCCAATACTGTTAATAAGACCGTCCCTGTTCTTAAAAAAATTGCTGCTAAATGGGAAATCATTTTAATTAACGATGGTTCTAAAGATAATACTGCTAAGGTTTTAGAAAAAATTAAAAAGGAATATCCTGCTAACATTAATATTATTACTCACAATCCTAATCGTGGTTATGGTGGCGCTTTAAAAAGTGGTTTATATAATGCTAAGTATAATTGGATTGCTTTTACTGATGCTGATGGTCAATTTGATTTTACTGAAGTCACTAACCTTATCGAAAAACAACAAAAGACCAAAGCAGATATTGTTATTGGTTATTATTTAGCTCGTCAAGTTTCTAAAGCGGCTATTTTTACTAGTAAAATTTGGGAATTAATAGTTTTTGTCCTTTTTGGACTTAAAGTTACTGATATTGATTGTGGTTTTAAATTAATAAATAAAAAAGTCATTAATACTATTCCTAAATTAGAAGCTGAAAGAGGTGCTTTTATCAGTAGTGAATTTCTAATCAAATCTAAAAAAGCCGGTTTTAAAATAGTTGAAATTGGAGTTCACCATTATCCCCGAGTTGAAGGTCAAGCTACAGGTCGTCAATTAAAAGTTATTATTAAAAGTTTTTCCGATCTTTTTAAACTTTGGTTTAAAACCACTTTTCACCGTGCTTAAAAAATTCTTCAAAAATAATTGGCTCATTATTCTTATTCTTTTAA
>Ga0209429_10000513_pt1 | contig 25588 bp, 12 predicted proteins | sample BarGraNGADG00212_3_FD_184493 | JGI IMG/M metagenome (GOLD analysis project Ga0209429, IMG submission 184493) | Arctic peat soil microbial communities from Barrow, Alaska - Barrow Graham LP Ref core NGADG0004-212 (SPAdes) (version 2) | ecosystem: Environmental > Terrestrial > Soil > Wetlands >...
CCAGCGCTGAGTAATCCATCGAGCTAAAGCCGGTCCGATTCTTTTCCCCAGCTAGTCCTGACTTTTCCAGGCGCAGAGCCCGCGTTGTGCGGATTTTTGGGCCAATACACGCTTGCCGAAGGCACACGGTGGGCGCAACGGCTTGCCAGCGTATCGTGTAACGGTGCCAGTTGCACGGTGCAAGTGGCTTGAGCGGCACAAGGCTAACCCGAGCGGTTTGCGTAACGCGCTCTGGTATAACTCGAAGGACATGCATCAGGCATATTCGAAGCATGCTCAGGCGACGGTGCCGTCGATGGACGATTGGGAGGCTCCTCACGATGCGACCGGCACGTCTAGCTTGCGGGCGAGGGCATCGAGTGACAGAGGTTCGAATTGGGCAACATCTTCTGGTTCTTTCTCAACTTCCGCGATTACTATGTCGTCGATCTGCACACCGAGTGGCCTTCTGTTTGCGATTCGTGCGTAATTGATCGCTTCGTCGTGCTGGCCAACGTGAAGGCACCTAAGGGCGCCCTGGCTAATGTCATAGATGAGACGGATACTTTGATCCACGCGGCATTCAAAGACTCCCGGACTACCGACGTCCAACTTCTTGGTCTGGAGGCTCGGGTGGCGTGTGTCTCTTGAAAGAAGCCACAACGCCTTGACGAGTTTTGATTTCGTATCTTTGGGCAGTTCCGCGGCGGTGCGCAGGAAATCCGAAGCGACGAGAAGTGGAGCATTTTCCATGTTATTTTTTGCTGGTTGGTCAGTTTTTCGAGATCCTAAATGGAGTGGGAAGTGCTGGCGCGCTAACCGTCAGTGTTTAGGTTTAGGCTTTTGCTTGATTCCCGTTTTACAGGTGACGCCGTCTAGGGTCATAACCAACCTATTGTCCATCAACAGGTTCCTTCCTATAAGGCCTTTCCGAGATTCGCAAAGGTGATCAACATTGAATGGATTCTTCTTTTTGGCATATTTGCATTTCTCCTTGCAGTATCGGGCGAGAGGTCCCTTCAACCAATTTCTTACGGCGATGCCTCGAAGCCTGACCGAGTATGTTTCTCCAGAAATTTGGCAGCGGAGCATTACTTCGATATCAAGATTAACCACGTTAACCTTGTGTGACCAAATATATGACTCGCCGAAAACGGATGTCGGTGTGAGCTTGCCGAGTCTCACCAGTTCCTCATAGCTGAAGTATGTCCACGGGCTGCCGGTGTCGAAGTGGACGCCAAGCCGCTCGTCGCCGATCTCCAGGGTTATGGTCGGATAGTTTTTGAGCAATGTGTTCTGCTCAGTGCTGCACCAGCCGCCAAGTTCCTCCGGTGTCATGGGCTTGAAGAACTGGAATGGGGGGCTGTTCTGGATTCGGGCGAAATTCATGATTTTGGCCTCCTTTGGAATTTTTTGAAGGGAATTGGTCCCGGCAGAGATCCTACTTTTTGAGCCGCACAATAGCACCCAGACGCATCCTTTGGCAAATGCTGCCTCGATTATGGGGTTAGCGAGCTGGCGTGCTCTCTGCAGAAGCCTATCTTTTTCAAGAATTGGCCGACGCATAAAGTCGTCGAGTGTGATCTCAAAGGGATTGTCGTCGTCGCTTTTGCGAAGGAGTTCGTCTTGACTGCTAATTGTCTGGGTGACACCATTCTTGATCAGAGATCTAACTGGAGCGATGAATCTGGCTTCGAAATCGGGCGACTCAACATTGCACATGTCTTTGTCAATTAGCTCAACCTTGAAGTCTAGCGAACGAAGCTGTTCGCGGTACTTATCGAGGTAAAGGAACGAAGACAGTACAGCACAAAGGGTTTTGGGTTGTGACTTGTGGAGGCGACGCAACGTTTCAATTCCGTCTGGTGCTGGCATTAATATATCAACAAGAAAGGCAGTGAACTTTGTCTTGGTGGCGTGCTTTACGGCGGAGGTGCAAGATTTTGCAGGTGTTACCGAAACGCCGGAATCTTTAAGCGCCTGCACATAAACCGGCAATTCGTCGATGTCATCGTCGACCCATAGAAGACTGATGGTTGGTTCTGGCATATTCGTTTTCCTATCTTATTTATTGAATTAATCAGCCTCTGCAAGTGGGATTCTGACCGTAAACTCCGCTTCCCAGCCCCACCTCGAGTGTGCTTCAATGGTACCCCTGTTAGCGTCCATAATGCGCTTTGCGATGGCAAGGCCAAATCCCATCCCCTTGTCGTTGCCTTTCGTTGTACAAAAAACATCGAAGATATTCTTCAACATACCGGTCTCGATCCCAGGGCCATTGTCTTTGAACTTCACAACAGCATATCCGTCTTCTACTGCTGCAAAGATGGTTATCTTCTTCTTACCGCCTTTCCGGTCTTCCGCAAGCCAGTAAAGAGCGTTGTCGATCAGATTCGAAAAGACGCTGTCTAGTTGGTCTCTGTCGGCGAGGATAAAGATGTCTGGTTGGATCTTGGTGGTGGTGAGGCTTACCCGTTGAGTCTTGGCTTGGAGTTGGTAGCGCGCCAGAATGTCACCGATCAGAGATCCGAGATCGACCTTGGATGGAACCGTTTGCGATAATTTGGCCTTGCGGACCAGCACCTTGATTGCTTTGTGTGCGTAATCAACGTAGCCGCTGGCTGACATTATCCTATGGTAGGTGTTGCTTTTCTTAGACTGGTTGAACGTCTGTGCCAGGATGCTGAGGTCGTTTTGCGCCTTGGTCAGGGAGTTATCAACGTTGTGAACACGTTCCATGGCCAGCATTCCGGATTGGATAGCAGGTAGGATAAGGGATATTCGATTTTCGATCGATGTAAGTTCCGATATGCGGGTCAAGAGGACCTCGGCTGCAGTGAAGCGTTCCGCGAAAGCTTGTGCCACTGCCTTGTCAAAGGATGTAAAGCCGCCCGGGCGGTGCCCGTATGTGGCCAAAACGCCGAGCACTTCGTTGGAGGTGGTTAAAAGGGGAACGAAGATTGCAGAATGCCAGCCTTTGCTCCTAACCAACTCGGTGTTGTAAATGCCTGCGACACCTTTGTTTGCGAGCTCCTTTTTGTCGAGAAGGTCGTCGACGAGGATTGTTTTGCGGATTGTGATACAGTGGCCGACGACGCCCTTTCCTACGGGAATATCGACGCGGAATTCGGGGTCTTCGGCATCGCTGGCCGCTAAGGTTCGAAAGACCTGCTCCGACTCGTCCAATTTCCAAATTATGGACGCAGTGGAGCCGAGAGCTTCCATACAGGCTTTCACGACTTCGCACGCTATCTCGTCGGATGTAGACTTTCCGAGAAGGGAGATTCGCGACAGAGTTTCGAACGCGTAGGTTGCTTTCTGCTCGCGAATCCAAACAGAAATGCAGGCTGCAGCTCGCAGGAGGTCCGCACGGACGGTGCCGATGTGGTCGCAGCTTGAGTCTGATACGACAGCCCAGATGAACCCGATCACATGGTGGCTGAGGATGAGCACTGGGCAGGTAACGCATGTCAGGTGCTGTGATCCCCCAAGTCCGACAATCTCTACTGCTGATGGGGACGGTGGCTGACGACTCCAAGTCTGTGAGATGATCTTGCTGGCAACTTTTTGGATTTCTTGTGAGTTGGGTAGGGATGTAGCGGTAAAAAAGTGCGTGGCGATTCCTGCTTGGGAACCGATCTGTGGGACAATTAGAGCCCCGCTTGCAAGTATGGATTTCCTGTTGAGGAACGCTTTCAGCAGTCCTATCAGAGATTGCTGAAACACCGGGAAAGGATTCGCGAGGTCGGTCGAGCGAATGTTGAAGTCTTGCAGAAACACTTCCAGCTCATGCTGATCTGAATCGAGGTCGTTCATAAACAGTTCCCGATTATGGGGTATTATACCGTAGGATCAAGAATAAAATGCAACAGAGGAAATGGAGCCATTCATGCGGGATTTATTAGATTTTGTTCGCTCCTACTGCAGCGTGGAAGTCGGGTCTGGGCGTCATATTCCCAACGCCTGGCCAAGGCTACCTTTTAGTGGGAAGAAGTCCTTATAATCATGTCGCTTCATGAGGCGAGGATCATTCCAGATCGAGTTTTGAGGGGTAGCATAGTTGAAATATATGTGTGGTCCTTTTCCAGCGTGGGTAATTATGCGGGCGATGGTTTCCGGATCGGGGTGGCCGAATTGCTTGCCGCTGGTGGAGATGAGGTAATTCTGGCAGCGGAGGAGTTTTAGAAGTTCCTGGTTGGTGTTGTGCTTGCTGCCGTGATGGGAGACTTTGAAGGCGTCGAGGTAGAGGAGCGGGGAATCCTTAAGATATCGGCGGATGTTTGCCGCCAGGACGCCGGGAAAGGCGTCACCGGCGAACAGACACCGTTTGCCTTCAAATTCAGCTAAAACAGCGACGCTGCTGCCGTTTGCCGGTGAGGTATCCTCTTTGAACTCGGCGGCAGCCAACTGGGAAATGTTGGGGCCGGTAGCACCCAGGAGATCCGCATACTTCTTATCTCCAGCCAGTTTCTTGAGGGCAGCTTGGTGGTCACCAGGTTTGAGGCCTTTCTTGGATAACTCCTTTTCCCAAACAGGGCGGAGCTTGGACAATTCCGGCCAACCGGGAGAAAGCAAGGTGAGTTGCATGCCACCAGGGAGTTTCACCTGTGGATCGGGCCCGGAATCGGGCACGACAACGGACTTGCCACCAAAGGATTTGTTCCAAGGGATCGTTAATTTCAAGATCAAGGCTTCGACGAAGGCGGCTTGGAGGGCGCCCAGAACATCCGGGCGGAAAAGGTGGTGGTGGCCGTTGAACCAGATTTCGTTAAATTGGACGGACAGCGATGTGGCATTGAGGAGTTTGACGGCGGCGTCAATGTGGTCATTGTCAATGTGGGTAATGATTAAGAGTTCGAAACGGCGCTGCTTTTCGTGAATTTTGAGGAGGCGCTGCTTGAGGAGCTTGAACGTCTTGATTGTGCCACAATCAATGAGGATCCGTTTGGGTGCCTTGTGGGTACCATATTCGATCCAAAGACAATCACCGTAATCAGCGGGTAGCATTTCGATGGTAAACATAGGTGAGGTGCGGCGGAATGTTTGACTACCGGAAACGCCAATCAGCATCGCCGTAAGCGGATACGGCGAGGATAACGGCGAGACCTTCGGCGAGGAGTTCTCGGCGTACGGCCAGCATGACGTCACCGAACGTGTTGTCAGGTATGCAACTGAGGGGTTTTAGCTTTTCGAGAATTCTTGTGGCTACCAGCGTGGCATGGCGACCTAGAACAGGAGCAGAAGTACTAACGATTATTGATGCCCCATAGCGACGAAACTTAGTGATGGCACGTTCAATGGCAATACCCTTAACACCAGTTTCACATCCAAGGAGAAACACCAAGGGGAGGGTTGGCTTCTTCTCCGAGCACACATATTTAGCATCAATTTGATTAACACGTAATGAATCGCCACCAATTTCAAGGGTTACAAATTCGGCATCAGCATCAGTATGCGGCACCAGAATCAGCAAGGTGGGAGAGAATAACGCTACTTTATTAATCCAATCCGGCCAGCTAGAGGCGACAGCCATAGATTTAAGTAAACGTTTTGCTGCCTTCGTCAACTTAGAGGCACTCCCTTTTACATTAGCGTCAGTATTCTGACTAACAGCAACAAGGCCGGATACCAACGGCATGAGTTTTTCGCGCTTTGCTTGCTGTTGGCAAATCCAATAATCATCGCCATTTAAGTCTTCTTGCCGATCAGAATACAGATGCCATTCCAACACGCGGTTCAATCCCCAAAATCCGAGGGGGCAAAGAATATCATTGTTTGGAATCTGCGAGCATGAAATACATTTACCAGTAGTAAGGGCTTCTTTAGATTTCGGACAAAGAATTGCTTGTGGTGCAGGAGCAGGATATTGGTAACAAAACTCGACGGGCAAACGAGATTCAGGTAGAGCGGCGATAACTTGTAGATGCGAAGCAGCCAAAAGGTTTTTGTCAACGGGGTGATCCATCACCAATGCTTCATAAAGGTCATGACCGTGACAAGCTAAGGACAGCAATAAATCGTGGGTTCCCTTGGAATTAAGGTCTTTAAATTCGTTGCTGCCCCAATCGGCAGAACTCAACTTTTGGTTTATTTGCTCGGTTGCTTCACGAATCGCTTGTTCGCCTAAGCGAACACGAATAACCTTGCCATTTGCGAATTTAGTAACAGATGGCTCCCCTTTTTTCGAATGATTAAAAAGCAGAACGCCTTCCGAAGTCCCCTGAATATCTAAATTTAGAAGAAAAGGATCAACCTTTACCTCCGGGCGCAGTAGAATTCGCGAGTTATCAGGAACGTCGGCAGGGTCATTAAAAACATCTCCTTCAAGTGTATAAGTGATAAGAAGTCGGTTTTTATAAAAAACTAGAAATCGACCCTCGAAGCGAGAGCCGGCTGGCAGGACTACGGTATTATCAATCAAATCAGGTGGGGAATCCGTAAGATAAATCTGAAATCCGCCTATAGTGCTGTTGCCTTTTGCGGGAAGATGGATACATTCAACCAAAGGATTTGACTGTAAATGTGGTTCTATGAAGACAACCGTAAGAGAGTGGCCGTCCTCGGAAGGCGGGAGTTGGTCTTCAGGAAATGGAGCGAGTGAATTAATCCAATAGTCGTCCGGGAAACCAATACGGAAGTTAATGCGTTGATAGCCTTTAATAAATGCTTTAGTGAGTTGTGTAAAACCTTCGCCGCCACTACAAGTATAAGAGAATACAACTGCTTGGAACTGCCGGGCATTGCAGCATTCTGATGGTGTTGTTGGCGGCACAGGCGACGGAACTGCCACGCCGCCTGAATCGAAATCCTTTTCCAAAACACCCGTTTGTTCATCGCGGGAATCGGGCTCGATAGCTGCTGCCATTTTCTTCTTCGGAGCCGTTTTTACGGTGGGAGTGTCCTCGGGCCCTTCAAAATCAAGGATGGCTGGCATCGTTGGTGTAGTGGCGCAAGTACTGGTTAGAGTAAGGAGGTTGTGAAAGGAGGACACTTCGTCGAAATAGAAATCCTTTTGGTTGATGCGGGCAAAACGCCACTCATGGCCAGTTTGAGTGGAAATGCGGGTGCACCAGTCGGTAATAGAGGCATCCTTGGCGGTGGTGCCCTCCCACTCGCGGCCTTTAGTTTCGATAATCCAGTTTACTTCGCCTTCGTCAGTCTCTTGAACGACAACCCAATCTGGGTGGTAAAGGCCGATGGCGCCACTAACTTTCAGGTAGTCGACGCGGAATTGGGTGCCCGAGTCGCCTTGCTCGGTGGTGCCTAAGCTGGCGAAGCGCAAAACATCCGCCGCAGCATCAAGGAAGATGGCAAACTGGCGTTCGAAATTGTTGTAAGTAGCGATGTAATTGAAAATCGTGCGCTTGCAGACCAGAGGTGGGGGCAGGTTACGTCGCCAACTGAAAGCCTTGGTCTGGGAGAGACGGAAGTGTTTCTTCTCAAACTCGATGGGTTTACTTTCAAGGGTGATTTCAGAAATCTTCCGGGCCAGGTATTTGGCGATGCCTTCCTGGATTTCAAAACGGTTCAAGTGGGAACGGATTATTTCTTTGTCGAGATCGGCTTCTTGGCCGAAGCAGCGCTTGGTTACGTAGCAGCGGACCAAAGGATATAGTTCGGCAAAGGCGGAAGCCAGTCGGGCACGCTGAATCACCTTGTTGGTGATGGCACCCAACAAATCCTGGGAAGTTGGAAGGAAACCGGAAGAAATGTCCTCATGGTGGACCTCAGTTTCGGTTATGCCGAACTCCATCTTGAGGCTGATCCTGTAGGACTCCTTTAACTCGGTCTGGTCATAGATGGGGGCCAATGTCTCTGGGGCCAGGGTTGAGAGTTTTTTGAAGTTATGGACCAAGCGCGGTTTGGTGATCGGGATGGCAATATCGAAGGACTGCCGATCCTTGATCGCTTCGATGATAATGGGCCGCGGCGGGTCCGCCTTGGAGGATGTGACACCCACGCCTTCAGCCTCCAACTGATTGCGAAGGACGTTCAGAAGGTTGCGGGTGCCCAACACCTCGAGAGTTTGGGTGCGGTCGGGGCCGATGCCGGTCATCAGGCGCAAGCCGCGACCAATGACCTGCTCAGGGAGGATTTCGGCCTGGGCAGTGAAGGGACGCAAGCCGAGAACCACGGAGACGCTTCGGACGTCCCAGCCTTCACGGAGCATCATGACGCTGACAATGGCTTTGATTCGGTTGGCCGGTTTGTCAATGTCGCGCGCAGCCATGCGGGCTTTTTCGAGGTCAGCCTTTGTGATTTCGCCTTCTGTATCTGTATGGATTACAAGTACCTCTGATTCCTTAAACTCAAACTCGCTTGTTCTACAGAGGTATTCGCCGATAGCGTCGGCGAAGACGCTTTTCTCAGCCATGATAAAGAGGACCGGATTGGTGCCGAGCCGTTTGTAGGTCCTGTAATGGTCTCTCCAACGCTTGACGGCGGCATGAATCCAATATGCGTATTTATCGGTGACGTTTTCCTTGGTAATTCCATCAGGATCGTTGGGCTGTTTTTTGTCATCTTCCTTTGTGACGATGATGGGGGCCTTGACGATGCGGTCTTCAACGGCTTGGGCCAGAGGGTAGTCGCAGATGATCCACGGGTAATACATGCCGCCCTGGTCTTTGGGAGTGGCGGAGAAATCGAGCCAGAGTGCCAATCCATTTGGCAAAGCGCGGTTGATTGCCATGAGAGATTTATGCCAGGAAAGGTCCTCGTCGTGGACGTGATGGGCTTCATCGTTCAGAACCACGAGGTCCTTCAAGCTTTTCAGGCGGTCGAGCATGGAACGCTCATGGGAGGAGAGGTCCTTGGTGGGTGAAGGGCCCAGCAGGGCCTCTACGGCGTTCTCAGGGGTCCAAGGCTGGTCGCGGCTTTCGTAAAGCTGTTGGATATTCGTCAGGAAAAGGTTGCAGGAGGGATCGGGTTCCGCACTTTCACCGCGCAAGATGACCTTTTGATTCCAAGCGCCTTTCCACTCGGGCGGGATGAGGGGCAATTCATGGAAAAGGCGATTGCTGGCCAAGTCTTTTTCGAGGCGCTGATAGACGATAACGTTGGGGGCTACGATGAGGAAATTATCTGACAAAGTGGAACCCTTGACCCATTTCCGGTGGAAGTGCGACCAGACGATGACCATGGCCATGACCCAGGTTTTGCCGGAACCGGTGGCCATTTTAAAGGCGTAACGCCGCAGGTCTTCAGGGGGCAAATCCTGTGCGCCTGGCTTTTCAATTTCAGCAACGTACCGGACGACCTGGCGAGTCCCATCCATCGTTTCCTGGAATTCAATGTTTTGCGAGAGCAGGTCTTGAGCGAAGATTTTGGCGAAAGTCTGAATGAGTAGTTTGGTGTCGCGGATTTCCGAAATCTCGTACAGGTAGGCCAGGACTTCGATGGCCTCGCGCTGGCAGAAATGGTAATGGAAGGGAATCGGGTAACCCGAAACCTCGTGATCTTCTTCGAACCAAAACTCGAAGAGGCGCCGGGTGACTTCCGAGGCACCGGGGTAATTATCGGCGCGCCACTGGTCAACCGTGGCGCGGAGCTTTTCAACGAGGAGAAGCCTGCTTGGTCGCCTGCCTGATTTATCCTCGCGCCAGCCCGTAGCTTCTTTGAGGTCCTTCACCAAGAAGCAGACGGGTTTTTCCCAGGGGCGGCGATCAGGGATTTCAGGGAGTTGTTTGTCGTAGGTGATGATGCTTTGGGGCATAGGCTATTTTACCTCCACATCAAACGCTTGGGTTGTGTCGTTGCCGAAGATGTCCACGACTTTCACGAGAAGCCGGTATTTGCCGGGTTTGTCGTAGGAATGGCAATCCGATGCGAGCGCCAGGGTGCGGTCCTTCCGCGTGCGGTAGCTGACCCAGCCTTGGATGAAGGTGTCATTCTGGAAATTCCAGTCCACGGCCCAGTAATCAATGTAATCGGACCATTTCTTGATCTTAGAACGTACTTCTTCAGGGACCAAGTCCGCGTTGGGAAGGACGAAGTCCTTAAGGCTCACCGTAGCTTTCAGTTTTTTCACCTCGATATTGGCTTCCAGGTAGGCAAGTTCGAAGAAGCGGACGCCACCTTTGGTCACGGCCTGCTGTTCCATGACTTCGCGCGGGATGGTGAGGAGCAGGAGCTTGACGCCCTGCTTTTTGGCCTCGGCTTCCATGAGGTCGTGAAGGCCCATTTCCCATTCCCAGGCCAGAATATGAAGTTCGGGTTGCTTAAGGTTTTGACATTCGGTAAGCGAGGCGCTGATCTCAGCAATGGTAACCGGCGCATCCACGGAACCGATGTGAACCATGGCGCGGCCTTTTTTACCGTGAAGGTAGGTGAGGCCCGGAACGGGCTGGGCCCCATAGAGCCTCAGGATGAAAGCGAGGTATTGGTAGAGGGCTTGCTCCGTGACATTGCCCTTTTCACCGAACGTAATGCCCTGCCAATACTGGCGCTCGTACTTGCCAAGGTTCAAAATCTCGAACGGTTTGCAGCCTTCGGTTTCCAGTAGACGTTTACGAGCGGTGTGTATGGAAAAACGGCCAAGATCGCACGCAATCCATCGTCGTCCCAATCTTTCAGCGGCAACCGCTGTGGAGCCCGAGCCAACAAATGCATCCAGCACCAATTGACCAGGTCTCGAACCAATGCTGAGGATGCGCTCAATCAAATCAACGGGTTTCTGCGTATCGTAGTGGACCCATTCTTGTTTGTTCGCCGGCTGGAGGCAGCGAATCCGCCAGACCGTATCGACGGTCCTTGTGGTCTTCTCTTGGTAGATTATATTCCCTTCGTCATCCCTCGCATTAACCATCTTGCCGTCAATTTTCACCCGTTTTAACTGCGTTACAGCCTTATCACGGTCTTCAACCAGTGGATTGTACACGTATTGCGCCGCCTTATTTTTGACGTAATAAAGGATTTGGTCGAACGCTTTAGGAAGGAGCCGCTTCCGGCTGTCATGCATCTTGTTATAATAATACCATGCAATTTCATTTTGAAAATTGGCGCGTCCAAAGATCTCGTCCATCATAACTTTGAGGTAAGGGCCTGTGTGAACGTCTAAGTGGACGAAGATCGAACCTTCCTCGGCAAGGAGTTTATGCATCAATTGAAGGCGTGCATACATCATGCTGAGGTAGGAATCATAACCGCGCCCCCAGGTGTCTCTATATGCGTGCTCCTCTACAAGCGATGGCTCTTTACCAGGAAGAGGATCGTCATCGTTTCCAACGAGAACCTTAAATGTGAAGTCCGAACCTGTGTTGAATGGTGGGTCCGTGTAGATCAAATCCACTTTGCCCGCGAATTTATCGAGGAGTGACCCCATGACGAGTTGGTTGTCGCCCCAAATAAGTTTGTTCTTCCAGCCGTCTTCGAACGTGTCACCTTCCTTTCCTTGGTAAAACTCGAAAAGATTCCTGCCTTCGCGCTTTTCGGTTTCGCGCGTAGCTCTGCTCTCAGCGACGGATTCAATGACCTGGAACGGAAGAGATGCTCGCGGCAATTCTCGCCGGGTGCCGTCTGGATTGTATTTTCCAGGCCAGACGAGTTCAGTACGCGTGACATTGAGCAAACCGCCCGGCACTTCATGTGGCGTAGGGGATTGCGGTTGATCGGGCGCTTGGGCTTCACTCATAATTATGGGATTCTTCGATTTACCCGCCATAGTCCTAACATGGCGGCTTGCGTGTTGCGAATGCGGACGCGAAGTTGTTATAGAGCGCTTTGTTTTCATGGATTAGCCACTACGGATGCCTGTTGCCAGCCGTTGTCGTAGAGGAACTGATCCACCTTGCGTGCAGGATCTTGGACGCAGTAGATGCGGGCATCCGGCCGGTCGGCCTTCTCAACGACATAGAGCCAATACCGCTCGCCGATTTCACGGGCTTTTTCAAACTCGGGGCGGGTTACGCCTATCCCCTCGCTGCCCCAGAGACCCGCGAGGGATTTAACTTCGATGTACCGGACCGTCTTGCCGGCGGCGTCGCGGCTTTCGATGTCGTAGCCTTGGTGGTGGGGAGGCTTAACTTCTGGCTGGCGCGAATTTACTGACGACTCCTCGAAAGCAACGACTTTGGCAATGCCCGCATCCGCCAGAGAGGACCGTTGTTTCGCCATCTCGGTATCTGGCTCGCCGTCAGGCGGTTCCTGGTCTTGGATGACGTAACTGCGGAGTCTCCCTCGGCGTGGGGCGCGTTGTTTTGGCATGTTGGCAGGTTCCCCACCGGCGCGACCTCCTGCCCCTTCGGTTCGGCTGCCCGTGCCAATGCGTCCCTCTACCGGCGTACCTGGTGCGTTTTCGGGCTTGTTCAGGTCGGATGGCGGCGGGTTTGGTGTGGTAGTGCCAGGCCCAAGCATGGCTTCAATGGCTTGTGGCGTTGTTAGACCTGGCTCAGTAACCGGGGCTGGGGTTCCAGATGGCGGTTGCACGGGCGGTTCGCCGCCGGGCGTGGGTGGTGCTGGCTCCCCACCCAGAGCAGCGATGGTCACGGTTCCTGTGGTCGTGGCCGTGGGTGCCTCCTCGAGAATGCAGAAGCCGAGCTCATCAAGGCTAGCCTTCGCTTCTTCGGTAGAGGCGGCGGCAAGGACTTCTTTGAGGCCTGGGGCAATACGCCCAGGCTCCTCGTCAGGGAAAAGGGCAAGTGCCAACTCGCGGGCGATCGAAGGCCAAGGGTAGCGGTCTTCCGGGACGACAAAAAGCAGAAGTCGATCCTTGGTCAGCAGCAGAACTGGGGCATTCTCAGGCCTGCTTGCGAGGGACCGGCCAAACGCCTCTAGCGTGTATTGGATTCTCAACATGTCGGCGGACTCGAAATGAATATTGTCGAGTTCGGCAAGCTTGGCTTCACGACTGGCGTGCGCCGATTGTGCTTCGAGTACGCGCGCGAGTTGGAGGCGCCGTTCTTGGACGCGGCGCTTGAGCATGGGATTGTCGGTCGGATTATGACACTCGAGAAGGTGGATTTCGGCAGCAATCGCAAGCGTGCGGACGCCGGCCGCCGCCATTGCCTTGGAGGCGCCAATCGGCCGGGGAATAACGTTGGCTTTGGGAAATTCCTCGAACCTGGCTGCCAGGCCGGCACGATCCTCAAAAAACATGCACGCAGGCTCCGTTAGATGATGGTCGGTGTTGGGTATGCACTTTTTGTCTCGAAGGAGGGCGAGATCATTTGGTGAGAGTGCTTCCTGCTCAAGGGCGATTTCAAGCATCCGCCAACAAGCGAGCAGAACCGTATGGGCTTCGGCGTCAAGTGGTTTGTTGTGAGAGCCGAAATCAGCATCAATTTCTGAGATTATTTTCAGCGCGTCTTGGTGGGTGGGGTTTTCGCGGATTCCAAGACGCTTAAATAGGGCATCGAGGCATCGCAGCTCCTGGCCTAGTTGTTTCCGGAACCGGCCGAACGGGTGGTCGGACCAAAAAACCATGCCTGGCTCGATGTATGTTTTGTCGGGCAGAAGAATGCAGCGTTGTGTGCGAAGTACGGCGACTGCGGGGTCCTCAGCATTGTCGTTCAAGAACCGAAAAACCTCTTGGTTGACGATGGTCTTGGAGCTTGAACAATGAAGGAGGTGGGCGACAACTTGCGAGGTGGAGGGTTTCTGCTTGACTCCAAGGAAAGTGAACAGGTTGGAGCTAATGTTTTGCGTCGCACGGTCTATATCAAGGAAGCTTCCCTGGGATTCGAATAGGTAATCTTGGAAGATGGCAAAGACATCGGACGGTTTGAACCAGCGGTCTGCTTTGTTACGAGTGGGGAGCCAAGCGAGAGTTTGGAGAGGCCTTAGGCACACTGGAATCTGATTGTTGCGGAAGCGCTCGGCCAGGTGGTTAAAAACAGCGCGAACGGATTCCAGGCTCTCCGTGGTGGGAGGAAGAGCAGTGAGCGCGCTGATTCGGGTAACGACGCCTTCCAAGCGTGGCTTGTCGGCGACTTCGAGCCACCGGAACAGCTCAGAAACGGCCGTGGTCTGCTCAGTGGGCAGCGCAACTATGGGAACTGTGTCGCCAAGAACTTCTAGGATGGTTTGGTTCTGGAAGTATGCGTCGGATGATTTGTGAAATACGCCATCGGTGCACTCGACTATTGGGGCCGCAACGAGAGCTTGTCGGCACGGCTCGTTGGCAGTGATTTCGCTGCGGCGGCACGCGAGGAGGAGGACGGCGTCACGGCGCTTCTGCGTATCGAGGTCCTCGCTGCTCAAAGCAGGGATGAGGTGGTGAGAAACGTAAACTGGAAAGGTAAGGTCCTTGACACCAAGGTCGCGAAGGAAATCGTGGTGTTTTGGAAGTACGGCCACATCAATAAGTTCGGAAAGTTGAAGTGGGTCGGTAAAATCGCCTGGTAGGGAGACCTTGGTCAGTGGCCGGAATGTGCCAGCGGTGGGGTAGATTGGCAGTGAGGCAAGTGCTTCGACAATGTTAGGCTTAGCGAGAACGTCGTTGCGCCGATCCTCAAACCACGCTATCAGGTCGGAGACATTGATCGCACCTTTCTCCACTGCCTGTTTGTATCCATCCGCTCCGAGTGTATTTAGCTCAGCGATGGCATGCGTGGGGCCGAAGCGGGAGCATAACCTGGCGAACAGTGGGTGGGTGACTGTCTCAGGTGATGCGAACTGGATCCCAGGATTGAGTCTGAGGAAGGTGTTTTCTGTTTCTGGGCTGTCCGCGCAAAAAACGGTATTGCATGGACAGAGGGCCCCATCTTGGCTAACCGCGAGGGCAAGTTTACGTAGTGGGAAAATGGAAGAGAACGACATGGTGGCCCACCGGGGAGTGAGGAGGAGTTCCATTTCCCGCCAGAGCGTACCTAGCACGCCTGGCTTGGCGAGGAACTTGGGCCATTGATCCTTTTCAAAGCGCTTAGTAAGGCCCTGCCGTTCGAGGGCTTCCGTGACGTGCCGATAGTTTAAGGGGCGGACGCTAATGGGCGCCCCGGTAATGACGTTTTGGTAGCGGCGGAGATCTTCGTGGACGAAGCTGAGACCGATATCCTGCATCACCGCCAGGGCTGGCCGTTCCTCTTCCTGCTGGAGGTAGAAGGCCTCGGCTGGCTTGCACCAGGTCCCCTCGGCGGTAAAGACGATGGGGCTGGAAGGAAGTGAGGTAGCCAGGGCTGACCAAAAGGTGCCGAATAATTGCTCCGTGCGGTCAGCTTCTTCAGCCATGGCCACATGCTGCAAGCGCGACAATAGGGCCCAAAGTCGGCTATGACCCAACAGAACCGGTAGTTTAGGCAGGGAACGGTCGAGCGCTTCTGCCGCCGCCTTGATGGCGGCTCTGTTCCAGGCGGACTGGTAGTCCTTTTCGAAAATAATCCGCTTCCGGTCCTCGGATGGATAAAAGTCGGCGTTGATGTGAAAGGGTAGGCCAGTACGGTGCTGAGACGGAAGGCAGGCGCAAAGAAGTCCGGACTCCATCGGGGAGTTCGGGATGGCAAGGACGACTTGGCAAGAGCGCTTCTGCTCGATGCGGTTTGGATGCAGTCTGCGGAGCTCTGCCGCTTCCTTCACGAAGTCACCATTTAGCATTGTCCAGATTGTGTCCTTGGCCTCGACACCGTCTTTTAGCAGTAGAGAGCCGTCTTGCTGTAACCGCTGGAGCTGGCGGCACAGGCGGCCTTCCTGGCGGATTTCAACAATCGAGAGATTCTTGAGGAAAAGCATCGCAGTAGGCAGCGATGTCTCCAGATCAACAAGGATGGCTGCCGGTGTGTTTTCGCTTGTTGGTTCAGCCCGAAGCTTTTGACGCAGGTTCGAATTGGGGTCCGAGGCCCAAGGGAGCAAGAATCGAGTACCGGGCAAGCTGGTGTCCCGGCATTTGTTGCAGCCTGGACATTGGGTGATTCGGTGGTTAGGTTCCTCTGACTCATCGATGATCCAATGCCGTCCGGAAATCAGCTCCGGGCGGTCGGTTATCTGGTAAACAGAAATGAAGCCGATGCCGAAGGCACCAGTGGTACCTGGCTCGTTGCGTTTGTCAGCTCCGGCTACAAATCGAAAGCGGTGGAAGTCACAACGGTGGGAGCCGTTGGCAGGGTCTCCTTTCCATACGCATTCCGGAAGGTCCGGCCTGCCGCAGTCGCTGAAACGACCGTCGTTTTCGACAACCAAGGCGTCATGGCAGACGTTGAACGTTAAAACTGAGACTTTCGGGACGTCATCGGCGTTTTGAATTAACTCATGGGCCAGGGTTGTGAATCCCTGTAGGTTTCGGAGCTTGGCACCGACATCCTCAAGATAATCGATCTCGCGGCTGAAATGAATTGGGGCTGCAGGATCGGCACTCACGAGATGGTTCCTTCTGCTATACAAAGCGAGCGAATATCGCATTCTTTACAGATCCCATGTTCGGGCGGGCCCATGATTGTGAAGTCCCTTGCTTTGATTTTCCTAACGACCGCGTCGAAGTCTTTAGACGCCGCTTCTACAAGATCCTGATTAAAGGGAAATTGCATGAGCGCTTCTGCTTTGGTGGGCTCCGCCGTCCAGTAGAGGAGGAGGCGCTCTGGGCGCTTGCTGTAACGCTTTTCCAGAATGTGAGCATACGTGCAAAGCTGGCGCTCGTACGTCTGCAAAAGCTTTGGGGAATCTTTTGGTTTCGGCGACGTCTTGAAGTCAAGCAACTCAAGGCGGCCGTCCCCTCCCATAAGCAGGTCAACTTTGCCGGTGAGAATGTAATCGTCCTTCTCGACGGACACGTCGACTTCTGTCTCAATGACCCGCTTCATCTCATCCTGGTTCTGATTGAAATAATTCAATACCTGATTAAAAGCGGAATCCCTGGCTTGTTGTCCGATTGGACGCACATCGGCTAAACACAGGAAGTTAAAGGTCTTTTCGAAGATGTCGCGGATGCAGATCTCGTTGAGTTTTGAGAATTCTCCATCGAGGACGATGCGATGGATTTCCTCAATGGTCTGATGAACCAGCAAACCGAAGAAGATGACCGCTGATCGCGAGGGCGTGAAGTCGTATTCCCTGAAGAACTGATACTGACGAGGGCATGTTTCGTAAAGTTTGAGGTCTCCGGTGAAGCTGAATGAACGTTTGGGAGGGACTCGCTTCTTCGCCTGAAAACACTGCGCAGCTAGAAGATCCTTCGCGACGTAGGGCCACTGTGGCAAACCCTGCCATATTGGGTCAAAATGGACCTTTGGTTTGTTATGGGACGTAAGAACGAGAACCTTTTCGGGGCGCGAGAAGGCAACGTAATGCAGCCGCATCCTGTCGAAATGGGTGATGCGGCTCTCCGGTTCAAACGGTATGCGGGCATAAAACGGCTGAAGGTCGCGGTCAACATGCTTTGCCGTGGAAAGTTGCTTGTCGAGGGAACCAACGACTACCACCGGAAACTCCAAGCCCTTGGACTGATGGATGGTCATGACCTGGACATGTCCTTTGGGAAATGGTTGGTCGGGATCCTCGTATTCGTTTATCCCACCATCGTGAAGGAGGCGGAGGAAGCTGTTGAACAGGTGGTAGCGGAGGTATTCGCGGTTTTTAAAGGTGACGACCGTGTAATGATAGTAGTTTTGGAATGTGTTAAGGAGCTGGGAGAGGACAGCGAGATTGCGAGCACGGTTTTCATTCTTAACATAGTTTCTGAACGGCTCGCAAGCAAGCAGGCGGAAGAAATAATCCGCCGGACGTAAATCAAGGGAGTCGCCTTCTTTGAGTCGGTTGATGGCCGTTACGGATTCTCGTAGGGCCTGCGACAGTGGGGTCCCTGCAAACTGTTTTCCAAGGTCCTTGATGCACTCATCCACATATGCCGCGAGGTTGGCAAGTGCATCGCTGGCAATCTGGCCCCGGCCTGTGCCATGGTAACCAAAGATGAGGGCAAAGCAGCCTATCATCATGCGAACTTCTTCGTTTTCAAAATACGCCCGGGCCCGCGGACAAAAGGCCGGGATGCCTTTTTCGGCAAGGGCGGCGAGGTAGTGACTGCTGTGATCCTGGCGAACGCTGTGAAGCAGGAGCGCTACCTGGCTGTAGTCTTGAATGACTTCCTTCTCCTTGAGGAAGGCTACCATCTCGGCAAACCGTTCAGATTCGTCACGCTCGCTCTTGGCGTAGATGGAAAAGATTGCCGGATAATTCGGCTCCTTGCTTTCGGGGTTGGGTTCAATCGTTTTATCGTAACGGAATGGCAACCCGCTTGAATTCGACCAGTCAGAGGATGCCATCCACGTGTCGTAGGCGGCCACGATGCGTTTGTGGGAGCGGTAGTTGGTGACCAGTTTCTCAACTTTCGCTCCTGGGACGCGCGTAGTGAATTCGAGGATGTTCCGTACGGTCGCACCCCGGAAGCGGTAAAGGCTTTGATCTTCGTCGCCGACAACGCAGAGGTTACGTGTTGCTTCTGACAGCTTGAAAAGAATCTGCTCCTGGATGTAGTTGGTGTCCTGATATTCGTCGACCATGACGAATTTAGCACTGCGGGTGATTGAAGCCGCGATCGTTGAATCTTGCAGGATGTCGTGGAGGTATTTCTGGAGATGAGCGAAGTCCACCCTGTTTTTTTGTATGAGGGCCTTGGTATATGAGTTGTAGGCTTTGCCGATATCACGCAAGAACGGATTCGGAGACATGGCGACTCGGCCTGGGTCAACGAGTTCCTCCGTGATTTTGTTGAAATAATCTCGCGCACCTTCTATTGCGGTCCACTTGGTGGACCAGCGGCCGAGGAAGTGGCCATTTGCTCCTTCACCGATAATGTCCTGAAAATTATCAAAAATGAAAAGAAGCTGGGTCAACTCGTCTAGTGTTTCGTAATTGTTGCCCAAAAAGGTCCGGTGGCGGTGCTGTGCCAGGAGCTGGTTGCATAGTCCGTGGATCGTGGAGACCCTCAATTCGGAGAGGTCCTCCTTAAAATTGGTTTTCTGCGCTGCTGCAGATATGCGGTCTCGCAGCTCAAACGCAGCTTTCTCCGTGAAGGTGCAAACGATGATCTCGCGGGGCTTTGCCAGTCCGCGCAGGAGGATGTTCATCGTGCGGAGTACGAGACTGAAAGTTTTGCCAGATCCCGGCCCTGCAATGACAAGCAGCGGGCCCTCGACTTGAGCGACAATGCGCTTCTGCGCATCGTTCATGTCTGGATACTGCTCGTGTAGTGCCGGTGCGATCATAATCCTTGGAGGGAGGTTTCCTTTCGCGCCTCCGTCCTTTCGTTACTGGCAAGCGACAGGAATGCTCGTCGGTGCAACGCGGTGGCAGCAGGCTCCTCGCCGGGCTGCCCTCCTTTCTTTCCGAATGTCCATTGTTCCTGCAAAAGCATTACAAAAGTCTCCGTGGAAATGATTAAGGCCAACATTCTTAGCCGATTATTGTGAAACAAGACAGTAAAAAAGCAATGGTGAGAAATCCGGCGTTGGACATTCGGAAATGGTGGTTCACCTAGAAAGGAGGCCGGCTCGGCGCAAATCATAGGCGAGGGCACGCTGGCGGGGCCCGAGTTTGGCGTTTTTAGCCTCGTTCATCCGCAATGGCATCAATTCCAGGTTGGCAATCACGTTGTCCAATCCCGGCATGACGGCTCGCGGAATGATGTGGTCCACGCTTAACTGGTCGCCCTGGTAGCGACCTTTGCCGATCGTCGGCGCCCGGCCATGGCGCATTTTTTCAAGTCCCTCCTTGTTGAGACAACCGAGTTTGGTGGCGATGTCCAGGTTCCGGAGCATGGCCTTCACCGTCAGCTTGCGGGCCACTTTGTTCGTGTATCCGGCTGCCTCGACCGCAGCCTGGGCCACCGCCGCTGGTTTGACGTTCTCTGCCTGGGCTGTGGCGAGCCAGTAAACGTACTTTTGCACTCGCGGATTTGCCCCGCGCTCCCCGAGAATCGCCAGTTTGGCCGGGTCGATGAGCTCAGCGACGATTTTGGTGTAATCTGGACCTGCGGCGCCGGCGGCCATCGTGGCGATGGCGAGGAATGCGACGTTGATTAGGCGGGCGATGGTGTTCATGGGTTCTTTTGGTCGGTCCAGAGCGGCGCGGGGTCTGGATCCTCAAGAGCCTGCGGCTTACGCTCAGGCGGTGGCAACTGGACCCGGTTCAAGCGGAACGTGCGGATTTCCTGCCGAGCTCGGCAATAACCAGTGAAATAGGCGTACGCGTAACCTTCCACGCGATAGAGCATTACGGGATGCACATCGCGAACAATACCAGGATCCGAACCACCGTAATAGGCTGAAATATTTTTGTGGCACGGGTACCCCAGCGGTTCAAGACGCTAGACGCTACGCCCGCCTCGTAAAACTGGGACTCGAGCTTTCATGCGGCAGCCTGTGCGGGGAGTTTGACGATTTCGCCTTTCACGGTGTCCGGGGTGATGGTCCAAAACTCGGTGGCGTCGGCTTCCTTCACCAGGCCCTTGTAGTGGCGGTGAATCACGTTCGGGGAGTTCCCCGCCCAACTGGCGGCTTCTCCTTCGTGCTTGTGCTTAGCTAGATACATGGAAATGGCGGTGTGCCGCATGTAGTCCTGGATCCACGGGCGGAGCTTCTGGCCGTCCTCTCCTTTCGCGGCGTCCTTGCCATGGAACCCGGCGGCGTATTTGACCCGGCCAAACTGGCGGGCAAAGGTGGCCGTGGTAAACGCCTGGCGCTTCGGGGCCAGCGGCAGCAGCCAAGCAACGGCGTTCTCCGGCAGTTTAACGATGCGACGCTGGCGGGTCTTGGCCATGCTGCCATCCAAGGTGACGGTGCCTTCGACCAGGTCAATCCGGTCCCATGTCAAGCGAGCAACCTCGGCGGGGCGGAGTCCGGCGAATAGGGAAAGGACGGTGTAGGGCAGGAGCATGCCGCCTTTGTAATCGCGGGCGGCGGCCAGGAGCTTCCGACAATCAGCCAGGGATAGGATACTCGGTTCCTGGCTATCCACGGCTGGTCTGTCAACGGTGGCCATGTTGTTGGTGACGGCGAATTGGCGGCGGACGCACCAGTTGAAGTAATTGGTCACGACACGATGGTCGTTAATCTGATTTCGCGGGCCAGTGCCCTTGCGGAACACGAAGTCGCGGCAATCGTCCATGTTGACCTCGGCGACGTGCTTCTGGCCGTAGAGGCGGGAAAACATGCCCAAGCGCCCGCGCAGATTGCGGAGCGTGTCCGGGCGACGGTTCTGTTTCTCGCGGTCCTTGATAAACAGGTTTATGGCGTCGACGACGGTAATCTGGCGAACTGGTTCGCGATAGTTTTTGAGGAAGTATTCGACGACCTCCAGCAAGGATCTGGAGCCCAACTTGGCAAAGGCGCGCTCGGCGTCCTTGACCTGTTCGTCAGTCAGGCGGGTGGCTTTGAGCCGGGTGGCTGTGGTGGTGACGATGTTGGCTGCCTCGATGTCGAGCTCCGCCTTGCGTCCGACAGCTTCTTCCTGGGTGCCGAAGTTCTCGCGGACGCGTTCACCTTCCGGTTTATAGCCGGCAACCCGGAAGGCGGTCTCGCCGCTCGGATTGGAGAAAGGTAAGCATTCGGTGAAGAAATCGGCTCGTGGTTGAGGTGGGCGAGCCAAGCCCCGTTCCACCGGCTCTATCGGCGAGTAAAAAAATATTGCCGGGGAAGCATTTTGTTCGGGACACGCCGCCTTTCTTTTGGTAGCTTTTCTCCCCGATGACCGAGGGCGAGGAAAAACTCTGGCTGGACAATATCCAGTTACGTCAGCAGGCTCATTATTACCAGAGCCTGCATGAACGCGCGCTGGCCAAGCAAAACGAACAGGCGACCCAAATCCAGGTGCTCAAAGCCCAAGTTGCCGAATTACAGAAGCGTCTGTTTGGCCGCAAATGTGAGCGGGATTTTTCTTCGGAGGCCTGGGTGGCCAAACGACGTCAGCGCCGGCGGCGGGGCCAACAAAGTGGAGCTCCGGGCCATGGTCGCCAGCGCCGAGACCAATTGCCGGTGGAGGACGTGGTGGTGGAGGGCCCTGAGGAATTGCGTATTTGTGCCCGGTGCGGCCTGCCCCTGGAACCGGACGGCACGGCAGCGGCGCACGAGGAAATCGAATGGGAGGTGCGCCTGGTCCGCAAACGCTACCGCTGCCAGCGCTATCAGCGGACTTGTGGCTGCGAAGGGGTGCCCCGGCAGATCGTCGCCCCGGCTCCCGCGCGCTTAATCCCCAAGGGCCTATTGAGCCTGGGCACGGTCGTCGAGATGCTGCGGCTCAAATTCAAGTATCAGATGCCCTTGCAGCGGATCTTGGGGATGGGGAAAGACTACGGCTTGATCTTGAGTCCGGGCACGGTGTGCGGCATTTGGCAGAAGTTAGAGCCGCTCTTTGCCCCCCTCTACCTGGCCATCGTGGAAGCCACGCGCCAAACGGGAGAGTGGTTAATGGACGAAACCCGCTGGGAGGTGTTTGTGAGGGTGGAGGGCAAAGGATCGCATCGGTGGTGGGTGTGGGTGGTGGTCAGTGCCATCAGCCGGGTGTATCTGCTCCGGTCTTCGCGCGGAGCGCGGGTGCCCGAGGAGTTTTTTGGCTGGGATGAGGAAACCCAGAGCTGCCGTTGGTCGGGCCGTTTAATGGTTGATCGCTTTGCCAGTTATAAGTTTTTAGCGGTGGCGCTGCTGTTGGCCTTCTGTTGGGCGCATGTGCGACGCGATTTTCTGATGTTCCGCCCGGGCGCCGATGCGGCCGGACAGGCCTGGGCCGATGGCTGGATCGAGCGCATTGGGGAATTATATCATTTAAATGACACGCGGATCGACCGGGGCCGGGATCTGCAGGCCGCGGCGCTGCCGGCTCCCTTTGTGCGGATGGCCGCCGCGCGCCTGAACACGCCCGAGTACGTGCAAGCCCAGCAGGCCTTAGTCCAAAAGGTTGAAGCCATGGCCCAGCGCCGGGACGAGGAACTGGCGCAACCGGATCTGCCCGCCCCGCGCCGCAAGCTTCTGGCGAGCCTGCGGGAGCACTGGAAAGGTTTGACGCTCTTTGTGGAAGAACCGGAGATTCCCATGGACAACAACGGAGCGGAACGGGCGGGACGCCCGGCGGCGCTGGGGCGTAAGAACTATTATGGCAGTGGGTCGGTGTGGAGCGGGCAATTGATGGCCTTGATGATGACGCTCTTCCAAACGCTGGCATTGCACGGGATTGAGGACCGGGGATATTTGACGGCTTATCTGGAGGCGTGCGCTCAAAACCAGGGCCAAGTTCCGGCCGATTTAACCCCCTGGCTGCCCTGGAACTTTAAAGCGGTGGCCCATCACCCCCCTGCCTCAACCCCAGCCATGGCCCGTGCGCCATGAGACTTTCCCCGGCGCAATCCTTGCGGTTTTGCGGGCGGCAGTTTAGTCCCGCCGAATTGGAACGGCTGCGGCATTGGCTGGCCGAGGGTCAACTCAATCGCTGCGGCTTGGCCCGCCGAATCTGTGAAGAGTTTGGCTGGGTCAACGGGGCTGGGCAGCCCAAACTGATGAGTTGCCGGGTGGCGTTGCTGCGGATGGAGCGGGCGGGGTTGGTCCGGCTGCCCGCGCCCCAGAGTCGCAATGGCAATGGGCGGCCACGGCATCTGGAGCCCGCGCCGCCGCTATCCCAGAGCGCCTTCATCACTCCCGTGAGCCAATTGCCGGAATTGCGTTTGGACAGGGTGGAGACACCGGCGGAAGCGGCGTTATACCGCCAGATCATGGCCCACTATCACTATCTGGGAAACGCCCCGATGGCCGGAGCGCAAATGCGCTACCTGATCCGTTGCCAGACCACGGTGCTGGGCGGGATGGGCTTGGGCGCGTCGGCCTGGTCGGTGGCGGCACGGGATCGGCTGATCGGCTGGTCATCCCAACAGCGTCAGCAGCAGCTCCACCGGATTGTCAACCACAGCCGGTTTTTAATTTTGCCCTGGGTGCGTTGCCCCAACCTGGCTTCCCATCTGCTGGCCCGGCTGGTCCGTCAGTTGCCCCACCAATGGCAAGCACGCTATGGCTACCGTCCCGTGTTGTTGGAAAGCTTCGTGGAGAAAGACCGTTTCGAAGGAACTTGTTACAGAGCGGCCAACTGGCGCTGTTTGGGGCTGACCAAGGGCCGCGGCAAGCTGGAGCAAACCGGCCGGCCAGTGCTCCCGTTAAAATGGATTTTTATTTATCCCCTGTGCTCGGACTTCATTGAACAACTCAAACGCTAGCAGACCAGTTCACCGAATGTTTACGAAAAAGAAGGCATAAACCATTAATAATTAATAACATATATTGAACATTATCGTCGAATCCCCGTCGAATATTCAGTGACGGTTCGGGATTTGGGCCGGTTTAAGACTATCCTGGGCACGCAACCACAAAAGATTCGCCAAACTATGCGACAACGATTCGACCCCAATCCCATGTTCCAAGTGAACCCCATCGAGGAAATCGAGATCCCGCTTGATAGTCGCGATGAACTGCCACCCACGCTGGCCGGACTGCAATGGATTTGGTGCCACCCCACGCTCAAGGAACGGATTTTCGGGCTGCTGGAGCAAAAGATTCTCGCCGGCAAACAGGCCACCGGACGGACCGGCATGGATTTGTGGCAAATCTTGGTGCTGGGCGTGACGCGCCTGGCGCTGGATGCCGATTGGGACCGGCTGGAGCATTTGGCCAATTACGACCGCCTCTTGCGCCAAATGCTCGGAGTGCCTCTGACATCTTGGGGTCAGCCCGGCAAGAAGTATAATCATCAAACCTTGCGGGACAATGTCGCCCTTTTGGATGCGGCGTTGCTCCAGGAAATCAAGGGCTTGGTGGCGGCGGCGGGGCGCGCGGAATTTAAAAAAAAGAGTGGCGAGGAGGCCGATCCCCTGGCGATTAAAGTGGACACGTATGTTTTGGAAACCGATGTGCATTTTCCCACCGATCTGAACCTGCTCTTGGACGGTGGCCGCAAATGCCTGGACTGGGTGGAAAAGTTTCGCGACCAATTCGGTTGCGATTTGCCGGGCTGGCGCAAGCTGGAAGACTGGCAACGGCGGTTGAAAGTCTGTGAACGGGTGGCCAGCAAGGCGTCCACGGGCGGGGGCCAAGCCAAAGAAAACCGCGTGCGCGCGGCCGTGGAGGCGTATCTCCAAGTGGCCCGGGAGCTTTCCGCCAAAGTGGGTGAAAGCCTGTGGCGCTTGTGCGATCAGGGAGTGGAATTCACCCACTGGGATACGCTGGCCTATTTTCATGGGATGCTCGACAAGCACATTGATTTAGTGGACCGGCGCCTGCTGCAAAAGCAGCTCATCCCGGCCGGCGAGAAAGTCCATTCTTTGTTTGAACCCCACACCGAATGGATCAACAAAGGCAAGCAGCATCCGAATGTGGAACTGGGTCATCGGTTCTTGATCGCCGCCGATCAAGACCAATTGATCCACGATTACGATATTTTGTTGAACCAAGTGGACATGGGCCAAAGCGTGCCGGTGACCGATCGGCTGTTGGGCCGCTATGGGGTGGGCCGCATCGCCAGCATCAGCTTCGACAAGGGTTTCACGCGAGCGGCGGACCGGGAGTTGCTCGAGCTCTATATTCCCACCGTGGTGATGCCCAAGCGGGGCAAGAAGAACGCGGTGGAAGCGGCGGCGGAAAGAGCGCCGCTGTTTGTGGGTTTGCGGCGGGCGCATAGCGCGGTGGAAAGCGCCATCAACGCGCTGGCACATCAC
>Ga0209429_10000515_pt1 | contig 25542 bp, 27 predicted proteins | sample BarGraNGADG00212_3_FD_184493 | JGI IMG/M metagenome (GOLD analysis project Ga0209429, IMG submission 184493) | Arctic peat soil microbial communities from Barrow, Alaska - Barrow Graham LP Ref core NGADG0004-212 (SPAdes) (version 2) | ecosystem: Environmental > Terrestrial > Soil > Wetlands >...
TGGCGCAAGCATCAGGGAGACTGCCAATATCGAGGATGTTATCGGGGATATCGATGTATTATATGTGACACGTATCCAGAAAGAACGTTTCCCTGACCCGGCGGAATACCAGAATGTAGCAGGCATCTACAGGGTCACGGAAGAACTGCTTGGAAAAGCCCGCGACAATCTTATAATAATGCATCCTATGCCGCGTGTTGATGAAATCGACCCTTCTGTTGACAGAACAAAATATGCGCGGTATTTCCAGCAGTCTTTTTATGGCGTCCCTGTGAGGATGACACTTCTTGCAATGGCGATGGAGGCTATATGAAAAAGGACGTCACCGAGAAAAATCCTAACAGTTCATTGAAGAAAGAGATGCGAGTTCGCCCTATTCGCCAGGGAACAGTCATAGACCACATCAGAGGTGGGCAGGCCCTCAATGTGTTGAAGATCCTGGGAATATATGGAACAACGGAAGCTGTTGTGAGCGTTGCTATGAATGTGCCAAGCGGTTTCTTGGGTCAGAAGGATATTGTAAAGGTCGAGGTAAGGGAGCTTGAAGAAAAGGAAGTGGACAGGATCTCACTTATCGCACCAGATGCCACGATCAATATCATCCGTGATTATGAGGTCATAGAGAAACACAGGGTTGTCCTTCCGGAGCGCATTGATGGCTTGGTGAGGTGCAATAATCCAAATTGTATTTCCAATACAAATGAGCCGGTTATTTCAAAATTCATGGTCAATAAGAAGCCAGTTGAATTAAGGTGTGTATATTGTGATCATGTGATCTCTGAGGGGATAGCGGAGCATTTGATATAAGGCGCAAACCTTAATCTAAGAAAAAGAGAATAGTAGCATCTTATGGACGAGAACACCGTGAACAGGACAAAGGCTGCGATCAATGCCCTAATTGATATAGAGCAGTTGTGGATCGAGAATACCCCAAATTATAATCTCTCAACCCAGGAACTGCTTGTCCTTAAGAAACGACTTGAACGGGTTTTAGAGAACGTTTCTAAGATATATGAAGAACACAAGGAAAAATTACAGGCAGCTGAAGATGAGATAAAGAAGATTCATGCAGAGAAGAAAAGAAAGTAATCGAACAAAATATAATCTGGAATATCTGCGTGTATCCGTGTCATCTGACTAACTTGACAGCATACTCATTGCTATAATCCTGGAAACCATTCGCCTTAACTTCAATATCCAGATAACCTTCCCCTGCCTCCATATCGAAATCGATCTTTTTGAATCTCAGTATTGTGATTCCATTCTCATCTGTAATATTAACGGCGCAAGTCCCCTCACCTGTTAGAACCGAACTTGCTTTTCTTACAGGTGTGCCATCCATTGAATTAACTACTTCGACCTTCACATCGATACTGTCAGTATCATTAAAAGCGGATAATAGTATCAAATTTCCGCTTTTTACATCCGCATGTATCGATCCAAGGATAGCGCTTTGACCGTTATCTATTATTGCAAGCATTGCTGCTAATCCTGCCATTCCCACTATCGTGAGAACAACCATTTTAATTGGGATCCCGATCGCCATTTTTAACCATTGATCCTATTTTTGATATAGAACAACTGCTTTTTCATCTTCATAGTCATAGTAGCCATTGGCTTTTGCAACAAGTTTTAGCTCAACGTTCTTCTGGTTCGGTCTTAGTGTAACTTTTGTGCTAATTGTATTCCCAAGATATACTATAGCTTCACCATCCCCATTTGTCTGGTCAACCCCGAATCCACCCCCGCCGCTAATGGTCACGCTTGCTTTTTCTACAGGATTATTGTTCTTATCATATACTCTGAGAAACACTCTGACCAGGTATTCTCCTGCCCCGCCCACGGTGGCAACGCTTCCTTCCTGCATTGTTCCATTGTCTATTTTAATGTCTATTATATCCACACTTAAATTCTCTTTAGATTTAGGAATTATTGATAGCAGTGCCGCCAGCGCGACCATTCCAACCACGAGCATCACCACAATATTTATTGGAAGCTCAATTGCTTTTTCATCGTCCTTGAATCTTTTCAAATGGTTAATCTTTTTTCCATTTTTTCCTGTACCTGCAAAATGTTTATTCTCATTTAATTTTTTTATTTTCATGAAATCCTCTTTGTCAAACCATTGAACTGAATATTATTCTAGAAACAACAGTCGTAACCGTGAAAACCAGGATCGACATCGGTAAAGTCTGCCCCAGATCGTACATGAACTGTGGCTTGTCATCACCATACTCTATCCCGCCCGCGAACCTTGTCAGGATAATCACAAGGAGAACCATGTATATCCCTACAACAAGCAGAAAAATATCCGGAGGAACGCTCTGGGTCATTCCCGTACCCGATTGGCTCATTAGACCACCTATGTCATATTCGTCAGGCAGATTACTGGTCTCCCTTGATATATTGATCAAAATCTTCTGAATCACTTCGGAGAGCGCAAGTGTCACGCCTGCAATAAGCGGGGCAAAAATAATGGCTGTTGACCTCATAGTCGAAGTGACATCGTACAACGATCTCCTGATATTCGCCTCAACATCCTGTAATTCCTTAAGATGGTCGGCAAGCTTTATGATGGCTATGCCAGCTGCCTCATGGCTTTTATGAACGCTCTCGATCAGAAGCCTCATCATTGTAAACACCCTTTCTGAGTAGATATCCTTGAATGCGCCGTACTCCTCATGAAAAATAGCTCCATGCAATGTGGTTCTCATGCATGTGAGGTTTCTTGAGATATCTGCGAATGCTTCCCCGATTTTTGATCCTTTCATAGTCTGTGATGTATGTGAAAATGCCTCCTCTGCAGACCTTCCCTCAGAGATCCTTCTACCAAGGATGAACATGGCATCTGCAAACTCATTCTCCACCTCTTTTATCCCATCGCGTATTTTTTTGTAGGGAGTATATATACCCAGGGAGTAACTCGTGATCATTCCTGTAATAGCCCATATAATTGGGAAAGTGGGCAAAACCAACCCTGTCATGGCTTCTTTTGATATGATATTTAATGGATTGCCAAAATTAAGGAGAATGTATCCTGAGAAACCGATAATTAAACCGACTATAGATGTGACAATAATTACATTTTTTCGAATTATTCTAATTCTAGACAAATGTGGATGTTTGTCTGATATGTTTGGTGGTGAAAAAGTAGCTGGTCGTGAAAGTAAAATATATTCCGAGTAGAAAAAAGTGAAAAGAGGAAGACCTATGTTGTATATTAGAACAAGGGTCAATGTATCGACCCTCACGCCAACGATGCTCACAGCTGGTATCAAAGCAACAAGAGCAAGAGGGATCAGAATGAAAATAGAGTAAAGAACATATGTGGGTGTCTTGAGTTTAGCCGCAAATGCATCCATCATGGTTTTTGTCCCTTCAAGAACGATATCGAGCGATTTATTAAGGGTCATGATCCTTTGCGCTTCATCCGGTTCACTCGTGGAGCTCTTTACAAGATGGAGCGAGCGTTTGAAATATTCGCTGTTTTTCCCCCAATGGCTGGCAAATTCGATAAGTGCTTCATCGACGTTGCTATATACGCGAATATGTATGTCCCAGATAAGTTTCTTTAAATCCCTTGCAAGAGGTCTGCAGGAATTCTCAGCTGCAAAAATAATGGCTCTTTCCATATTAGGAACAAGCTTCATTGACATCACAATATAGCTCTGGATCTCAGGAACATCGCCAAGCGTGTGTATTTTCAGGAATTTTGCATGGATCTTTGGATATTCACTCAGGTAGATCATTACAGCCACTGGAATAATCACAGTGAAAGCAGCTACAAAAAGTATCGTATTTCGCTCATAAGTGGAAGCACTGAAAAGAACAAGATCAAGAATTACCATTAACAGGAACAATAACAAGCCGCTCGTATAGGAAAGGATATGGGTTTCCCATGGTTCAACCTCAAATCCTGAGAAATGTAATGCATCAAGGAACTCCTTGCTTATAGTTTTTTCGCTCTTTTTCCTGAAATTATCAAAATCCCCCACAAGCCAGCTAAAATGCTTCACTGAAAACCTGCAGGCATGGCAATAGAGATTCTGATCGTAATTCATATAAATCTCACTTATTTTTTTCCACGAAATCCAGGTACCACTCGATCCATCTATTGTAGACCTCCTGGAAATCCACTTTTCCTTTTTCATCCTGGATCCTGTCAAGATAAAGGCAAAATGTATTATTCGCTTTCACTACCATGTCAGATTCCACGAACTTGGGGTGCTGCAATCCAACTTTGGCTATCGTTTCTTTGATCATTGCCCGCATTTTAATATTAAGAGAAGCTTCATCAATGCTCATTCCCCATTTATGGGCGATCTTGCTCACAAGTTCCGAACCTCCCCTGTCCAATAAATCGGTAGCTATAAGCTTATCCTGTGTGGCATCAAATACCATAATTTCATTAAAAATATCATCTGCATCCGGATGATCTTCCCATTCCCCTCCTGTCACTTCTGCGATCTGGACAACTCGCTTTTTCTTTTTCATCGTGCCGCTTATCCTTACATTCTGGGCAACTACCACGGCATCCGTGGCCCTAAAAGATGCAGCTGGCACTCCAAGGCTGTTGACTATGCGTTCGTAAACCGCTCTTATGGAAGCACCATGAATAGTTCCGATAACAGAATTACCAGAGGCGCCCACCTGCATTGCTTCGTATAATACCTTTACTTCCGGACCTCGCACTTCACCAAGCACAAGTGTTGCATTTCCCATTCGAAGTGCTGCGCGAAGTGCAGTTTCAGGATTTACCTCGATGTTTGTTCCACCTATTGCAGACTTTGTGTTCATTGCCTGGATCTTGCAACCTAGTTTCTGTAAATTTTCAATTGGAAGCTCAGGTGTGTCTTCAATGGTCAGGATCCTATATTTCTGGGGTATTTCAAGAAGAAGGGCGCATAGGAGCGATGTTTTTCCAGAACCAACGCCTCCTGCGACTAGAATTGAGCATTGGCCATCCATCAGGAAACTCAACAAGCCTGCTGCTAACGGGGTGATCGATCCTGTGTTTATGAGCTTTGGTAGAGTCCAGGGATTTCGGGCATGTTTTCGAAAGGCGTAAGCAAGTCCTCCAGATGACAGCGGATCTCCGATCACTGATACTCTTGTCTTGAACTCAGGCAGGTCCATATCAAGAACAGGATTTGCTTCCCCGAATGGTCTTCCGCTTATTGCCCTTAGCCTTGTTATCATAGAATCAATATCATCCTGGGACAAATATATATTGGATGAACATTCTTCGCCGTCTACAACAACGTGTATAGGATTTATGTCAGCCGGGGAATTCACATAAACATCGCTGACGCGCTCATCAGATAGTACATCTTCAAGGATACCGAACCCCGTTGTGTATTTTGCAAGTATGTCCGATAACATGTGTATTTCATCGGGTGTAAGTTTAAGTTTCTTTGATATACCCTCCTCTGATATCATTTGCTTCCCCAATCGCATGAAATACTCCCTGGAATTGGAGGAATCTGCTAAATTAATATCCTTCGGTCGGTGCCTCATCAGTTTCTTCCTGACTGATTCGATTATCTCCAATTCTATCGGGCGCATATTATTATATTCTACCGGGATCGTGAAATATAGGCTCTCAGGTCGATCCGTGAGGCCATAAAGCGTGATCGGCATAACCCTTCCATCTAATCTTTGCACTTCATATCTTTCAAGGAATTCCGTATTCGATGGCGGGGCTGTATATATTCTTGTTGTGGAAAAACCGGGTCGTACGAGCGATTTTATGACGTTCCGGTAATAATCCAGACCTGTCATATCCCCTTTGATCCTCTCTGCAAGCAATGGTACACAGGTGAGCATTTTCTCCAGCATTAAGATGAAATTGGTTTTGAATATTCTGTATTTGATATCTTTCTCATCACTGCAAATCTTCAGACTTTTGATCTTTGCAGATATGTCCTTATATGCTCCGACCGGATCGGATTTACCTGCATTTAGGGTCAAGAGCAGCCATTCATTAAATTGGGCTGCATATATTTCATAATCTTTCCCGATAAGGGAATTTTTATAACCGTCAATATTACGGATAAATAGCGCCAGGAGGTATAAAAGATCAAGATTTTCATTTTCATAATCCCGGTCAAAAAGATGCGATAGCACAAGGCGGTTTGCCGCGGGTTCAGTGCCCAGGATATGGAAGATATATTTTCGACATGTAGAGTCCGTTATGGAAGATGAACCATTCTTGCAATTTTTACAATCAAGAATTATTATGCGTTGATTCTTGTATTTTCGAACCTTATACGAACAGGACTTTTCCTTGGATTTCTTCTTTAGAGTAAAACCCATTATAGTATTCACTATTAATGCAGCGCTGAATCTTGATTTCGTATCTATTTTTATCGGCACCATTTTTCTGCAAAATTGGAGAATATTATTGCAGTAAATCATAGGATTATATAAATTTATCTAAAAAATTTTATAATAATAATTACCATCGTAATAATATATATTACGAGAATAATGATTATAATAACTAATTTGTATATAAAATATTAACACAATTATTAAATACTATCACCATGTCCATTGTCGCATACGGATGCAATAGATGAATTCCAAGGAAAAACAAATCTCACATGATCTAAGAAAATCAGGCGTAACCCTCAAGCAATATGTAATCGGAAGAAACGATACAGATATTGATCTGGGGACGCTCAATGTGGGAAAATACCTCGCACTTGATAGGTCAATGGGATCACACGTTCAAATGGATGCATTAAGACCCCATGCCATTCTCATTTGCGGCAAACGCGGGTACGGAAAATCCTATACAATGGGAACACTCATCGAAGAACTTGCCATGCTCCCTTCGAATATTAATATTGCCACTCTTGTTATTGATACGATGGGGATATTCTGGACTATGCGCCATCCGAATACTAAAGAAGAAGATATTTTATCAAAATGGGGTCTGTCACCTAAAGGATTCGAGTTGGAATTGTTCGTACCCGAAGGAAGTGTGAAGCAGTATGAAAAAATGCATATTGAAGCAAAACCATTTTCGATCTCTCCGGCAGAACTTTCAGGATATGACTGGTGTTCGTTATTTGACCTTGCGCCGATTGGCCCTTTGGGGATTTATGTTCTAAAAACAATTGAAGAGATCAAAGAAAAAGCACAAGACTATTCTTTATTGAATTTAATTGATTATATGAATAGCGATGCAGATGCTGATTCAACGTTGCGAAATGCTGCAAAGAACTATTTCAAGAATGCTATTTCATGGGGGATATTCCATGAAAATGGGATTGACATCCGCGATATTATCCAAAAAGGCAAAGTGGTCATCCTTGACCTTAGCTCTATCGGGGACCAGAATGTCAAAGCGATCGCTGTGAAAATCCTGGGTTCTAAGATATATGACGAAAGAATAAGATCAAGACGTTTGTACGAGCAGCGCAAAATTGGAGAAAACTCTTTAGAACAGGGCATCCCTATGGTCTGGATGTTCATTGATGAAGCACATTTATTTTTGCCAGCAATTGGAGAAACGCCTGCTACAGGCGTACTCGTTAATGAATGGCTAAGGCAGGGACGCCAGCCCGGTCTTTCTGTTATTTTTGCAACCCAAAGACCTGCGGCGCTTCATCCCGATGTTATGTCCCAGAGCGACATAATAATCTGCCACCGCCTTACGGCACAGGATGATATCAGCGCGCTTGAGGCAGTTCGTCCCACATATATGCGAGAAGGTATCGGGGATTCACTGAAAAAAATGGGGATGGAAAAAGGAGTGGCATTTATCGTTGACGACAATTCTGAATCTGCTCATGTTGTAAGAATGCGCCCCAGGAAAAGCTGGCACGGGGGAGATGAGCCAAACGCGCTTGAGCAATAGGTTGCATGGGATAGACGGTTTAATTTCTTCTGGAATCATAGATAAATTAAATAAGCTTCAACACCCTTGATAGACTATGATTCTGTTGACCGGTTCCACAGGTTTTATAGGAAATCGTGTTCTAAAGGCGCTATCTAATACAAGCCTCCATGTGAGATGCCTCGTGAGGAAATCCGCATCATCCCAAAATCCAAATATCACCTATGTGACCGGGGATGTGCTTGATTATGATTCGCTTGTCAGGGCAACGGTTGCCGTGGACACTGTATATTATTTCATTCATATGATGGGTAACCAACCAATCGGTGAGCAAAAAAAGTTCGATGAACTTGACAGGATTGCGATAAACAACATGGTCAAGGCATGCCGGCAAAACGGCGTTAAAAGGATAATTCACCTGACAGGAATGAGAAATCCTAAGGAAAAACTCTCTCACCATCTTGAAAGCAGAAAGGAAGTGGAAGATATTATCAGGAATAGCGGCATTGATTATACGATTTTCAGGGCATCAATAATTATAGGAAGGGGCGGTGCAGCTTTTGATATCCTGGATACTGTGGTTCGCAAATTTGCTATCATCCCGATCTTTGGGTGGGAAAATACCAGGGTGCAACCGATCTATATTGATGATGTGATAAGATATCTTGTGGAATGCCTCGAACGGAAAGAGACTATTAACAAATGTTATGACATCGGCTGTTCAGAGATATTAACTTATAATCAATTGATAAAGCAATATGCGGATGAACTTGGTTTGAAGAAAATATTTATTCGTATTCCTGGCTCATGGCACTGGTTATCGGCAATGGTTCTTGGAAAGTTATCTCCTGTAAATCCCAATGTGGTTTACTGGCTTATCGAGTCACTTCAAAATAACATGGTATGTGAATCCAATGACCTGAATAAGATATTTGGTTTTGTACCACTTGGTTTCAAAGAAAGTATCGGAAAAATATAATCCTTCTATATTAAGATTTTATCGCTTTTACAAGTTCTTCGATTTTTCCTCTGATATCATCGACCTGTTCGACGATAGTCCCTGTGACGATCATGTCAGCGCCTGCTTTTACCCGTTCTTTTGCCGTGATCCCGTCGCGGATCCCGCCGCCTACGAGTACTTTATTTTGTTCTCCCACAGCTTTCTTGACTGATTGAACCATTTCAACAGGAACGGGTTTATCTGCGCCTGAGCCAGCTTCAAGATAAATATAATGCATACCAAGATATTTGGCGGCAAGAGCATATGCTACCGCAAGCTTTGGTTTATTCCTGGGTATCAGGCGAGCATCTCCAACCCACCCGGCGGCGCCTCCCGGTTCGATTACGATGTATGCCATTGAGATCGGTTCTATACCATGCTTGTAAACAATCGGCGCTCCTATTGCCTGGTTCGTGGTAATGTAATTGACATCTCTTGAATTTAAGAGACTCATAAAAAATACAGCGTCAGCGCTTTCTGCTAGACCTGCGGCATTTGCCGGAAAAAGAATAACGGGAAGATTACAGGCAGACTTGATAGCCTGCACTGTTTGTTCAACTGTGGCGCCCGTTGCGCCCATAGAACCCCCTACCATTATCGCATCTGTTCCGCCGAGAAACGCCTCGTGAGCCATTTTCCCTGCTACTTCAGGTATCTGTGAGTCGGGGTCTAAAAGGGTAAGGTGTACAGCACCTTCTTTTTCGATTATCCGGTTGAGTTTATCCTCAACTGTCATCAATCTACGTTCCCTTAAGTTCCTTTGATTTCATTCTAAGATTCTTATATCCGCATTTTCTGCATCTTGTTGCACGCACTGAATTTCTTGCATTGCATTTCATGCAAATTTTCATATGAAGAAGTACTTGTTCCGCTTCTGGAAATCTTGCCATAATTCACCTCTGGAGGACTGCTTACTTGAATGTTATAACATTTAACCTTTTGGTATCATAATTTAGCAGTTTTACTTTCTTCCACCTGTCGCACTATCTGCGGATAATTCCCGAATACTGAGGCAAGGTCAATTGTACAAACAACATCTACAATCCCAATACTAGCAATTGGATCTCCATTCTTATCCTGGACAGGACAGACGACCACAGGTATTCCCTTATAAGCACCTTTTGTTGGTATCGTATGTATGATGCAATTTTTTTGTATAACCTCTTCAAGCACGGGTCCTGTATAGTTATTATCCATTACAATCCCATTTTCAATCCTGACGCCTTTTTTATTTTTGCTACGCATTGTTACTGGCAAAGAAAACAGTTCGTGCACCATTTTAGCAAAGGGAAGTATTTCCTCACTTGATGAATTCTCAGATATTCTTAATTCACTCATTTATAATTCTCCCAATTATTAATCGTCTCCACTCCTAATATCCTTTTCCTTTATCTTGCCGCCAGGTTCAATTTCCTCGAATATCTCCCCTTCAAATGAATATACCTCTGCCCCCTCAAGCCAGGCATCAGGCATGAGTCCTGCCTTAATACAGGTCTGGCACAGGAATTCAGTGCTATTAAAACCATGTTCAACTGCGACCTGCGGAAGCAAGAGCCCTGAACTTAGTTTCGTAGAAACAATAAGACCATCCCTTCCGATCACAATCTTATCCGGTATGTCCCTGGGTTTTGCTTTAATGTGTTTTGGGACTGTAAGTATCGTGACCTCAATGAAAATATCATCAATTTCATCGAGTTCTACCGGGTAGAATCGTGGGTCTTCGCGTGCCGCATTGATCGCAGATAGTATGATTGCTTCCCCAAGGGCTAGAACTGGATACGGTCTTCCGATGCAACCCCGAAGCTCTTTCCTTTCTTTTTTCTTGCTCAGTGTTACAAAAACGCCGCGCTTTTCTTTAAAAACATCCGGTAGATTTTCCGGTTGGATCTTTCGTCCATTCTCAAGGCACTCTTTTATAGCTGTTCTTGCAAGGCGTACTGCCGTTTCTCCCTCTGATTTTGTAAGCATGACTTATATTTATCCTGCCATGATATATATTTTTTTCAAACGGCTATTATTTTTCACGCTTCGTATTCATGCCCTGCCACTATATCGACTTCCTGTATCGTTATTAGCTTGTCTTTTGCTATTTTTTTGATATGTGGAATAACAGGTTCCAGGCGCTCCTGGGTATCCACTACTTCTATTATTACAGGAAGATCTTCACTCAGGCGCAGAATACTTGCGGTGTGGAGAATGCTGTGGATGCCATACCCTTCAAAACCCCGAAAAACGGTTGCGCCCGCAATTCCCTTACTTCTTAAGTATTCAACAATAGCATGATAAGCAGGTTTTCCTTCATATCGTCCCGATTCTCCTATATAGATCCTGAGTAATTTTGCTTTCATCAAACTCATCTCACAATTACACTGCCAGTAGAGTTCGGATATTCTTTATAAGTGCCATATTCAGCAAGAGCAAAAGTATACTTGCCCGACGTATTGAACTGGTGTTGATACAATCCAGGATATTGCAGGAGCTGTTTTTCAAATAATTCATCCTTGCTAATCAATACGACTCTGGGACGCATATTCTCCACATTGTACCATATAATTTTATCAGATATGTTTATCGTTAAGGTATAAGGTAAAAAGCCGTGAGCGATATCCATTTTGACCTTATAGCTCATGGGTTCGATCTTTATCTCGATTCTATTGGGGGTTGAAATTACTGCAGGAACTTTTGGTGTTTCCTGCAGTCTAACAGTAGTAGTATTATTTGATAATTCGGATAGTTGAGCCTGTGGAATTTTCTCATCCACAGGAGAAGATATCGGTGTCAAAAAAGATATCATAAAGTAAAGGATGATCATTGCAATAATACCTCCAATAATAATCATCTGATTTCTTGAACGCCCTGGCATCTTAAATCCAGGCAACATTCCTTCAAACGAAGGAGCTTTCAAATGATAACCTTTCTTTATATCCTCGGGTTTTTTTGTCTCTGCAAAATCCTGGTACCAGTCGCAAACTGGATTCAGGCAGAATTGTGCAATTGGAATTTCAACAAATCCGAGTCCGATGGATTTCCGGACACTTTTTGTCTGCACAAAGCCACCGCATTTCGGACATTTTTCAGCATACTTCATAGGCATCATTATAGTTAGAGGCATTATTAAAATTATCGAATAGAAATCTATATGAAATTCCTTAACCAACAAAATACAATGCACATAAAACCACAGATACGCATCCTTGCCATTGATGACTCGCCTTTGATACAAGAAAAAGTCACGATAATCGGAGCTTTTTTCAGAGGGGGTGAGCAGCTTGACGGGATACTGCGTTCAGAGGTCATAAAGGATGGAATGGATGCCACAGATGTTTTTACCCGGATGATAAATGGCTCAAAGTATCATACCCAGATAAGGGTAATTTTGCTTGACGGACTCACATACGCTGGTTTCAATCCTGTTGATATTACAAGTCTTTTCAAAGAAACAGGCGTGCCTGTCATCAGTTTTATGCGCTCATGTCCAAATCTTGAGAAAATAAAGCAGGCGCTCACGAATCTTTCAGATTCTGAAAAAAGATGGGAAATAATACAGCGTGCAGGCAAAATATACAAAATAAAGCAGGATAAACCTGTTTTTTTCCAGTTATGCGGACTAGATAAAGAAAGCGCGGTAAAGATCATCCGGATGACTTCAACGCACAGCGATATCCCTGAGCCTCTTCGGGTCGCGCATCTTATTGCGACAGGCATTATTCTTGGCGAATCAACTGGAAAAGCCTAAGGTAAAGGCTAAGCTCTCCTGACAAAGACGTTGTATATCTTCCCATCCTGCTTGACAGAAAGCAGTTTGTGCCCCAATTTTTTTGCCCAAGCATCGATATTCTGGGGAGCAACAGGGTCATCCGCTACTATATGCAATATTTCGCCGGGTTTTAACTGCTCCAATCTTTTTTTTGTGAGGAGAAGAGGATATGGGCAGCACTCGCCGCACACATCCAGGGTGTCATCAGGGATTATTTCTGACATTAGAATACCATGTTTACATCAGATTCAAGTATCATGTCTGTTAATTCAGAAATTGAAATCTTCTTAATTCCATTGATTATCTCGTTATCGCTTATCTCGCGTTTTGCAATATCCCTATCAAGTGCAAAAAAACTCACAAGATCCAGATTCTTGGTTATTTCAGCCTCAACTGACGGTACATCCTTGAACCATACTGCAAGGTCTCCATATCCCGTTTTCTGTCCTTTAACTATTGAATGCACTCCGCCGCTTACGAAAATCATTGAAGCTTCATTTCCTGCCGCAACCTGGGAAGCAGCCATCGGGACTGCTGAAAATGCATCCTCTTTTCCGTAGGGGGGCTGGGTTACGATTATGTTTACTTTCTTGCTCATGTTTATCACCCTATTAGTATAGTCTTATCTGATTCTCCAGTCCATTCACCCAGGTCATAAAGTCCACCGATTATGACGCCTTCAGTCTGCTGCTTTGTTACGCCTCTTGCGTCCGTGCATTTTATACATGCGATCGCATGTACTTTTGGCTTCTTTATGCCCTTTTTCACTATTGTCCCGAAAATGGTCTCGATCGGTGGGAACTCTTTGGGTGCCTGCTCCTTGTGAGCGATCAATGTGGCATCCAGGTAGTTGAAGAAATTAACAGTTATGCCTTTTTCTTTTGCCGCATGGGCAAGTCTTATCATTGTGAATACGCCTTCGTCCCTGTAAGGGCCGTTTATTGAAACTATCGTGAGTTGTTTTCCTGTCATTTGTATCACCTAAAACCACACTGCTCTATCTTTTTGCATTATAAAATCAAGAAGAGTTCCGATTTCTTTAATTTCAACGCCTCCTATAAGTTTGTCAGTCAGCGACCTTGAAAGAACTGCTTTATCGTCCGCATATATTTTTATACCCTTTTTTTGAGCCGCAGTGAGTTTATTTCCATACTCCGATTTTCTCGCGGCGGTTACGCCATCTTCAATAAGGTATAAAGACACTTCATTTCCTTTTTCCCTGGCATTTAATCCGATTTCAAGCACGAGATCGGGTGTTTCCGTAGTATACGGGTCTTTTGAAAGCACGAGTAATAGATCTGTCATATTTTTTCCTCTATAAATTTGTATGATAGGGGTCAATAACTATTTATTATGGTTAAATGTTTCGATGTAGGCAATATTAATAAGCAATGCCAACCATTTCGCAGATATTCGTGCCGAGGTAGCCCAGTGGCCTAAGGCGCCGGTCTTGAAAACCGGTTGTGCTACGCACAGCGGGAGTTCAAATCTCCTCCTCGGCGCTTTAATATTATTATGTTATCCTTTTTTTTGCCCGTTGCTTTGGTTCCGGCATTTCTGTTGATTATAAATATTTTCGTCGGTCTTTCTGTCGATCCTGAATAAGACAATAAACATTTGGTTCGTACTAATACGAACCAAAATCTTTAATATACCCCCTATCGTTTACACAACTTGTAAATATGACCCGACAAAGCAAAAGAAAAACCACGGACAGGCTGCACTGCACGTTCAGTGCTATAATTGATATATTTGAGATGGAAAACAACAGGGAACCCACTAGCCAGGAAGTGAATAACATATTAATGTATATTGGGGACAGGGGTTGGAACGCGAAGCAACATGATTAATAATTAAGTTCCATTATTAATAATGATTATATGTTATTAATAATGGTGCTCCGCATTGTTATAAATCGAAAACTTTAAACCCAATTATCCCCTTTACCAATAAAAAACGTTACAGTAACGAAAAAACTGAAGGGTACAAATGAGTAACGTACAATCTTGTTATCAGTGCGGTAAATGCACATCTATATGCCCCATGCGCCGGGTTTCAAAAACCTCACCTCGCAATTCGATTTATAATGCCAATGTGTATGGGCTTGAAACGAAAGGCATCTGGACATGCCTGACATGCGGCTTGTGTCCGATTGAATGTCCGCAGCAGGTGGATTTCCTCAATTTCATAAAAGAAGAACGTCAGGGAAAAACGCCTCTTGATGTCGCGCATCTTGGTGTTTTCACTGAATTTAATGAACTGAGTTCAAAGCTTGATGGATTAAAGCCTGAAAAACCGGATTCAAAATATGGTTATTTCCCAGGGTGCGTGGACCAGCTTGGTTTATTCCTGCACGATATAAAAACTGATTTTGGTGAGATCACTTCATCGTCTCTTAAACTCCTGAATAAACTGGGCATTAAACCCTATGTCATGAACATGAAATGTTGTGGTCACGATGTCCTCTGGCAAGGGAAAAATGATGCTTTTGAAAAGCTTAAGAAACATAATATTAACTATATAAAAGAAAGCGGTATAGATACTTTGGTGACAAGCTGCGCCGAATGTTATCGCACTTTTTCAAAGGATTATGGTCTGGAGATAAAAGTTGTCCATATTTCCGAGCTTCTGGATAAACTTGGATTAAATATCGATGCTGAAGTGACCTACCACGATCCATGCAGGCTTGGCAGGCATATGGGTGTATATGACGCACCACGAAAAGCGCTCAACGCTAACGGCGTGGTCGTAAAAGAGATGGAACATTCGAAAGAAAATGCCCTTTGTTGTGGAGTCAGCAGCTTTATGAACTGCAACGAGCAGACAAAAGCGCTTCGTATAGCAAGGATGAATGAAGCTGAGGCGACAGGCGCAAAGACTCTTATCACAACATGCTCAAAATGCCTCGCGCATTTCAACTGCTTGAAGACCGAAAAGGATGCTATAAAGAAATACGATTTTGATGTGGTGGACCTTACAGTATATCTTGCCAGGAAAATGGAGCAAACATGAAGGTAGATCCAAAACTATTATCTGAAGTCAGGAAATACGGTGAATTTGACGTTACTGGCTGCTTCAATTGCGGCAGTTGCACAGTTAAATGCAATTTATCAAAGGATTCGCCAACATTCCCGCGCAAGAGTATGCGTAACGTTGTCATGGGATTGAAAGATCAACTTAACAGCAGTCTTGAACCGTGGTTGTGCTATTACTGTGGTGACTGTTCAAGCACATGTCCACGCCAGACCGAACCAGGAGAAGCGATGATGACACTTAGGCGCTATCTCACATCAAAATATGACTGGACAGGTCTTGCTTCAAAATTCTACAGATCAGTAGCATGGGAAATTGGAGCTATCTTATTGGTAGCTGCTTTTGTCCTGACGCTAGGACTTATATTCCATGGTCCGATAGTTACTGATAGGGTTGAACTCAATACATTTGCACCTGTTGAAAAGGTTCATCTTTTCGATATGGGTATGTTCGTAGTTCTTTCGTTCTTCATTATTTCCAACGCTTTCAATATGTTCCGTCTAACAATGAATAAAGATAAGAGCGTGAAAATACCTTTTTCATTATATATAACACAGCTAAAGGAGTTAATAGTTCATGCAGCAACCCAGAAAAGGTTCAAAGAATGCACCACCAGCGACCGCTGGATAAAGCATTGGTTGCTTGTTGTTGGATATGGTACTATGTTCATATTAGTCGTGGTCTTTTTGAGCTGGTTCCAGACAGACAATATATATCCTATTTATCACCCCCAGAGATGGCTAGGCTACTTTGCAACAATCGTTCTTGTGGTTTTTACAGTTGAGATACTATATGGCCGGATAGTCAAACGCGAGCAGATACACAGGTTTTCGCATTTGAGCGACTGGTTATTCCCTATACTCCTGTTGTTAACAGCAGTAACCGGTATTCTTGTTCACTTTTTCAGGTATATGAGTTTGCCTTTACCCACTTATTATACTTATGCTGTTCATATGGCAATAGCTGTTCCAATGCTGGTCGTTGAAGTACCATTTGGCAAATGGTCACATCTTGTTTACAGGCCGCTTGCATTATATTTCCAATCTATCAAGGACAAAGCAATACAACTACAGAAAGGAGAGTCAAAACATGGACAGTAATAAAAAAACAATTGGCTCCGCCGTTGTAATCGGAGGTGGAATTGCAGGAATGCAGGCAAGCCTTGACCTTGCTTCATCGGGTATAAAAGTTTATCTTGTTGAAACAAAACCCAGTATCGGCGGAGTAATGGCACAGCTTGATAAAACATTCCCCACTAACGACTGTGCAATGTGTACGATGGCTCCCAGGCTTGTGGAAATAAGCAGTCATAAAAATATAGACCTTATAAGCCTTGCTGAAGTTGAAAGCGTAAAAGGAGAAGCAGGGAATTTCACTATAACTGTTAAGAAAAGACCCCGTTATGTCAACGAAAAGAAATGTACAGGGTGCGGAACATGTCTTGCTGTCTGTCCTGTGGGCAAAGCAAAAGCAGCGCAAGATGGTAAAGAAAGAAAGATCAAACCTATACCTGATGAATACAATGAAGGACTATCAACAAGACCAGCAGTATCTATCCCATTTCCGCAAGCAATACCCAATAAAGCTTTTATTGACAGCAGGTACTGCCTGTATCTTAACGGCGGAAAATGTGGCAACTGCAAGAAAGCATGCAAGGCAGAAGCTATTGATTTTGAACAGAAGGAACAAATATTTGAATTAAATGTCGGTGCCATAATGGTGACGCCGGGTTATGAGCTCTTTGACATTGGATCAAAACCAGAATACGGGGGGGGAAAATTCGAAAATGTCCTAACTGCGCTCAAGTTCGAAAGGATACTTTCAGCTTCAGGTCCGTATCAAGGCAAAGTGTTGCGACCTTCTGATAAGAAAGTGCCAAAAAAGTTGGCATTCATTCAATGTGTGGGTTCAAGGGACCATGAAAGAGATTACTGTTCTGCAGTTTGCTGCATGTATGCGACAAAAGAAGCTCTTATCGCAAAAGAACATCTTGGTGATCAGCTTGAGATCGATATTTTATATATGGATATTCGAGCCTATGGAAAAGGATTTGAAGAATATTACCAGAGGGCGCAAAAACTCGGCGTCAATTATATAAGATGCCGCGTACCGGCCATCGAAGAGAATCCCCAAACCAAGAATCTAATCATTAATTATCTATCAGATAATGACAAAAAACTGACCCGTGAATATGACATGATAGTCCTCTCCACAGGATTGCTTGCACCAAAATCTGCAAAACAAATTTCCGGTACTTTGGGGATATCATTGAATGAATATAACTTCTGCAATACTGGATCGTTCTCACCCGTAAACTCATCAAGGGATGGGATATTTGTTGCAGGGCCATTTACAGAACCAAAGGACATTCCTGAGACGGTCATTCAGGCAAGCGGTGCAGCATCAAAGGTGCTATCTCTGCTTTCCAGCGTCCGTGGTACACTTGTTAAAGAGAAAGAATATCCTTCAGAGAAAGATATCACAGGTCAGGAAGCGCGTATTGGTGTGTTCATTTGCCACTGTGGAAAAAATATTGGCGGAGTTGCGAACGTCCCGGAGATAGTTAAATATGCATCTACCCTTCCAAGTGTTGTTCATGCGGAAGATAATCTTTACATGTGTTCTTCTGATGCCATAGATAAAATAAAACAGAAGATCGAAGAACATCACTTGAATCGTGTGGTTGTAGCTTCATGTACTCCAAGAACACATGAACCTTTATTCAAGAACACGATACGTGAGGCAGGATTGAATGAATATCTTTTCGAGATGGCAAATATCAGGGAACACTGCACATGGGCGCATATGCACGAACCTGAAGCTGCAACTAAGAAGGCAATGGGTCTTGTTCAAATGGCGGTTGCAAAGTCAAGATTACTTGAACCTCTTTACAGACAATTTGTTCCTATCAACCAGGATTGCCTTGTTATAGGCGGAGGAATTGCAGGTATGGTCGCTGCAAAGGAAGTAGCGAATCAGGGATTCCTTGTGCATCTTGTGGAAAAAGAGGAAAAACTCGGCGGTGGCGCCAGGAAACTCCATTATTTACTGGGTAATGAAAAACCGCAGGAATTTTTGAATGACCTCATAAACTCAGTAAGCAGTAATGAAAAGATCATGGTGCATACGGGTTCGAAAATTGAAAGTTTCACGGGGTCAATTGGCAAGTTCAAAACCATTATTGACAGCGCTGGTACGAAACATGAGTTTGAACATGGCGCCATAATAGTGGCTACGGGAGGTATTGAGCATAAGCCTTCTGAATATTTATATGGTAAGAATAAAAAAGTGATGACTCAGCTTGAATTTGAAGAAAAACTTGCCACTGATGCGCAACTCAAGCCTCCTGGATGCGTGGTAATGATACAATGCGTCGAATCACGCAACGATGAACGACCATACTGCAGCAGGATATGTTGCGGAACGGCAGTCAAGAACGCATTAAAAATAAAGGAGAAGTTTCCTGATACAGGCGTCTATGTGCTCTATCGAGACATGAGGACATTTGGGTTCATGGAGAGCTATTACACGAAAGCGAGGCAAAAGGGCATAGTCTTTGCAATTTATGATACGGATAAAAAACCAGAGCTTATCGAATTGAAAGATGGTAATTTGACTGTAAAATACTTTGATTCCACATTGCAGGAAAATATTGAAATTGATTCCGATTATGTTGTATTATCAACTCCTGTTATTCCGCGTCCAGAAAATAAAGAACTGGCATCAATGCTTAAAGTACCGCTTGACCAGAACAAATTCTTCCTTGAAGCGCACATAAAATTGAAACCTGTTGATTTTGCCACTGATGGAATATTCCTTTGCGGACTTGCCCATTATCCAAAATCAATCAAGGACAGCATTGCCCAGGCAGGGGCGGCAGCAGCAAAAGCAGGCACGATATTATCCAAGAAATTCATAGAGACCGAAGGCGCGATATCTATTGTGAACGAAGCAAAATGCATTGGCTGCGGAACATGCGTTACAGTATGCCCATATAATGCGCCGGCGCTTGAGGAAGTGACAGTTAAAGTGGAAGAGATCATTTATAAAACAAAGAAATCAAAGATCAATCCTGCTGCATGCAAGGGGTGCGGGTCATGCGCAGCTGCCTGTCCTGCCGGAGCGATAACTGCACAGCATTTCTCGTCAAAAGAGATCCGCGAAGTGATCGATGCTTTTGATAGGGGTGTCAGGAGCATGTCAATTGAAAAAGGTATCGTGGAGGTAACGGTATGAGCGAAGGACAAGCTGTGGCATCTACAAAAGAAGAGTGCTGGCTACCGAACATACTTGCGTTTGCCTGTAACTGGTGTTCTTACGCAGGCGCTGACCTGGCGGGAGTGAGCAGATTGCAGTATCCGCCCACAGTAAAAATTTTGAGGGTGATGTGTTCAAGCAGGGTCGAGCCAGCTTTTATTCTGAAGGCTCTAAAGGACGGTGCGGATGGTGTTCTCATCGCAGGCTGCCACATTGGTGACTGCCACTACATAGATGGGAACAAGAACGCAGAGGTCAGGATAAACAATACTAAAAAGGCGCTGGCAAAGCTAGGGCTTGATAAGAGGCTTCGGCTTGAATGGATATCTGCAAGCGAAGGATTGCGATTTTCAGAAGTCATAAAAGATTTTACGGAAGAGATAAAGAAACTCGGAGAAAACCCGGTCAAACACAAGATAGAACCGCAGATAAAAGCAGATGAAAGCAGATTTAATGCATCGGCTAACAAGTCAGCGGCTAATGTTCAAGGAAGTGAGTGAAATGAGTGATAATAAAAGTACTGAAAACAAAAGTACTATTGAAAAAGATAATGAAGAAAAACGGGTCGGTGTGTTCGTATGCGAATGCGGCGTGAATATCGGGGGCGTCGTAAACACAAAAGCGGTAGCTGATTATATTGGAACGCTCAAGGGTGTTAAAGTCACATCCGTGAACAAGTTCACATGCTCGGATTCGGGCCAGGCTGATATCCAGGCAAAGATTAAAGAGCACAACCTTAACCGTGTCGTTGTGGCAGCATGTTCGCCAAAAACACATGAACCCACATTCCGAGCCTGTATAGAAGAGATGGGTTTGAACCAGTACTTCCTTGAATTTGTTAATATCAGGGATCATTGTTCATGGATACACATGTGGGAGAAGGAAAAAGCCACAGAGAAAGCCAAAGATCTTATAAGAATGGGTGTTGAGCGATCAAAACTGCTTGAGCCGTTGCAGGCAAGTGAAGTTCCAGTAACGGATAAAGCTCTTGTCATCGGTGCAGGCGTTGCTGGTATGCAGTCCGCCCTTGACCTTGCAGATATGGGTTTCCAGGTTTATCTTGTTGAGAAAGAGCCTTCAATAGGTGGAAGGATGGCACGCTTTGATAAAGTGTTCCCAACGAACGATTGTTCCATATGCATCCTTGGTCCAAAGATGGTAGAAGTGGCAAGGAATAAAAATATCAAGATAATGAGCTATTCAGAAGTGAAAGCTGTGGAAGGGTATGTGGGCAACTTCAATGTGAAAGTCGAGCATAAACCCAGATATCTTGATGTAGTTAAATGTACAGGATGCGCCAAGTGCAGCGAGGTCTGTCCAGTTGAAGTACCGTACGATTTCAATGAAGGCTTAGGGACTCGAAAGGCAATATATGTTCCTTTCCCGCAAGCTGTACCGCTTCGTGCAGTTCTTGATAAGGATAACTGCATCAACTGCAAGGCATGCGCAAAGGCGTGCGCAAGCGGGGCAATTAATTATGATATGCAGACAAGTTATACGGATCTTAATGTCGGAGTCATAATAGGAGCGGTGGGATTCAAGACCTATGATCCTGAACCGAGACACGATTATGGATATGGATTATATGATAATATTATTACTGCCATGGAATTTGAACGGCTTCTTAATGCAGCAGGGCCAACAGGCGGTCACGTCGTGCGTCCATCTGACTGCAAAGAACCAATACGCGTAGGATTTGTTAATTGCGTAGGATCACGCGATAAAAACACCAATATCTATTGTTCTGGCGTTTGCTGCATGGTCACGATAAAGAATGCGCAGCTCCTCAAGGAAAAGCGCCCGGAGACCGATCAGACGATAATGTATATCGATATCAGGACTCCTTTTAGGGCATATGAAGAATCATACAACAGATCGCGAAACATTGGCGTTAAGTTCCTCCGGGGAAGACCTGTGGAAGTGAAAGAAGACCCTGTTACAAAAAATATCAAAGTAAGGGTTGAAGATACACTTGCAGGAGAAATTCGAAACCTTGAATTCGATCTTTTGGTGCTGGCTACAGGTATTGTTCCGAATGAAGGGATAGGCAAGATACAGCAATTGCTTAAATTATCAAAAGCAGCAGACGGGCTGCTCATGGAAGCGCATCCAAAGCTAAAACCTGTTGATACCACTATCGATGGCGTATTCCTGGCGGGATGCGCTTCAGGTCCAAAAGATATCCCATACGCGGTATCCCAGGGAAGCGCATGCGCAGGACGCGCAACAATTCTTCTAAAGAACAAGAAAGCTATAACAGAAGGCATCACGGCAGTTGTTGATACTAATATTTGCGTCGGATGCGAAGTTTGCATACCCATGTGCCCGTTCCAGGCAATAAAGTTCGATGAGAAAGAGAATAAGGCAAACGTAGTCAAGGCATTGTGTAAAGGATGTGGAACATGCGTTGCTGCCTGCCCGACAGGAGCGCTTGAGCAAAGCCATTTCAAGAATAACCAGCTTCTTGCACAGATCAAGAATGTATTCAGGTTCCAGGAGGTTGCGGCATGAGCGCGGAAGCGGTAGCAGCACCAGTGGCTGCAAAGACGGATGGTTGGGAACCCAAGATCATAGCCTTCTGCTGCAACTGGTGCTCTTATGGAGGCGCTGACAGCGCGGGTATGGGACGATTCCAGCAGCCGGCATCAACGAGGATCATACGTGTGATGTGTTCAGGAAGAATAGACCCGCTGCATGTGTTCAATGCATTCCTTGAAGGTGCTGACGCTGTTCTTGTCACAGGCTGTCATATTGGCGACTGTCATTATGTTAACGGAAATGATAAGACAAAGATAAAATACAAGTATCTTGAAAACGTGGTTCACGAGCTTGGTATTGAAAAAGAGAGACTTCAGCTCAACTGGATATCGGCAAGCGAAGGCGAGAGGTTCGCCAATTTTATCCGTGATGTCACAGCCCAGATAAAGAAACTTGGCCCAAGTCCATTGAAACCTGAGGGGGTGGCTTAATGCAAAAAGGCGAGATGTATGTTGGATGGTCAACAAAAGAAGAAGTTAGAACGCGCGGAGGCTCAGGCGGTCTTGTAACTTCAATGCTGGCAGCTGCGCTTGAGAAGAAGCTGGTAGATGCTGTTGTTGTTTTGAAGAAGATAAATGAATTTGAAGCTGTTCCAATAATAACCTCTGATGTTAGTGAAGTTTTGAACTCAGCAGGTTCATTGCACTCTGTCCCAAGCCACTTTGCAAAGTTGATCGCTAACAGGAACCTCAAAGTCGCTCTTCCTGCCAAAGGATGCGATGTTCGGGGAATAATCGAGCAGGGCAAGCGCAATGCAATAAATCTGGATAATACTTTCATTGTAGGTCTTAACTGCGGAGGATCAATGCATCCTGTGGTCACACGCGAGATGCTCGAAGTGATGTATAAGATCAAGCCTGAAGATGTACATGGCGAAGAGATCGAAAAGGGCAAGCTCATTTTTGAAACAAAAGATGGGAAAGAACATGCCATAACTATTGATGAGCTTGAAGAGAAGGGATTCGGACGGCGTGAAAGCTGCCGCTACTGTACGATCAAGGTACCAAATAATTCTGATATCGCATGTGGCAACTGGGGCGTTACAGGTGACCTTGTGGGAAAAGCCACATTCGTTGAAATCAATTCCGAAAAAGGTGCAAAACTCCTCCAGAATGCCATTGATGCAGGTTATGTGCAGGTACAGAAACCTGATGAGAAAGGCGTTGCAATGCGCTCCAAGATCAAAGGCGTGATGGAAGAACTTGGAAAGAAATGGAAAGGTAAGGTATTTGTTCCGATCGAGACCGGACGGCTTGAATATTTCAGGAAAGAGCTTGAGCACTGTATCGATTGCGGTGCATGCAAGACAGTTTGTCCTACATGCTCTTGCGGTGATATTTCAAAGTGCAAAGAGTATCATTCCAGAGGAGATGCTTATAAGATGTCGATGTATCATCTCGTTCGCTTCTTGCATCTTTCTGATGCATGTATCGGATGCGGGCAGTGCAGCGATGTGTGCCCTGTGGATATTCCACTTACCAGATTGTATAGAAGGTTTGCAAACCCGGTTCAGGAGCAATTGAAATATGAACCCGGCATGGATATGCGAAAACCCCCGTATTTTGAGGTGAAGTTAAATGAGTGAAGTTTCTAGTTTTAATAGGGATCAGAAAAAGGAAGAAGAGCGCGACGTTGCTCCACATTTCTCTGGTACAATGGGAAAAGGGATGTTAGCAAAAGAGAAAATAGAGGCACTGGAAAATTCTTCAGGATTAACTCCTTTGAGTTTTGCTGCTAATGTTCGTAAAAGAATAATGGATAGAAAAAACAACGAACTTATACGAACTGAAACGAACTCCGATAGCGTGGGTTCTTATGGACTTCGTACGAGTTCGTTGTTAGATTCTTCAGACCAGTATGCAGAGAACACTGATGTACTTAATAATTCATCAGGACTTTCACCTTTTCGTCCATCTGGTGAAATCTATGGTATACAAAAGAAAAGTCTTTCTTTGGTTGAGGATTTTTCAGCCAAAGATGGTTTAGAAACCCTGGGAAATTCTTCAGGATTATCTCCATTGAATTTCGATAGTGAACGCAGATATTCACCACAAAGAACGCCCAGGACGAAAAGCTCAGCATTAACAAATTTGCCCATAAAGGAGAGTGAATTGAATGACCGATAATGTTTATTCAACGATCTGCCCAGGATGCAATTTTGGCTGTGGATTATACATCCGGGAAAATGGCACTCTGGAAGTTGATTTTAGGAAATCATCTCCTGCCAATGCTGGAAAGCTGTGCAGGTTCGGAATGAGCCTTCCAAAACTCTTTGCACCCACAAGATCGATGGTAGATGGCAAGGAGACTACTATCGAAGAAGCAGCAAAAGAAGCTGCAAAAAGGATTTCAGCAAGCAAGGGTTCAGTTGCATTCTTATCATTGGGAAATACTACATCTGAAGAGCTTCTTGCATTCCAGAAGATAGCAGAGTCATCCTTATACACTGGTGTGGTTGCTGCGCTTCCTGAGGACACATATCAAACATTAAATATCGGGGTCCCGTACAGCGAGGTAGAAGCGGCAAAACATATCGTTCTTTTCATAGACCCATATGAGCAGTATCCTTTGATAGTGCGCCGTTTGCTTTCTGCTAAAAATAAGGGGGCCAAGATTAGTGCTGTCTGGTGGAAGGACTTGCCTCTGGCTGATGAGAATATAAGACCTGCGGATGTTTCAAAGCTTGCACTTACTAAGGATTCACTTATTATTGCAGATTACAATCCGCTTTCTGATACTGAACAATTAAAGAGTGTACTGGCACTGGCTAAGAACGCAGGTACGCGGATAACGTTCCTGAAGCCTTTTGCAAATTCAACAGGTGAGTATCTTATGGCAAAGGGAATAAAACAAAAATCCATATCGCAGCTTGTTGAGGATATTAATAAAGGCACAGTGAAGACCTTATTCTCACTTGAATCTGACCCGCTGTCGGTCATACCGCAAGAGACACTTCTAAAGCTCACAAATCTTATAATCCAGGCAGGGCAAGCAAGCGCTGCCACCAAAAAAGCCAGTATTGTTATAGCCCATGAACCTCTTTATAAAAAGAAGGGCACGCTCATCAACAACGAGGGAAGAGCGCAATCACTTGGCGGCGTGGGAACGAGC
>Ga0209429_10000518_pt1 | contig 25486 bp, 23 predicted proteins | sample BarGraNGADG00212_3_FD_184493 | JGI IMG/M metagenome (GOLD analysis project Ga0209429, IMG submission 184493) | Arctic peat soil microbial communities from Barrow, Alaska - Barrow Graham LP Ref core NGADG0004-212 (SPAdes) (version 2) | ecosystem: Environmental > Terrestrial > Soil > Wetlands >...
GTCGTTTCTGCTACCTTTTCTTTCTTTTCTTTTTTGGAACCCGATTCGGTTTTGTGACCGCATCCGCTAAGAATGAAGATGGATGCAAGGGCAATGGGGAGGAAATGTTTGTAGTTCAAAATATGCATAATTAGTGTGTGAATCAATTTGTTTTGAAAGTACGACGCATGGCTTTCAGCATGCTTTCAGCCGACCAATCGGGGACAATCATACGGCGAACCGTTTGTAGCGGAAGTGTGGAATCTCGTTTGGAAAAAAGTATGAAGGATATCTTGAAATAGTTGCTGAGCTCTTTTGCACCTTCGTGGTTGAAAACGCCATTCGGGTAGGCAAAGTATTCAACCGGCATACCAACGATTTTTTCCAGTTTTGCTTTCGGTTTCACAATTTCTTTCTGCCAGTCGGTGGTATCTTTATATTTGGTAACCATCGTATGGTCCCAAGTATGCAAGCCGATGGTATGACCCGCTCTGGCCAACGCGGCAATTTGCTCCGTGGTCATGTAATTTTTCTTGTTGTAGGTGATGGTCATGATGAAGAACACCCCTTTGAATCCGTATTTTTTCATCACTGGAGCTGCAATGGCTGTATGCTCCGCTCTGGAATCATCAAAAGTGATCAAAAACGGTTTTTCGGGCAATGTTTTGTTGTAAACCAGATAATCGTACAATTCTGCCGGTGAAATGGAGTGATAACCGCTATCGGCCAGTATTTTCATATGGGCTGAAAACGTTGCCGGACTCACTGCATAGTCACTTTTCTTACCTTCTGCAATTTGATGATAACAAAGCACCGGGATTTCCGGTTTGGCGTAAATCTGAGCAGCCGTATTTTCGGTCTGTTGGGATTCCGTCTTTTTCGCAGCGATGGAACGTTTATCGGACTGTTTGCAACTGGCAAAACTCAATCCTGCTAAAAGCACTATAAAATAGATTTTGTTCATTTCAACGATTGATAAATTAATTCTTGTATATCCGTCCGTATACCCATTCTGGTGAGTTTGTTCACTCCGTCATTGGGATAGGTTCGATTGCTTAAAAATACATAGACCAGCTTGTTGACTGGATCCACCCAGCAACAAGTGCCCGTATAACCGGTATGGCCGTAGACTTCTGCCGGAGCAGAAACGCAACACGGACTATGCCCCGGTTTCCCTGGAATCGGCTTGTCAAAACCCAAACCCCGTCTTCCACTGGCTGAAGTGGTTGTAGTAAAGGTTATGCAGGTTTCTGCACGAAGGTACCTATTTCCATCCAATTCGCCCGCATTTAGCAACATTTGATAGACCATGGCGACATCTCTGGCTGAAGCGAAAAGTCCGGCATTACCGGATACGCCACCTAAAAAAGCAGCGTCCGGGTCGTGTACATATCCCTGTATCACGCCGTTACGCAGAAAATCTCTTTTCAGGGTGGGCGCAATCGACTCTTTGGAGTGGGTTCGCAATGGCTTATAAGTCATATTTATCAGCCCCATAGGTTTATAATAGGTGCTGTCCAGAAATTCATCCATGGGTACGCCACTAATGGTTTCAGCAATTTCCTTTAGTAAAATAAAGTTGATGCAGCTGTATAGGTAGGTTTTGCTTCGCAAGCGCAAATGAGCAATCATCGCCATGGCTGAGTCGTGGAAACAGTTCGATAGGTACAAACTGTCTGAAATCTGGGTGGAACATTCACACGTTGGGAACTTGGAAACCCAACCGGATTTGAATTTGTGTGTGGTACTGTTCATGCGAACGGTCTGAAGCGTATCATTGACCGAATCCTTTTTCTCAATGACCAGCCGATAACAGTCCAAGGAGGCCGGAAATCCTGTTTCATGGAATAGAAGGTCCGTGATGGTGATGCCTTCTTTGTCCGTTCCCTTTAGAAAAGGTAGAAACCTGGAAGCTGAATCGGTCAACTGCAACTTCTCGTCGTCGTACAGTTTCATGATGGCAAGCAATGTCCCCGTTGTTTTTGAAAGGGAAGCAAGGTCGTAAAGCGTGTTCGGTGTAACCGTTTCCATGGATTCGTAGGTCTGACCTCCAAAACAACGGTCATAAACAGGCTTGCCGTCTTTCATCACGAAAATTTGACAACCTGGGAATGCCCTGTCCTTCATGCCTATGGTAACGATCTTTTCAATGCGGTTCAGGGTGGAAGTACACATTCCTACCTCTTCGGGCGAATATAATGGGTGCGATATGGTTTGAATGGTATCCGCTGAGGATAACGCAAAAGTGAGTGTTAAAACGACAATTATGGATAGGGAAATCTTTTTAAACATGAATGCGAAATTACGAATAAAGTTCCTAACATAGGTTCGGATATCCTTCATTTGTAAGGATAGATGATGTTTAAGATGGAGTCTCCAATGAATGGACGGTAATGGGAGTTTTCATAATAATTCTCCTTTTTGGCCGTGAAACAATTCTTGCCTGAAAAATTATAGACATGTTCTTGTCCGAATGTGTTTTGCAAGATGTCTACGTCTGCCTGGTTCATTTTGATTTGGCTGTATAATGGGCTAATCACAATCTTAAAGTTTGTATGATGCTTCCTGAAAATGGCTTCCATTTCATGTAACATGGTCTGTTGTTTCTTTGATATTTGCGGCTTGAAATCTGCAATAAAAGAATCCCTCTCATAAAACAAATCCTTTCTTTTCTCATAATATCCAATCGAATCTTCTGCAAGCTCTTTTTCCTGGTCTATCAGCCATTCATCATTGGTTATTTGATCGAACTTGCTTTTTCTGAATTCAATATAGCCTTTCATGGAGGGGGTATACTTTTTTGTCACCAGGTACTGAATGTAATTCTTTAGAAACCGGTTGTCAAAGTAATCCTTGATGAATACAGCATAGAAGTTTACCCAGGAAGTTCCGGCTATCGTTGGATGTTTAATCCCCAGATGTTCCGTATGATCTGTTTCTTTGGCAAAGGTACAGTCCGTACAAAAAATAAGTAAGCAATTTTCTAAATGGGCACCAGTTCTGTCCAAGTATTTGATTTTCTTATAGATACCATAAATGGATTCGCCAGAAGCATCGAATACAAATGGCCTTGCAGAAAGTGGAAGGTGTTTTTTCCATGTCTTCGTTTTGAATGCAATGGTTCTTGAACTTCCAAAAATAAAGGAATTGTAATGGTATACCCTGGCATTTCTAAGATACATTTCTGAAGACACAAAATCTCTGTTGGGTATGACAAACATATTTTCCGAGTAATCCTTGTAATGGTAGATGATGCGAAAAGGATCTGAAATGAAAAATAATCCAAGCAGGATACCAATTGGTAATGAAATCAGGAATAGTTTTAATGCGAACTTTTTCATACACTAAAACTGAAAGTAAATGAACTGACGATTTTCAAAGACTCCCAGAAATATGATGGAAAGTATAGCTACATAATATACGGCCCAACGCACATAAATGCTCTTTTGTGCGAGTACTTCTGAAATACTTCTTTTACTTTGGATAAAATGGATCGTTTCCAGAAATACAATTAAGAAGAGTGATAAGATAAAACTCCTTTTCTCAAGCCCCATATAGTCAAGTACAGGTTGATGATGAAGTAAATTATTCGCAACATCAGGTAACCCAGTAAACATATGCTCAACAATGTAGAACGCAGATTGAACGCTATTTGCCCTAAAAAATATCCAGGCAAATGCTACAAGGCTGAAGGTTGAGAGTACCGATAAAAACGCTACTTTGTCAAAGTGAAACAATCGATTGATTCTACCTCTGAAGTCTTTTGTAATCAAGGAAAATACCAGATAGAAGCCATGCAAGGCACCCCAAATGACAAAGGTCCAATTTGCTCCATGCCATAAACCACTGACCAAAAACACGATGAACAGGTTCAAATACCATCTTGGGATGGTCACCCGATTACCACCAAGAGAGATATAAAGGTAGTCTCTAAACCAAGTTGATAAGGAAATATGCCATCGTTTCCAAAACTCATGAACGCTTTTTGATTGGTAGGGATTGTTGAAGTTCGTCATCAACTTGAACCCCATGATGCGCGCCGCACCGATTGCCATATCGGAATAGCCCGAAAAATCGCAGTAAATTTGATAAGTAAAGAATATGGTTGCAATAATCAGACTTAAACTGTTGTGATCCTGAGGATTGTTGTAAACCACATCCACTGCTTTTGCCAGTCGGTCGGCTATCACCACCTTTTTGAATAAACCCCATGCCATGAGTTTCAAACCACTTGTCACACGGTCGTAATCAAAATCATGTTTTTCTCTGAACTGATGCAACAGATTCTGTGGACGTTCGATGGGCCCTGCAACAAGTTGGGGATAAAACATGATGTACAAGGAATAGATGCCAAAGTGACGCTCGGCTTTTTGGTGGCCACGATAGACTTCAATGGTATAGCTCATGGCCTGAAACGTATGGAAAGACAATCCGATAGGTAAAAGGATTGATAAATATGGTATTGGATTGCTCAACCCCATTCCATTCAACAGAAATTCAAGGTTGTGGTTGAAAAAGTTGTAGTACTTAAAGATGGCTAAAACACCTATATTGGCAATCAAACTGACTATCAAAAAGAGTTTTCGTCGGCTCCCTTCTGCGTTCTCAATAAAGATCCCGGCGAAATAATCGATGACGATGGTAAACCCTATGATTAGAATATAGATGGGTACAAATGCCATATAAAAATAGCAACTGCTGATTAAAAGCAGTAGCCATCTTCTTTTGTACGGCAAAGCAAAATACAATGTCGTAACAACAATGAAAAAGAACAAAAACGGCAATGAATTGAAAAGCATTCTATGGTATTCTGCTGTCTGACAGATGGTTCATCTTATTAAGTATGATATGTTAATGTTCAACATGAGTTCCCTTCCACGCAACACAGTCAACAAAAACAAATCTACATTTTTTGAGCGTACAAACAGACAACTTTATTATCAAATGTCTACTAATTATTGTTCAATACCAAATTTGAGGTATCTGAAAATAGGTGAATTTGTGATGTGCATGCCGCTATGGTATTTGGTAACAATCAGAAAATATTCGGTGTGATTCTTTTCTTGACATACGAGCGGTAGTGAAAATTCACACCCAGCGAAAAGAACAACATCTCGGGGTTCTTCCACAAGTGTGTATTGAAAATGACCCGATGGAAGATGCTTTTGAGGGAAAAGACTTTGTTGTTGAGCCACCAATACATTTCGGTGAGCTTGTCTGGATCAATTTTTTTCGGAATGTGCACGCAGCGGGTCCCATCAAACAAGCGAAGGTCGTCGGTCAGCATTCGACCCTGACTTTTCAACTCCTTATACAAGGCAGTGCCTGGGATTGGTGTGAGGATATAAAACCGTGGAATGGGCACCCTGTTCCGATAAATAAAGTCGTAGGTGTCGCGAATGGATTGCTCGGTGTCGAAGTCCGTCCCTACAATCATTTCGGTACTGACCGTGATACCCGATTGAGTGAGAATCTTCATGTTCTGCTCATGTTCATCGGCTCTGAGCCATGTTTTGTCGAGGCTGTCGATGGCGTCTTGTTGAATGCTTTCAACACCGAAACTCATGATGTCACAGCCCGAATCCCTGACGATTTTGAGCAATTCTGCGTTTTTGGCAAGATGGATGGCACACTGGCTGGCCCATTTCATTTTTAGGGGAGTAATTTTGCTGCACAGCTCACGCAGGTATTTCGGATTGGAAACGATGTTGTCGTCAATCAGATAGAAGCGGTTGTACCCCAATCGCTTCACCTCCATAATATCACGGATGACTTCATCGACCGGGCGAAACAGATATTGCCCTTCATACAGACAAGCGATGGAGCAGAAAGAGCAGGTGAACGTGCAGCCACGTCCAGCCTGAACTGGAAGCATCAAACCGATTTTCTTGGCGGTGAGCAAATCATACCTGGGTACCGGTAAATTTTTCAGTTCTGTTATCGGATGTTTGTATAATGGTTTGACTTTTCCGGTTGCTTCAAAATCCTGAAGCATCAGCGGATAGGATATTTCAGCATCGCCCACCACCACAGAATCCACATGTTTCATGGCTTCCTCAAAGGCAATCGAAGCCATATAGCCACCCAGAACGACTATTTTGCCGCGTTTTTTAAATTCGGCTGCAATCTCCAGACCGCGAAAGGTGGCATGCCCCATGGTTCCGATGGCGACGATGTCGGCATCGGAGTTGTAGTCAATCTCATCAACCACCTCAATGAGCAACTCCACGGTCCAATGAGCGGGAGTGTATGCCGCCAACAAAGGGAAGGCAAGTCCAGGAAGATTGATTCTTTTTTGCTTGCAAAGCTTGCCGCTGACGGCATATTGTGTGGGCTGTATGAATAGGATTTTAGGCATGTTTTCGGGCTTCTTTGATTTTGTTTCTGTATTGTTTTGCGACTCGTGCCCCGCCTGTTATCATCTTCCAAAGCAAGATTGGATGATAGGTGGTCAAGTAACGCCACAAAACTTTTGGTTGGTAGAGGATGGCACTGTAAGCCTTCAATATCTCGAGATAAAATTCAGGCACCGTCATTTTTTCCGGCTGAACGCTGATGTGAGCCAAATCCCATTTTTCATACTCCTTTCTGGAAATCAGAATTTGATCATCCGGATAGCTGACTTCCGTCTTCGGCAATGGCGTCAAGGGCTGCAGGTTGACATAATGGATGCCCAAGGATTTGACCACCTTCACCATGTTGTCGAAATCCTTTTTGTCCCATTCTGGTGGAATGATGATGGTGGCGAAAACATCGATGTCATCCCGTTTCAATACGGCCATGGTTTCAGCATACATGGAAACGGAGGTGTTTTTGTTGTATTTGGCCAACTCCTGGTCTGAGAAACTTTCGAAACCGACGATGACGGTCTTCAGTCCGATTTCGGCCATTTGTTGTATGATTTCGGAATTGCCGGCGATGAAATCGGCTCGTCCGTAAACTAGGTAGTGTTTATGGATGTTGCGCTTTTTTACCTCAGCGATAAACGATTGCAGGTATTTCCGGTCGGCCAGAAAGTCATCGTCCACAATGTAGATCTCGGTTTCAAAAAGCTTTTCCAATTCATCCATAACTTCATTTATCGGCCGTTGTGAGTATGCTCCATGGGTGATGACCCTGCAAAAGCAGAAGGAGCATTTATAGGGGCAGCCAAAGGAGGCCTTGAGCAATGCCACTTTCTCATGAAATATGTAGAAATACTTCGGTCTGTATTTTGCAACGGAGCTTCGGTCGGGAATCGGCACCCTAAAATCGAAGGCAGGAAGGGTGGTGTTTTCCAAGGTGTTTCCAGGTATAAATATTCCCTTTGGTAATGCTCCGCGGAATTCAATGTGGTTGAGCAAATCGGTAAAATTCACCGAAGCATTTCTTACGACCCTGAAATCAATCGATTCGTCTTCGAAATCTTCGGGACAGACTTCGCAATGTACGCCACCGACAACGGTGCTGACGGAAGGAAGCAATTGCTTTGCTTTCCGACAGTAGTCAATCATGATGCCTACGTTGGTAATGTATCCGGTCAAGCAGAGAACGTCCGGCTGATGCTTCTTAATAAACCACTCGAAGGGTTCTTTTTCCAGAATCAGATCAATGATGATCGCTGTGTCCGAATCGCGTTTCAGCGTGTACAGGATTTCCAGTTCCAAGGGTTCCACAATCATCACATGCTGCAGACCAATGGTTTCGGGAGAGGGTTTGGGTCGTATCAGGAGGATCTTCATACGTTCTGTTTTAAGGCATTCGTGTTTTCAAGTTTGCGTTTGTAGGCCAGCAAGGGACTAGCCAAAACCAGCAATCGGTTTAACAAACGGTTGCTGTGGTGCGCCTGCATGTATAAGGTTTCAGGCAATCCTCCCATTCTCATTTTGGCGATTTCGGCCGTTTGGCCGAGCTCTATGATCGTCGCCTGTTTTTCTATGCCGTCACGAACCAATTGAGCAAGTAAGCGGAGGTAGGTGTTGTTGGCCCTGTTCTGTCTGTAATCGATTCCTCCTAGGAAAAAGTAGTATATTCCTTGGTTTTCGAGGGCCAAGTTCCAACCAATCAACGCCTCATTCTTATAACAAGCGGTCAGGATGAATTCTTCCGGTAGGTTTCTAAAGAAGTCATAACTGAGTTTTTCCAGTTTGCCGTCACTCCGCTTGAACACTTCCAGATATTGATCGTACATGAGCGGATTGAAGTTGGAACAGGTCGTCTTTGCCAATCGAAGGGCTGGATCAGGTGTGTTTATTTGATTCAGTCGCCGTCGGTAGCCTGTGCGCAATGCGTTTTCATAACTTTTCCAATCGGCAAACCTGTTTGCGAGGGCGATGGTCGGTAGTGTGAATCCTGTTGCCCGTTCGTGGTCTGAAGGCTTTTCAGTCAAATTCAGAAACAGCAGAAGCCCTTTTTCTTTTTCGAGGAGGTGCCGTTTCAACGTTTCTACCGATTCTCGTTCTCCAAAAATTCCGGAACTGGACACGGAACAGGGTATGCCAACCAGGTGCATTTTTAAAGGGCTTTTAATCCTCAGGTAGGTGAGCAGGTCAAGCCGCAGGGTGTAAACGATAGCGGCTGAGGTGGCGATTCCTTCGTTTATGCATAAGTAATATCGCTGATTACAAGGATTGTAGCGTTCGGTATGTTTCAGAAATTTCCGTTGCTGAAAATAATGTTCCGCCAAGATGTCCCAGGAGCTCGGAAGGTCGGCAGCGCTTTCCATTTGAATGAAGGACTTCATTGGAGTCGGGTTTCAAAAGTTGCAAATTGTCGGTACACATCCTGATAACTCCCGAAACTACGTTTCAGAAGTCGATTGACAAAAGCCATGGATGCAAGGTTCTCTTCAAATATAAATCCGCCTTCGCAGAATTGATAGCCGTTGGAACGGATGGCCGGGAGCGCTTTGTTGAGTAGGGCCAAGGCGACAGCGCTTCTCTGATATTCGGGAATGATGCCAATTTCAGTGAAGCGAAAGGCATTCGGCGTTTTGCCGAGTCTGTATCGGATCACATCGAATGCATTCAAGTCGCGCAAACCTGAAACCAGTTGGTTGAAGTCGGCATACCATAAGAAGAAGCCCACGGGTTTGCCTTTGACCTCCGCAAAGACCAGGTTCTCATTATCCAATAGGAAACGGAACGGATAGAATAAATCCAAATCTTCTTCAGGATCTCGGTTTGCCCAGTAGGGATGCTTTAGGAACGACTGGTTGTTCAGCATGGTGTAAATGGCGCTTTCCTCCTTGATCCGCTTCTTGTCCATGAAACGAACAGTCAGGCCATCGATGGCTCTGTTTGGAGTATAGGACTCAGCCCAGGCAGCGTACACGTCCATGCTTAAACGAAACGTGACCATTTTACGGCATTCCAATTGACTGAAATAACCTGCATAGTATTCCGGATTGTAGGGCAGTCCAAACACCGGAGGTTCATCAAAGCGGTTCAACAAGATGCCGGCACCATAGTTCAAATGTCCGTTAAGACCGACCACGACCTTGTTGCATTGGGGAAAATGGGTGCGGATTTCTTTTTTAATGAGCGCATATAAATCACCCAGCCCAGGTTGCGCTTCAAAAAATGAAACCTGCACATAATCTGTCAGCCAAAAGTCGTGTATGAGTGCAAACCTAGCAACCAGGTCGTTGCCATCGCGTACGACAAACTTCAAAATTTTGGAGTGCTTGTTGAAGGCACTTTCACCCTTCAGGAGCAAACGTTCCACACTTCCTTCTGTCCCTCGGAAATATGGATTTTCCCGGTAAACATCGGCTTTGACTTTTTCAAAGATTTTGTAGGCCGACCGTCCATCCAGCAATTTAGTCGTCATGCTACAAAATGTTCTTTCGGTTTCGGAAAACCTAGAAATTGCATGTACGAGGAGGCAGAATACGATCCTGCATTGCCATAGACGAGGATGTCACCGACTTGCAATTCAGGCAATTCCACATGGTTGGAGAAAATATCGCGTGAATAGGTGGAACAACCGAAAACGGTGGTCGGGAAACTTTCAGATTTAAGGAGTTGTACGCCATTTCTGACAACAGCTACAGGATGCCTGGCTGTTTCCGGATACATCAAAGGCCTCGGAAATTGCACCGTTGAGGCATTTACACCGGCCAGTCTTTGACCCGGTCGTTTTTTGATATCGGTGACGCAGCAGACAAAAAAACCGGAAGTGCCACCAATGATTCGACCGGGTTCCAACATCAACCGGATGCTTTTGCCGGATTGTTCCGAAAATTCATTCATTAGTTTGGTCACCGCTTCATCGTAAGCCGAGATGTCAAAATGATTGTCCCCGTTTTCTGCAACTCCGAAACCACCTCCGAAATTCAGGTATTCGAGGTCGGGGAAATCCGTTGCCAATGCAATCAATTCTTTGTAACAGTCTTTAAAGTAGTTGATATCCACAATGTCGGTGCCAGCGTACAAATGCAGACCTTTTATGAACGACTTGTCCGATAATGCCCTCAATTCGGACTCCGTGAATCCGAGCCTGCTTTCCTTGCCTATGAATGACCCGGCATGGTTTGAATAAGGCTTTACACGATCGCCGATGTTGCAACGTATTCCAACACGTTTTTTGGGGAACAGTCTTTTCCATTGTTCCAGTTGTCCAGGGGAGTCCAGGTTGACCTGTACATCGTAGGATTCTATCCGTTTCATGGTTTTCTCCGTCAGTGCCGAGGAGGTAAAAATGATGTCATGCCCGCTGAACCCTGCCTGTGATACCACTTCCAGATGAATGAGCGAGTTTACGAAGACATTCAGCTTTTCTTCCTTGACCACTGCCAGGAATTCAGGATGGACATTGGCCATGGATGCAAAATGGATGGACTTTCGGGGGTAGGAAATTTGCCTGAACATTCGGCATTTACTTCTAATTTGTTCTTTGTCATAGACGTAAAATGAATCGAATTCCTGCTCGGTATGGCTGTTAATGAATGTCAGAATTTTGGATTCTAGGATCATAGGTGTGTATGTGTTCAAAAGTATGAGCCTAAATATAGGTTTTTTTGAATGAATCAACCTACATTTGGGACAAACTTTTGAAACCATGAACAATACGGTCGATCGATTCTTTGTACCCCTAGTCGAACATTTAATTTAACTATTTTGGAATTTTGGCATCCAATTAGCCATAGACTTGACATCTAACATAACGCATGAACAGACATTTTTTAAGCCTCGCTTTTACATTATTTTTTTTAACTAACTCCACATTAGCCCAGTACCGCATTCAGGGTCAATTATTGGACCAAAAAGACGAGGGAGCAATCGAGTCGGCGACGATCCGATTGCTAAGTGCAAAGGATTCACTGTATCTAAAAAGTAATCAGACTTATGCTGACGGTACATTTTCGATTGACAAGGTAAACAGCGGCGACTATATCGTTGAGGTTCAGTTTTTAGGTTACAGGAATTCGTACAGAAATGTAACTGTCATCAATAAATCGGTCTTACTGAAACCAATTTTTTTGGTGGGGCTTGATCAATCACTTAAAGAGGTTGAAGTGACTGGCATGATTGCTCAAATGTCTGTTAAAAATGATACCATAGAATACAACACCGCGGCATTTAAAGTATCTGAAAATGCTCCCATAGAAGAACTTATGAAAAAGTTGCCAGGGGTGGTGATTGATGATGATGGGAAAATAACCATCAATGGTGAAGAAATCAAAAAGGTACGTGTCGATGGGAAAAAGTTTTTTGGAGGCGATATTCAGATGGCGACCAAAAATATTCCTGTTGACATGATTGCCACCATACAGGTCATCGATCAAAAGTCTGAAATGGCTCAATTAACAGGATTTGAAGACGACAATACAGAGAGAATCATCAATCTAACCATCAAGCCCAATCGTAAAAAAGGGCTTTTCGGGAATGCGACTGCCGGTGGTGGCGTTGATAGGGAAAAAGAATTTCGGTACAATGATAATGTTTTCCTGAACATCATGAATGGGACTTCACAATCAACAATCGTTGGTGGGGCGAACAATTCCAATAAGCAACGGAGTGGGCGTGGGCGCGAAGGCATCATAGGTGGGAGTGGTATTTCAGAAACGCAGAACCTTGGTTTTAACAACAACACAGAAATTACAAAAACGTTTAAAGTGGGTGGTGATGCCTCTTTCAATCACTCGAACAACCTAGCTGAAACTTCATCGGAACGCGAAAGTTGGCTGAGTGGTGTCACCTACAATAATTTAAATGAATCAGGTTTGCGAAAAGACAATTATCAGACAAATATGCGGTTTGAATTGGAATGTAAATTGGATTCAGTTACTACATTGATCGTACAACCTGAATTGGACTACACCAAAGGGTATACCGATAGGAGCAGCAATTATGAATATTTTGCCGATGGTGACAGTATAAGTTGGGGTAAATCCAACAACAAAAGTGAAAGTGATGGAAAGAATGCCAATCTTAACCTCATTTTAAGCCGCCGATCGAAAGCAAAAAAAGGTCGTACTTTTACGATTAGTTTAGGCGGTTCGTTGAATGATTCCCAAAGTAGTGGGCGCAATTACTCTGAAAAAACAACAAAAGACACTTCTGTCGTGGTTGATCAACGAACCACCAATACCTCTTCAGCATACAATGCAAACGTGCGTGTCTCTTTTGTGGAGCCTTTGTGGAACGTGAAAAACTTTCTCGAAGCTTCGGCAACAGCCAGGTTGAGTTTCAGGAGTTCTGAGAAAATGCAGTATAGGAAGGGTGAAGATGGACTTTTTGATGAACTGGACTCCATTTACAGCAATAACTTCGAAAATAATTTTTACAATGAGACGGTGGAATTGAATTTTCGCCATCAGGAAGTGAGCAATAATTTTATGATTGGAGCGAAATTGGAGCCATCACAAACCTATAATACGACTTTTTACAAAAACGGATATGTTTTGAACAGGCCAAATGAGGTGATTAATATTGCTCCGACGGCGACATTCCGATATAATTTTGGGAAAAAGAAGTTCGCTCGTCTGGAGTATCGCGGCCGCACCAGTCAACCCAGTATTGAACAAATGCAACCCGTTAAAAACAACAACAACCTGATGCATGAAACCATTGGAAATCCAATGTTGAATCCTTCCTTTGAGCACACGTTGCGTTTAATGTACTCCAGCTTCAATGCAAAACGATTCTCTTCTTTCAGTGTAGGGCTAAACGGTACGTTCACCAAAGACGCACTGATTACAAACAGCATTTATGACAAAACCGGGAAACAGTACAGCCAAATCATCAATGCCTTGGAAACGCCCTTCAATACGACTGCAAACATCATGTTCAATACCCCTGTCATCAAAAATAGGTTGCAATTCAACACTCGTACGGAAATAGGCTATCTGCATCGTTTCGGGTACTCTGACAGGGATAAAACGATCGAGGCATTCGACGAGAAAGGGAATCTGAGATTGGGGAAATTAAGTCAGACAGAAAACCGCACAGCCAGCGAAAATTTGTCCTTGACCGTTACTACAACTGCCCTTGAAATTGGCATGCGCGGCTCTGTACGCTATTCGAATACTCAGAACAGCCTCAATTCGAAGAAAAACCAAGAGACCAAGGATTGGACTGGTTCAAGCAATGTGAATCTGCATTTGCCTTATAATCTGAACATTTCCAACGATCTAAGTTATACCAAACGTCAAGGCTACTCCAATTTTGATAAGGATGAATGGGTTTGGAACGCCTCAATCGACAAATCACTTTTCAATAGGAAAGGAATTTTGTCGCTATCCTTTTATGACATCCTGCAACAAAAGTTGAACATCAAAGAAAGCATAGGTGACAATTTCAGGCAATTGAATAGATTCAATACATTGACATCGTATGTGATGCTTAGCTTCACCTATAAAATCACCAAATTCGGTAGCGGAATCAATAATTCAGACAAGAGGGTTATGAAACAACGTGAAAGGAAAATCCAAAAGTAACGTGTAATTCGTTTTTTTATACAAAAAAACCCTAATCGATTCAGCATCAATTAGGGTTTCTACTCCTATTTAGTAAATTTATTTTGCGATGGAATCGTTCATGTTGGCTTGTACAGTATTGCTATTATCGCAGCAAGCCTTTTGGTGATGCATCATCATGCATCCATGTTCGTGTTCACAAAACTTATGACCTCGGTTGAAATGGTCGGCACCCAAACCAAACCACAAACCTCCGAACGTGATGACTGCAACAGCCAATCCTAGTATAAATCCGTTTCTTCTTTTACGCATTGTCTTATTTTTTTAAGGATTAGTTACTTTGTTTGTCTGATTTGCAACATTCATCGTCGCTTGCTTGTGAACCACAGCAATGGCCGTGATGATGGCGTCCAGTCGAACAGCAATCGTCGCCAAAGACGGTTTTGAACTCTTCGAATTCTACATCGCTCATTTTGCGGATTTTGTCTGCCAGGTAAAACATCTTTTTGGAGCCCATACGATGGCCACCACAACAGCCTCTTCCGCCACAACAATGGCATGCATGGATGATGATGCAAAGAATGAACAGTCCGATTAGCACTTTGGGCACAAAGAATGCCAAAGCCCCTACAAAAATGCCGCCTATGACGGCTCTAATAATTGTTCTTGTCATTTGATTCCTTTTAATTTATTTGGTGAAAAAGTCTTCTAATCAATAAGACGAACAACATCCGATTTTACTTTAAACCGGACGTTCGTTTATTCTAAACAGTCGTTTTTCGTGACTCGGCATAGTCGAAGCAAGCTTCGCCTCTGCACTCGCTACTTAAAACGTTGTTTTTTTATTTACAACACCTTTGTTTCCATTGGTTCTTGAATTGCTGGCGCTCTTCGTCGGTCATTTCCATAAACTTGTCCTTAAACGGAGCGTGGTGGCTGAAATGTTGGTGAACTGCATCTCGATGTTTACGAAATCCAAACCGGAAACCGCCGAACAGAATACGGCAAAGTACAAATAATCCCATGGCCTGCCAGTACGTGATTGCCGTCAAGGTGCTGATGGACGGGATGATCCAGTTCCAAAGCAGCGTTACCACACCACTGATGGCAAACAGCCCGAAGGCCATCACCGGAATCATAAAGCAGTTTCTTGCTCTGCAAAAATGTCGTCTTGTTTGTTCCATAGTTGTCAAGTATTCAATTCTTCGTACAGATAATTCAATTTGTTTCGCAAATGTTTCACCGCATATCCTTTTCGGCTGATGATGGTTTTCAGGTTTTCGCCTTTCTGGTCTGCAATCTGTTGCAAAGTCATATCCTCCATCTCGTTCAGCAAAAAGACTTCGCGTTGGCTTTCAGGCAACTCATCCATTGCCGTTTGGAATTCTTTCCAAAACAATTCTTTGAAAAATACCAGTTCTGGATTGTTGGTGTCGTCCAGCAGCAGTATTTCCTTAAAGTTGAAACCGCCCTCTTCGTCCACGTAAGCGAATTCTTCGAGCGACAGGTTGGTTTTCTTTCTGGATTTGTCCGTAATCTTGTTGCGGGCCACTTCATACAACCACGCGCTCACATTCTCCAGGTCGCCGATGTTGCCCAGATTGCTCAGCTGCATCCATACATCCTGAAGGATGTCTTCCGCATCTTCGTCCGTTTTCACCCGATTCCGCACAAAGCCCGACAACTTTCGGTTGAATTCCTTGATGGTCTCGGTGACGGAATTGACTTTGGGCACTCTCATTGGTAGTTGAACTGCTGACTCCATATGGATGAAGACGTACGTGGTCGGAATTTACTTTACGGAGAATCGTTTTTTTTGAACGATTAGTTGGTCACGGAGATTTTCATGTCCAACGCTTTCCAGACCATGGAATCGATCTGATTTTGGGTCAACGTTGTTGCAAGTGAAACAGGATTTGACAGTGCTGAGAAATCCGATCCGATAATGGAAACCTTTGTACTGTCTCTTCTGGTCAAGTCAATGTCTGACAGCTTTTTCTTCATGCCGGTTCCATTAGAAATAATGATAGATAAGTCCCATAAGAATGGCTCCGATGATGGATACCGAGAAATAAAGATAAACTATTTTTTTTTCTATAAACGGAAACAAGTAAAACAGCGAGGTATATTATATTGAGCAATGGAAACATCATTGCGTAAATATATTGAACTTTTTGGAGAATCTATCTAAAGAATCAGTTGTCGCCTTTAATTCCAATTAAGTTGTAGAATCCTTCTTTGTAGCTGTCACTGATGGGAATCAGGTTATCGAGCATTTTAATGCGATGGCGTTCCACGGAAATGATTTTATTGATGGACACGATGTACGACTTGTGAACCCTGCAAAATTGGTTCTTGGGCAAGAGTTTCTCCAATTCGGAAAAGGTTTGTAGCGTCAGTATTTTCTTGGAGGTGGTCCGAATGTTGCGATAGTCACCCATGCCTTCTACGAAAATGATGTCATCCACGGCGATGCGTTCCAGGCGGTACTCCGTCTTGACAAAGATGTAGCCTTTTTCATCCTTGCTTGCTTTTTCGATGCTTTCGTACACCCGTTCGACAGAGTTCAGAAAGCGGTCAAAGCCAAACGGTTTCAGCAGATAGTCGGCCACATGAAGTTCGAAACCCTTCAATGCGTACTTGTCGTAGGCTGTTGTGATGATGATTTGTGGCTTTCGGCTGAGGGATTCAATCAGTTCAATCCCTGTGAAACCGTCCATTTCAATGTCGAGAAACATCAAGTCGATTTCATGATCTTTCACAAAGCCGATGGCCTCAAAGCCGTTGGTGAAGGTTGCCAGCAAGTTGAGATAGGGTACACGACTAACAAAATCGCTAGTGCGTTTAAGAGCAAGGGGTTCGTCCTCTACAATAATGCAGTTAATGACCATTATTCAATTTTATTTTGAGTTCAACGGAAAATAAGTTTTCAGTTTCTTGAATCTCTAATTTGTGCTTGTGAGGATAGAGCAGTTTCAAACGTTGTCGGATGGTTTCAATGCCCAGGCCTTCGTTTTTGATGATATGAAGATGGTGAACCTCGTAGTTGTTCTTGCATCGCATCAATACGGTTTCTTTTTCAACTTCAAACCGAATGACAATGGCATGTTCGACGGATTTGTTTTTGGAAAATTTGAAGGCATTCTCAATAAATGGAAGGAAAATCATGGGCACAATTTTCTGGTCGCCCACTTCTCCTTTGACTTCGAAATCGACGTAGGAAGCATTGGACGTCCTGATTTTCTGCAATTCAATGTAATTCCTGATCTGTTCGATTTCACGGGCCAAGGTTGTTTCGTCCTCTTTGGTTTCGTATAAGACGTAGCGGAGGATGTCAGAGAGTTTCTTCAAATAGTCGGAAGCAATCTTGGGTGATTCCTCAATGAGGATGTCGATGTTGTTAAGGGAGTTGAATAGGAAGTGAGGGTTGAGTTGCGCTTTCAGCAACAACAAAGCATTCTCGCTCTCCAATTGCCTTTTTTGAAGCACTCTTTTCTCTGAAATGTTGACCATCCAGAGGATGATACCTTTGATGGCGGCTGCAAAAATGCCGGCGGTTGAAAGGATGATGAAGTAGTAGGTTGGTAAGACATGAAAGGCTACATATTCTTGCGTTCCAAGAAGTACCATGCCCATGGGGATAGTAATCAAGATACTCCATCCAAGATACACGAAGGCACGAACTGTTTTTTTCTGATGCAGGCTGTAAGAGGTGATGAAATATAGAATGTAAAAACAGAGAAGCAAAACCACCAAAGGGGGATTGGTGTTTATGGGCTCATGAGAAATCCAAAATTCGTAAAAATGCAACTCTTGAGGATAGCCGTTTTTCATCATGGTCATGTAGCCTGTGTATGGCATCATGAACAGAAATAAAAACCAAAAAATGAGATGCAAAACAACTTCAACTATTTTTTTCATGGCCTTTTCTTTTGAGTAAATTTGAATTCAAAAGTCATCATTTGGTTGATTGTTCGGAAATGAAATCGTTGACTTGGCACAATTATCCTTTGAAAGGGTAAAAAAGCGCCAAAAGGGTCCCTAAAAGTAATGAAAAAACCCCAACCGATTCGAAAATCAATTGGGGTTTCGTTTTGTTGGTACCCAGACCCGGGATCGAACCGGGATGGAAGTGAATCCACTGGTGTTTGAGACCAGCGCGTCTACCAATTCCGCCATCTGGGCGAACAGCGGGTGCAAAAGTACAATCTTTTTTGGAAATTGCAAGGAGGTGGAAGTGATTTTGTTTGTTTTACAGCTTTTAACCGTATGAAATTGGCGGGATAGGTTTTTTACTTTACTTTTGCTCCACTGCAAATTAAAGTAAACCAAAAACAGCATGAAGAAACTTTCAATCCTGGTAGTCCTGATCCTCTTAGTTTTCGGCACCACACAGGCGCAAGTTCGATTTGGCGTCAAGGCTGGAGCCAATGCGTCCGGATTATTCAATATCTCGTCTGTAGTGAATGATCAGTCACCTGCTGTGAATTTTCAAATTGGCGGGATCGTGCAATATGATTTTTGGATTTTCACCCTGCAGCCGGAATTGAATTTTTCCAGGAAAAGTGTCCGGTTAAACGATGCCTTCGACAAACTAAATTTGCGGCAATATGCTGGTTTGACGGAAGATGCACCAGCATTGAATTTTACGACCAATCATATCGAGTTGCCTGTCAATCTGTTGTATAAATTGAACATTGGTAAAGCCAAGATTTTTGCTGAAATGGGTCCGTTTGTCTCCTTTAACCTTGGCGGTTCCTTCAACGATGCAAGCGATCTGTATGACAACTATTCGGATCCAATGCCGTTTCATTGGATTGATTATGGTGTAGGCGCTGGTGCGGGTCTGGAATTCAATAAGTTTCAGCTGAATGCGAAATGGAACTGGGGCCTGAACTGGATCGGAGAGAAAGTGCCGAACCTAAACGGAACCGGAAACATCAATGTGTTCAATGATATGAAATATCTGAACCTTAGCCTTTCGCTGGGTTATTTCTTTTAACAGACAACAACCCTCAAGCTTTATGAAAAAACTGACTTTTGTTTTGCTGCTTTTAAGCGTGGCGATGGTTTCCAACGCACAGTTCCGCTACGGGATCAAGGCTGGTGCAAACTACTCGGATCTAAGAGTGCCTTCCAAATTGACTTCAGCCACTATGATTAAGGAAGTGGATGCGGTGCCTGCCTGGCGTGCCGGTTTCATGGTAGAATACAAATTGTCGAATTTTTCATTCCAGTCGGAACTGCTTTACAGTGTTGAAGGTGGTGATTTATTAAATACCAACCCTGGCAGTGCCAAACTGAGCAACATGGTGGTTTCGGGAACGACGGTCAGCTACAGAAGCCAGAATCTGCAGATTCCGCTTAATTTTCAATATGGTCGTGATTTTGGTGCTTTCCATGTGTACGCTCTAGTAGGGCCTTACTTAAGTTATACGCTTACCGGAACCATCAATGGTGAAACCAGCCTTTGGAATAAGGTGCAGGACGAGTGGGGTTTCAATAAGGTGGATCTGGGTATTGGAGCAGGTCTCGGAGCAGAATACAAGAATCTACAGTTGACCTTACGCTACGATTTTGGCGGAACGGAAGTTGGGAAGAAGGCGACAAACGCGTATGTGACCAATCTCAATCCGTTTTACGACATGAAGGAAGACAACTTGAGCGTATCGTTGGGCTATTTTTTCTGAGGAATTTAAATTATTGAAACCGGAGGCCAAAAACTTCCGGTTTTTTATACCAGCAAATCCAGTAATTCAATGGGCTTGTCTATGATGGTTTTGGCACCGTTTTCCAACAATTCTTCTTTGGTGCGGAAACCCCAGGTGACGCCCACCGGGTACATGCCGGCAGCGATGGCGGTTTGCATGTCGGTGCTGGTGTCGCCGATGTAGAGAAAGTCCGAGGGCTGGAGTTGAAGGGCTTTGCAGGCCATCAGAGCACCTGTGGGGTCTGGCTTGCGCGGCACATTGTCACTGGAACCAAGAACCACTTCGAAAGGCCATGCACTCAAGAGTTCAGCCGCTATTTTTTTAGTGAAATTGTCGGCTTTGTTGGAAAGTATGGTGAGGCGGATGCCCTTTGAAACCAATGCGTCCAGCAGTTCGGGAATGCCTCGGTATAGGACGGTCTTTTGGAGCAGGTTCACTTCGTAGTCACGCAGCAGTTCCTGATACAGGTTTCGAATGTTTTGCTCAGTCTTTTCAGCTTCGGGCAGAGTGCGCCCGACCAAATTGTATAAACCCCGACCGATGAAGTAGCGATAAGCGTCGTAATCGTGTGTCTGATAACCCTTTTTCAAGAGTACGCGATTCATGGAATCAGCAATGTCGTTCAGGGAATTAATGAGGGTGCCGTCCAGGTCAAAAAGGGCTGCTTTATAATCATACATTTTGGTAGCCATTATTTTATAAAAACGTGTAATTAGATGCAAAGGTAGGACATTTTTGTTTGGCTGAACGGGCAATTTCCCGTAAATTTGCGCGGCCTCACTTCCTGCAACGATCCATTAACAAACCATATTCCAGAAAAATGAACAAGATAGTTCGAAAAATTGATTATTCGGATTTGGTGGTCCGATTTGACATCGAGGCCCCCAAAATCGCGAAAGCCCGTAAAGCCGGCCATTTTGTGATGGTCCGAGTCGCCGAAAAAGGTGAACGGATACCATTGACTATTGCTGAGGCTGATGTTGAAAAAGGAACCATCACCCTGGTGATTCAAAGGGTAGGGGCTTCCTCACGGAAATTGTGCGCACTGAACGAAGGTGATTTCATTCTGGATGTGGTCGGTCCACTTGGAAAAGCAACCCATGTCGAAAATTTTGGAACGGTCGTTTGCGCCGGTGGTGGTGTGGGTGTTGCCCCGCTGCTTCCCATCGTGCAGGCCATGAAGGCTGCAGGCAACCGTGTCATCACGGTTCTGGCCGCCCGTACCAAAGACCTCATCATATTAGAAGAGGAAATGCGTGCCAGTTCGGACGAAGTCATCCTGATGACCGACGACGGTAGCTCCGGCAGACAAGGTTTGGTTACCAACGGCATCGAAGAAGTGATCCAGCGCGAGAAAGTAGACCTTTGCGTGACCATCGGTCCTGCCATTATGATGAAATTCGTTTCCATCCTGACCCAAAAATACGATGTGCCCACAATGGCTTCCCTGAACACCATCATGGTGGACGGAACCGGAATGTGCGGAGCCTGCCGCGTCAGCGTAGGAGGCAAAACTAAATTTGTTTGTGTGGACGGTCCCGAGTTCGACGCCCATCAGGTGGATTTTGATGAGATGATTCAGCGCCTCCGGGCTTACAAAGATGTCGAATAAGCTTAAACCGTACCATAATGTCAACATTTGAAGAAAGCCGCAAACTGCCCTGGCGCGAAGAGTTGCGCAAAAGCATGAAAGCAAAGGAGCGCACTGACCTGCCCCGTGTCCATATGAACGAACAGGATGCTGAAATCCGTAGCCACAACAATAGTGAGGTCAATCTCGGATTGAGGGCTGAACAAGCACTTGTGGAAGCCAAGCGTTGCCTGGATTGTGCCAATCCGACCTGTACGACAGGTTGCCCCGTGAGCATTGATATCCCAGGATTTATTAAAAATATTGAACGTGGCGAATTCCTCCAAGCCGCCATCAAGCTGAAGGAAACTTCGGCGTTGCCTGCTGTTTGCGGTCGTGTCTGCCCGCAAGAAAAGCAGTGTGAAGAACAATGTTTCTATACGCTGAAATTAAATAAGGATGCCGTTGCCATCGGTCACTTGGAACGTTTCGCAGCCGACTATGAACGCGAAAGCGGTCAGATTTCCATTCCGGCTTGTGCGCCTTCCAACGGCCGCAAGGTGGCTGTGATCGGTTCGGGCCCTGCCGGTCTATCTTTTGCAGGCGATATGGCCAAGTTGGGTTACAAAGTCATGGTTTTTGAAGCATTGCACGAAATCGGTGGCGTGCTTAAATATGGTATTCCTGAGTTCCGTTTGCCTAACACCATCGTGGATGTGGAAATCGACAACCTGAAAAAGATGGGCGTGGAATTCATTCTGGACTGCGTCGTTGGCAAGACAATGACCTTCGAAGACCTAACGGAAGAAGGTTATGAAGGCATGTTCGTGGCCAGTGGTGCCGGACTCCCCAATTTTATGAACATTCCTGGTGAAAACCTCATCAACGTCCTTTCCTCCAACGAATACCTGACTCGGGTCAACCTGATGGATGCCGCCAATCCCGAATCGGACACGCCTGTGCCTTTTGGTAAGAACGTTGCCATCATCGGTGGTGGCAATACCGCCATGGACTCCGTTCGTACGGCCAGACGTTTGGGTGCTGAACGCGCCATGATCGTATATCGCCGTTCAGAAGAAGAAATGCCTGCCCGTCTGGAAGAAGTGGTCCACGCTAAGGAAGAAGGTATCGAATTCATGAACCTGCACAATCCCATCGAATACATTGGTGACGAACGCGGTTTCGTCAAACAAATGCGTCTGCAGAAAATGACCTTGGGCGAACCGGATGCTTCTGGTCGTCGCAAACCAGTAGAGATTCCAGGTGCTATTGAACTGGTCGATGTGGACCTCGTCGTAGTGAGCATCGGTGTTTCACCGAATCCGCTTGTTCCGAGTTCTGTGAGTGGGCTGGATGTCAGCCGCTGGGGGACCATCGTGGTCAACGAAGGCATGCAATCGTCCATTCCGACCATTTTTGCGGGTGGCGATATCGTACGTGGCGGTGCCACCGTGATTTTGGCTATGGGTGACGGTCGCAAGGCTGCTGCCTCCATGCATGAATTCCTCACTAAATGAAGAGAATCGTCACCGTTTTTCTGCTGATGCTGTGCAGCCTTTCCGGCTTTGCCCAGTTCACCATCAACGGTGCTGATGATTATCTGAGGCAAAAAGCCGAGGCGGTGGAGAAGCAACGTATTCAGGACAGCCTCCAACAGGTTAAGCTTGAAGAACAGCAGCTGATGTCCACGGACATCCGTTATCGGATCAAGTGGGTGAACATGATCACCTACAGGCAGTCCATCGGTTTAATCGAGAATACCTACAACCTATCGTATTACGGTTATATGGTGACTAAGGACGAATGGACGTTTCCCATCAGTTTGCGTTTGACCGGTGCGGAAAATTACAACGAGAAAGCGATGAACACCGGTTTTTCAAGTTGGTCGCAACATGTGACGGATTTTGGTATGTCCGGTTTCCACAAGATCAAGGGCAATGAGTACGTTTCACTTGGTTTGCATCTGCCCCTTGGATACGAAAAGTACAAACTGACTGGTTCCAACGACAAGCACGTCCGATTGTTGATTGGAACCAGTGCGGAAGAGCGGTTGATGTACATTTCGCCCAATAAGTCGGGTTTGGTGATGAGTGTCGGTTTCTACCAACTGCTCATGTCTTCGAAGCGGTATACGTTTGATGCGGGGTTCTCGCTGGAAGTCGGCGTCAAGTTCTAAACATTAAAAAAGCCCGTTGAAATGCGGGCTTTTTTATGTTATTTGACTTGCGAACCGTTGACGAGCGTTTTCGCCGGTTGTACAAACTCCAGTTTGCCATCGGCATTTTCAGCCATCAGGATCATTCCCTGTGATTCGATGCCCCGCAAGGTGCGCGGCTCCAGGTTGACCAGGATGCTCACTTGGCGACCCACCACTTCTTCCGGTCTGAAATGCTCGGCGATGCCCGAAACAACCGTGCGTTGATCGAAGCCGGTATCGATTTTCAACTTCATGAGCTTGCTGGTTTTGGGAACCAGTTCAGCCTCCAGAACGGTACCGATCCGGATGTCCATTGCGGCGAATTGTTCGTAGGTGATGTTTTCTTTGGCAGGAGCCGCTTTCCAGGCACTGGCTTCGTTGGCCTTTTTGGTGTCGAGCAGTTTCTGAACCTGTGCTTCGATAGCTGCGTCCTCAATCTTTTCGAATAATAACTCGGGTTGAGGCGTCTGTTGACCAGCTTGCAACAAATCGATGCGTCCCAGATTTTCCCATTTGAAATCGGTCATACCCAGCATGGTGCGGAGTTTTTCCGAGGTAAAGGGCAGGAAGGGTTCGAACGCTATGGCCAAGTTCGCAGAAATTTGCAAGCTGAGGTGCAGAATGGTGGCCACACGGTCCATGTCCGTTTTGGCAACTTTCCAGGGTTCGGTATCGGCTAAGTATTTGTTACCGATACGGGCCAAATTCATGGCTTCCTTCTGTGCATCGCGGAAACGGAATACGTCCAGATAGGCTTCCACGTCCTTTTTTACACTGACGAACTCCTCGATGGTGGCCTTGTCGTATTCAGTCAAAGTCCCTATCGGGGGAACTTTGCCCTCAAAGTATTTGTGTGTCAACACCATGGTGCGGTTGATGAAATTGCCGAAAACAGCTACCAACTCGTTGTTGTTCCGAGCCTGGAAGTCTTTCCAGGTGAAGTCGTTGTCTTTGGTTTCCGGAGCATTGGCGGTTAAAACATACCGCAAAACATCCTGTTTGCCGGGAAAATCCAGAAGGTATTCATGCAACCAAACGGCCCAGTTGCGGGAAGTGGAGATTTTGTCCCCTTCCAAGTTCAGAAATTCGTTGGCAGGAACATTGTCCGGAAGGATAAAGCTGCCTTCCGCTTTCAGCATGGCCGGGAACACGATGCAATGGAACACGATGTTGTCCTTGCCGATAAAGTGCAAGAGGCGGGTGTCTTCGTCTTTCCACCATTTTTCCCAAGAGTCGGGCAGCAGTTCAACGGTGTTGGAAATGTATCCGATGGGTGCGTCAAACCAGACATACAGCACTTTGCCTTCAGCCCCTTCGACAGGAACGGGGATGCCCCAGTCCAGGTCGCGGCTTACGGCGCGGGGTTGCAGACCCATGTCGAGCCAGCTCTTGCATTGGCCGTAAACGTTTGATTTCCATTCCTTGTGCTCTTCCAAAATCCATTGACGCAGGAACGGTTCGTGCTTGTCCAAAGGGAGGTACCAATGCTTGGTTTCTTTCAAAACAGGAGCGTTTCCGCTGATCATGGAATGGGGATTGATGAGATCCGTGGCATTCAGTGAGGTGCCGCAAGCTTCGCATTGGTCACCATATGCCCGTTCGTTCTTGCAATGCGGGCAAGTGCCGACGATATAACGGTCGGCCAGAAATTGCTTGGCTTCCTCGTCGTAGTATTGTTCCGTGGTTTTCTCGATGAATTCGCCCTTTTCGTAGAGTTTCAGGAAGAAATCCGAGGCCACTTTATGATGCGTTTTTGAAGTGGTACGGGAGTAAATGTTGAACGAAATGCCAAAGTCCTCGAACGCTTTCTTGATGATGCCGTGGTAACGATCCACGATATCCTGCGGAGTGACGCCCTCGTTCTTGGCTTTCAGGGTGATTGGCACGCCGTGTTCGTCGGAACCACCAATAAACAGGACCTCTTGATTTTTGAGGCGCAAATAACGCACATAAATGTCAGCAGGCACATAAACGCCGGCCAGGTGCCCAATGTGTACTGGGCCGTTGGCGTATGGCAATGCCGCGGTGACGGTTGTCCGTTTAAAACTTTTGGTCATGATCGTTCGTTTATTATAAACAGTCGTTTTTCGTGACTCGGCATAGTCGAAGCAAGCTTCGCCTCTGCACTC
>Ga0209429_10000519_pt1 | contig 25477 bp, 26 predicted proteins | sample BarGraNGADG00212_3_FD_184493 | JGI IMG/M metagenome (GOLD analysis project Ga0209429, IMG submission 184493) | Arctic peat soil microbial communities from Barrow, Alaska - Barrow Graham LP Ref core NGADG0004-212 (SPAdes) (version 2) | ecosystem: Environmental > Terrestrial > Soil > Wetlands >...
TCCACCTTGCGGCTGCAATTGGCGATATCGACGGTGCCGTCGATGAGAGCGGCAATCCCGGTGCCGGATCCGCCGCCGGAGACTTCGACGGAGACCGTGGAATCGACCATCGCGTATTCCTCCGCCCAAGCTTGCGCGAGGTTGACCATGGTGTCCGAACCGGTGTTTTGAATCACGGTTTTGCCGGCATGCCCGGATTCCGGAGACCCCGATTTTTTGCAGCCTGCCAGGGCCAGGATAGATGCTAAAACAACCATGGCACTCGCACCCCGGCCGCTTACAAAGAAGCCCGCTGGATGTCTAACCCGGAGCGGACGGCCGATCAGTAGCGCAGACTGGCAGTCGGCTGTATCGCAGGTTGGCAACCTGCGGGTTTCGCCAAGGGGGACGCGGTTGGGAGGGTTCGGCCGCCCGCCGACTCCCAGTCGGCGATACAGCAGATTGACAATCTGCGCTACGGTGGTTTGTCGTCCAACCCAGCGTTTGATCAGTAATCCTGGAAACAATATTTTCATATAGCGCCATCAATATGGGGGAGGCAGGTTACGATCGTGTGACGGCGGGGCAACATTTCAGTGACATATGCCGATTCGGTGACGAAGCTAAAATAGGATATTTCAACAACCACCAGCGGGTCAAGTAGTTGTGACAGCATCGCGGAGGTGACGGCGACCGCATTCGGACCGGGTTGAAACAGTTGACGATGAGGGGGGATTGCGGTGTATGGTACGTTAGATAGGCGAAACCCAAGCGGTTGAAACCATTGGAATCCACACTATGCAACGACATTTCGATCAAGATCTCGCGGGGCTCAAGGAAAAGCTGCTTACCATGGCGAGCCACGCGGAAACCTCGCTGATTCAGGCGGTCAAAGCCTTGGTGGATCGCGACGATGTTTTGGCGCGGCAAGTCAAGGAGCGGGATGAGGTGCTCGATCGTTTCGAGATCGAGATGGATGAACTCTCGATCAACCTGCTGGCGTTGAAGGCGCCGCTGGCCTCGGATTTGCGCCTCATCACGGTGGCCATGAAAATCTCGCAAAACCTCGAGCGCGTGGGCGACGAAGCCACCACCATCGCCCGGCGCGCGTTGGAACTGAACCACGAAGCCCAGTTGAAGCCTTTTGTCGATATTCCCCGCATGGCCACCCTGGCGGCCGAGATGCTCCGGGATTCATTGGATGCCTTTGTCAATGGCAAGACCGACCAGGCGCGGGGCATCATCCAGCGCGACAAAGAGATTGACAACCTGAACAAGCAGGTGCATCGCGAGCTGATGGGCTATATGCTGGAAGATCCCCAAACCATCACGCGCTGCCTGAATCTGATGGTGATTTCCAAATGCCTCGAACGGATTGCCGATCACGCCACCAACGTGGCCGAAGAGGTGGTCTATTTGTTCGAGGGACGGGACATCCGGCACGCGGCCAAAGCCACGGAGACGCCCGCGGCATGAAACACAAGATCCTGGTGGTCGATGACGAGCCCGATGTGGTGCGGTTGATCGAATTCAACCTCAAGGCGGCCGGCTACGACGTGATTACGGCCGAGGATGGCGCCGAGGCCTTGCAGCGCGCCCGGTCGGCTTCGCCGGATTTGATTGTCCTGGATTTAATGCTGCCGGAAGTGGAAGGCCTCGAGGTGTGCAAACTGCTCCGGCGCGATCCGGCGACGGCCCAAGTGCCCATTATTATCCTGACGGCCAAGGCGGCGGAGGTGGACCGGATTCTGGGATTGGAACTGGGCGCCGACGATTATGTCACCAAACCCTTCAGTCCGCGAGAACTGGTCCTGCGCGTGAAAAAACGGCTCCAACGGCGGGAAGAAAGCCAGAACGACAAGCAAGAAATCTATACGGCGGACGAAGTGGCGGTCAATCTGCCGCGTCACACGGTTACAGTTAAAGGTCAGCCGGTCGAACTGACGGCCACCGAGTTCAAATTATTGGTCCTGCTGATCCAGCGCCGCGGCCGGGTGCAATCGCGCGAGCAATTGCTGCAAGAGGTTTGGAACTACGAGCGGTTGGTCGATACCCGCACCGTGGACACCCACATGCGCCGTTTGCGGGAAAAACTGGGAACGGCGGCGCGGCATCTCGACACGGTGCGGAATGTGGGCTATCGGTTTGTCGATTGAGCTGTATTGTTCGTCCTCGTAATCGTCCCTCGTCCTTCGTCCTCGATTAAAATGACTTCGAGGACGAGGACGAGGGACGAAGGACGAGGACGAGGGCAACGCAGGTTTTTCGGAGCGCGGACAGCTTGTCCAATGTCACTAGGATTTCAATGGCGTCATCCCGGAGGGATGGCTGAGAATAGCCCAGCGTTGAAACGCTGGGACCGCAGTCAAGGTGTGCCAAGTCCCGAAGGGACGGCTGAGAACCACAAGTTCAGCCGTCCCTTCGGGACTCGATCGTCCATCTGTCCGCACCCAGCGTTGAAACGCTGGGCTATTCTCGGTTGTCCCGTCGGGACAAAAACCGGCGCCTGCAGCGCAAATCCTAGCCAAAGGTATTTAAAATTTCTGATGACTGTTCACTGATGACTGTTCAGTGGTGGTCTGCGGTTAAATCTATGTGGCCGGTTATTTGTTTCATTTTGGCCGTGGGTCTGCTGGCTGTCCATTTGGGCTGGCGGCGGCGGCATCTGCGGTTGCAGCGCCAGCAGGCACAGCAACAGCGTGACTGGGAGTCGTCCTGCAAACAATGCCGCGAGGCGGTTGACCAGGAAAAGGCCCAGCAAACGGCCCTGTTCAACAGCATGACCGAAGGGGTGCTCGTGTTGGATCGCGACCAACGGGTGCGATTGGGCAACCAGGCCTTGATAAAACTGTTGGGAGTGACCGGAGATATCCGCGGCCGATCGATTATGGAGGTGTTTCGCCGGCATGAGTTGCAGGAATTGGTTAAAGGCGTCTCCGATTCAGCGCGCGGAAAGAGTCTCGAGTTGGAATTGGGCGGCGCCGAACCACAGTGCGTGCAGGTCAACGCCTCGATCATTCACGATGGTCAGGGGCAGCCGCAGGGTACGATCCTGGTTTTTCATGACCTGACCCGGCTCAAGCAACTGGAAAACACCCGTCAGGAATTCGTGGCTAACGTGAGCCATGAACTGCGCACGCCGCTGTCGATCATCAAGGGCTTTGCCGAAACCCTGCTGGATGGGGCCAAGGACGATCCCGAAAACAGCCGGCGTTTTTTGGAAACCATTCTCAAGCACACCAACCGGTTGACCTTTCTGATCGACGATTTGCTGACGATTTCGAAGCTGGAATCGGGGCGGGTGGTGCTGAATCGGCAGCCTTCGGATTTGCGATTGCTGGTTTCGCGAGTATTCGAGGATATGGAAAAGCTGGCGACCGAGCGGCAGGTTGCCATGGAAAATCAAGTGTCGGAGAACCTGATCGCTTTTGCCGACGCGGATCGCCTGCATCAAGTGCTGTTCAATCTGGTGGATAACGCCATCAAGTACGGACGCAGTCCGGGACGGGTGGTGGTGCGGGGCCAAGCGGCGACATCCGGGGAGGTTGAGTTGTGGGTGACCGACGATGGCCCGGGCATCCCCCCCGAGGCGCGCGAGCGGGTTTTCGAGCGGTTTTACCGAGTGGACAAAGCGCGTTCGCGCGAACAGGGAGGCACCGGTTTGGGCTTGGCCATCGTCAAGCACATCGTCCAAGCGCATGGCGGCAGGGTCTGGGTGCGGAGCGAGCCGGGACAAGGCGCCGCTTTCTATTTCACATTGCCGGCGCCGAAAGGTCAGGGCGAGCAACCGGTTTGAAGTTGCCGGGATTTAGCCTGCCGGGCCTGGCCGCGCGTTTAAAAAATTCATTTTTTGTAGGAGCCGAGGTAACGAGGCTCAAATGGCTTCGGAAACGCAGATTTATTTAGAGACTCCTCACGTCGTCTCCCACTTTATTAACGGGCTGCCAGGCCGCATTACTTCAATACCAGCGCGGATAATTCGACCTTCCAGGCTCGTTCGGCGGGCGCCGGGAGGAATTTTTTCGACACCGTGTCGAAATGATCCGCGGCGTCGGTCACAAATGGCTGGATGCGCCCCGCGCGCCGGCGGTGACTTAGCAAAGCCTGCTGGGCCAGTCGATCACGAACATAACGGGCGCAACTTTCGGCGGAGTCAATCAGGGCCACCTGTTTTCCGGTGAGGGAACGGATCGTGGTTTTCAGGAGAGGATAGTGGGTGCAGCCCAGCACTAAGGTGTCGATGTTTTTTTTCAGCAACGGGGCGAGGTATTCGCGCAGCACCGCCACCGTGACCGGATGCCGCACCCAGCCTTCTTCAACCAGGGGCACCAGCAACGGACATGCCTGGCTGAATACCTGCGCGGATTCATCGAGGGCTTGGATGGTTTTGAGGTAGGCCTGGCTGCGGCAGGTGGCAGCGGTGCCGATCACGCCAATGCGGTGGGTGCGGGTTTGGCGAAGCGCGGCTTCCGCGCCCGGGGCGATGACTCCGAATAGGGGGATGGGAAAGTACTTTTCCAGCGTGGGCAAGGCCCAAGCCGACGCGGTGTTGCAGGCAACCACCACGGCCTTGACGTTTTGCTGGATCAGAAACTGCGTATCTTCGCAGGCGAAGCGGATTACCGTTCCCGGCGATTTGGTGCCATAAGGCACGCGGGCGGTGTCGCCCAGATAGACCAGATCTTCCTGCGGCAGGAGGCGGTGAATCTGACGCACCACCGTCAGACCGCCCACGCCGGAATCGAAAATGCCGATCGGCAGTTCGGATTTATCATTCATGGTCATTCGTGGCTCCCGGTTTTCAGACTTCGACCGCCAGATATCAAGATCAATCGCGCGGCGAGGGAGAGGCCGGGTGCGCCTCGCGTTCCGTTTTTATCGTCCTCGTCCTTCGTCCCTCGTCCTCGAATTTCCGGCTCATTCGATCGAGGACGAGGGACGAAGGACGAGGACGAGGACGAATGGGGGAAATCAGCCATCGCTTCTCCACGTAGGGCGGACCTCCTGGTGGGCTCATGGCTCTGACTTGACAACTGGGTCGGGTTGAAGGAGCTTCCGAGGCAGGTTTAAGGTTGGTTGGTATAATTCGATCAGCGGCAGACAACGAAAGGAACCTTACATGATAAAACCGGAAATCCAAGACGCCTTCAACAAGCAGATCAACGCCGAGATGTATTCGTCGTACATTTATCTCTCCATGGCAGCGTGGTTCGAAAACGAGAATCTAACGGGCATGGCCAGTTGGATGAAAACCCAGTCCCGGGAGGAATGGGGTCATGCGATGAAGTTTTTCGAGCACCTCCATGAACGCGGCGGACGCGCCACCCTCGCCGCCATCAAAGCGCCGCCGGCCCAATGGGATTCACCCACCGTCGTGTTTGAGGAAGTTGCCAAACACGAACAGCAGATCACCGGGCTGATCAACCAGTTGGTCGATCTCGCGCAGAACGCCAAAGACCACGCCAGCGTCAACTTCCTGCAGTGGTTTGTCAACGAACAGGTGGAAGAGGAAGCCACCGCCGCTGATATTCTGCACAAGCTCAAAATGATCAATAAATCCACCAACGGCCTGTTTTTCCTCGATCGCGCGCTGGGCGAACGCAAGTAGTTTTTCAACGCAGTCATCCCGGAGGGATGGCTGAGAATAGCCCAGCGTTTCAACGCTGGGTGCGGACGGATCGACGGTTGAGTCCCGAAGGGACGGCTGAGGTTGTGGTTCTCAGCCGTCCCTCCGGGACTTGGCCCACCCAGGCCACGGTCCCAGCGTTGAAACGCTGGGCTATTCTCGTTCGTCCCTTCTGGACAAAAACACGGCCTTGGTCTGGCACCTATAGCGCAAATCCTAGCGGCATCGGACCGGTTTGTCCGCGCCTTTTTTTTCATGAGCACCCAACAGGAAATACTGGCGATCGCCATTTTTTCGTTCACGTATGTGTTGATCAGCGGCCGGCGCCTGAAAATCCTGCCGCTCAACCGGCCCGCTGCCGCCGTTTTGGGCGCGGTACTGATGGTGGTCACGGGGGTTCTGACTCCGGAACAAGTCTATCGTTCCGTGGATTATGACACGCTGGTCTTGCTGTTGGGCATGATGCTGATTTCCGCCTACCTTTTTTTAGCGGGATTCTTCGACGGGGCCGCCGATGGTATTCTCAAGTTGGCCCGAACGCCGCAGCGACTTCTGCTCTACCTGGTTTTGACCTCGGGTATTCTCTCCGCCCTGTTGGTCAACGATACCATCTGCCTGATGCTGACGCCGCTGGTGGTGGCGGTCATGGTTCGCGGTCGCCTGCCGCTGGTCCCGTACCTGCTGGCATTGGCCATGAGCGCCAACATCGGCAGCGTGGCCACGCTTGTTGGCAATCCGCAGAATATGATCATCGGTCATCTGTCTCAGATACCCTTTCTGCGTTTTTCGCGGTCGCTCCTGCCCGTGGCAGCGGTGGGATTGGCCATCCAATATGCCATCCTGCGCGTGGGTTTTCGGCAGGTGCTGCGTCAGGCCATCATTCAGCCGCAAACCACCTCGCCCCGGCCCATCGACCGGCGCTTGCTCAAACTAACCTTCGGTACGCTGGCGCTGGTATTCGCCGGATTTATCGCCGGTTATAATCTGGCCTGGACCGCCCTGGGTGGCGCCGCTTTGCTCATGGTGTTGGCCCGGCGCGACACCCACGAGGTTCTGAAGTTGGTCGATTGGCATCTGCTGGTATTTTTCGCCGCGCTGTTCGCCGTCGTGGAAGGATTCAACCGCACCGGGCTGCCCGATCGAACTTTCCACGCCATCCAGGGCGTTTGGGGCGCCAGCGCCCTCTCTCAAGCCTGCAATTTCGCCTGGTTCTCCGTTGTGGGATCGAACCTTTTTTCCAACGTTCCCTTTGTACTGGTGGCCGGCAAATGGATCGGCAACTTCGCGAATCCGGAATTGATCTGGAAAGTAATGGCCATGGCAACCACCCTGGCCGGCAATCTCACCATTCTAGGCTCGGTGGCCAATATGATCGTGGTGGAATCGGCCCGTGGACATGCGGAAGTGGGATTCTGGGACTATGCCAAGTTCGGTATTCCAGTGACCCTCCTGACGACCGCCGCCGGCATGATTCTGCTTTGGATGTTGGGTTAACAACTCGTTAATAATGTAGCAGCCGACGTAAGGAGGCTCTAAATGAATGGTTCCTCCCGAAGAAATTTGAGCCTCGTCACCTCGGCTGCTACGAGAGCATGACTTCTTAAACGGGCTGTTAAGAAACCGAAAACTACTCTCGCTGACTCAAGAACCGGTGAATGCCCTGCGCGGCGCGGCGGCCGTCGCGTACCGCATAGACCACCAGGTTGGCGCCGCGGACCAGATCTCCGCCGGCAAACACCTTGGGCAGGCTGGTCATTTGGTTGTCGTCCACCGCCATCCCGCCCCAGTCATTCACCGCGACCCGGGACAAATCGCTCTCCGGTGGATACGTGACCGGATCGAAACCAAACGCGACCAACACCACATCCGCCGGCAGAGAAAACTCGGAGCCGGACACCGGGTACGGCTTGCGACGTCCCTGCGCATCCGGTTCGCCCAGTTTCATCTGCGCGCAACGAACCTCAACCACGCGGCCTTGTGCGTTGCCAATTAATTCAAGGGGATTGGTCAGAAAATGGAACCGCGCGCCTTCCTCGACGGCATTGTTATATTCCTTGCGGCTGCCGGGCATGTTGTCCAGGTCGCGGCGATAAAGGCAGACGGCCTCCAACGCATGACACCGCAGGGCCGTGCGCAAACAATCCATGGCCGTGTCGCCGCCGCCCAGTACCACCACCCTTTTACCCGCCACTCGAATCGTAGGGATATTGGATTTCGCCCCGGCGTTCTTTTCGATCAAGAACGGCAAGGCCGGAAAAATCCCCTCCAGTTCGGCCCCGGGAATATCCAAGGGCTTGGACTGCTGGGCGCCCATGCCGAGAAAGATGGCGTCGAATTGGTCCAGCAACGCCTGCAACGTCACATCCTTGCCGACGGCAACCTTCGTGCGGAATTGGATGCCGCGTTCACGCAACAACTCCAGGCGCCGTTCCATGAGGACTTTTTCGAGCTTGAACGAAGGGATGCCATTGACGAGTAATCCACCGGCGGTGGCTTGGGACTCGAACACCGTGACCGAGTATCCGAGTTGGGCCAGTTCGTCCGCGCAAGACAATCCTGCCGGGCCCGATCCCACTACGGCTACCGACCGACCATTGGGCATGACGCGCGGAGGCTTAACATCCTGGTGGGCAAAGGCGTATTCGTTGATGAATTTCTCGATGGCCCCGATGGGTATGGGAGCTCCCCGCGTACCGAGGGTGCACATTTCTTCGCAGCCGCGTTCCTGGGGGCACACGCGCGAACAAATCTCCGGCAGGTTGCTGGTGGAACGCGACACCGCGGCAGCCTCGAGGAATTTGCCTTCGGCCGTGAGCGCCAGCCATTCGGGTATGCGGTTGCTCAGCGGACAGCCGATGGTGCAAAATGGCTCGCCGCATTGAAGGCAGCGGGCCGCCTGGGCTTTGACCGTCTCGGCGTCGTAGAGGGTGTACGTTTCCTTGAAATCCTCGACCCGCTCCGCCGCCTCGCGTTTAGGCGGATCGACCCGCGGCACATCGCACCAGATGTACTTGTCTTTGGCCGTGGCAGCCACCAGCGGTTTCATTCGGCCCTCTGCTTTGTCTGACGGTTCATTCACTGGCCAGCGTTCCTGGCCGGGTCACGCCGGTCGTGGCGTGACCGAAGTCGATGCTAGCTTAACTCATGACCATGGATGGCTCAACTGTTTTGATGGCTGCCCTCACGGGCGGTCTGAGAAAATGGCTTCATCGCGAATTTTGTCCTAGTCGGCGGTCTTGAACTCGCCGGTTAAACCGCCGCCTTGAACCCCGAGCGGTTTCCATTTCCTGCGGTTGATAAGTGGAAAAAGTTTACAGTGAGGTTAAGCACTGGAAACAAAGAAGATAGAATGGCGGGAGCGGCGGGGCTCGAACCCGTAACCTCTGCCGTGACAGGGCAGCGCTCTAACCAATTGAGCTACGCCCCCACCGGGGCCGACAACCTAGGCAATGGCCGCCGGCAAGTCAACGGTCAAATCGTAAAAAATGATTCGGGCAACGGACGCCAAGGAGGTGGGGGTGGGGAACCCCGCTGAAGAAACGTACCGCTACCCGAATCAAAACTTAGGCGCCTTCCGCGCCTTCAACCAGGTATAAACTAAGACTCGTAGCGCGTTTGTCAATACCTCAAAATGGCTCCAGCCAAATAACCCTATTTTCGGTCGGCCTACAACCATTTACCGGAGGTTGGAGCACCCCTCGCCACCCAATTTACATCAGGATCCAGCACAACCCGGCCTGGGGCGCCGCGTTGACCGTCGTCTCGGTCGTCGATTGCGCTTGACGGTGGCGCTTGTTCTGCTTGCATAGAACCCATGAAAACAAAACTTTCTGCACTAGTTAGCCTGAGCTGCCTTTTGGCGCTGCTCGCCGGTTGTGTCAGCACCATTGACGGCCGTCACCAGGCGGCCGTCCCCTTCGTCAAGGATACGATCACCAGCCGCTATGAACGGCCCGTGGAACCGATCTTTGCAGCCGCGAAGAAGGTTCTGGCGGATATGGGCACGCTTTACGGTGAAAACACCATCACCAAGACGCTGGAAGCGAAGATCGACACCCGCACGGTGTGGGTGAGGATCGAAGAGGCCGATCCCAAGGTGTCCAAGGTCACCGTCCAGGTGCGTACCAGCGGGGGCGGCTCGGACATTGATCTGGCGAGCGAAGTGGACAAACGCATTGCCTTGCAATTGCGCTGAACTGGCTCTCACGGCTCCGAACGCTTAAAGCAGGCAGCCAAGTCGCCTTCGATGGGGGGGCGATTATATCTCCCCTGGCGGTTTGGGCTGACCGTGTCTAAGTCCAATATTTTGATCGTACGAACCCAGCTTCACGGCTGGGTTCGTTTTTTGGGCGCGCAACTCCAGAGCCAGGTGCGCGAGGCGCTGACGGGCCGCCTCGGCCGGCGCGGAGTTCGGATCCCGATCGATAATGCGTTGCAGGGTTTCCCGGGCTTTGACCAGATCTCCGGCTTGTCGAGTGTAAAAATCAGCCATCATGTGGAGCCAGGAGATGACCTTTTTAGCTGGCTGGCCGGGCTGGGCAACCAGTTGTTCCAACTGATCCACCGCCAGAGGGATATGGTGGAAATGCTCGGCATAAATCCGGGCCAGTTGTTCCCGGGACTCCCAATCCTGGGGGTGTTGTTCCAATTGATGCACCAAACGGGTGGCGGTGGCAGAGAGGTCTTCCGTGGGACGTTTGAAACCGTTGAAATCATCCCGCAACCCCAACCGTTCCTCACTGTGCGGCACGGCAATGCGGCCTGGTTCGCTATCTTGGGACGCCGCTGGCAGACGCAAATGCGCGAGCCGCTGCCAGGCCGTTTGCGCCACCTCGGTATCGGGAAAAAGCTGCAGGATCTTTTCCAGGGGCGCTCGCACTGCGGCCTCCGTCTCACCCGCCCGCAAACGCCAATCGGATAGGCGATTCAAGGCGTAGGCCACGCTTTCTCCCGCATGACCCGATTGGTTGATAAATCGTTCCAGCGTGTTCGCCGCGGCCGCGGCATCCGCCAGATGGTTCATCTGCAGCTCCGCCAGCAGCATGTGCCCGGTGAAATCCTTGGGAAAAAGCGCCAATTGTTTCTCAAATTCGGCGGCGGCTTCCTGGTAAAGCCCCCTTTTGGTCAAACCCTGGCCGATGTCGTAACTGGGATGCGGCTCAACCTCCTGGCTGCCCCCGTCAAACAAGGACACAATGGGATTGGCAAAGAAACCGCCGATGCTCGAACCCCAGATAAAGGCCAGCAGCAAACCGCCCACCGCCGCCGCCGGAATACCCACAAAGGCGCCCGAATACCCACCCTCGGCCGCGGCGGGGACTACAAACACGCCCAGATACACAAATACGAGCAAGGTTTGAACCCACTTGACGACCAGACGCGACGGCTCCTCGCTGCGCTTGAGCCAATGCCACATCAGCCAGCCGATTACGGCGGCCATCCCAGCGATGGGCAGGCAGAAGGCGGCGATTTCAGCGAGGCGATTCATGATCAGGTCAGTTCAAGATCCGAGGCGTCCATTTTCACCGCGGCGGCCTGACCGATGAAATCCAGCCGCAATTGCACCATCACCGTGCCGGTGCGCTGTTCCACCCATCCTTCCACTCCGCGCAACGGACCGTGTTTGATGCGCACGCGGCAGCCGGCGGTGATCTGGGGCGCCAAACGCACTTCATAATTGGTTTCCAACGCCTGCAAAATGTCCTCCAGTTGGTTGGCAAACACGTCCTGGTCGATCACCTCGAGGAGATTGGCCACATAATCGCTGTGATACACCACGCTGCGTTGCGGCTGAAGCAGCTTCAGAAACACATACCCGGGAAACAGCGGCTTGAGAAACACCACCGTCTTCCCCCGGTATTTCCGAACGCTCCGGTAGCATGGCAGCGTCACCGGAATCGTGTTCCGCTCGCAAAAATCCACCAGTTTCTTTTCGCAGCGCGGACGGGTATGCGCGACAAACCAAAGCAAATCCATAGTTCAGTCTCCAAAAATGAGCGACACCCCGTTCCCCCGATCCGGGGAACCGCCAGCCAGGCGCGCTGCCAGACGAGCCATGCCCGTCCTGATGGGCGATGAAGGCAGCATCCTTGGTCGCATCGGCATGTCAACGCTTGCAAAGCCCGCGTTGCGGAGCAAGCAGGAAATTACCCATGCGCACGGAAAGACGTTCCGAACCGCGGGTTTCCAACCTGCGGCATTCGTTGAGCGCCGACTTGGAGGATTGGCATTTGCCGACCGCCGCTACCGCTTGAACCGGGCTTTCCAATAATTACCCGGACATGCCCCTCGACAATCCCGGAGGGTCCGGTATAAGTGATCCCCTTTGATATGAGTCAGGAAAATAATCGAATTGAAACGTTGCGGACTTTGCCGGGGGACGATGTGCGTCAAATCCTTTGGCGGTTTACCGATCGTTATGATCTGCAAATGCTGATCCAATCCACCCGTGCCGTCGCCCGTGGCCTGGTGGCCCGCATCGTAGCCGAAGGCGCGCGCAACTCGCACGAGTGGAACGAGAAAAAGGCCCAATTGCTGCCTGCCTTCGATGAAGCCGGCATCACTGGAGCCTTCATGGATCCCGAGGAAGGCGGTTTCATCGCCGGTCCCAAAAACCTGGCGCTGGCCCTGGTCGCGTATGAGTTGTCCTGGGTCGATGCGGGTGCTGCCACGTGCAGTCTGGCAGGTAATCTGGCCCTGGCTCCCATTCACGAACGAGGGACCCCCGAACAACGCCAATATTATATGAGTCGCGCGGTTCCGCCCAAAGAGGGGGAGAAGCGCCGCCCTATGCGAGGCGCCTTTGCCCTGACTGAACCCCTGCCTTACGTCGGAGTGGAAACCAGCTTGTTGGGTGGTAAAGTTACCATCGCCCACTGGTCGGAAGGCCAGGAACCCACCTTGCACGTCGAGAAACGCGGCCGATTCATCACGAACATGGGTTTCGCCACCTTCGTGACTGCGGCGGTGGAATCAGCCGACCCGCGCATCAAAGGCAGTTGCTTCGTCATTCTGGAGGAGAATGATCCCGGTAATTTCTTCCGTGGCGTGCCCACCCGCAAGTTGGTGCATCAATTGTCCTCAACCCGCGATCCGGTGTTCAGTCTGGATGTTCCCGCCAGCCGCATCGTAGGCGGTTATACCGTCAAAGGCGGCGTTATCATCCCGCGATTCAGCCACAGCGATATCCTCGAAGCCGTGTTCCGCCGCACGCGCGTCACCGTCGGGCTGATGACTTCCGCCAAACTACTTTCGGCGGTCGAACCCATCATCCGGTACCAGCGCCAACGCTTCCGCGGCGGCGACACCGGCCTGCCCGGATCTCCGCGCTTCGAATTAGGCCTGCAGCAAAAGGAAGACGCCCTGCATCGGTTGGTGGACATCTGGACCTCCGGCGAAGCCAGTGCCTCCCTGGGCTTTGCCACCGCCCGGCTGTTTGACCAAGTCGATCCCCTGGAGCGGCAAAAGGACAAATACTTTGCCGAAAAGAAGATCGAAGGCAGCCGGGCACAGATGAAATTCCTCATGCGCGTCAACCAAGATGCGCTCAAATACCTGGAATTGTTGCGCCAACCGGAAACCGAACGCGATAGGGCGCAATTCGCCACCTTCCAGGCCGATCCGTTCGTGCAATTTGCCCTGCTGGACGCCGTGGCCAACGTCATGTGTCCGGCCACAAAACTTTGGAACACCGGATATGGCGCCAACGTGATGCGCGAAGCCGTTAGTCTGATGGGCGGTTATGGCATCACAGAGGATTGCCCGGGATTCCTCGCCCACAAATGGATCGATGCGCAACTCGAAGCCACCTATGAAGGCCCCGAAGCCGTGCAACGCCGGCAAATGTCCGTCACCATGACCCATGACCTTTTCCTGGCCCAATTCCAGGATTGGATCGCCGAAATGCGAACGATCGCCGCCACGCATCCCGGGACTGGCGCTTGCACTCTGGCCTCGGCCATGCAGTTGTGGCTGTGGACCCTGAATTATTTGCAGAAAACCACCGACGCGCACGGCGACAAACTCTATCACGGAACGCGCCAGGGGGTGACTTTTTCCCTCGCCGACGCGCTCTGCTGGCTGCTGGCCTCGCGCTGTCAAATTCTCGATGTGCTCGAACTCGAGGCCAAAGGCCCGGCCAATCCCGCCGTTGCCGAAGGGCTCCCGGGACTGTTGGGCTTCCTGGTCGATTTATGCCACGTTCAGGCCGCGCAAACCGCCGGTCAAGTCAGCCTTCGTTGCACCGAATTAGTCTTCGGCTATCAGCGTCATCCAGCCTGGGACGATCCCCACAACCAGGCCTGCTACGGCTCCGAGGATTTGGATGGACTGGAAGGTGTGATTCCCGGGATCGCTTGCGCCGCACCCTCTTGCTCGGAAGTCGATTCCACGCGGGAAGCGCACCCGGCGAAAGCTGGTCCTTGCGTGAAGCCCAAGGGTCTGGAACCGTTTTTCCGGCTGCGAATGAAACTCGACGGGTGCCTGGCGGGGAGTCGCCTGGCCAAGGACCGTGCCGCGGAAGCGCTCACGAAAGTGATGATTCCCGAGGCGCTGGATTACCCGGTGTAAACACCATTCCATCACCTGCAACCGAAGGGATCGGATCGCCGACATCTTGTCCGCTTGGCGGGTCCGGCGTGGCGCAGGGAGCCTCGCGTGCGCGCCAAGCGGGCGAGGACGCCCGCGCGCCGCTGGTTTGCTCAAACTGAGGTGAAAACGCTGCATCGTTATGTGGTAAGCGAAGTGTTGGCGACACTGTTTATGACGGTCGTCGTTTTCACCTTCGTGCTGCTGTTGGGCAATCTGCTCCGGGAAATCCTGGCCCTCCTCATCAATCGCCAGGCTACTTTCGGGTTGCTCGTCCAGGCTGTTGCCCTGCTGATTCCCTACGTGTTGGTCTTCGCCCTGCCTATGGGCATGCTAACCGCCACGCTGTTGTTTTTCGGCCGGTTCAGCGCCGACCAGGAACTGACGGCGGTGCGCGCCAACGGCATCAGCCTGCTGGCGCTTATTACCCCGATCCTATTGCTGAGCGTAGCCTTGAGCATTTTGTGCGGTTGGTTCAATTGCTCGATCGGTCCCCGCTGCCGGGTCGCTTACAAGGCCCTCCTGGTGCAGCATGGAATTTCCGCGGTGAATTCACTGGCCGGTCTGGCGGAAGACCGCTATATCGATTTGCCCGCCGACGATAAGGATCCGGAAAAACGAACTCGGGTCATCTATGTTGGAAAAATAAAGGGGAACAATCTCGAAGAAATCCGTTACTACGAATTCCAGGATCAGCGGAAGGTGCGCGATGTCCGGGCGCCGCGCGGCCTTTTGCTGATCACCAACTCACCACCCAAAGCCTCCCTGGTTCTTTACAACGCCTGGGTGATCAGCCTGACTGAAAAGGTTTCCACGAACAACCCTCCTCCCGAGGAACGTCACTGGCTGCCGCCCATCCACCTGGAGGAATTTCAAACTCCCGAGTTCGGCGCCAAAACCGCCTCTAAGGAAAATTCCAAACCCAAGCTCACGGAGATGTCCTTTGCGCAACTGCAGAGTGAAAAACGCGAACGCGACCGGCAGATCGTGGATACCACGCCCGTCCTGGTGCAGATGCACCGGCAGGCTGCCTTCTCCTTTGCGTGCCTCGGCTTCACGCTTATCGGCATCCCCCTCGGCATCCGGGCACACCGGCGCGAAACCAATGTTAACGCCGGGATCGCCATCCTGCTCGTCCTGGTTTACTACAGCTTCATCATCCTGGGACAAGCCATGGAAACCCGGCCGGAAGTGGCTCCCCATTTGATTCTCTGGATTCCCAACTTCATCTTTCAGGTGGTCGGTGCCGTGCTGTTATGGAAAATAAATCGCAGCACGGGAACCTAGCAAGATTCGTCCTTCGTCCTCGAAAAAACCCCCTGAATCGAGGACGAGGACGAAGGATGGCGGCAGCCTCAGGTTCCTGATCTCGCGCCTCACAACCTGTTTAGTATCCAGCCTCAGGAATCCTGATTCCATGGAATATGGTTGAAACCGTTTTGCCCCCATGTGGACAAGTATGTGTCGCATATGCAACATTAAGTTGTCCACACCGGCGGCAACCGGGTGCAGAGGATTTCCTCGAGGGTTTTTGCTGTAAGGCACCGAATCAGGAGTCCTGCGCCTAAAAGGCCTGTATTTGTATGTAGTATGTTTATTATTAAGTAATTGTGAATTATAATCGCAAAAGCACCAATTCGGATTTTGCGGCCATTTGTGGCCATTTGCGGAGGTTTGCGGGTGCAAGTAGTCTTTGACGATCAGGCCAGGATAGGCGGGCAAGAGGACACTGCAGTCTCCAATCCTTGCCGTAATTTCTCCTCGATTCTCGTTCTCAATTCATGCGGTGCGAGCACCTCCACATCCGGCGTCCAGGACAGGATCCAGCGAATCAATTCCTTGCGCCCGGAAGTCTCGATCCGCATTTCAACACCTCCAATTCCCGCATGAAATCGCCGCTATTCGGCCATTGCCCCGTTTGAGGTCCCTCGCGCAACATCTCCACTCAAAGAAATCCGCGCCAAGCCCGCTGAGGAACGGCGGCAAATCGGCCAGGCGATTGCTGATTCTCAGCGCAGCATGGGCCAGCCGCATCTCCATCAAGGCATCGGCCTGCGCAAGCTCCGCGCCGACTATTACGAAGTCCGTGTCGGCCTCAAACAACGTCTGGTCTTTGAGGATACCGACGACGCCTTGGCGTTTGAAATGTTGGGTGACCATGATGACGTGAAGCGATTTCTCGAGTCGAGGTAACCAGCACATTCTTCGCTCTGTTAGATTCAGACTGCCTCCGCGCCCGTTTCCATTTCCACTCTTCGACCGCGCAGAACAGGCAGGGCGCGATGAAAATTGTCACGAGCACACTCACGACCATACCGCCCACCGACGGGATGGCCATCGGTTGCATCACGCCGGTGCCTCGCCCGGTCGCCCAGAAGATGGGCGGCAGCTTGAGCCGGCCATCACGCACTGCGCTTTGCAGCAGCGATTCGACATGAATAGAGTGCCAAACTAATGGGCGACCCCTTTATGGGTCTTGCGCCACTGGCAAACTGATCTACATGGCCCGTTGGGCGGGATCTTGCTCCGGCCTCGCCCCGCTCCCGGCGAGTTGATGAACGGCCTGCTCCACCCGCGCTGCGATTTGCTCCCACCCTTCACGATTGTTGCCCGTTGCTTCAAAGGTCATGGGATGTCCGATTTCGAGAACGATCTTCCGGCAACGGGGGAAGCGCGTGTCGGGCGGGGCGGCTTCGAAGGTTCCCTCCAGATGACATGGGACAATGGGCACGCTGGTCCCGGCCACAAGGGCGCCGAGGCCCGATTTGAAAGGAAGCATGTTGCCATCGCGACTCCGCGTGCCTTCGGGGAAAAGAATGTAAATCGAGAATCCGTCCAGCAGACGTTGGCGCAAGGTCTGCATGGAATGTGCACCAACGTTGGGTTTGCGCCTCCAAATGGGCAAAGCGTTGATGAGCGTGGCCGAGAATGCAGCCACGGGCTTATGTTTGAAGAACACGTCACCTGCCGCGATGGGCGAAACATGGTCCCGCCATTGGAGGGAAAGAGCCGAGGCCAGGACGAGGGCATCGAGATGGCTTTCGTGGTTTGCGATCATCACAAAGCGTGGCTCCGCAGGCAGGCGCTCGCGACCCTTTACTTCGAGACGGTTCCAGCAGGTGAGAAAGGTGCGAACAAATATCCACCAGCCAAGCCGCAACAGGTTTTCCACCAAACCACTCTCGCGCTTCAGCGAACGCCAACGTTCATGGGCGGGCAGACCCAAGTCGGCGGCCGGTTTGAGCTTCCAATCGTCCACGCTTACTCTCCGGTGAAAATTCGCGCCGCCTGATTCGATCCCAGGGTGCCAAGATGAAAACATAGATAATGGAATACGGGTGGAACCACGAGCACCAGACTGTCAAATCGGTCCAGCAAACCGCCATGCCCGGGCAGGATCACGCCGAGATCCTTGATGCCGAGATCGCGCTTGATCGAGGACAGCGTCAGGTCTCCCGCCTGCCCCAGGGCGCTCATCATGAAACCGAGGATGAGCAGGTGGTCCAGCCGATTCATGCTGGTGCCGTCGAACACCCAGTGTCCAAGCAGCGCAACCAGTCCTGTCGTTAGCACGAGGGCTCCGACACACCCAGACACGGTCTTGCCAGGACTGGTGTTGGGGAACGCCTTCCGTCCGCCCAAGGCCTTGCCCACGCAATAGGCGAAGACATCGTTCATTTCGACACCGACGAAAATGAGGAGCAGAAAAGGGCGATACCGCTCGTCGTTGGCCATCATGCCGAGATAGCCAAAGGAATAGCCGAACATGAGGAAACCCGTTAGGCCCAGGGCCACCCTCTGAATGTAGCCTTTGGGTTCGTCGCGAGGGATCGTCATGATAGACATCGCTCCCAAGGTGAGTGGCGCAATCGAAAAAAACATGCGGTCGTAATGGTCCACATTCGCATAGGTCAGGGAAACGATGCCCAGGACGACGATGATGCTGATGGACATTTCCCGAAATAAGCCGGTGGCGCGGGCAAACTCCCGGTAGCACAGAAGGCTGAGCACCATCACCGCCAAAATGACCCAGGCGGCTCCAAGCAGGATGGGAGTCAGCACCGCCAAAGCCACCCAGACCCAGGACTTCCATCGCACGCGAATATCGTCGTATTGCTCGCGGCTGGTCAGTCCAGTCCGCCAGAGCACCTGGTTGACCACCCACGAAACGACAAAGACACTTCCAATCACAATCACCATCCACTTCGTGAACGGATGATTGAAGGCGTGTTGATAGCCAAACAATCGCTCGAAGGTGCTTGCACTCATGACGAAGGCTGTTTGAGGGCACGGGCAATCCGTGAAAGCCGCCGCACCGAGGTCCAAAGACCGCCCACGATGATGAGCAGGAGGCCGGCAGCCATGAGACCCCAGCGTTGGCCGCCAATCGTGAGCCACGGTTGCCACGCCAGCGGCGTGAGACCGCAATAAAGCGCGCACAAAGTCAGGACAAACATCCGCTGAGGTTTGGCCATGGGGCCACAGAACTCCTGAGGCGCGCCGGCCACCTTCCCTTCGGCGCGCACATAGGCGATGAAGAGCGCGACGCAGGCCGTCAGCGCGCCGAGCAGCGGCGCACTGCCAACCGCATAGCCCGCCCCAATGAGAATGGCCGCGTCGGAGACACGATCGGGCACTTCGTTGTATAGCTCTCCCACCGGCGAGGCGATCTTCCTTTCCACCGCCACAATGCCGTCGAGCATGTTGGCCAGCAGGCGCAGTTGAATGAGCACGGCCGCGGCAATGAACGCCAGCCTTTCCATTCCTGGCCGCCCGGCGAATGCAAACGCCACGCCCGCAGCGATGCCACCCACCATGCCGGCCACGGAGATGGCATTCGGGGACACTCCACGAACTGCCAGCCAATGCCCTGCCCGCTTGGACGCTGTCAATTCACGCGACCGGATGGGACGCCGCTCAGGAGTGTAATTCGGATCGTTCATGATGGTTTTCCCATCAGATACATTCCGCCCACCAGCAGCGCCATGCCCGCCACGTTGACGGGGCGGATCGGTTGCCCATACACGGACAGGGCGATGATCGCCGCCCAGATGAACGTGCTCGCGTAGATTGGATAGAGGACGGTCAACGCGCCACCGCGCTTGAACGCGGCCACAAAGAGAACCATCACGGCGATGTAGCAGACCACTCCCAGCAGAATCCGCGGATTGACCACATACGTCCCCAGGCCCCCCGTGGCACGTTGCGCGCCCTCCTTGTAGAGAAATTGGCCGGCCGCCCCGAGCACGGAAGCCAGCAGGAAATACAAAATGGAAACGAGGGGTGTTTTCATGTCGCGAGGTTGAACTGGGTCAGCGGCCGGCCTGCTTCATACGCGTGGATGATGCGCAAGATTTCATCCCCGATCTGTGCCTGCGCGTCCAGGGTCTGGCCGGCAACGTGGGGGGTTCCGATGAAGTTGTCAAGCGTCAGCAGGGGGTTGTCTCTCGAGGGTTCCACGGAAAATACATCCAGCGCCGCGCCGCCCAGCCGGCCGCCCGTCAGTGCGGTGTAGAGATCTTCTTCGACGACGATCCCGCCACGGCCCACATTGATCAGAATGGCGTCCGTCTTCATGAGTGCGAATTGTGGAGCGGCGATGAGATTTCTGGTGCTCTCCAGCAAGGGCGCCTGAATGGCGACGATGTCCGAGTCGTGCAGCAGTTCATTGAGTTTCATAAAACGCACCTGCAACCGCGCCGCCGCTTCCTGCTTGTGCGCCTTGGCCGGACTGCGGTCAAAGGCGCAAATCTTCATGGCAAAAGCTTGGGCAATCTCAGCCGTGCGAATGCCAATCCGCCCAAAACCCACCAGTCCAAGCTGCTTGCCGAAGAGGTCCCGATTGTAGCCGTGGTGCTTCTCCCAGCGATTCTCCTGCAACGAGCGGTGATACCACGGGATGCGGCGGTAAAGCGACAACATGAGTGCGAACGTGTGCTCCGCGACCGATTCCTCGGAGAGCGGCGCCGTGACCACCCGCAGCCCGCGTGCTTCGGCGGCCGCCAGATCAATCCCATCCAAGCCCATGCCTGCGCGGATGATCAGGCGCAATGCCGGCGCTGACTCCAACGCTGCGGAGTCGAGCTTCACCGGACTCCGGACGACGACGATCTCCGCTGCTGCCAGCAATCGCCGCTTCTCCGCATCATTGGGATTGATCGACACGAGGCACTGATGCTGCGTCTGCAATTGGGCGAGGGCTTCCGGCCACAACTGGCTGAAAATGGCAACTTTCATGATGGCGATCCTTCGGCGAACGAGGCGGCACTCGACGGCGGGTCACGCTTCGCCCGCGACCCACCAACCGACAAGTCCCGCCATCGTGCATAGCATTCCGTGCTCTTGGCAATGCCCAATGCGCAATCGGTTTTGTAAATGGAGGTCCAGTTGTCTTGGGCCAGGCCAAACGCAGCGCGCAAGCAATCCACCGTCTCCGGAATCGTGATCGACTCCATATGCACACTGAAGGTGGTGTAAACCGTGTCCCCTTCGGTTTGGATGCCCTCTTCCCAAACATAGATCTCGGGCCGATCCCGCCGGCTTCGGCCCAAGTCCTGGTAATGCTCCGCCAGGTCCGCGGTGGTTCTCAGCCCTGTTCCCACTATCACCCGTGGCATGGAAGCCAGCGTGGCGATCACTTCCTCGCGGCTCACGCGGCGCTGAAGATCGGCTTGAACCGTGATGACGTGGCCGAACGTGGTGTTCACATCCACCGACATGGAATAGAGCTTCAGCGCAGGCAGCACGGTGTTCACATCGGGCGCGTGATGAGACTGGCCCATAACCGGAAGCAGCGCGTTGATGGCGTTGTGGGGCCGCTTGGCAGGATCCGCACCGCGCCGCACGAGGGTGACAAACGCCTCCCGCAGTCCAAACGCCAGATCCATGGCATACACCAGACGGGTCGTGCCGGTCGAACTGCAACTAATCACACGGATCAGCTTCTTTCCAGCCGACTCCGCATAGTTGGCGAAGGAGTTGAAGGACACCCCCGCAAAATCATGGTCCTCACCTCCCTGCACAATCGTCACGAGGCCGGGTCGTTGGGCATAGAGGTCCGCATACTTCGCGGGCACACCGCTGGGCGTGCAGTCGAGGATGGCGTCACTTTGTTCGACAAGGTCGAAAAAGCTGCCAGCGAGGTTGCAGAACCGCGCGGCGACATCGCCAGGTGCAGAAGCCTCCGTGACGAAAACCGGATAGCCCTGGAGCCGGGCATCGCGGAGACTGAAACTGGACGGACGCCCTGCCACACCAATGACCTCCATGTCAGCTTGCAAGCGCACCGCGTCCGCGACTCTGCGGCCAATGACGCCGTATCCCAAGATGCCGACTTTCAGCTTGCTCATAGGCTTGAGGTGGCTGCGGGTGCAAACAGCGATCCCAGTCCGAGCGTAGCGTCGGTTGCGTGGACGGATTCGAGCAAGGACACGCCCGGGATGCGACTGACACGAATCGCATCAATGATCTCTGGAACGGGCGTGGCTTCAGGCTCCACGTCCATCATGAAGCAGAGGCTGCGACGCACCACCTGGATCGATTCCTCCCAGAAGAACAGTTCCGGACGGTCAGCCCGCAGCCGTCCGGCGTCGCGGCAATACTCTTGCAGGTGCGCGGTGCTCTTCCAGCCATCTTTGGCCCTGCCAACGAGGATGCGCGGCGCTTGCTTGAGGAGCGTCAGCGCCTGTTCCACCGAGACTGGCGCAGCGAAATCCAGTTTCATGAGGTGCAGATGGGAATGGGTGTAGGGGACGACGACGCGGCCCAGGCGGATGCTGGGAACGACGCGGCCCAAGACTTCCTGCATTTCACGGTCCTCCGCTGGCTCGGTAAACACGGGTTCAAGCGCATCCACGTGACCCGCGCCACGATCGCTGGCATGACCGCACCGCAAGATCGCAGTCGCATGCCATCGCCGGATCGGCCCCAGGTCGCGCAGCGCATGAGCGATTCTGGCAAAGGCCGTCACGTTCGGGGCGGCCATCTTCACGACCGGCTGATGGAGGACCTCGGACGCATTTGAGAGCATGGAAAAACAAACCGGCGCGGCGTGAAGGCTCTGCGGCCCATGAATGAGGGTGGCGGCTTCTACGGTCGGAGCTTCCATACATTGAACCACCACATCGCTTCCTATGACGTTTTGGCTTTCCGTCACGCGATGGACGGTGTATCCCTTGCGCCCGGCCATTTGGAATCGTTGGGAATCACCCTCCACGATGCCCTGGACCACCATGTCAGACTGCCTGGCCACCGCGTCCGCCACGCGCTTTCCGATGCGGTCATAGCCCACGATGAGAACTCGGATTTTCATGGGCGCGCGTCCGAGTGAGTCGCCGTCCGGGTTGCTTCTTCCTTAAATACGGGATTCTGGGACCGCCTCGGGGTGACTCCGTCTGGTTCAAGTACACCGTTGAGTTGCAGCAGTTCGGCGAGGGGACAGATCCACTTCTCGGCTTGTTGCGCGCCTTCCTCCTCCCTTATCTGCTGAAATACCCGCCGCATCGCCGCAATCGCCGCGCGGATGCCGTGGTTGGCATAGATGACCATCTTGACCTTACCCGATTGCCGGAGTTGCCGTTGGGAAATCGAATAGTAAGTGGTCGGCACAACCACGAGGGGAGCGATGCCATCCCAAGCCTCGATGAACGCCATGATTTCATCGGGTGAGCTTGACCGGGAATGAATCAGGATTGCATCCGCGCCTGCCGCGGCATAGGCCTGAGCACGCCGCAAAGCTTCCTCCTGCCCCGCACCCGCGATCAACGCCTCGATCCGCGCGATCACCATGAAATCTGGATGGCGTTGCGTGCTCTTGGCCACCTGGATTTTCTCGACAAATTCAGGGATGGCTGCGAGCCGGTGCTCACCTGGCACCAGACTGTTGAGCTTGGGAAATGGGGTGTCGGCGATGCACAAGGCCGCCACACCGGCCGCCTCAAATTTCTTCACCATCTCTTTCACTTTGCGCGCATCACCGAAACCGCACTCACAGTCCGACACCACGGGGATGTTGACGGATTGCGCTATTATAGTGGAAGCGCGTGCCATCTCCGCCATCGTCAGCACGCCGGCATCGGGCACGCCTTTCGAACAGGAGATTTCCAGGCTGCTGGCCCACACGCCATCGTAACCCGCTTCTCTGATCAGCCTCGCGCCCAATGCGTCGTGCGCTCCGGCCAGAAGGATCAGTTTCTGCGGGTCGGCAAACATGGAGCGCAATCGTGATGACATCATGATTGCAGGCGTCGGTGACGGGTTGGAGCACTTGGAACCCATGAGAAAACCTCAGCCAGGAATTCGGACAGCCTCTCGCAGGCAAACGGAACCGGATTGATGCTGAGATCGCCTTCAATGTTTTGCGCAAGGATGGACAACTCCGATTCCTCGACTCCGTATGCGCTCATCCCTTGTGCCAGACCGATCCTGGCCAGGAACGCGGCAATCACCTCTGCAAAAGCTGCGGCGCGCTGTTCGAGAGGCAGATCGCGCGTGGCCGGCTCGATGATCTCCGTCACGCGGGCAAAACGCTCCACGTTACCTTGATAACTCCACCTGGCCCAGCATGGATAAAACAGCGCCACTGACTGTCCGTGAGAGATTTCCGGGTGCAACGCGCAAAGTGGTTTGTCCAGACGGTGTGGGACACAGGTTCCCACCAGGGTGAGGTTGATTCCCATGGTCGTGCTGGCCAGGGCCAGTTTCTCCCGTGCCCGTGAGTTGTGGGGATTCGTCAATGCCACCGGCAGGAACTCAGCCACGTCTTGAATCGCTTGCAAAGCCAGCGCATCGCAGATGGGCTGAGCTTTCGGGGATACATAGGACTCCACCGCGTGAGCCAGCGCATCGAAGCCTGTTTGTGCCGTCAGTTCGAGACCCGCGCTGTAGGTCAAGAGCGGATCCACCACCGCGTATCGAGGGAAGAGATGATTGCTACGAATTCCACTTTTGTAAGGCCGGCTTGGGTCCGTGATCATGCAGGATCTGTTCATCTCGCTTCCAGTGCCGGCCGTGGTGGGGATCGCGATCAAGGGCAGAGTGTTGGTCCCCGGTTGCACCCGTTGATACACGTAATCTGCCGCCGCATGGCTTCCAGGTGCCACCGCCGCGATCGCTTTGGCGCAGTCCAAGGCGCTGCCACCACCCAAAGCGATTACAAACTCCGCTCCGTGTGAACGTGCACACGCAGCGCCTTGATCCACGTCGCCGGTGGTTGGATTGAGGTGAACATCTTTATAAATAACCACCTCGATTCCCTGGCTCATCAAGGCCGTGGCCAGTTGCTCCGTGTAACCGAGGCGCTCCATCGCGTGCCGGGACGTCACCAGCAAAACACGCTTTCCCAAGCCGCGTGCGAGTTCCGCGGTTTCCTCCAATCGCCCTGCTCCAAAGCGCAACTCGGTGGGCAACCTAAACACAAAGCTCCATTCTGGCCCTGACGTTGCGTGAAGCAGAGATTCAACCCGCTCTTTGGAAACGACTTTTGCGCGCTTAATGGTATCGCTCATGTGAACCATGATGGGTTACTGACAGTTCATTGCTCGTATCCTAAACATCGTTCTCTGCCTCGTCCATTTCCTTCTCATCTATCCCGAACTTTTCACCAAGTTTCCGGAGGTGCCCATGTGATTGTTTTGCGCCTGGTGCCGCTTCCATTTCCACTCCTCGACCGCGCAGAACAGGCAGGGCGCGACGAAAATGGTCACGAGCACACTCACGACCATGCCGCCCACTGACGGGATGGCCATCGGTTTCATCACGTCGGAGCCGCGCCCGGTCGCCCAGAAGATGGGCATCAAGCCAAAGATGGTTGAGGGACTCCCCATTGTCGAGACAGTTTTCTGACTTTCTTAAGAAGGTGAAATTCACGAATCATTGGGGGTGTTAAAGGCGAGGTAAAACGAGCAGGGGGCGAGCGGCGAGCCCCAGCTCGCGCCCCCTGCGTCGAATAACTCCTGGCTTCCGGGTTCATGATTTGGCGAAATATACATGCTCGGGGGTCCGATAATCCAACGCCTGGTGAAACCGCTCGGTGTTGTAAAATCGGAAATATTGACTCAAGCCGGCGCGCGTTTCGGGAACCTCCCGGTAGTCCTTGAGATAGACTTCTTCGTACTTGACGCTCCGCCCTAATCGTTCCACGAAGATGTTGTCGAACACGCACCCGCGTCCATCCAAAAAGCGGTTGGGGTCACGTCTGGACATGAGACATTAGGCTTGGCGTTGTATAGCCAGAGGGATCAGTTCCGGCTATCGCAGATAATGAGTTCCTTATCAAACCCTTTGCCA
>Ga0209429_10000520_pt1 | contig 25475 bp, 6 predicted proteins | sample BarGraNGADG00212_3_FD_184493 | JGI IMG/M metagenome (GOLD analysis project Ga0209429, IMG submission 184493) | Arctic peat soil microbial communities from Barrow, Alaska - Barrow Graham LP Ref core NGADG0004-212 (SPAdes) (version 2) | ecosystem: Environmental > Terrestrial > Soil > Wetlands >...
AGCGTTACCCCGGCGAAACGCAGCGCGGTGTAGATAGATGGACCGGCCAGGAGGGTGTTGAGTCCGGACACCAGGGTCAGCCGCTGCTGGACTTCGCTGGGCGCGGTGCTGGTCAGCAACGCCTGGTCCGAAGCGGAGAACTGGCTCCAGACAAACTGCGAGAGGGCGACCGGGGCGGTGCCGGCGCTAAGCGTCTGGCTGAAAGCCGAAAGCTTGACGAAGTCGCCGGCCCCAAACAGCGGGCTGGTGACGCCGGGGTCGTAATCCTGGATCGAGATGCTTGGAATCGGGTCATCGTTGAGGAGGGTCCCGAGGACTTCCGTCGGCGCGCTGACATGGTTAACCTTGAGCGACGCACCCTTATCGAGCCGAACCGCGCTGACGATCTGGAGGCGGAACTGCTGGTTGGCCTCGTAGGTGGTATCGCCGTTGATGAGGATGGTGATTTGCTTGCTGGTTTCGCCCGGGTTGAAGATGAGCTTTTGCGGTGTAAGGACCGGCACATAATCACCGCTCTCCTGCGTCGCGTTCTTAGACGCGTCGCCGTTGTTGCCGTTGGCGGTCTGGTAGTCAATTTCCACCGGCGCGGCCATCGGGCTGGACAGGGTGATGTTAAACACCATCTGAGTCTGGCCGGTGTTGCCTTCAGCGACGGATGAGTCCGCGATGGAGACGACCGCGGTGCCGAGGTAACCGGCGCTGACGGCGCTGAAAGTCTGATCGTAGCCCGCGTGGAAAACGGTGGTTTTGCCTACCGCCGTGCCGTTCATCGTGATCGGGGTGGCATCGCTGTCGGTGTTGGAACTGCCCACCGTGCCGGCGCTGGGAGTGGTGAACGTGAAGCTGCCAGGCAAGGAAAAGACAAGGTTGTAATTGTTTGGGTCCAAACCGACAAACTGGAACGAGCCGTCCACGTCCGTCGTGGTCGTGGCGATGGCGCCGACCCCGGGGTTATCGGCGGGATTTGGCGGAACGCTCGCGGTATAGAGCCACACGGTCACGCCGCCCAGGCCCTTTTCATCACTGTCACGGAGGCCGTTGGCCGTGCCACCGGTAGGCAAGTCATTCCAGATACTCGACTTGATCGCGATACCGGTGTTCCGGTCACCGGTTTTGCCCATCGAATCATCGCCGAAGATGGTGTCGTCGCCGGGACCCCCATCGATGAAGTCATTGCCATCCTCTTCGACCGCCGCGGTGTCACCGCTGGCAATGAAGTTGCCGCCGTAGAGGAAGTCGTTACCGCTGCCGCCAAACATCATGTCACTGCCGCCGCCGCCCACCAGGAAGTCGTTGCCGCTGCTGCCGTCGTCCGGCCCGTAGATGCCCTGGACGGCCATCCCGCCGGTGGCGATAGCACCGACTGCCGCCCCCAGGGCGTTGGGTCCGGTCATGTTCGCGAAGGTAATAGCGGAGAGGTGCGCCATGTCCTTGCCGACCGCGGTGACTTTGTCGCCAATCAACAGGTCGCTGCCGCCGTCACCGTACATCTTATCGTTACCATTGCCGCCGATGAGCAGGTCGTTACCAGCGCCGCCAAAAACCAAGTCATTGCCGTCACCCGCATCCACGACATCATCGCCGGGACCGGCGTTGATCGTGTCGTCGCCCGCCCCACCGAGAATGAAGTCGTTGCCCTTGCCCGCATCAACGTTGTCGTTGCCCGCGCCCGCATCCATGAAATCGTCGCCCTCACCGGCCGTGATAGTGTCGGCGCCATCGCCCCCGTAAAGCGTGTCAGCCTCGGGGCTGCCGGCGATGACATCGTTGCCGCCATCGCCGTAGATCGTGATGGCCCGCTTGCCGGCGGTGAGGGTGTCATTGCCGTCGCCGCCGTGGATGACGACGCCGGTGGCCGTCGAGGCGCTGCTGGCGACAATCGTGTCGTTGCCGGTGCCGCCGGTGGCGGTGGAATTCGGTCCATCGCTCAGGTAGATCGTATCGTCGCCCGCGCCGCCATTCACCTTGGAAGTGGCGAGGACGCCGCGGAGATCAATCGTGTCGTCGCCCTGGCCGGCGTCAGCTACATCCACTTCGCTCACCCCGATGAATTGCTGGGTGTGCTGGGCCCAGGTAACCTGAACGGTTTCATTGCCCGCGGACCCGGTGACGTGCCGCACGATAAAAATCTCAGGCCCATCGGAAGTATCATCGTAGAGCCGGCGGGCAGCCCGGGAGCCCATATTGAGGGTGAGGGTGCTGCCACTCAGCTCGCCCAGCACCGGTTCCGGACAAGTCAGGTCAAAAGAGATCAGGGTGATATTGGCGAAGCGCCAGGTCTTATCGATGCTGAAGAAGAACAGGTCAATCTTGAGGTAGGCCTCGAGGAAAAGGCTGATTTTGCCTTCGATATTGAAGATGCAGCGCGGGTCTTCCTTCGCATTGGCGATGATCTCGCTGACGCGCATCTTGCCGTCGTTATCGCTGTTGTCGTTCCAGAAGAAGTTAATCGTGGCGGAGATGCCGCCGCGCACCCCCGCCTCGACGAGCACCAGATCAATCGAAGCGCCCGCAAAGATTTCGCCGGTCAGCGTCAGCGCCGGTTGCGGTTTCCCGGCCGCGTCATTGGTGAGGATGTAGAAGCCGTCCAGCAGGTCCACCGCCTGCTTCTTGGGATCGTCGATGAACTTCTGGATGCCGAAGGTGTCGTAGCCGAAGCCGATGTTGATCGTCGCCGCGATGCTGCCGCCAAACTGGGCGTACAGCGGGGGGTAAATGGGGATGGACTGGATATAGGTAAAGCTGAACTTGAAGGTGGGCATCCGCCACTCGACCAGCGCCACCGGCTTGCCGATGAACAGGTTGAACAACAGCGACGGATGGTCGAAAATCGGGATGCTGAAATTGTGCAGGCCACCCAGGTCCCCGGCAAAACCGGCTGTGGCGCTTTGGTAGGAAGAACTGACGCCCGGGTCGGGGTCGTTATTGATGCTCTGCTGCAGGTTGATCGAGTTGGGGCTGTTGGGCGAAATCTGGCTCATTTCACCGTCGCTGCCGCCGCTGAGGGTAAACGAGCCGAAGGGAATCAGGATATTGCCGTGGCCGATGCCTTGAATGTCGTTAATCAGCGTGATGACCTGCGCCACGTCCTTGATGAAATCCACCGTCGAGGGCTCCAACAACCCGAAGTCCTGCGCCAACGTCAGCAACGTGATGGTCTTGCCGGCCAGATCTGACAGAATCGGGATGCGGGCCTGGACAAGGTCGATAATCGGCTGGATGGGTTTGGTGACCTTTTGGATCTCGGACAGAATCGGCCCCAGGAAATCCGAAATGAAACTGCCCACGTCCAGGTAGATGTGGTCGAAATAAATCTGCGGCTCACCCGCGCCGCTGGCGAGGTCCCATTGCCAAAGGAGGTGGAATTGCGCCAGCACCCGCGGGAAGGCGGTATTGCCGCCAAAGCTGGCGGCCAGGTCGAGGTTGACACTCGCATCCGCGCCCAGTTCCGCATGCAGAATGTCCGAAAGCGACGTGCTGCCCGAAGTCATCTCCGCCCAGGTCAGTTTCCCGTCGTTGTTCGGATCCATCAAATCAACGGAGAAATGGCCGCTAAAAATGCTGGGCGAATCGCTGTTATCGGCGATGTCCAGTTGCAGGAATAGCAATTGCCCGGCGAAGTGCAGGCTCGGGATGGTCACCTTGAAATAGATTTGCAGTTCGGGGTTATCCGCGGGCGCGGAGGAATCAAAATAGAAACCATCCTCGGGGCTGACGCCGAAGCCGAACCGCAAGTCGAACCCGACGGAGACGTTGACGTTGCCGTCGCCCTTGAGGCCGAAGCCCGGCACGCCAATATCGAACTTAATGGGGTTGGCGGAAGTGTCCACCAGGGCGATTTCCTTCTTCAGGCGCAGCTTGACGATCAGACCGTCGTTGCAGTCCAACGTGACATCTAGTTGGTCGTAGCCCAGCGAAGCATCCAGCGCGCCACCGGTCTCCGGGTTCACCAGCAGGTCGAGGCCGCCAGGGCCGAGCGTGTTCCAAAAGGCCTTCTTGATCGCGTTCTGGACCGCCGTCAAGCCATCACCGCCCGCCGCGCTCACCTCATCGCGCAGCGCCTTAAGCAGGCCGTTGCGGAAGTCCTGGATGAAATTGGCCGCGCCGGCCAAACCATTGCCAATGAGCGGCAGCTTGGTGCTCGAGACTATCGAGTTCAGGCCGTCCTGAATCTTGCCCAACAACGTGTCCAGTCCATCCAACAGCGGACCCGTCGAGGCCGAGAGGATCGCGCAGAAATCCAGGTTGTTGAACAGTTGGCTGAAGTCGGGAGTGATGATGGCCAGTTTCGCGAGTTTACCCGTGCCATCGTTGCTATGGGGCGCGGCGGGGTTGCCGTCATCGTCGCTGGTCAGCGCAGTGTTGATGTTGAACTCGGGGATTGTCTTGATGGCTGCCAGGGCGATGCTGGCGGTCGTGTTGGCCCCATCGACGTTGACAATCAGCGTATTGCTCGGAACGTCGAAGGTTGCGTTCGCCACGTTGCCCGACAGGGCGTTAAGGAACTTGATGCTGTAATCCGTGCGGCTCGTGCTGTGGAGTTGCAGGTCATTGTTCACCCCGCCGAACAGAATGGTCGCATCCGCCCCGACGGCATTAGCCCCGCTGGCGGACGTGGAGACCACTTCGCTGAGGAACAGCCGGACCAAGTCGGGTATTTCAATGTGCAGGACATTGTCGGGGTAGCCATCGTGGGGATTGGTGTCGCCGGTGCCGCCCAGGGCCGTGCTTTGCAGCGGCGCAAAAATCGGCAGCGTCGCGCTCACCCCGCCGCGCAGGTGCAGGTCAAGGTTGGCGGAGTTGAACCAGTCCTCGTCGAAGTAATAGCGGCCATCGACGCTATCATGGCGGAAGCCGAGACGGAACTCCGCGCCCTTGTCCGCGGGGGTCGAACTGGCGTTGGTGGCCGGGTTGCCATCGCCATCGATCGTCAAGCTGCCGTTGACGATGAAAATGCCGAGCACCGAGCCGAGCGAAACCTGGACGTTAAGGTCGGTGCCCAGCACCTTGGCCAGCAACACGACGCCGGTGGTGTCATAGAAGAAGGGCCGAATGGTGGACGGATTGGTCAGGTCGAGGCCGAAATCCAGGGTCAGCGCGGCGCTGGCGCTGACGGTGAGGTTACCGGAGGCCCCCACCTGGACCAGGGTCGTCGCCGCCTGGAGCAGCGCGACTATGGCCGGGTTGGTGTCGCCCAGCGCGTTGACCAATTGCTGCAAATTGAGCTGGAACGGCAGCGAGTTGGCGTACTGGGTCGAGAACGCCAGACTGAATTTGATCGCGGTGGTGGTGATGGTGCCGGTGCCATCCTTGCCGGAGCCGGTGCTGTCGCCGGCCAGGACCGCCGTCCAAGGCATGCTCGACGAACTGGCGCCGTGGGCGGTGATGATGGCATCCACGATCTTCTTCCCGGTGGTTTGGCCCGGGTTGATCTTGATGGTGAGTATCTTGCTGTTGGGGTCCCAGCTTACCTGCGCACTGGTGTCGGTAATGGAAGAATCGCCCACCAGGCGCACGATCGCCCCGTTGAAATTGTGCGCATTGGCGTTGTCGGCGATCGAGATCTGGAAGTCATTATTATCTCCGCCCGGCATGAGGGTGGTCGCCGCAGGGATTGAGCCATCGACCCCGTCCCGCGTCACCAACGACGAGGTGACAATGGCCCCGTTGCCCAGGTTGCCGGCAGAGCCATTGTCGGACGTAGCCAGTGAGGCCGTCCAGGGCGAGCCGAGGCCGTTGACGGCGGTGAGCACGGCGCTGGCGGGAGTGGAGCCACTGTGGAGCTTGAGGGTCAGGGATTGGGTGGTCGCGTCCCAGGTGGCGGTAGCGGTGGCGCCGGTGATGGCAGGGTCGTCCAGCACGCGGATGGAGGAGCCGTTCAAATCGCCCGCGTTGGTGTTCGAGGTGGTGGTAAGGGTGAACGCATTGTTGTCGCCGGCCGGATTAATGGTCGCTGTCGAGTTACTAGTGCCGTTGGCGCCGCCCGTCGTCGTCACTGTCAGCCCGTAAAGGCCGCCGTCATCCACCGTAATATGGAGGATGTCCGGGTCGAGATGAAGCAACGTGTCGATCTGGGTTTTGAGATTGGTCAGGGTGTCTTGGAGCGACTGGGAATGGTTGCTCCCGGCGCCGTCGATGAGGCTGGCGAACTTGGCGGCGTAGCCAATCAGGTCGTTGACGCTCATGTCAATCAGCGGCAGCGGATCATTCAGGAACGAGAACGCGCTGAGTTTGCCCAGGTTATCCGCAATCGTTTTGAGGGCCGTAATAATGGTCGAGAAATTGAGACTGGCCAGGTCCTGAAGGCTGCCCAGGCTGGGGTAGGTGACAAAGAGGCCCTCACGGTTGGTGGATGAGTTGTAGGGGTTGGGATTGTAGTTGAGATTCTTGAGGTCCGGAATCCAGACCGAGACCTGCGGGTTGTTAAGCGGAAGCGAGAAGCCGAGGCCACTGACCGAGATGTTGTTTAGTCGTGCCAGGAAACTGCCGGTGAAGGTCGGCGCGGGGAGCAGATTGAGGATATTGTTGGACGAAGTGCCGTTCATCAGGTCGCTGATGTAAAGGCGGGTGGCGCCGGTGGTCTGGTCCTGCAGCGTGATCGAGGCGGTGATCGGCGCGGGAGTCGTGCCGTCGTACTGGTAAGTGCCGAAACTGCCACCGCTGGTCGAAACATCGACAAAGCCCAGTTTCAGCGAGCCGCTGATAGCCGATGAAGCCACGCTCAGCGACCCAGTCAGGTGCGCGTTGTCCACGAACAAGCCCTTGATCGGCGAGTTCGAGGCCGAAAGCATCATGGTACCCTGCTGGTTCAACTGGATCCCAAAGCCCAGTTCCGTCGCAAAGGTATCATTCGCGGCGCTGGTCACCACCAGCCGGTTGATGATTCCAAGCTGCGAATCCTTCGCCGAAATCGCCAGCCCCGTTCCCGCCTTTTGGACAATCAGGAGTTGATCGAGCGCCGTGCCTTGCCAGGTGTAGTACTGAAAAAGGTGGTTCAGGTCGGTCGCCAAGTCGTCGATGGTTACGTTGTCCGCGGTGCCAATGCCGTGCAGGTCGGCGCCAGGGTTCTTGTGCAGCGTTAGGGGGATGGCGGCGCTCGGGTTGGACGGATCGTCATTAATGTAAAGATAGAACGTCGAGTCGGCGCTGGTTTGGCCGCTCACCGGCACCGGCACCTGGCTGGAAGAGAGCACGCGCGGCACTTCCTTCGCGCTCAAGTCGAAGCCCAAAGTTAATTGCAGGCCGACGCTCGCGCTCACATTCAGCGCGCCGCTCAACGAGGCCCCCGCCAGCGAACCAAAGTCCTGGTCAAAACTGAAAGCCAGCGGGTAGCGCACATCCGCGAAATCGTTCGGATAGGCATCCTGCAATAGCAACCGATTCAGGTGCGCGAGGTCCGAACCTGTTGGATTTGTCGCCAGCAATGCGCTGATGTCAGACGGAAGGGCCGCCGGGAAGCGCAGGACGGTGTAGATGGAAGGTCCTTGGATGATCCGGTTCAGATCGGAGATCAGGGCCGATTCCTGCTGCGCCACCGTGGCGGATACGTTGATGAGGACCGCCTGGGTCGAACTGGTAAACTGATTCCAAAGGAATTGCGAAACCGGGTCCGTGTGCAAACGCAACGTCGTCACCAGGCCCGAAAGGTTGGTGAAATCGCCCGCCGCCAGAGTATCGGACGCCCCCAGCGAGTAGGTTTGGCCGAGATTGAAGGTGTAGGTATAGACCTGTCTGGCTGCGTCGTACTGAACCGAACCGGTCGCGCTGTGATCCAATTTACCGTTGTCCACCAAATCAGCCACCATGTCTCCCAGTACGCCGAAGAAGCTCTTCGTGACATCCGGGTTCCCCGCAGGCGGGTTTTCAGTCGGGTAGCGCGACGTCAGAGCAGCAACGTGCTCCACGGTGGCCGGGTTGGAGTCCACCGGCCCAAAACCGAGTGCGTTCATCTGGGCGTCCGCGGCCACGAGGCTAAGCTTCGTCCCTTTCGCCACCTCGGAATCCGTCAGCGCAATCACAAGCTGTCCGGCCAGGTTTTCTCGCGCGACAACCCGGTTACTCAGGTTCGCGGTCGCCAAAGCGGTGTTGATCATCCCCTTGATCGTCTGGATGTCCGTATCGTTGAAATTGTGGCTGGGGGCGTAAGACCCAATCCCCCCAATGGAAAGGATGACTGGCGTGTCACTGTCCAATTGGAGCTGGAAGGTTGCGCCGGCGGTGCTGAACGCCGCAAACCCCGTCCGAACGGTCGTGGATTGAAGCTCCACGCTGACCAAGCGGCTATAAAGGTCGTCAATAAAGAGTTGCGACCAATCAAACGCATCGCCGAGGGTCTTGCCGCCCGTAAACGGGATTTCGACGTTGAAAACACTCGAATTCCGGAACGAGTCGATCCAGGTGCCCAATTGCTTGAGCATGCTCACGAACTGGAAGGGATCGGGCCGGGCGAAGTCGAGGTTGGTCAGGGAGCTGAGCGCCGGCCCGAGGTTGATCGCGCCGGCGGCGGAGATGGAAACCAGGAGCTCATTGGGACTGGTCTGCCAGAACTCAACCGCCGAGGCGTTGATGACGACGTAGAAATCGTAGTTGAGGGAGGTGGAGCCTACCCGCAAGTACCCATTGACGCCGACCTTGAGGTAGTGGGTGCCGGTGAGATTGATGTTGGTAGTGGTTCCGTTGATGGTCACGGAACCATTGGCGGGGGCGTTGGTGGTGTTAGCCTCCAGGCTGATGGTGCCGCCCATGCCAAGGATGCCGGTCTGGAATTGCAAGCTGGCCGTCCCGGCCAGTCCGCCCGAACTGATCAGGAAAGCCCCGGTGCCGTGGTTGAAAGAAGCAACGGCGAGGGAGCCGGCTTTGAGGTCCAGGTGCAGCTCGCTGACCCCCACCTTGAACCGGGTGCTATCCGTGTCTGAAACCTCGAAGGAAAAATTCCCGCCCAGCGTGACAAACCCGGCCAAAGCCAGGTCGGCTGCTCCGGTGACCGCGAAATAGTTGTGGTAATAGGCGCCGGCCAAATCAATCGTCACGTTGTCGGCGGCGTTGTCGGAGACGCTGACAGTCACCGGGCCCACATCCGCCCCCGTGGTGTTGAGCTGGAGCTTGAGATTCGTGGCCGTCAGGGTAACTCCGGCCGCGCCGGTGAGGGTCGCTGAACCCACGGTCACTTCACCCGCGAGCTTGGAAGGCGTGGACGGATAGATGACAAAAGCCCCGGTTCCTCCCGTCACCGCCAGGCTCAAGGGCCCCGCCGTAAGGGTGCTGCTCAGGCCGGACACCCCGACGGTGACATAGTCGGGGCCCGAGTCGGGATGCACCAGGCTCAGTACCAGGACGGCGGAGAAATTCTGGGGCTGGCCGCCCACGTCCACGGAAAAGCTCACCGGTGTTCCGGAACTGAATCGGTTGAATGGCCCGTCGGGCAGATTCAGCGTGCGCGGCACGCCACCGATATCGAAAGTTTGGTCGATCGCCGGGTCCGTGTTGTTGAAATCCCAGGTGAAAGTATGGCTGAAACCGGTGCCGAAGGCGTTGACGTGAACGTCGATCTGGCCCGTGCCGATAATTCCCGAATCGTTGATGACAAAGAACCCCGAGCCGTTGCTTGCGTTCAGGATGCTGGTGCCGAAACTGAAGCTGACGTCGCTCGCGCTGACGGTCACCAACTGCGTGCTGGTGGTGCTGGTCCGCTGTTCGAAGCTGAAATTGCCGGTAAGGGTGGCGCCCAGAAAACCCAGGGTGACGCCCGTCCCGGTTACCTGGAGGTAGGGACCGCCCGGGAGGTTGATGGTCGTTGGCGTGCCGGCAATGTCAACCGTTTCGTTGACCGCCACCGCCGTTTGGTTAATTCGGAAGCCGAAGGTGCCGCCCACCGTGAGCCCCTGGGCATTGATTTCCAGGGTGACGGTTCCCTGCCCCGCCAGCCCGGCATTGGTAAGGATGAAAGCCCCGGAACCGTTGGTAAGGCTCAGGAGGTTGGTCACCGTCACCGTTCCCAAGTTGAAGCTGACATTCGAGGCCGACACCGTCACCACCTTGTGGCTGGCGTTGGTGGTCTTGGTTTCAAACGTGAAGTCCCCGGTCACACCCACCGACAACACGGTAAGCTGGGCGTGGGTCCCCGCAGTTGCCCCCGTGGCGTTGACCCGAACATACGGCCCGGCCACCAGGGCCGGCAGGTTGACCGTCGTGCCGTTGGCGTCGACGCTCCCGGCGGCGACCGGGGCGTTGGTGTTGTTGAACAGGACTTGAAAGGCGCCGGTGACGGAAATGCCGGGGATCGCCAGGCTGAGGTTGGCCGAGGCCAGCCCGTAAAGCCCGGCCGAGGTGATCACCAGCGCGCCAGACCCGTTGGTGATGTTCAAGAGCGGGTTCAAGCCGTCGCTGAAGCTGAACGACAAATTGGCGAACCCAACCACAGTTTCCTCGTTGCCGTTGGCGGGGTTGCCGTCCGTGTTCCTCGGCTCGAAGACGAAATCCCCAGTCAGGTTCACCTGGGGCGTCGCCAAACCGAGGATCGCATGACCCGAAACCCGGTAATAGGGTCCGGCGGGCAAATTCACGGCTGCCCCGTTCACAGTGGCAACGGCTCCGGTCGAAGTATTCAGAGCCAGGGTGAGAGTGGAGCCGGAGAGAGTAAGGCCGGGAATGTCGGGACCCTGGGCGATGGTCAAGGAAGCCGTTCCCGCCAGGTCACCGCCGAGGAGAACGAAGCTGCCGGTGCCGTTGATCGCCTGGAGGATTCGCTTTTGGCTCCCACCGGCACCTAAATTAATATCAAGAGAGACATTGGAGGCGAGCAAATCGGTTTCCGTAGCCGTCTTCTTGAAAGTGAACGTCCCGGTGAGCGTCTGGTTCAGAACCGTCAGCGAACCGTTAGTCACTACGGTGACATCGGGGGTGGAACCGTTCAGGATGTCCGGGGAGTGGATTTCAACGCTGGTGGTCCCGGCGAAGGTCACCGCGAACCCAGTCAGGTTTCCATTGAGGGTGAAAATGGCATCCAGGGAACTGGCCTGGGAGAGGTTGAAGGCGTTGCTGACGTTCGTCGCGCTGCTGGCGATGGTCGTCAGGGTGCTGCCGGAGATCCGGGCGCCGGTGATGGCATTGGGGGTGAGAATGCTGCTGTCCGGGGTGGCCGTGATGGCGGCCGAAAGGTTGACGGTGCCATTGGTGACGCTCAGGCTCAGCGGGCCGCCGGGAGGGGCGAGGTTGAAAGGGAAGCCGCTCAACCCGCTCACGCTGACGTTGGCCGAAGCCGTCAGGTGGTCGAGTTTGAGGAAGAAGCCGGCATCGTAACCGAAGCCCATCGCCAGGTTCAGCTTGCTGGTGACCTGGACCGAAGGAGCGGAACCGAAAGTCGCCCCGAGAGCGGCGCCGGTGATATTCTGTAGCGTCCGATTCACGGCGACGGGGATGATGTCCAGGTTCACGTCCCACCAGAAAGGACCACTGCCCGCGACGTCATAGTGACCGAGCACGCCGTTCACCTTAATAGTGAACCCGCCAACCGAAGTGTTGTCCCAGGATTGGATGAAAGAGGTGACCGCCGCTTCGGCGATGTTCGGGGCGCTGGCGAAGAAGTTCTGAATCTGCTGGGCGATGCCGTTGGTGATCGCCGAACCGGAATTGATGAAGCCGCTAAGCTTGTCGCCGATGAGGGGAATGTTCTGGGCGAAGCTGCCAATATTATTCAGCAAGTTCCCGATTTGCCCGAGGGTATTCAGTCCATTCTGAATGGCCGTCTTGGCCGCGGAGATGATGTCAGGATCTTCGACAACCTCGATTGTGAGGTCATTGGCATTGTAAATCGGCTTGAAGTAATAATCAGGATGCCCCGGTATCCCGGTGGTTCCCAACCAGTTAGAGAACTCTCCTGTCCTAGCCCCCCAAGTGATAACCTTGAACCTCTGGCCGGCTTCAAGAACAAAACCATTCGCCAGCTCAATCTTGAGCGTACCATCCAAGCGAGCCAGCCCGCTAACATTAATCTGCGTCCAACCATCGGGCTCAACGCCCGGTCCAGCCGGGCCGCCGATTTTAATCACCGTCCGGTCTTCCGGACCCTGACTGAAGGTGGTGAAATTCGCAGTCGGCGGCGGATTGTTTTGGCCAGTCGGGGGACCGTTGGCCGCCTTCAGCGTGGTCGTCAACTGCTCGGTAACGGAGCTTCCCACAACCTGGGATACGCCCGTCACGGCGGCAGCATTCGAGTTCGAAACGGAGGAAATCGGGTAAGACGCCGGGCCGCTCATCGCAACCGTCACGGCGGGAAGCTGAGCCTTTTGGACGGTCGCAGCCGGACCGCTTTCAGACGGCGAACCAGGACCCGATGCCGCGGATCCATTTTCAGAAACCGCCGCGGAGGGCGCCCGGATCTGACCGGCCGGCAAAATGCTCCCCACCTGAGCCATGGCATCGTAGGCACTTTCGGATTGAGCCTGGCGGGCGACGGGGCTGGGCATTTGTTCTTCAGCCACCATCAGGAGGGCGTGCGTTGCGATCGGGGTAGCGACGGCAACGAGAGCGGCCCCCGAGAGCAGGCATCTCGGCTCCAGCAACTCCAGCTCAAACCGGCGTTGGTTCGAGGCCCCGTTCACAATTAAAGTCCAATGGTCATTAAACAAACCGGCCCCTCGGCCGGATCTTAGACAGAATAATGTGACAAATAAGACCACCTGTTGCCAGGGTTGTCAAGGGTGCTTCGAAAATAATTTGAATCTTAACCTCATTCCATCCGATTGTCCCGGAGCCACCTTTAATATGAGGCAACGCGCGGGGATTGACCCGACCTAGCCAAACGCGCCATGCCCAGCTCCGTAGGAGCGCCATGGTTATAGCAACCGTCCCATTTCATGATCCTTCCCAGCCCCAGCGGGGCGGCATGGATTGCCCAACGAAACCCCGTGCCACCCCTACGGGGCTGAGGAATTTTTTTTCTGTACATCGATGGCTATAAACATGTCACCCCTATGGGGTTTAGCCCGCGCCTCGCGAACGGTTCAGAAACCATCCACGGGCGCGAACGAGAGGCTTTCGTCCAGCCAGGTATCGGTTTGCAGCACGGCTTGCCTGGCTTTTGAGGCCTGGCTCTGTGCCCGCGCTTGAGCCAGGGTGAAGCCACCCTCGGCCAGCTTCCGCCAGCCGGCCAGCCCGCCCCTGGCGGCGCGACGCAAGGCCCCGCGCACCGCGCCGGGCAGATAGCGCCGGGCAATCTCATCCTCCAGGCTGACAAATGCCTGCGCGCTGCCGGGATCACCCTGACGTCCCGCGCGGCCAAAGAGCTGCCGGTCCACCCGCCCGGATTCGTGGCGTTCCGTAGCCACCACGTGAAGACCCCCGAGCGCGACCACGCCGTGGCCAAGCTTGATATCCGTGCCGCGCCCAGCCATGTTCGTCGCGATGATAATGCGGCCGCGCTCCCCGGCGAGAGCAATGATGCAGGCTTCGTCCCGGTGACGCACGGCGTTGAGGATGTGGGAATCCAACCCGCGTTCCTTGAGCACCAGGGCCAGTTTCTCGCTGGCGTCCACACTACGGGTACCCACCAGGATCGGCCGACCGGTGGCATGCAGGCTTTCAACCGACCGGGCGACCGCCTGCCACTTGGCCGGCTCGTCCAGCAGCACCTGGTCCGGCCATTGTTCCCGGCGGCAAGGCCGGTTGGTGGGGATCGTGAGGACCGGGAGCCGATAAATGTGCCAAAACTCCGGTCCCGCTTCGAACGCCGTGCCGGTCATCCCGGAAAGCCGGTGGAAGCACCGGAAGAACCGTTGAAAACTCAGGCGCGCGACGGTCTCCGCGGGATCGGATTGCGGCAGGCCCTCCTTGGCTTCAATGGCTTGGTGGAGTCCTTGCCTCCAGGTGCGCTGCGGCATTTGGCGCCCGGTGAACTCATCGACGATCACCACTTTGCCTTCGGAAACAATGTACTGTTTGTCGCGGATGAAGTACTCCCGGGCGGTCAGTGCCTGGCGCACCAGCTCATCCCGACGCTCGCGGCCGCGCCAGATCCCGGGCAGGTCGCCGCAGAGGGATTCCAACCTGGCCCGTCCCGCCGGGCTCAGCTCGACCTCTCGATATCGCTGGTTCAGGCGATAGTCAACGCCCGCCGTCAGGGAGTCGGTGATCTTTCGGGCGACGCTGATGGCCCCTTCCAGAAGCGGGTTCTGGTGGGGAACAGAAATGATGAGCGGGGTGACGGCTTCATCGATGAGCACGCTGTCCGCTTCATCCACGATGGCCGAATGCAGACCGCGCATCACCAACCCGTCGTCGCTGGCGGCGGCGCGCGGCCGGATCAAGTCGCGGAGGAGCCTTCGGGATGGGTCGGAGAGGGCGCCTAACCGGAGCCGGTCGCGGAGGAAATCGGCCAGTAATTCCTTGCTCGTCACATAGGTGACATCCGCATCATAGTTTTGGCGTCGCTCCGCCGGCGCCAGGGCGGCCGTAACCCAGCCCGCGCGCACGCCGCAGAACCCGTAGAGCGGGCGCATCCAATCGGCGTCGCGTTCCACCAGGTAATCGTTCACCGTGACGATATGGCAGGGCCGCCGGGTCCAGCCGGAGAGGACCGCGGCCAACCCCGCCGTGAGCGTCTTGCCCTCACCGGTCGCCATCTCAGCCAGATAGCCCCGGTGCAACGCGAGCGCCCCGGCCAACTGCACCAGGAAGGGCCGCAGCCCCAGCTTGCGGTCGGCGGCTTCCCGGATTCCCGCGAGCGCGGGAATGACCAGCGAGTCCGCCTGCTTTCCCCCGCGACGAAACTTTTCCCGGAGCTCCCGGAGCCGCTCCTGGAGGTGGTGGTCGCGCAGGCTGAGCCACTCGCCCGCCAGCCCGTCGATTTGTGCCGCCTGTTCCATCAGGCCGGCCAGCACGGCGGAGCGCCTCCGGTAAAGCCCGCCCAGACGGTTGACTTTCGCATCGAGGCCCTTGAGCAGCGGCGGGGGCTGGCGAAAGGCCAACGGGTGGTAAACATGGGCGGGAAAGTTCATCGCTTTGGCTAGGCGTCAAAGTTGGTAGCGTTTCTGGAGCAGTTGCTGCAGCCGGCGCAGCCAGCGCGGCAGCAGCGGCTCAGGCTCGAGGTCGAACCGGATGGTGCCGGACCGGCCGTGGAGGAGGGGAACCCCGGCGGCGGGATGAAGGTCCGCCCGGATCTCAAAGAATGGCTCCCTGGCTTTCTCGGGCTCATTGGGCGAAACGGGAACTTCGCCGCCCGCCGCCCAGCCGAGAGCCGGCGACGGCAGCATCTGCTTCCCGCCCGGCACCACGCTCCAGCGTCCGATTTCGAGGCTCGTGTCGGATTGGCCCCGGAGCCGGACCTGTCCGCCCCGCGGCGGACGCGCGAAAGCGGCATCCGCATCGGTCTGGGCGATCGTGGCAACAAACTCGAAGCCGCGGGGATCCACCAGCAGGCCGAGCGGCGAGCCGCGCTCAACCCGCCGCCCCACGGAGTCGTGAATGCGCGGCGCTACCCAGATCCCGTCGTGCTTGGCGCGCACCACCAGGGATTCCTGGTCGGCCTTGAGCTTAGCCAGACGCTTGCTGACCGATTCGAGGCGGCTGCTGAGCGGCTTGAGATCGGCATTGGTTCGGATCAAAGCCTCGCGGTAACGAGCCTCCGCCTCCCGGCAGAGCCCCTGAGCAGCGACCAAGTCCAGTTCCAGTTCCCGGTTGGTCAGCCGGAGCAGAGGTTGACCTGCTGAAACCGGGCTCCCGGGCTGGGCCACTACCTTCACCACCACCCCGGCGATATCGTTCACAATGCCAGTGCGCCGCTGCGCCTGAACTACCCCCGGCGCGCGGAAATGGCTGGGAAACGGCACGGCCGCCAATAGCAACAACAGCAGCACCGCCAGCACCGCCGTCACCGTCACGGCCCGCCACCGCACCCGGTGTAGGCGCGGGCTGCTGGCGAGATAAACCAGGAACTTTCCCGTCGGCACGGTGACCCAGGAAACCGCGCAAACGCCCGCCATGATGAGCCCGAGCAACAGGAACCGGTCCGCCACGAGTAATAGCACGCCGCTGAAAACGATCACGCGGTAAATGCCGCTGGCGATTCCGAAGACCACCAGCCAGGAGGCCTCGCTCCACGTCATCGCCGGGCTGGAGGATCCCTTCACGCCGAAGACGTAATGCTCCCAGAGGTGGCGCAACTGCTGGCTGGCCCGCTGGGCCAGGTTCGGAATCTCGAGCAAATCCGACAGGATATAATAGCCGTCGAAACGGAGCAGCGGATTGGCGTTGAAGACGACCGTCGAAACCGAAGCGACGAACATCAGGTTGTAGGCCAGGCTGTGGAGGGTGCCGGCACCGGTTCTCGACCAGACCAAAGCCGCCAGCGAAGCGACGAAGAGCTCGACGATCATCCCGGCCGCGCCGACCAGCGCGCGTTTCCATCGGCTCCGCAAACCCCAGCTCGAAGAAGCGTCCAGATAGGGAACGGGCGTGAAGATCATCAACATGACGCCCATCACATGAACCTCGCCTCCGAACCGGCGGCAAAAAAACGCATGCCCGAACTCGTGGAGGGTCTTGAGGAGAACCAGCCCGGCGTAGAGCAGCGGAAGGTTTTCCGGGGCGAGGATCCCCTGGCTCTGCATCCGCAGCGCCGGCCACTGGTCAGCGGCCGTCTTAAGTCCTAGGGCGACGACGGCCAGCCAGAGCAGCGCTCCCCAGCCACTGATCAGCCAGCCCACCACCGGCAAAGTCCGCACCAGGAACCGGTCGGGATCCAGCAGCGGGAACCGCATGAACATCAGGTTCAGGAGCCGGGAGGAAATCTCCCGCTGGCGGCGCTGCTGGTAACGGGCAAAGAGCTGCGCGCTATCGGCGGCTTTTTCGTAGTGCAGGAGGTGGGCGTGATAAAGCTGGGAAAGCAACTGCAGGACCGCTTCCTGTCCCGGCGCGTCGTCCGGGAACCGGTCGATACATTCCTGCCACACTTCCTGCACCGTCCGATCCGGGCGCAGCCGGCCCACGAACTCGTAGGCGCCGGGGCGCAGCCGGAAATACTGGTTGCTGAAAGGCTGCTGCAGGACCATCCAGCGCTCCCCACGGAAGCTCTGCCGCCGGGCGGTGACTCCCGGCCGGAGATAGACCCTTTGCCCCGCGATGCGGTACCACGATTCGCTGAATGTCCCGAGCGGCTCAGACATGGCTCAGGCTTGAAGGTTGACGGCTTTCACCACCACAGTTTGAGCCTCAGGAAGTCCACCGTTCGGTGGGTCAGGATCCAAATCAGCGGGCGCCGCTCGACCTCGAACTTGCAGACGCCGCTCATGCCCGGCCGCCACCAGGGTTCCGGGTTTCGGCCGAGCGCACACCGGACGAGGAAAACATTGGCTTCGCTCTTGGGAACGGCCGCCTGCTCCACCGCGCTAATCCGGACCGGGAACTTGTTCTTCGGGCGGCTGACAAAAGCGATTTGTCCGGCGGACTTGCCCAGGATCTCATGCACATCGCGTTCGTTGACCTCGGCCTCGGCGTAAAGCGTATCGATGCGGGCCACCTTGAAAAGCACTTCCGCCGTTTTCACCGGTGATCCGAGGCGTTCCCGCAAGTCCCCTTCGACCACCACCCCGGCCAAAGGGCTCTTGATCACTGCATGTTCAATCCGGTACCGGATCGTTTCCAGCCGGGCGCGCGCCTGGTCAGCCATCGCTTCGGCAATGCGCATGTCCGCCAGGGCCTTGGCCGCCCGCGCTTTCTCCGCCTCCCGCTGACACCGGTTCAAATCGGCCAGGGCAAAAGACTCATCGAGTTCGAGTTCCGCGGTTTTCAACTTGAGCAGCGGGGCCCCGGCCGCCACGGCATCGCCCGGCCGCACCAGCACCTGGTCGATGAAGGCTTCGAACGGAGCGGTCAGATAAACCAGCTCATCGCTGCGGAGCGTGAAGTTCCCCTCCACGCGATAAGGGACCCGCAGGAAAATGAGGAGGGCCAGCACCACCACAACCAGCAGCGCCCCCAGCTTCGCCCAGGTATGTTCCGGGCCGAGCCAGGAGCCGGAGCGCTCGCGGAACCAGGCTGCCCACCTGGCCCCGAACCAAAGATCATGTCGGTGGAGGTCGGCCAAACGGGGCGCCGCCAGGTCGCACGCCAGCCGAAGCTGCTGCAACTCGGTTTCAGTAAAGGCCCCGGTTTGACGCTCACAGACCAGCACCGCCGCCGGAGCCTTGGCGACCCGCACCGGCAGCGAGCAGAGGTTGGCCACCTTCTGGTCCTGGGAAAACCGCTCGTGATCGCGGCTGACCACCGATTGGCCAGTGGGCGCGGGCCAAACGACTTCTTCGTCCTGGTCCAGGGTCTCCTCCATCGCGAGCTCGAGCGCCTGCGCCGCGGCCATCTGGCGGTCAAAATGTTCGGTGTGACTGATCGCCCGCAGGCGAATATACCCCCGCTCCAGCCATCCCAGGCTCACGCGATCGCACCGGAAGCGGTTGGCCACCTCGTTGCAAAACGCCAACGCCGTGGCGAGAAAACGGCTGTCCGAATTGACGCTGACCGCCAGGCTCAGCACCCCGGACAGCTTTTCCACGTCCTGGGCGGCAGCGCGCACCGCGAGCCGGGCCTGGTAGAACTCGGGGGCTTGCACGGCCAGGCACAGCCTCACCAGGGCTTCTCGGGCGGCCACCTCGCTGACCTCCGACAACAGCACCGTCAGCACGCACTCCTGTTGGGCGTCGAGTTCCACGCGGCTGCCGGCCAGGAAAGTCCGGGAGGCGGGCGAAGCTTGGCCGTCCAACGGCGCCACCACCCCTCCGGCCGCAGCGGCTTTGCCCGCGAACTCCTCGAGCTGGCTGAAGAAAGCGCTGAGCATGCGCGAAGGCGAAGACTCGGCCGGCCATTCCATCAGCCGTTGCCAGGGTTGACCTTCCCGGCGCGCCAGCAGGACCAGTTGGTCGCCCCCGGTCAACTGCTGCAGCACGGCTAGAAAGCGAGGCCAGAACTCCCCGGCCGGCCCGGCAAACTGCCGCAACTGCCCGAGTTCGGCCAGAGCCGCCTCCATGCCCGGCATTGCGGGTGGGTGATTCGCCATAACGCTCTATTCGCGGAATATTTTTCCCACCAGGCCGGGACGCACTTTCCCGTCCGCGTTTTCGAACAGGGCCTTGACCTTTTGGAGCCCGCTGGCCGGATCGATGACCGGGGAAATGAAAACGATCCTGGCCTCCACTCGGAGGGAAGAATTGCCGTCCTCGAGCTCCAGGCGCATGGGTTGGTTGACCTTGAGACCGGATGAAATTCGCGCCTCGATATGGCTGATGAAATAGCAGCGCCGGGTGTCCACCACCCGGACGACCGGCTCATAAGCGGCGCAGGCCTCGCCGACATGCAGCTTCACCTCGGCCACCACCCCTTCTCCCGGGGACAGCAGGTGCCGTCGGCGAAGCTGTTCCTGCGCGGTCTCATATTCGGTCAGGGCAACTTTGTACTCGGCTTCCTTCTTGAGCAGCTCGTCCCGGCTGACGGAGGAGCTCTTTTCAAACACGGTACGGGTACTCTCCCAGTCGGCTTTACGGTTGTCCATCACCAGCTTCCGGCGCTCGACCTCGAGTTCTTCCAGGCGGTTGTCCAGCTCCAGAATGACGTCGTTGGTGTGGACCAGACTACCTTCCTTAACCGACTGCGTCAGGATAATCCCCGGCACCGGCATGCTCAAGGCAACATCGAACACCGCCTCGGTGATGCCGGTGCCGCACGAAGACTCCGCCCTGGCTGGCACGGCCAGCGCGCACCCTGCTGCCAGCGTTACCCCGACGATGAAGGTCAACCACCGGCGGGTCCGAACGTTAGTTTCTCGATCCATAGCGATTCCGGAGCAACCCCTTGGTGGCGGCCTGCAGCTCGGCTTGGGTGATTTCCAGATGCCGCCGCTGAAGCAGCGCCCCCTGGATCATTTCGAGTTCCAGCGCCGCCAATTGGTAGCGGACCAGCGATTCGGCCACGGAAAGTCGCGATTCAAAGAGATCCGCCTCGATCTCGAACACTTTACGGCTTTCCAGCTTGCCCGCCTCCAGCCGGGCCAGGGCGGAGTCCAGCAGACTCCGGTTATACTGCACCGAAGCCTGGTAATTGCTCACGCTCGCTTGCGTGCTCTGGAGCTTGTGCCAGGCCGTGTCCATCCCGTTGACAATCTCGGTATGCAGCCCGCGCAGAGACAATCGGGCAGAATCCAAATCCAGCCGAGCCGCCGCCAGCTCGTGCCGGCTCCGGATTCCACCGCTGAGCGGGATCCGCAATTCGACGCCGACATACCAGGATGGCTCATCCTGATGCTCGATATCCGTCCAGGCATCCCCCGGGATCCGGCCCAGCCCGTTCAATCCGTAGCTGCCCTTGAGATCCAACTGGGGCAGACGCTGGTTTCGGGCGTAGCCCAAGCGGACCATGCTTTGCTGGATCTTGGCCGCCGCAGCCAGGTAATCCGGATTCAGGTCGAAGGCCACCTCGCGCAACCGGCGATAGTTTGGCAACTCCTGGCGCAACGCGGGCGTATCGGCCGCCCGCACCATCCCGCAGCCTGGGGAAACTTCCTCGGCATACAGCGAGACTACGCGGTTGGCAGCTTCGAGCACTTTCTGGCGCGCTTCACCCAACTTGGCACGGCGAAGTCCCCGTCCGGCCTCGCTTTCCATCACTTCGAGCTCGGACCCCTTCCCCGCTTCGAGCCGGGTACGGTTGTCCTTCAGGATCGTCTCGGCGGTCTTCACGGATTCCTCGAAAAACCGCACCTGCTCCTGAGCGAGAAAGAGGTTCCAATAGGTCCCTTCCGCCGCCGAAACTACCGCCATCAGCCCCCGTCGGTACTCCTGGAAGGCGAGGTTGTTTGAAATGGCCGACAGCCGGATGGCTGCCATGGTCGCCGCGGTGCCGAAGTTTTTGAGCAGCGGCTGAGAGACGGAAACCCCGAAGAAACTCTGGTATTCGCTATTGGTAACACCCCGGAGCGGCTGCAGATTGTTATGCAGGTCCCGAAGATTGTAGCCAAGGTGAAGCCGGGCCCCGGTGGGAATCAGCGCATCCAAACCACTCTCGTACACGTTGTTAGTCTCGTGGAAGGAAGGCGTCAGCAGCGAGGTCTGCTGCTCCGCGGTATTCTTCCGGTTGTTCACCTCGTGCCCGACCGAACCGGTAAGCTCCGGCTCGAACATTCCCCACTCGCCGCGGGATCGCCGCCGCTGCGCCTCAAAATCGAGGACCTTGCTCTGGATCGTCTCATTTCTCTCCAGCACGCGCCCCACCAACCCGCTGAGCGTCAGAGCCATCGGGGCAGCCGGAGAGGGCTCCGGCGGGTCCGCCGAGTAGCCGGATGCCACCCCCAAAAACCAAACCGCCGCCACTGACAAGATAGTTATTCGTCTCACTTGGCCTCACTTCTGATTACGGCGCCGCACGGAACCAATCGTCGAGTCCACCGACCGCCAATAGATTCTCCCGGCCAACCCAACGCCTGCACCCCACCCCCGTGCCGAAGCGTCCAGACCTGGAGAGCAAGCCGCCGGCTCGCCCCAAACCAGGCATGCGTTCAGAACGAATGGCAGGGGAAAGTACTCCAGAAGCCGCCTCTGTCCACAGAATAATTCTTCAAGATGAGACCGACCGGGTCGGTCCTGTGGGTCGGGCGGCCCGGAACCACCATGAATGCGAACACAAGTGCTTGCCCCGGCGCGAAATTGTAGCGGATTTTTTATACAAAATTCCCCAATCCTGTGTCTATTGGTTGAATCAGGTGCATATCGGCCCTATAAACGCTAACGGTTGGTGCGAGCAACTGTATGAGGATCAGGCGGCGAAACTGATCCTCTACGGCCGGGCGCTGGGCCTTAGTCATGCCGAATCCGAGGATGTCCTGCAGGAAACCTTTATCGCCTTGTTGAAGCTGGACGCCCCGCCGGAGCGCCCCGAACACTACGGTCTGCGCAGCTTCCGGAATCGCGCCTTAAATTACCGGCGCCATCTCTGGCAACGAATCCGGCGTGAGTTCGAATCCCATCGGTGGTTCGAAATCGTGGCCGAGGAGACGCCGCACGAGCAGGCCGCGATGCGTTGCCTGGCGGGGTTGCCCCGGGAACAACGCGAGGTCATCGTGCTCAAAATCTGGCATGACCGGACCTTCGAAGAAATCGGCGCCTTGCTGGCGGTTTCGCCCAATACCGCGGCGGGACGTTACCGCTACGGCATTCAAAAAATACGAACTTATTTCGAGAGAAAACATTATGAAGCCATCGACTCCCTGGGAAAATCGGTTGCGCCGCTGGATCCCGCGCCGCCCTGCCTCGGCACTTAAAGAACAAATCTTTGCTCGTGCCACACCCGCAACAACCGCGCCGGCGATGGCCCGGGTTTCACTCTGGTGGACCCCGGCGCTGACCTACGGCTTGTTGATCATGGCGTTTTTAACCAATTGGACTGGAATCAGTTATATTCACAACCAGCCTTCGGTTTCCGGTCTTTGGGCCAACACCGACTGGCGTAACCAGGATCTGGCCTGTTATGCCACCGCCACCCTGCACAGCGATCGGAATGCCCTGCCTGAACCCATTATTCGATGGACAAACGGGGGTCTTTTCCCTTCAAGTAGAGCCTCATTTTTGCTTTTGGGCACCAATGGCCAGAGGCGCTAATTAATGAGTATGGAAAACCAAAAAACAACACCGTCACCCGCGACCGCAAAATCAAAGCCGGTTTCGACCAGCCGCACCCTTTCCAATGCGAAGCCGCCTCTGCCGCCACTTTTCCGCACCATCGACTGGGTCACGTTTTTCCTCACGACCCTAGTTGTTTTTGTTGGTTATCTGGCGACCCTGGCGCCGGACCTGACGCTGGAAGACTCGGGCGAACTGGCGGTAGGTTCCTTTTACGCGGGCGTGCCGCATCCTCCCGGCTATCCGATCTGGACCATTTATACCTGGCTGTTCACCGTGCTGGTTCCGATCTCCAATATCGCCTTTCGCGTGGCGCTCTCTTCGGCCGTGGCGGGCGCGCTATCCTGCGGTCTGATCGGCCTGATGGTATCCCGCGGCAGCAGCATGATCGTGGAAGGCATGGCCGAGTTGAAAAACCTCGAACGCCGCTGGGAAAACGCCCTGTGCGTGGTGTCGGGATTGGTCGCGGGCATGATCATGGGCTTTAACGGCTTTTTCTGGAGCCAGGCCATCATCGTGGAGGTCTATACCTTCAGCGCCTTATCCATGGTAGGCGTGCTCTGTTGTCTCATGCGCTGGATCTACGCGCCCACCCAAAACCGCTATCTTTACTTGGCGTTTTTCGCATTCGCCATCTGCGCCAACAACCATCAGAGCCTGGTGGTGGCGGCCATGGGCATCGAATTCGCCATCATCCTCGTCAATCCCAAGCTGGGCCGCGATTTGCTCCTGGGCAACAGCCTTTGCTATTTTCTGGGATTGATCCTGAAAGCCAACCGGACGACCGCCTCGCTCGATAACACCTCGATTTTTATCATCTTTAACCTGGTGGGTTTGTGGTCGATCAGCCACTGCCTCTGGCTGGTCATAAAAACCAAGGGTCTGCTATCGGAATGGAAATCGGTGCTGAGCATTACGGGCGTCTTGGTCGCCGGGTTGGCCTTCTATTTCTTCCTGCCCATCACCTCGATGACCAATCCGCCCATGAACTGGGGCTACCCACGCACCGTGGAGGGATTCTTTCACGCCCTGACCCGGGGACAATATGACCGCGTCAAACCCGCCGGCAGTTTTCAAGCCGTTTTCGATGCCACGCGCGTCTATTGGGAAGGCGCCGTCGAGGAATTCAATATCGTTTATCTGCTCATGGCGGTCGTGCCGTTTTTCTTCTTCTTTCGCATGCAGAAACGGGAGCGCAACTGGATGGCGGGCCTGTTGGGCATTTTCCTTTGCCTGGGCGTGCTGCTTGACGTCCTGATCAATCCCTCCACCGACAGGCAAAGCCGCGACTTGGTCAAGGTCTTCTTCACCGCCTCGTATGTCATGCTGGCCATGTGGATCGGTTATGGTCTGACGTTGATCGGCGGCTTGCTGGCCACGCAATACGAGCGGTACCGATATGGACTTATTTGCGCGGGCGCCGTGGCGGCGGGCTTCGCGATCTATGGCCTGTCCAAAGCCCTGGAAAGCGCCAATCCCTACCTCCACTACCCGGGTTACCTGGGAGTCATCCTGGCCGCCGCGTTTGTCGCCGCCCTGTTGCTCGCGCGCTCCAAGGCGCCCATGCCCATCCTGCTGGCCGTCTTCGCCCTCATGCCGGCGCACACCGCCCTCTCCCACTGGTGGGACAACGAACAACATGGACACCTCTTCGGTTTCTGGTTCGGCCACGACATGTTCACCCCGCCCTTCAACGGCAAGGATGGAAAACCGCTCTATCCGGAAATGACCCGCGACACCATTCTGTTCGGCGGCACCGACCCGGGACGCTTCTGCCCCACGTACATGATTTTTTGCGAGAGTTTTATCCCGCCCGCCAAGCGACGAGACCCCAAGTTTGACCGGCGCGACGTCTATATCATCACTCAGAACGCGCTCGCCGATGCCACCTATTTGAGTTACATTCGCGCCCATTACAATCGCAGCGCCCAAAACGACCCGCCCTTCTTCGAGAATTTTTTCGGAACCAAATTGTTAAAGCCTTTGGACTCTCTCTTTCTGGGGATTGGTGAGCGAGTTGAGAAAAGCCGGCGCGCCCAAGGCGTCTATCCGCCCAAGGAAATCATCACGCCCTCCCTGGAAGATTCCGCTAGCACCTTCAAAGAGTACATGGATGATTTCCAGAAGCGGCTGCAGAACAACCAGCTCAAGCCGGGCGAGGATTTTCGGGTCGTCAATGACGGCGGTCAGGAAAAAATCCAGGTCTCCGGCCAGGTTTCCGTCATGCAAATCAACGGCCTGCTCACCAAAATCATTTTCGATAAAAACCCCACCAACGAGTTCTTCGTCGAGGAAAGCTTTCCGCTGGACTGGATGTTCGAATATCTCACGCCCTTTGGCATCATCATGAAAATCAACCGGCAGCCCGTGCCGGAGTTCACCGACGATATCTGCCAGCGCGATCACGAGTTCTGGGGCCAGTACATGAACCGCATGATCGGCAACTGGATCACCTATGACACGCCGGTCAAGGACGTTTGCGCCTTTACCGAGCGGGTTTACATCGATGGCAATTTCAAAGGCTTCAAAGGCGATTTGAAATTCCTCCGCGACAACGACGCTCAAAAGGCCTTTTCCAAATTGCGCAGCGCCATCGGCGGCCTCTATTCCTGGCGCCTGGATCACAGCAAAACTCCGGCGGAACAGCAGCGGATTATGAAAGAGGCCGATTACGCCTTCAAACAGGCCTTTGCCCTCTGTCCCTTCAGCCCGGAAGCCACCTTCCGGTACGTCAACCTCCTGGCCCGGATGAACCGCCTCGAGGACGCGCTGGTCCTGGCCCGAACCTGTTACAGGTTCGACCCGGAAAACAAAGGTGTGATC